>WNFC01017632.1_pt1 | contig 11372 bp, 12 predicted proteins | sample 5400541 | NCBI WGS metagenome assembly WNFC01 (sample SAMN13153342, study PRJNA577476) | soil metagenome | isolation source: 120 cm saprolite under Douglas fir tree site 2 hole 2 replicate 1 | place: USA:California | collected 2015-04-18
GATTTTCGGCAGCATGCCGGCTCCCGGATTATGCCGACTCTCCCGAGATGGCTCTTCCATCCCCTCCGTTTGGCGCTGTGTTCCGCACTTTTCTGACAAAGTGAATTCGGCATAATCCGGCTATCCTTTCCGAACTGGGTGCGAAGCCAGTAAGGAGGAGATGCATGTTAGAAAGTTCTTTCCTAAACCTTGGAGTAGTCAATCGTCTTCCCGATCTACTCGTTGTGCAGCTTCGAAGATTCACAGCCTCACTGATAGAGCAAGGCTACGCAGGTGAGACAGTGCGATTGAAAGTGAAGCTGGTTACCGATTTTGGGGAGTGGCTGAAACGAGATAGATTCGCAATTGCAGACCTTGATGAGCGGCGGGTGGAGGCATTTCTCAAGCACAGGCGCCGAGTTCACAGGGGCAATTTAAAAACCCTCCAGCAGTTTCTCGCTCATCTGCGAAGGCAGAATGTTGTTCCAGCTCGAAATTTGCCTTGTGACCGATCGCCGTTGGCTCACATTCTGAACCGGTACGAAACACATTTGCGCACAGAGCGCGGGCTCGTCGCGCACACGATCTTGGAATACCAGTCTTTCGTTCGTAAGTTTCTCTTGGAGCGCTTCCACGGCCGGCCGCTCCTTCTGAAAGCACTGAAAGCTTCCGATATTTCAGACTTTATTTTGCGGCACGCCCACGGCATGGATGTCAGAGGAGCGCAACTAATGACGACGGCTTTCCGCTCTTTCTTTCGGTTCCTGTTTCAAAGAGGAGAACTGCAAGCCGACTTGGCCGCCTCGGTGCCCACGGTGGCGAATTGGCGGCTGTCCACTGTGCCTAAGTACTTGGTTCCGAAGGAAGTCAAACGTGTGCTCAAGGCCTGCAACCGCCGCACAGCGGTCGGTCGCCGCGACTACGCCATCCTTCTTCTGCTTGCCCGTCTGGGTCTTCGCGCCGGGGAAGTGGTTGCTCTCCAACTCGAGGACGTCAACTGGAGAGCTGGCGAAATCCTTGTTCGGGGCAAGGGGCTGCTTCACGACCGGATGCCTTTGCCTGCGGATGTGGGTCAGGCTCTGGCTTCCTACCTGCGTCGAGATCGTCCTCGCTGTCAAACGCGTCGAGTATTCGTTTGCACGAAGGCACCACGCCGGGGTTTTGCGAACCCTTCCACACTGTCGACGATCGTCCGCCGAGCACTCACTCGCGCAGACTTACACCCTCCTCTCAAGGGAGCCCACTTGCTTCGTCACAGCCTGGCAACTTCCATGCTGCGCTCCGGGGCCAAAATGGGAGAAATCGCAGAGATCCTTCGGCATCAAGCGCTCAATACAACTGAAATCTACGCCAAGGTCGACTTCGACGGCCTGCGGTCACTGGCTCACCCCTGGCCAATGGGAGGTGCACAGTGAAACCATTGGAACAGGCATTGAAGGACTACCTTCGTATCCGCCGCAGCCTCGGGTTCCAGCTCCGGGAGCCGGAAGGCTTGTTGCGGAATTTTGTGGCGTTTCTCCAAGCCAAGGGTGCACCTTACATCACCAGCGAATTGGCGCTTCGCTGGGCCACCCAGCCCGCGAAGGCGCAACCCGCTACCTGGGCTGGACGTTTAGGCATCGTACGACGATTCGCCATCTGGCATAGCGCCATCGAACCTCGCACCGAGATTCCCCCCGCAGGGCTTCTCCCGCATCGTTATCGACGCAAGCCTCCTCACGTCTATAGCGACGGAGAGATTGAAAAGCTCCTTCGCCTAACTCAACAACTGCCCTCTTCCAAGAGACTTCGCGCCCGCACCTATACGACCCTTTTCGGGTTGCTGATAGCGACAGGAATGCGGGTGAACGAAGCCTTGGGTCTGGACCGACCCGATGTTGACCTCAAACTCGGCATCCTTCACATCCGGCGGGCGAAGTTCGGGAAATCGCGTTATGTGCCCGTTCATCCTTCCACTGTGGAGGCTCTGAAAAAGTACGCCGAAGTCCGAGATCACCTTTACCCCGCACCCCTCCTTCCTGCATTTTTCATCTCCGAGAAACGTAGGCGGATCACAGAATGGATAGCGCGATATACCTTCGCTAAAATTTCCCAACGGATCGGCCTACGCGCATCGGCCAAGGGTCACGGGCGCGGCCCGAGGCTGCAGGACATGCGTCATCACTTTGCCGCTCGCACTTTGATCCGCTGGTATCGTGCCGGGCTCGACGTCGAACGAGAACTCCCCAAGTTGTCCACGTATCTAGGACACGTCCACGTGAACGATACCTACTGGTATCTGGAAGCCGTGCCCGAACTCCTGCAGTTGGCTACCGACCGGCTGATCCACCGGGAGGTGCGACCATGATTTCCGCCAGCTTCCCCTGTCTTCTTCAATCCTTCTTCACTGATCGCCTCCTTCGCCAGCGGCAAGCGAGCCCACATACGATAGCGGGATATCGCGATTCCTTTCGCCTGCTTCTGAAGTTCGCCCAAGAACGGCTCCACAAAAGTCCATCCCAACTTCGCATCGAAGACCTCGATGCTCCCTTCATTGGTCTTTTCCTCGATCACTTGGAAAGCACTCGCCAAAACAGCGCTCGCACGCGAAACGTTCGGCTGGGAGCCATCCACTGTTTCTTCCGGTATGTGGCTTTGGAAGAACCAGCGCATGCCCTGCATTGCCAGCGGATCCTGGCGGTGCCCAATAAACGTCACGTTCGAAGGCCGATCGACTTTCTCAACCGAGAAGAGATCGATGCATTGCTCGCAGTTCCGAACCGTTCCACCTGGATAGGACGTCGCGATCGAACGCTTATCTTGGTCGCAGTCCAGACCGGTCTGCGGGTTTCCGAGTTGAGTGGGCTGAACTGCCAGGACGTTGTGCTGGGGACAGGAGCCCACGTGCGCTGTCTTGGGAAAGGCAGAAAACAGCGTTGCACGCCGCTCCGCCCCGAAGCGGCAAAGATGGTAGGCGCGTGGCTACGGGAACGCCACGGTCAACCCGAGGATCCCCTCTTTTCCAGCATCCGCGGCGGCAGACTCAGTCGCGATGCGATCGAGAGTCGCGTCGCCAAATACACCCATCTGGCCGCGCGGAGTTGCCCGTCGCTCAAACGGAAGAAGGTCACCCCGCATGTCTGTCGACATTCCATCGCCATGGACCTTCTTCACCACGGTGTCGATTGCTCCGTGATTGCGCTGTGGCTCGGGCACGAGTCTCCGGAGACGACGAAGGTGTACCTCCATGCGGACATGCAGTTGAAAGAGAAAGCGCTCTCGCGCACTGAGCCACTCGGCGTCAAGCCAACACGATACCGGCCGGATGACAAACTGTTGGCCTTTCTGGAAGGCCTCTGATTATGCCGAGTCAGAACACAGCCCGAGCCCCTCCAGAGCCGTGATGTGATATAGAGTCGGCATAATCCGGGAGCCGGCATGCTGGCGATTATGCCGACGTCGGCATAACCGGCATAGCTTCGCCGTCCATGCGCTACTACGTTGGTACCGACAGGACGTCGATATAGAGGCCAAGCTCCCCTTCTTGGCCACGATGAAGACGCAACGTCCCACTCTGCTTGGCGCCGTGGTTCGCGATTACTTCACGGACCATCTTCCCGGGGTTCGCGGAACTAGTCCGCACACCATCCACAGTTACCGCGACAGCATTGTGCTGCTGCTCCGGTTTCTCGCCGCGCGCAAGCGACAGCCAGTGACGAAACTCGACTTGATGGATCTGGATCCACCAGCAATCCTGGCTTTTCTCTCCTACCTTGAACAAGAGCGCAAGAACGGAGTGGCCACACGAAACGTCCGGCTCTCCGCCATTCATGCCTTCTTCCGTTTCCTGGCTTCGCGGAATCCAGAGCATCTGGACTTGGCCCAACGAATTCTCGGCATCCCCTTCAAGCGTGCGCAGCACCGCGCCATCGACTACTTGGAGTATGAAGAGATCGACTCGATTCTGAAAGCCATCAACCGGACTAGCTCGCAAGGAAGGCGCGACTACGCTCTGCTTGCCACGATGTTCAATTGCGGAGGCCGCGTGCAGGAGATCGTCGATCTGCGTGCTTGCAACCTCCAACTGACCAAACCTTTTCAAGTGAGACTGTTTGGCAAGGGTCGGAAAGAGCGCTACTACCCGCTGTGGCCGCAAACCGCCGCGGTCTTGCGAGCTTTCTGCAAGGAAAGGAATCTTGATTTACGGTCGGAAGCTCGTGTTTTTCTGAATCACCGTGGCGAACCTTTGACTCGATTCGGGGTTCGCTACATCCTCGCCCGATGTCTAGACCGTGCTTGCCGGGAAAAGCCTAATCTCCGCAAGAAACGGCTCCACCCTCATAGCATGCGTCATAGCACGGCCATTGCCCTTCTGAAGGCTGGTGTCGCTCTCTCGACCATCAGTCACTTCCTGGGGCACGCCAGCCTGACCACAACGAATCGTTACGCGAAAGTGGATCTGGAGATGAAACGTCAGGCTATCGCACGGGTCAAACCGGTTCCACGACAGTCGCGTACACCGTGGAGCAAAGATCACACGATCCTCGATTGGCTGGAGTCTCTCTAAGCCAGAGCAAATGTGGAGTTGGGAACTCGGACAAACCTCGATTTATCGGGCTTTGGCGTGCCAACTCCACATTACTGACAACTTCACATTAATCCACACACAGTACGATCGCCTGCTCGGGAGGATTCAGATATAGACCCACCACGTCGGTCAATTTCTCAAGAAACTGCGGATCGCGCGAGAGCTTGAAGGTTTTCACCCGATGTGGTTTGAGATTATGGCTCCGCCAGATGTTGTTCACCATCGACTTGCTTACCCCGAGCCGCTGGGCCAACGAGCGGCAGCTCCATTGAGTTCGGCCCTTGGGTTTGGATTGCAAGGTGGTGTCGATGATTTCTTGGATCTTTTCCCCGCCATAACTGGGTTTGCGTCCCCGGCCGGGAGCGATCTCCCACAGGCTCTTCAAACCCTGCTGAGGAAAGCGGTTGCGCCATAGCCGCACGGTGTGGCGATTGACTGCCAACTGTTCCGCGATCGTGGGATCGGATTGACCGCTGGCGGCGGCCCATACGATGCGGCAGCGCAGGACGACTTGCTGCGGAGTGCCGAAGGCAGAAATCCATTCCAAAAGTTGTTGTTTATCACTGTCACTGAGGGTTAACGACGACACCGGAGTAGGCATACGCAAACATAGCGTATCCTCTTGTATCTGTATAGTTATTTGTTGGACACTACACTAGTGTGCCGGTGCAGGCTGCGGACTGCCCTGCGGCGCCGAAGCCTTAGGCGCAAAGTTTACTTTCGGGGCTTCGCGTGATCCTTCCGTTGCGGTGAAGTAGGCTTCGTTCGGTTTGAATCCCGCTGTTTTGGCGAAAAAGCTGTTGGGGAATTGCTGAACATAGGTGTTGTAGTCCTGCAACGTGTCGTTGTAGCGCTTGCGTTCGACCGCGATGCGATTCTCGGTCCCCGCAAGTTCATCTTGCAGGCGCAAGAAATTTTCGTTGGACTTCAGTTGCGGATAGTTTTCAACGATCAAGAGCAGGCGGCCGAGTGCTCCATCCAGTTGCCGATTTGCAGCGATCTTTTCCTGCGGGGTGCCGGCCGAAAGCAATGCGGATCGAGCTTTAGCGATGTCACCGAACACGGTTTGCTCCTGCTGCGCGTAACCCTTCACGGTCTCCACCAGATTGGGGATCAGGTCTGCGCGCCGCTGCAACACGATATCCACTTGCGACCAGGCTGCCTTGACGGCTTCATTCTTGCTGACTAGTGTGTTCTTGACTGTGACGTACTGCCCGAAAACGATCAGCACAATGATCACTAGCACGGCAATAGCAATCAACGCTTTGGTCATACGATTCTCCTGAGACCAGCCTGTAAACAATGGTGCAGGGTGTCTATGATTAGGGCTTTGAGCCCGAATCCAGCATTCTATCAACAGCGGTCGTCACCTGTTCCACCGCCGCCAGGTAGCGGGAAAATACATCCTTCACGTCGAGCTTCTTGCGGTTCGCTTTGCGCTCTCTTACGTCCAGCACATCAAGGACTCCCGACGGATCGAACTTTATTTGTTGGGACAAGGCGTGTACGGCCTCTCGCTTTTGGTGCGGGGCGGCCTGGTCCAACACCATGAGCGCGTGCCGAAAAAGTGTCACAAAAGACGATACCGAGCGGGTCAACAACTCCCACATGCGCGAATCATTGCCGGAGGCCAGAAGGAGATGTTGGCGAAGTAACCCCAGTTTCTCGCGAAGCTCGTACTCCACTTGCATTCGATGCAGATTCGCGGGGATCCGCAAACCCTGAAGCACATCTTCACCGAAAAGAACGCGATGATGCTGCTGCATGTCGATCAGTTCGATGGAAAAGATATCAATGGAGCGTTCAACCTCATGGCGCGTCATGAACAGCGGCGGCGATTGCTTCTGGCGATCCCACCACTTTACTACAGAGGCTACAGCCTGAAGCGCCGCGAATGAGCTGTCGCGAACTACGCAAAATAAATTCACGTTTGAGAACTCTGGATGAAAGTCTCCGGTAGCTGCCGATCCGAAAAGGATCACGCTCTCCAGGTTTGCTCCCGCGGCTTCGCGCAGCCGCGTCACAAATTCATTGATCTTGTCGTCAGGAACTGCATTTTCGGGAGTCATTGCGTCCTCCACTGCTACCAGCTGCCGCTGGCACCACCACCGCCCGAACTGCCGCCACCGAAACCGCCAAAACCACTGCCTCCGAAGCCGCCCCCGCCACCGAATCCACCTCCGCCCCAGCCCCCGCCGCCATCGCCCCCACCTCGGCCTCCGCCAAAGATGCTCGAGAAAAGCATCCAGAACAAAAGGGTCCGAAGCGGAGTAAAGAGGACGACCAGTATGACTATGATAACGAGAACGATTCCGGTTACCGAGATTCCTCCCGCTGGCTGCTCCTGCGGTCCGGTTGGAGATGGCGCAAGTTGCGGAGTGCTGAGCTGAACGCCAGCGTCCTTCGCAATAACGTCGGCGACGCGTGTTGTAACTAAGAGCAGCGCCTGGCTGTAGTTGCCGCTTCGCATGAAGGGAATGGCTTCCCGTTGGAAACTGCCGACCTTTCCATCAGGCAGAATCGGCTCCAGTCCGTATCCGACCTCAATTCGCCACTTCCGGTCGTCGATGGCATAGAGGATCAAAACGCCGCGGTTCGAAACTTTATCTCCGATCCCCCACTTCTTGAACAGATCGACCGCGTAGCTCTCGATGTCGGACCCATCAAGGGAATGTATGGTTACAACCGCGATCTGAGCGTGTGCTTTCTGATCTATCTGACGGCAGATTTCTTCCATCTGTGCGGCAGCATTGGGGTCGAGCACATGGGCGAAGTCGTTAACGTATGCGGTTGGTTTTAGCTGCGCAATCGGCTCGGCGCGCGCACACATTGCGACGCTAGCCAGAACGAACGTCAGCAGTATCGGTTTTGCCCAAGGCTTCATCGCTGTTCCGATCTTACAGGACGGACACGAACACCAAGCGAAACTGGAGAGGCGAACAGAATTCCCAACACCAAGAGGGCCAACCGTGGACAGGGCAATCGCATCAGAGTTGCATGCGTTTCCAGTTCCACGCCCGCCTGGTGACACTTAGTGTCACCCTCGCAGTTTGTGCGGCTTGCGCTCCCAACCAAAGTTCTGACCAATTGAAGGAGAAAACCGCCGAGACCACTGCCACTCTCAAGCGGGATACAAAGGCTATTGCGGAAGGGGTCAAAGAGGGGTTGAGCAGGAAAGAGTCCGTGAACCTGAACAAGGCGTCGAAAGCCGATTTGCTGGGCTTGCCTGGAGTCACGCCGCAAAAGGCGGACCGAATCATCGCCGAGCGGCCTTACGCCAATACCCGCCAACTGGTGACGCGGCACGTGTTGTCCGAAGACGAATATGCTGAGTTGAAAGATCGTGTGATAGTCACCCAGTAGTCACTCCTCTCTAATCAGGCCCTTCCTGTGACATATCGCGCGGCCCTGCGATATCATCAGGGAGATGTCTGCTCAGCATGCCTTTCAAACCGATGATGCTCGGCTGGCGCCGATTTGCCGCAAAGTGCTCGTCGGGGAACGTCTTAATGCACACGACGCGTTGACCCTCTATCGCACCGGAGACATCCTGGCCGTGGGCTGGATGGCCAACTACGTTCGCGAACGCATGCACGGCAACAAGACTTATTTCAACGTCAACCGCCACATCAACCCGACGAACGTCTGCGTTGCCGCTTGCCGACTCTGCGCATTCGGCCGCAAGAAAGATGCGCCCGGCGCCTACACCATGGCGCTCGAAGACGCTTTTGAGACCGCAGCATCGGGATACACCGAAGCTGTCACTGAGTTTCACATTGTCGGGGGATTGCATCCTGATCTGCCCTTTCAATATTTTCTCGACCTCTGTTCGGGACTGAAGCAACGCTTTCCACAAGTACATCTCAAAGCTTTTACCATGGTTGAAGTGGCGTATCTGTCGAAGCGCGCGAAGCTTTCGATCCGGGAGACCTTAGAACAGCTCAAGGCCTCGGGAGTGGATTCGCTTCCCGGCGGGGGCGCAGAGATTTTTGCTGACCGCGTGCGTCACATCATTTGCGACCACAAGATTGACGGTGAACAATGGCTCGATACGGCCCGCATGGCCCACCAGATTGGTCTGAAGTCGAACGCGACGATGCTTTACGGCCACGTCGAAAATGAGGAAGACTGCTTGGATCACCTGCTTAAGTTGCGAGCGTTACAGGACGAGACCCAGGGTTTTCAGACGTTTATCCCGTTGGCCTTCCATCCCGACAACACGCCGCTGCAGCACCTGCCCAAAACCACAGGCATGCTGGACATTAAGCAGATCGCGGTCAGCCGCCTGGTGCTCGACAATTTCCCGCACATAAAATCCTACTGGCAGATGATGACTCCTAAGATCGCGCAGATTTCCCTGCGCTTCGGTGCCGACGACATGGATGGCACAGTGGTGGAGGAAAAGATTTACCACGACGCCGGCGCTACCACCCCACAAGGAATGCGCCGCGAGGAACTGGAGCGTCTGATCCGGGCCGCCGGCCGCATCCCCGTCGAGCGCGATACCCTGTATCGTCCCGTTAGTCGCACCGAGACCTCAGTCACGGTCGCGGTGTAGTTAGTTGGACCTAGTCTATCGCGTTGGGAAAAGCTTGGAAGAGGAGGATCTGCGATGAGATAGTGAAACCCCTTAAAGGAATCCAGCGGGTGAAAGTCCCGCCCGACGAATGCGTAGCCGGCACGTCGGTAGCGAGTGTTGCCATTCACCGGGCGACTGGTGGGTGACGAAGCGTACACAGCAAGGAAGCAGGCCGTGAGGATCCAGCTCCGAAAACAGTCCTGATCGCGATGCCGACGCCGTTAGGAGAGCGGAAGGCAGCACTCGGGCGCCCGTGTATGGCAAGGGCGGTCCGGGGTCGCCGGAGTCCCTAGCCCGGGGCATGCTTCCAAGGGGATTCCCCAGGAACCCAAGAGAGCTCCTCATCTCCTCCCACACCGAGAGGAACGCCTCTCACATCGGGAGGTACGTGACCCCAAGGGAGACCGGAGGGACACGGAGGGATGCTGAGCAGTCTTACGAACCCATAGTACCGACGAGAGCGGGGAACCGCAGGGCTTCCGCAAGGAGCGGCCACGGTACCCACTGGAGGGAAGGGGGAAACAAGCGGACGTATCTGCCGAAGGAAACATAGACGGGACACAGAACCCGATACTTTATGTCCACGAAACTCGACAGAATAGCTGAACTAGCCAGGGAAGATCCGAAGCGACAGTTCTTCTCGATCGCTCACTTGATCACACCCGAGGCGTTGGAGGCAGCGTTTCGAAGTCTACGAAAGGCGGCCAGTGCCGGAGTGGACGGCGTTACCTACGAAGAGTATGAGGCGAACGCTGGGAGAAACATCCGCCAGCTTCATCAGCGGCTCACGGATGGAACGTATCAGGCTCAGCCATTACGCAGGATCTATATTCCGAAAGAGGACGGGAAGCAGAGGCCCATCTCGATTCCCGCCCTGGAAGACAAGATCGTGCAGAAGGCTGTAGTCGAAATACTCAACGCCATCTATGAGCAGGACTTTCTCGACTGCTCGTACGGGTTTCGGCCCGGGCGAAGCCCCCACCAGGCACTGGACGAACTCCGAGCCGACATATGTACGCGTCCCACGGAGGGGATCCTGGAGATAGACATCAAAGCCTACTTTGACTCGATTGTGAGAGAGCAACTCATGGAGATGGTCGGGAAGCGCATCAGCGATGGAAGCGTCCTCCGGCTGATACGAAAGTGGATACAGGTCGGATTCATTGACGACGGTAGGCTTCTCGTGAGTGAAACGGGGACGGGGCAAGGGCAGACGATTAGCCCGCTCTTGGCCAACGTCTACCTACATCACGTGCTCGATGAATGGTTCGAGCAGGTGGTGAAGCCCCGGCTTCGGGGTGAAGCCCACGAGATCCGGTTTGCCGATGATGCCGTCATCTGCTTTCAATATCGAGAGGATGCCGAGAAGGTCATGGACGTCTTACCCAAACGGTTTGCAAAATATGGGTTGACGCTCCACCCGGAGAAGACGCGGCTGCTGGAGTTCGGACGATGTGCAACGGGGAAGGCAAAACGGCAGGGACGAAAACCTGACACATTTGCTTTCCTCGGCTTTACACATATCTGCGCCCAGAGCCGGAAGGGCACGTTCACAGTACATGTGAGGACGATGAGTAAAAGGCTCCGCAGGGGCCTGAACGAAATCGCCCAATGGTGCCAAGCGCACCGTCATGAACCTGTGGACCAGCAGCAGAAAACCCTAAACGCCAAGCTCCGCGGCCACAACCAGTATTACGGACGACCTACGAACTATCGGGGTATCCTGAAGTTCTATCGGGGCGTCCAACATACCTGGCGTCGGTGGCTCGGTCGCCGAACTCGCGGGGGGCCGATATCGTGGGAGAAGTACAACGCGATCCTACGACGGCACCCGCTGTTGTCGCCCCGGATTACGCACGCCTGGGTAAAGCGGTGAGTCCTCTTGAGGAACTCGCTGCGGGAAATCTGCACGGCGAGGTCTGTGAGGGGGGAGACTCCGGTGCGTCACAGTACCGGATCTCCTCTACTCGGAGAGGGCTGCTCAGCCGTAATCGCCGCGCGATTCGCATCCAATCGTGAAGTGGCAAGTTTTCTGAGGCATGGGCACAATCTGTGGTACAGCAAAATTTCTCACTTGACAATGTTGTTCCAAAAGAGAAGAAGCAATTTGACGGGCTTCCAAATCCTGCTTGCCCCTTTCCCTGAGGGGTGTACAATTTTCTTGTCAAGCACTGGTTTGCGCTACTTCGTCCGCTGCGCGAGGTGCTAATGAATGTTCACGTCAGCTATCGGCTTCCTAAAACCCCC
>WNFC01029769.1_pt1 | contig 11371 bp, 9 predicted proteins | sample 5400541 | NCBI WGS metagenome assembly WNFC01 (sample SAMN13153342, study PRJNA577476) | soil metagenome | isolation source: 120 cm saprolite under Douglas fir tree site 2 hole 2 replicate 1 | place: USA:California | collected 2015-04-18
CATGATCTTTTGCATCGGGAGCGTCGCAACGTGCAACGACACGGAATACAGGCCGACCGCAGCCGACGGCAGCATCCGGCCGGCGATCATGGTGTCCGACTGATATACAACCTGCCACGCCAGCCTGCTGAGGGTCACCATTCCGCCAAACCGTAGATGTTTACCCAAACCACGGAGTTCCAGTACCGGCCGAATGGTACCGGCGCGCAACAACAAACCGGTGCGCACGGCGATCCCTGTGAGGTTCCCGAGCACTAGCGCCCAGACGCCAGCACCTGAAACCGCAAGCCCAAGCGTGGCGAGACTCCCGGCCGCGACCGACCACAACTCAGTCGTAGAGAGCCAGCGGAAGTTCATCTGCCGGTACGCCATGGCCTGAGGAACCGTGCCGATGGCGTTCAGAAAGAACTGCAACCCGGCTACCCGGGTGAGCGCGGTCAGCTGCTCCTGATGGAATGCGATTGCCGCGAGCGGCGCGCACAGCTCCATCAGCAAACCCGCGCCGATGTTCAGGAGCACGATGGCGCCGCTGACGCGCGCAACCTCCTCGCGTTCGAGTTGGGCCGCCTGTACGAGAGAGGCGCCCAGGCCCAATTCGGCCAGACTGCTGAGGAGCGAGATGATCACTGCGACCATGGCCATCAGGCCGTAATCGCTCGGGACAAGCAAGCGCAGAACTATCAGCGTAACGGCCCAGCTAATGGCTTGTCCCACAATCTTGGCCATCGCGGTCCATCTGAGGCCCGACATCGTCTGCCGCTCAACACTCATAGCTCGTTGCCTTTGCATTGGACAATTCGATGCGCAGCCGGCCGCTCGCGTTTGCGCGCTAGGATACACTAGGGTGTTGGCGCGATGTAGAAGTGCGTCGAGAGTCGCGACGTTCCGCGCCAGCGCCGGTGTTTCTTATCGGTAACCCTGACGAAGTTTGCACCGTGTATTTACCTGAAGCTGTACCCATTCCCTGGCGGGCGCTCATGCTGTGGGAGCGCATCGCACTGCGATCAGCGCCGTGGGCCAAGGCGCCGCACGAGGTCCGAGTCTCAGTCGGCGCTTCTACGGCTAGATTGTTCGCGCTTGGGGACCTCGCTTTGACCGACTTGGCGGCCTTCGACGTCCGGAGCGTCTTCGGCCCGATTGCCGACCATCTTGAGTCCGCGGCCCTTGTAACGGCTAATCTTGAGGCCGCGCTTACCGGTCGATCCGAGCCTTCGGGGTGCATTGGATCGTCTATCCGCGCGAACCCAAACGCCGTGCGCACGCTCGTCGGGGCGCAAATCGACGTGGTGACCTTAGCGAACAACCATGCGCTTGACTTCGGCGCCGCAGCGTTGGCCGAAACGATCGAGTTACTGCGGAATTTCGGCGTCGGCGCCTGTGGGGTTCGTCAGGACGGGACCGCGGCGCCGTTCGTGGTGCGCGAAGCCAACGGCCTTCGTGTCGGCTTTCTCGGGGCCTGCGATGATCATTTCGTGCCCCTTCCTTCCGCCGACGGCCCGAACTGTGGCGTGGAGTCCGATGAGCAGCTCCCTGAGTTGATTAGTCGAGCGCGCCCGCAGGTCGATTTTCTCGTCGTCCATCTGCACTGGGGCTACGAATTCACGCTCCATCCACTCCTGGAGCACCGCGACCGCGCACGCCAACTCGCCGATCTGGGCGCCAATCTCGTATTGTGCCACCATGCTCACGTGCCGCAAGGTATCGAGCAGTGGCATGGTGCAGTGATCGCCTACGGGCTCGGCAACGCAGTCACACCGCTATCCACCTATATGCGTGCGGGCCATCCATGGACCGATCGGTCGTTCGCGCTCGAAGTAGATTTTGGCCGCACGGGAATTTCGGCGGTCCGGCTGATCCCGTTCGGGCTCGGACCAGATGGCAGCATGACCACACTGCATCAGCGGCACGCACGTGACCTGCTGGCTGGTATTGCACAAATGTCGCGGCGCCTCGTTGACCAGCCATTCCTCGCTCGCATCGAACGCGCACGTACGGCCTTCGAGTTCGTGCGGCTGGCGGCGACAATTCGTGATGCTGCTTCAGCACCGGGTTCCCAACTGGCGGAACGTGCGCGAACGCTCAACCTCGCAAGGCAGCGTCGGCTCCTCAATCGCGCTCGTGGCTTCGAAGGCCTGGCAGCGGCGGTCGACGGCCTGCAGCGCCTGGCGGCGGCATCCGAAGACGCGCGCGAAGTTCTACAGGCATACGCCGCGACGCGCGCCTCGCTGGACACGGTTCTGGCGCGGCCATGCCGTGAATATCTCTGGCAGGATGCCCTGCGGTCACGCGTTCCATGATTCAGAGTTATTGCACAACCGCCCGGTTTCAACCACGTGGTTGCGATCCGCCGTAGGAGGACCACCGGGTCGTCCAGGTAAGACAGCACTTCCATTGACACGACGAGATCCACGCGTTCCGGTGGCTTCCAAGTCAACAAATCCACGATCAAATAGCGACCCAGCGGGTCAAGTGCACGCGCCTTCACAATCATGCCGACAGATCCGTCCACTCCGGTTGCCGCCAAGCGTCCGACCGAGCTGCGGAGCCGGCAGACAATCCAGCCGTTGCCGCATCCTGCGAGCGACTATTTATAATGGCATGAATGTTGCCTGCAGGTCGTAGTCTTTGCCACACCTGGGTTGGGCCGTACAATGACAGAGACGAATTCACAACCAACGGAAATTCATAAGATCGGGCTACCCGTGCAGCACAGGAAAGACCCCCACGCGCTGTAGGCGCCCACCCATGAAAACGACAACAGCAGCACGTATCCCACTATCCGAGCGTGCCCGAAAGGTGCCCGACTCGGTCAGGTCCTTCCTGAGTTTGGCCATGGATGACCTTGCTGCAAGGGAATGTGTCAGTGAGCCAGCGGATCAGGCGCGGCTTTCCGGGCTCATTTTCGAGGTACAGACCCGCCGTGAGTTCTGCTACCTGAGCAACGCCAGAGTTCAGGTCTATCGGTCTTCCGCCGAAACATGGATCGAACATTGGGTGCGCCAGGGCGAGGCCGTGCACTACTACCTCGACATCGGTGGCGGCTATCACGCGAGCCTCAGGCCGGGCATCGAGGATGTCTCCTTCGACATCGGGCTGGGAGAATTACTGCTGCTCCTGCAGATTCACCGCTTCAAGCAGCGGGTGCGGCGCGTCTATGCGCGGGGCGTGCGTTTCTCTCTTGTCATCGACAACCTCTGTGCTCATCTCATCAACGACATTGAAGTGGCACGCACTTCGGCTTACTGCGCGAGGCTGCGCGGGCTCATAGACCGCCTCGGCCTATCCGGAGACGTGGATCTTTTCGTGGAATCCGAGCACTTTTCGGTCGACCATTTCGAGTGGCTGCGGGCCAAAACACCGGTCGTGCCCTCGGCGAGGACCGTGACTCGCAAGGAGCACGAAACGGTGGAGCGATTCCTGGGGCGTGCCTGCGACATCACCGAGGTCGCAGAGCGCTTCGCAAGGTACGGGGTTATCACAAAAATCTCCGGTCAACTGATTGACGCCCAGATTGACGGCTTGCACATCACCCAGCGGGCAACGCCAGACACGATTTGCTTTCGTGCCTACCCGGGCGGCGATTCCCGTATTCAGAGCGGACAAGTGGCATTGAAAACAACCGCCGAGGGCGACGTACGGCCCGTCCTGCTGACCAGCCATAATGAGCGTGAATACGACTGGTACCGGGCCGATTCCTCGGATATCTCGCCCGCTAGGTTGGACAGCGTGATCTGCGCCGAGCGCTTGGCCAGGCCACCCGATCCAACGCCAAAGACCAGACTGTAATAGTGATTGTTCAGGGTCCTCAGGAAAGGGCGGCTTGCCCTTGAGCGCGCTGCGTGTCGACTTTCACTGGCCAGAGCCAGGCCCTTCGATACTGAGCGACAATTTTTTCCTCGGCATCTGGCACCCGCAACGCGACGTCGAGCTGTCCTGGAGCGGTGAGCCGCCGACGCCGATTCAGACGGGGTGCGGACGCAATTGGGCCTTGGCGAGCGCGGTATCTCCCTTCCACGAAGCCCGGGGCTCGCTCATCCACGGATCCGGCGACGGCCGGATGGCCCTCGCGTTTCGAGGATATCTGGTCGATCCGCCTTTGCATTCCTATTCGCCGGGCGATCGCCTGATCGGATACTGGATGGGGGATTGGCGCCGTCAGCACAATGGCGTGTTCTCGGCAGCACGAATCTGCAACGACAGCGGGGAGCTCACACTGGCAACCGATCTGCTGGGATTCTCCCCCCTGTACTACGCGCATTTGGCGGGTGCCATTATCTTCTCCACGAATCCGCGGCTGCTGGCCAGTCCGCAGGCGCAGCCGGATTACATCGCTTGGCGCGGCTTACTCGAAAGCGGCTTCATCAGTTCGGATCGGACACTGAGCCGGGACGTATGCCGCTTGCCCGCCGGAAAGGTCTTAAGGGCCACTCGCGATTCCGCGAAACTCGATAGCTGGCTGGAGCTCGACGCGCTGCCAGCCGGCGATCGCCTGCTGGACTCCGGCGGCATTGCCGAGGTCGAGCAGACTTTTCACCAGGCCGTTGACCGTTGCCTGGCGCTGGAGAACCTGCAGGTCCTGCTGCCTTTGAGCAGCGGTCACGACAGCCGGCGCATGCTCGGATCGCTGCTGCGCCGGGGGCAAGCGTTCGATGCGGTTACCTGCCGTGTTTTTCACAAAGGACGGGATCTCGACGCGCGCTATGCCGCGGAGATGGCCCGGGGCCTCGGGTTGCGGCACCGCATCGTGGAGCCGCCACCGGTGGCCGAATTTGCGCTGGACGATAGGACGCGCCAGATCCTGACCGACGCCGAAACCGGGATGCATTCCTGGGTGCCGCAATTGATGCGTTCGCTGCCGGCGGCGCCCACCATGCTGCTAGACGGTATCGCCGGCGATATCCTCGGTAATCCGGGTTTCCGGATACCGGGGCTCTACGAGTCGCGCGCAAAGGACATCGAGATAATCCTGGATGCATCGCTGCCGGGAGCGTTCAATAACGTGCTCGATCCGGTGAACTGGCCCGGCGCCGCAGCCGTGCGCGAGGACCTTCGCGATTATCTCCAGCGGCTTCCGCAACGGGTAAACCTGGCAGAGTTTGCGTTCATCCTGCTGCGCCAGCGCCGCGCGACCGCATCCTGGTCACAGGGGCTGATGCCGCCGGGCCATGTCGTGGTATGCCCGTTTCTGGACCTCGACTATCTGCGACTGTTGCTGTCGTTTGTGCCGGCGGACAAGCATGCTGTGATCCTGCAGCGTCGCTGCCTTGCCGAATTCTGGCCGGATCTTTACCGCTACCCGGGAACCCGGGACATACCGGATCATGTGGGCCAAGACTTCCAGAACATCGAACGCGAAAGGGTAGTGGCCTGCCGAAAGCTTAGACTGCGGGAACTGAAACAGCGCGGAGGGCTGCCCTATCTTCGCCGTCTACTGACCCCGCGAGGTCGCATGGCGCTATTCGCGTCGCGTGTGACTCGGAACATGATGATCGGCACTGAATGGCAGCTCGCGAGGCTCGAGGAGTTCGTCTTGCGTGAGCTCGGGCGTACCCACGGTTGGCGGACCCGGGAACAGGATGCCGCTCAGAACGCCGATACCGCAATCCACCAACATTGAGAAGGTGTGACCCATGAATGCGACGCCTTACCAAGCTCCCGGTGATCTCGCCACAAGCACACCTTACGTGGTCGAGTACTACTATAAGGTGCGTTGGGGATACGCTGAGGAATTCCTGCGCCTGTTCCTACGGAATCATTATCCGGTTCTCCGCAAGCAACTGGAAACCGGCAGGATCCGGGACGTGCGGATCGAGCAACCGCGCTTGCATTATCCCGAAGCCGACCGCTGGGACTATCGGGTGACCCTGGTCTTCGCCAACGTGGTGGCCGCTCACGACAAGACCCACGAACCGCTGATCATCCGCAGTCTGTACCCGGACCAGGAAACTTTCCGACAGGAAGAGACTCGACGTTTTGAACTGATGATCGCCCACTGGGACCTGCCGGTCGTCGACATACAGCCGGGGTCCTGACTACGGACGCGTCCGGCCGGGCACCCTCGATGTGAAAAAAGGGTCGGCGGACCTCGGAAGGAATCACGGAGATTTGGCTGCCGCCCATGTGTCGAAGCCAATACAATGCCGATGGCATGCAATCTTATCCAAGACTCCCGGTACTAGGCTGGGCGGCATTTTCCGGCGAGCGTGCCGCGCCGACCCCCGGCGTCCTGAGTGCCCGTCATCGGCGCTACACGACGAGCGGCCGAGCCGCCATCGCGCTCGCGCTGCGTGTGCTCGAAATCAGGCCGGGCGACAAGGTGCTCGTTCCCACTTACCATTGCCCGACGATGATTGCACCGGTCGCGCAGTCCGGCGCAGAGCCGATGTTCTATCCCATCACGGCGTCTGGGGGCGCGGATCTGGAATGGCTCCAGCGCGCAGCTCTTGCCGGCACGCGCGCCATACTCGCGACCCACTACTTCGGCTTTCCACAACCGATGTCGAGGTTGCGTGCTTTTTGCGATGCGCATCGAATCGCCCTAATCGAGGACTGCGCCCACGCCTTTTTCGGTGTGTCTGAAGGGCTAGCGGTGGGGAGTCGGGGAGACGTCGCGATCGCGAGCCTGCCAAAATTCTTTCCCGTGCCCGAGGGCGGCCTGATCGTGTCCGCAACGCACCCTTTGAAGAAGCTCGAGCCGTGCAGCTGGCGGGACGAAGTCAAGGCGGTCGCCGACACCATCGAGATCGGGGTCGCCAACGGCCGTTTTCCCGGATTGAACACGTTACTCGGAGGCGTCTTCAGCGTCAAAAACCGGTTGCGACGCAATCATGATCTCACCGATGCACCCGCGGACCGTGGTGGCGAAGGGGTCAAGCCTACCGGTGACATCCGCCTCGAGTCCCTTCGGCCTGCAGTTGCGGCGCGCTGGATTGCGAGCAGCGTACACCGGTCCCGGATCGTCGCGCATCGCCGCCGAAATTACGCGGCGCTCGCGAAGAGGCTCTCGCGGATTGATGGGGCGCACGCGCTGCGTCCCGATCTGCCGGAAGATGCGACGCCGTACGTCTTTCCGCTCTACGTGAATGACCCTGCGATAAGCTATCAGCGGCTGCGTTCTGCGGGCATCCCGCTATTTCGATGGGACGAGGTCTGGCCCGGTACACCGGTGCTCGAAGGCGACCATGGACTGGACTGGGCCCATCGGGTCTATCAGCTTGGCTGTCACCAGGACTTGTCCTTGCCTGATATCGAAGCAATTGCTAACACGGTGTGCGAATTCATCCGGCTATGACCCAGAACGAACACGCGCTCACGTTCGATTGTGGAGGCCAATCGCTTGTCGGAATCCTGAGCGGAGCGGGGCGTCCGGCGGAGCGTGGCGTGCTGGTCGTCGTGGGCGGGCCGCAGTACCGGGTGGGAAGCCATCGGCAGTTCACTTTGCTAGCCCGCTATCTTGCGGAACGCGGCGTGCCGGTGTTGCGATTCGACTACCGCGGGATGGGAGACAGCGATGGCGAGGTGCGGACGTTCGAGGACGTGGGCGCGGACATCCGCTGCGCGATCGACCAGTTCTTCGCAAGCGTCCCCGGCTTGAAGGACGTCGTGTTATGGGGTTTGTGCGACGCGGCCTCGGCAGCTCTGTTTTACGCTCACCAGGATGGGCGCGTGAGCGGACTGGTACTGGTCAATCCTTGGGTGCGCACGGAGCAGGGAATTGCCCGCGTGCGCCTCCGGCACTACTACGTGCAGCGGCTGTTCCAGGCGAACCTGTGGCAGAAGGTAGCGCACGGCGAGTTCAATGTTCGCCGGGCGGTGGCCGCGCTCGGCAAGATGATCTTTGCCGCCATGGGGCGCGGTCCGTCGTCGGGCACCGTCGAGGGGCCGCCCGCCAGCGAGTCACCGCTCCCTGACAGGATGGGAGAGGGTTTACGCAAATTCCATGGCAGAGTCCTGTTCATCCTGAGCGGCAACGATCTCACGTCGCAGGAGTTCAAGGATACTGTCGCGAGGTCCCGCCGATGGCGGCGATTGCTCGCAGGCGAGCGCGTGATCCGGTACGATCTGCCCGAAGCGAATCATACGTTTGCGCGGCGCGACTGGCGCGACCAAGTGGCTCGCTGGACGGAGGCGTGGGTCAAATGATGGTGAAGCGCGCGCTAACGGCCGCCTTTGCGACGCTGGCAATCGCGCTTGCGTCACCCGGTGGTGCTGAAACCTATCGCGCCGATCCCGCCAATTATTTCTCGGTACTGAAGCAACTGCGCGCCGGAGATACGATGACGCTGGCGCCGGGCCGCTACCTCAATGGTTTGCCGATACGCAGCATGGTCGGCGTGCCCGGAAAGCCTATCGTCATCCGAGGCCCCCAGACACAGGCTTTTGCCCGATTCATCGCGCGCCCGGGCGCGCACACCGTCAGCATCGTCAACTCCGCCTATGTAGAGATACACAACATCGAGTTGGATGGCAATGGACTGGATGTGTCTGCCGTTCGCGCCGAGGGGCATGCTGATTGGGCACATCACATCACTCTTGATAACCTGTTGATCGAGGGACACGGCGCGAACCAGGAGATCATTGGAATCGCCACCTTCTGTCCGGCCTGGGGATGGGTGATCAGGAACACCAAGATTATCGGCGCCGGAACCGGGATGTATCTCGGTCATTCCGACGGCAGCGCCCCATTTGTCGCAGGCATCATCGAACACAACCTGATCGCCGACAGCATGGGTTACAACCTGCAGATCAAGCACCAGCGCTCCCGGCCGCGAATCGAGGGCATGCCGGAAGGGAAAAGCATCACGATCATTCGCCACAACGTGTTTACCAAATCTTCCAACAGCTCGAGCGGTGCGATGGCGCGCCCAAGCCTGCTGGTGGGTCACTGGCCGATTTCCGGGCCTGGATCCGACGACGCCTACGCGATCTACGGCAATTTCTTTTACCAGAACCCGTCTGAGGCGCTGTTTCAAGGTGAAGGTAACCTCGTGATGTACAGCAACGTGCTGATCAACACTTACGGTGACGCGATCAACATCCGCCCGCATAACGATGTGCCGCGCCGTGTCGAAGTGATTCACAACACCGTGCTCGCGGCGAACAACGGCATCAGCGTAATCCGAGGCGACCCGGATTACATGCAACGGGTGATAGCAAATGCCGTGTTCGCGGGCGTGCCCATCGCCGGCGGCGAACAGCATGCGAACAAGATAGGCTCGTTTGCAGAAGCGGCGGACTACCTGGCCGATCCCTTCGCCCCGCTCGGCCGGCTCAATGTTGCGCCCAAACCCGGCAAGCTGATCATCGCACCGCTCAACTTCCTGCGGCAAGCGCCGTTTCCGGACTTGAATCTCGATTTCGACGGCAACGCTTATGTCGATCCGATCGCGGGGGCATACGCCAGCGGCGGGCCAATCCGGCGCTCATTCAGGTAGAGGCGAGGCTCGATGGTCAACGCGAAGAGCTGGTTCTGGGTTGCGCCCCTTCGTGCATCGCTTCCCGCGTGTCGGCGGCGGCAGCGTGCTGGCTCGCTGGCGCGAGCGACATCGCCAATGCGACCGCAAGCATGCAGATTGGTGTTCGCGTTGTCATTCTCGGCGCTGGGAGGCTATCCGCGTTCATCGATGCTTATCTGTGGCTTGATGGTTCTTGCTCTTGACCCTATCCAAGCGGCGAGCCAGATCCCGAGCACGGCACCTGCGACGTCGAGCGTGACGTCGGTGAGCGATGCATAGCGCCCCGGCACGAAGGACTGGTGCCATTCGTCGAATACGCCGTAGGCCGACGCGATCGCGAAAGCCCCGATCGCCCGCGCAACCGGCACGCGCGGCCGTGCGCCGAGTACTTGGAGCCATGCCCACGCGAGGGCGGCGTAGACTGGAACGTGCAAAGCGTTTTGCACCGAGGGCGGCACCCAGTAGAACACGGCGTAGAGCGCAGGGTCGTCGGGCAATGGCGTCCCGGGCAGCGAGGAAAGCCAGTAGAGCACGCCCCATGATCAGCAGGGGCAAGGCGAGGTGCAGCTTGCTCGGGGTCATTCGCGTGCAGCGCGCCGCCAGTGCGGAGATATGCTTCGAAGCGATCTCGACAGCAGATCGGCCGCAGAGGGTAAAGATGGGTGCCGCGCTCGCCTTCCAATCAGAACGGCTCCCGGCCAAATTTTCATGCCCTCCGTCTTCTTTCTCATTTGTCGAGTCTTCCTGACTTCGTACGCCCGATCGGAGTCGGTAAATCGTAGCCAGTGGGTTCGCGGTTTTCCATCGTAGCGCGGATTGGCCTTGGAGGACTTGTCTTGGAGGACTTGCGCATGTGGCGCTGATGAGGACATCGCCCCTGCCAAGTATTTCTCATTTGCAGAATGTTTCCCCTTATAACCACTTGCTATTCGCTTGCTCCTCCGTGGCCGTGCTGATATGTTAACATCGAAGATGTTAACATTCAGCGGTCTGCGTGACGTGCGGCGGATCGAAGTTCGCCGCGACATCGCAAGTCGCCCGCCGGCCCAGCAAAAGGGGGCGGGAGCGACGGAAACCTCGATCGTTTATTCCTTCTCGTAGGGTTACCGGAATCGAGACTGTCGCGAAAAGTCGCTGTGTCGTTCAAGCAATGGGAATGCTATGTTGCGACTGAAGACATTGCTGTTCGTTCCAGTGCTCGCCCTGGTGTGCGCCGCCTGCGGCGGCGGGGAATCGGCACCGGCCGGCTCGGGGGGGGGCACACCTCCGACCGTGTCGCTTGCAGCGAACCCTACGTCTGTCACCAGCGGCGGGTCTTCGACCCTCACCTGGTCCTCGACGAATGCGACTTTCTGTACCGCATCGGGCGCGTGGTCGGGCACCAAGGCGGTTTCCGGCAACGAGTCGACCGGTGCGCTCACCGCGAGCAGCAGCTATTCTCTCACCTGTACCAATTCGGCCGGCAGTGCAAGCGCCACGGCGACGGTCACCGTTTCCGGCACGCCGCCGCCACCGCCAGGTCCCACGGTGTCGCTGGCGGCGAACCCGACGTCGGTCGCGAGCGGCGGGTCTTCGACGCTCGCTTGGTCTTCGACCAACGCCACCTCTTGCATCGCTTCCGGCGCATGGTCAGGTTCCAAGACGATTCCCCTCGGCAGCGAAGTACGTGGTCCACTCACCACCACCAGCACCTTCACGCTGAGCTGCAACGGCGCGGGCGGCAGCGCGAGCCATTCGGTGATCGTCACGGTTGCTGCGGCGGGTACGATCTTCGGGTTGGATTTTCCCGGCTCGGTTGCCGTGGCTACGACGATGCGGTTTCGGTTCTTGAATCCGTTACCTATTTACCCGGCGACCTACATCTGGCGCGCACGCCCAAGGCAGCAGGCCGGCTATTACACGGCGTTCTTCTGGGG
>WNFC01013747.1_pt1 | contig 11370 bp, 12 predicted proteins | sample 5400541 | NCBI WGS metagenome assembly WNFC01 (sample SAMN13153342, study PRJNA577476) | soil metagenome | isolation source: 120 cm saprolite under Douglas fir tree site 2 hole 2 replicate 1 | place: USA:California | collected 2015-04-18
ACTTTTCGCCTTTACAAAGACGGCGGCGCGATCGAGGTGCGGTCGGACGATCCCGCGACCGTGGAGGCCATCCGGCATCATCTGCAGATGATCGCAAAGGAGTTCGCGGCCGGAAACTTCGAGAAACCGGAGGCGGTGCACGACCGTCTGCCGGACGGGGCCGCCACGATGAGAGAGCTGCGCCGCTATATTAACTATCACTATAGTGAGATCGCGGCCGGCGGGCGCGTGCGGATCAAAACCAGGAATGGGCGCGCGCTCGACGCCGTCCACCAATTCCTCCGCTTTCAGATCCGCGAGCACAAGACCGGCGACAGCGATCGGATCTCCCCGCAATCGTGACGGCCTGACGCCGATGTGAGGCAGGTCACCAGCGCATCGCCCGCCGGTCAGTAGACTCCTTCCAAGAGGGGCGTAACGCCCCTCTCGTGTTTTCTGCAAGGAGGGCACAATGCGTAGCAGTCGAATCGCATTCTTGGTAGGAGTAGTTCTCGTCCTGGCCGCGTGCCGCGGCCATGAGGCGATCACCGGCGGTTATGGCGCGGAGGGTGTTTCGGGAGTGGTGACGATGGCCGCCGGCATGTCGAACAGCAGCCCGGCAGGTGTTCGGGTGACCGTCGGCGGGACGGGCATGTCGGCCCTCCTGGCCACAGACGGCCGTTTTTCGTTTTTCGGAGTTCCGGAAACTGCGGATCTGATTTTCACGCGCGGCGATGTGAACGCGCGCGTCCGGGTGACGGCCTCTCCGGCGCCTCTTCAGATCGAGCTGAATTCCAACGCCGCCTCGGTCGGACGCCGTCGCGCAGCCCCATCGGCTCCGCTTCTCCAGATCGAAGGCTTGATCACGGCGATCAGCGCCACCGAAATCACGGTGCACGATTCACACAATCAGGACGTGACGGTGAAGATCACCACGGACACGATCATTCGAAAAGGCGATCAAGCGCTGCAGACGGCGGATCTCCATGTCGGCGACCGCGTTCACGTGCAAGTGAAGGTGAGCGGCGATGAAAAGACCGCGGTCAACATCATGCTGCAGAATCCGGATGGAGAGGACGGCAGCCAGACCATGACCGCCAACGGTACGGTGAAGGCCACCGGCGCCTCGGAGCTCACGGTGTCGACCGTCCCGAAAGGCGACGTGGTGGTCAAAGTGGACAGCAGCACCATCATCAAGAAGCAGGCCGATCGGATCGCGCTCGGCGATATCCATGTCGGCGACGAGGTGAACACCATGGGTTCGCGCATCGACGACCACACGCTGCAGGCGACCCAGATCGAAGTTCGTGGAGTCAGCGGGCGTCACTAAACGGGCGACCCTAACCCGCGACTCACGAGTCGGCGGCCGCCAGGCCGCCGATTTTTCTTTGTGTCACATCTCCGATCCCGCCTCGTCGACATAGCACCACAGCCAGCGCTCACCGGGTTCGAAGGACCGGATGACGGGATGATGCACGCGGTGATAGTGCTTCGTGGCGTGCTTGTTCTTCGACGAGTCGCAGCAACCGACGTGTCCGCACTGCAGACATAGCCGCAGATGGACCCATGAGTCGCCTATGGCGAGGCACTCTTCGCATCCATTCGGGGTGTTCGCTTTGCGTCTTGGCCGGTCATTCGGGCCACGAGACGAAATCGGGCGGCCATGGCAGTCGGAAAAAATCGATCGGCGACCGCGAGGTCGCCGATTTTTCTTTGAGGCCGCGCGGTGGGCTGACATGCGCGACGATGGAGGAGTTGCTGGAGCGCTTGAAGCGAAGGACGCCGGTGCATGTGAAGGAATCGCCGGCCGAGATCCTGCGCGCGGAGCGCGAGCGTCGTGATCGTCGTTGATGCCTCGGCTGTTGTGGAAATGCTGCTGGACCCGGCTGGAGGCGTGCGCCTCCGGCAGCGGTTCTTGCGCGCCGGCGAAGTGCTCCAAGCGCCACACCTGATTGATCTGGAAGTCCTCCAGGTCCTGCGGCGATACAACTTCACCGGCGAAATGTCGGATGAAAGAGCGGCGGAAGCAATTAGCGATTTCATCGCTCTACCGATTGAACGCCATTCGCATGCGGTGGTTCTGGATCGCGTGTGGGAGCTCCGATCAAACCTGACCGCTTACGAAGCAGCATACGTCGCGCTCGCAGAATTGCTCGGCGCCCATTTAGTTACCACCGACAAGCGATTGGCGAAGTCCGCCCCCGGCGTCGCCGAACTCATACAATAGCTTTGGCATGGACACCTTCTCCCTCCGCCCGCGCGAGGTCTTCGAAGCGCTGCGCCAAACGGTAGTCGGGCAGGACGATGCCATCCGCGAGATCTCGGTGGCGCTGGTCAAGCATCTGGTCGGGCATCCCGCGCCTAACATTCTGCTGGGGGAAGACCACTCTGATGCGGGCGGTGGAGCAGTTCCTCGCCCAACGCGCCGATCTCGCCGAATACGCGAATCTCATCCGCATCAACGCCAACGTGCTGGCCGAGGAGCGGCAGGGGTACGGGAGGGCGGTGCTGGCGCGGCTTTTCGCGAACGCACGAAAGATTTTCGGTCCCGATGCTCCCTTCGAGGTCCTGCGCCACTCGGTCGAGCGCGGAATGATCTTCATCGACGAAGTCGACAAGATCCGCGCCGACGTGCGAGGCGAGCCGAATGTGCGCGGCATCGTGGCGCAGGAAGCGCTGCTGACTCTGATGGAAAACGAGAACGTCGAATTCGAAGCCGACGGGAAAACGCACGCCATCAATTCGTCGGGCATTCTCTTCGTCGCCGGCGGCGCGTTCGAGGAGCTTTACGACAATGTCCTGCGCCGGGCCACCATCGGGCAGGATGTGGCGGCCATCAAACCGGTGGTGGTCGTCTCGGCGTCGGGCGAAGTGCGCGAGGAGACGCCGTTCCACCTGCGCGACTATCTGAAATACGACGATCTCTTCCGCTACGGCATGACGCCACAGTTCGTCTCGCGATTCGAATCGATCATCGTGCTCAACGACCTCAGCGAACCCGATCTGGCGCGCATCTTCGTCGAGCCGGAGCGCTCCATCTTTCGCACGTCGCGCGCGTACTTCGAGCGGTTCGGCATCGATCTGCAGATCACCCGCGGCGCGCTGATCGCCATCGCCTGGGACGCCTCCCGCCAGAAACGCCTCGGCGCCCGCGCGCTGCGCGAGACCTTCCGGCGCGTGATTCGCAGCATCGAGTTCGACCCCGCGGCCAACGTCGGCGTGATCACCATCGATGAGAACATGGTGAAGATTGCGATTGCAGGAAGGGATCAGGGAACGGCAAGCAAACGATGAACGATGAACGATGAACGATGAACCGGGCGGCGGGGTTCATCGTTCAGCGTTCATCGCTCATCGTTCGTGATTCCATGACTGACCAACAGAAGACATTCTTCACCAAATTAAAACGCGGCCTCTTCATGACTCACACCGAGATCATCGAGAAGGTGAAGGAGTCGATGACGCCCGATCTTCCAATCAATCAATCCGCGATCGACAGTCTCGAAGAAGGGCTGTTAGGCGCGGATGTCGGCGCGGAGCTGACCACCGCATTGGTCGCCCGCCTGGAGGAGCGCGTCCGTCAGGAAAACATTCGTAACATCGATCGGTTGACGGCCGTGCTCCGCGAGGAAACCCGGACGCTCATCCCCGAGCGCGAAGCCGGCGGCATCGACGTCGATCGCGCGAAGCCGTTCGTGATCCTGGTCGTGGGCGTGAACGGCACGGGGAAAACCACCACAATCGCCAAACTGGCGGCCCGCTGGAAAGGCGAGGGGAAGAGCGTGGTGCTGGGAGCCGCCGATACATTTCGCGCCGCCGCCATCGAGCAACTGCAGATGTGGGCCGACCGCATCGGCGTTCCGATGATCAAGCACAAAGCGGGATCGGATCCTGGGGCGGTGGCCCACGACGCCGTCGCGGCCGCGAAGTCGCGCGGCACCGATATAGTAATCATTGATACAGCAGGCCGGCTGCACAACAAGTCGCATCTGATGCAGGAGCTGTCGAAAGTGCGCCGGGTCATCGAGAAGGAACTGCCGGGTGCGCCTCACGAAACGCTGCTGGTGATCGACGGCACGACCGGCCAGAACGGAGTCAATCAGGCGGAAGCGTTTCTAAAAGCCACGAACGTCACCGGTATGGTCGTGACAAAATTGGACGGCACCGCCAAAGGTGGCGTCATCCTCTCGATCATGCGCCAGTTCGACATCCCCGTGAAATTCATCGGAGTGGGGGAGGGCGCTGACGATCTCATCCCGTTCGATCCGAACGCCTACGTTGAGACCCTGTTCGAGTAGCGAAACTGTTTCGGATTTGGCCGCTTTTCAGCGGACTTCAGCGCCCGGCGTAATGCGCCCAGATGAGAAACAGCCGAATTTATGCTTCCATTTTCACAGCATTCGTCGCGATTCTCTTGATGAGCTGGGTGATGCTCGCGCGCGAACCCGACACTCCGGTTGAAGAAGTGCACGAGTCGATCACCGTAACTGCGCTCGCCGATGCGCACGAGCTCTCGAGCGGAGACGCTCTGGCGCGGCTGCGCACGTACATCCGTTCGTACGATCCGTACCATGTGCCGCGCAACTGCCTCGAAATCCACAGCGGCGACGACGATTACACGTTCGAGGTGGTCAATCGTTGCAGCTCCGCCCGCGAGGTTCTCGGCAAATGGCGCGTCGACAAGGTTACGCGCGCGGTGTTGCGCCAGAGGTGATTTTTCGTCATCCTGAGCCGCGAAGACGGCGAAGGATCTCGCCAACAGAGATCCTTTGCTCCGCTCAGGATGACGCAAGCGTCACTTCTTGCACGTCTCCTCGTCCAGCTTCTTCCAGCCGCCGGCGTTGTCCTGAATCTCGAAGGAATGCGTGATCTCGTTGTCGCCCCTGCGGGTGAAAACGTCGCGGCCGTTCATTGTCATTGGGCCCATATGCGACGGTCCGCTCCACACGAGCTGATCGCCGCTCCATCCGCTCGATTCCACGAGGGCGTAGCCGCCCATGTTGTCCATAGTCGTGGCGACGAATTTCTTCGAGCCTTCATCCCATCCCCAATATGCGACCACCGCGACTGGATTCGGATTCTTGCTGTTCTTGTCCTCGGTGTAGCGGATTTCCAACCATTTCGCGTTCAGCACCCACTTGCCGGTCACGCCCGCGGTGGTGGAATGTTCCGGACCCATTTCCGACGCGAACCCTTTGCCGCTGCACTTCCAGGTTCCGGCGAAGCCCGACAGCGTCTTGAGCTGATCGGTGGCCGATTGCGCGAACGAAGTGGTTGCGATGAGCAGAGCAGGCAGGATGAGCTTCATGATGGTCCTCCTCTTTCGATGCCGATTTCTGAGATCGTGGCGCTGGGGATTTTACGCAACTCCGCAGGCAGCAGCTTGATTTTTGTCGAGCGATTCCCGCCGCCAACGATGACGTAATCGTTCGCCATGATGCGGCTGTCGATGTAAAGTGGGACGCTCTCCGGCAATGCGAACACTGTCACGCCACCGATGGCCTGGCCGGTGACCGCCTTCGTCTCCTCGGCCGCCGCGAACGAAAGCCGTTTGATCCCCATCAAGCGGCTGATCGCATGATTGACATCGAGCTTAGTCGTCGCGAGAACGAGACAGACGGCGTATTTTTTCGGCTCGCTCTTCGAAGCCACCAGAATGGCATTCGCGGCGTGGTCGCGCGGAATGTTGTAATTGGCGCAGAAGTCGTCGGTGTCCGCCCACTCCGGCTGGCACTCGAGGACCTCGCATTGCACGCCCAGCGATTCGATGGCTCGCGCGACGCCGGGGTCTAGTGCAGTGGATCGCATATCCCTTACCTTTCACTAGCCCCTTGGGTTGCGGGCGGCGAGGCATCTGCATCGTTGCCGCTCCTCAACGATGTCCCGCATCGCCTGCGTCGCGGCGCCTTGCATCTGCCGCCTCGGCGCCCGCAACGAAAGATAAGGGATATGCGATCCACACCACTAGTAATTCGAGCATGGGAGATCGACGCGGCTCACGCGACCGGCTGCGATGTGAACGGCACAGCCTTCGACGCGATAATCGCCCGGCGGCAAATTGAGGAATCCGAAGAAGCCGCTGCCATCGGTGGTCGTGCTACGACGGGTGTCGGTCGATTCAATCGTGATCATCGCGCCGTCGCGGTGCGTGTAACCCATCACACTGCCGGTCGCCGACGCGTTTTTTGCAGGCGGAGAGGTCGTCAGCGAGAAAATCGCCGGACGCCGTCCCATTTCGAATCCGAGCTTCCCGGTTGCGTTGCGTCCGGTCGAGACCGCGGCAGAGAAATCTTCGTTTGGTCGCTTCGGCGTCGGCTTCCCCGGCGCAGCGACTGAATATGGGTTGCGTTTTACCGCTGCATTCGTGCTGTTCGCCACTGTCGTCCACGGCGCGGTGTCGCCGACCGCGAACATCAGGATTCCATCCGATCCGGCCGCACGTGCTCTGCGGCCCTGGCGCAGCGTGCCTTCGATGCCGTTCATGTACGCACCGACGCCCGCGATGGCGAAGCGGCCATTGTCGTGCGCCGTTTCGGTGGTGAACGAAAGCCAGTCGTCGAACTGCGCGCGCTCGCGCGCGACATGTTCGCGTTTGTAGAGCATCGGAATGGCGACATCGATGATCCCTTCGCGCAGCCAACCGTTCCAATCCTGGAACACATGGTTGTAAGCATCCGTCTGATCGAATCCGCCGCTGGCTTTCGGTCCATTGGCCCACGCCACCAGCGCGGCCGAGACGACGATCGATGGCTTCATCGCCGTGGCGTGCAGGTACAACCGTCGAACGAACGACGTCACCTGATCGCGCCGCCACTGATTCCAGAACGGATCGTTGCTGCGCGGATATCCGTCGGCGTCATACTTGGCCTGATCTCCGAAGCGAGCTTTGAATCGCGCGACGCTGACCTCGTTGTAACCGACGTTCGTGCCGCCGCGATCCATCGGTGCTTCCGGATAGCGCACGCGATCGAGGTGGATGCCGTCAACGTCGTATTTGTTGATCAGATAAAGTAGTACATCAATTGTGTATGTTGCGGCGTCGGGATGGCCGAGGTCGATGTACCAGTCTTCGCCGTGACGCTGGCCGGCGTAGCTTGTCCCCTTCGCGTTGCGCGGAATTGACCGGGTAGCCCACTGCTGCGGCCCGGGATATGGCCGATTGTTCGCCGCGTCCCACACGTGCTGCAGAAAAACGTGCTTCGGATCTTTCGGGATCGCGGTCAGCGGATTGCCGCGAAAAACTGCGCCGACGATCACAAAGGCGTGCACCTGAATCGCGTGCCCGTGCGCTTGCTCGATGAGATATCGAAAGGGATCGAAGGTCCAGCGGCCGCTGGCATCCGGCTCGCCGACGCCATCGACCTCGGTCAACGGCTCTTTCGAATCGAGATACCACGAGTCGCCTCGGCGCCGGACCTCGACGAACAACGCGTTGGCGTGACTCTGAACCGCGACCTCGATGACGCGGTCGATGTCGCTGTGCGTTCCGAGTGGAGTGTGGAAGGAATCGACCCAGTAGGCGCGGTATTCGTCAGAGCCGAAGGCAGAAGGAAGAAGGCAGAAGGCAGAGAGCAGAACGCAGAAGTACCTCGTGCGCAATCGTGACATTGTAGCGTTATGAGGCCGATCAAAACGCTCGAGCGCGTCCTCTCCAAGGCCGGCCTCGGATCGCGAACCGAGGCCAGAAAATGGATCGCGGAAGGCCGGGTGCGGGTGAATGGACGCAAAGTTACCGATCCCGATCAGTGGATCGATCTCGAGCGCGATCGCGTCCTCTTCGATGGCAAACCGGTGCGCAGACCCGAGCCCATCTATCTTTTGCTTTACAAACCGAAGGGATACCTGACGACCTATCGCGATCCGCAGGGGAGACCGACGATTTACGATTTGTTGAAGCGAGATGAGTATCTCTTCCCCGTCGGCCGGCTCGATCTCGACACCAGCGGGCTGCTGATTCTCACGAACGACACGGCGTTCGCCGAGCGGCTGACGAATCCCGATTACAAAGTGCCGAAGACGTACCTCGTGAAGGCATCCAAACACTTGACTGATGCGGAGCTCGACCAGCTCGGCCGCGGAATCGAGCTCAAAGATGGACCGACGCGCCCGGCGCGCGTCGAACGCGTTCGCGAGAGCGGCGGCAAGAGCGTCTTCGAAATCACGATCACCGAAGGCCGCAACCGTCAGGTTCGGCGCATGATCGAGGCCCTGGGCGCGAAAGTGCTCAAGCTCGTGCGCGTCGCGATCGGTCCGATTCGCATCGGCAATCTGGCCATTGGGGGAACGCGAGAGTTGACGCGGGAGGAAGTGACGCGCCTCGCGTCATCCTGACCCTGAGCGCAGCGAAGGGGAAGGATCTCACTCGTGGAGATCCTTCGCCGTCTTCGCGGCTCAGGATGACGAAACCATCTCCTCCACCACCGGCCAGGTGGCATCGCGCCATTCCTCGCCCATCAGCAGTCCGGCGGAGGCGAGATAGATCGCGATATCGCGGCGATCGAATTGCGATTCGAGCTCGGCGACCGCCGACCGAACGGCTTCGCGCGTTGGGATTTTGTAATCGTCGACCTCGATCGAGCCGTTGACGTGCGGAATGCCCCATCGATCCAGAAACGCGGCCAGCATCGTGTTCGCTTCGTGCGTGTGATATTGCATCAGCGCGGTCTCGATCGTCTGCTCGAATTCCGGAGCGCCGATACGCGAGCCGAGAAGATCGCTTTTCTTCTCCGCTGACATTTTGCGAATCGTCTCGTCACGAAAGTGCAACGCCTTGGCGAGCTGCGCCGTCGCAACGGCTTTGGTCGTGGGGTCGGCGTTTTTCCAGAACGCGCGAAGAATCCGGCGCCGCCGATCGTCGTCGGCAAGCTCGCGGAGGATGCGCCGGCTGGTCCAGGCGTTCATGGGTTATAGCGGCGCGTCGGCACGCCTTCGCTCTTACTGATGCTCATCTCCGCCAGCGTCTGGATCAACTTTCTTCCCTCGGCGTCCGAGCTTGCGAATGTCTGACAGAGCATCTCCACCTGATCGGAAGCCTCGTCGACAGAAACAGTGAATCCGTTCGCGGGCTGTTCGGGGCGGCTGGTGACGGTGCGGCGCCACGTTCCGTCGACAAGCTCGCAGCGCACGAAATCCGTCCCCTTGCCGGTTTGAAAAGCTTGCGCGGCAACGGCGGGGATGCCGCGTGCGTTCGCTTTCTGCTCGTCGAGCGCGCGCGCGACAACGTCTGCAATCATCGCGCGCAGCACCGTGCGCGACTCGCCGATCGCGTTCGCGATGCGCAGGCCGGCGTGGTAGATGCTTTTTTCCTCAGCGCTTTTTGCGAGCTTGTAGAGAGCGTTGTGGATGACCTCGCAGTCGAGCTCAATCGATCGTCCATCCCACTCGAATGACACTCGGCAAGCCTGTCCGACTGCGGGCAAAGCTCCCTGATGCGCGATGCGGATTCCTTCGACCGAGGCGTCGACGAGGTAGATGCGGGCGCTGCCGATGCGTCCGGCAAGAGGCCGTGGAAGGTTCACTCTTGATACTTTTCGTCGCTCTTGAGGAGGCTGCGGCACCGCGGAAGATTGTACGCGATTCGAAAAAAGGCTCAGGTTGTCCGCAACTCGCGCGCGTTCAGGGAGTTGCACAGAGTGATGTGCGTCACGCTCAGATGGCTCATAAGTTGAAATAAATGTGCCCCGGAACGACAGGAACCTTCGAAAAATGAAAGCTCTCCCGGAACGCCGCAACACCGACGCGCAGGACGACCGCGCCCCAGCAACCGGTATGACCGCTTTGATCGTCGATGACGAATCGAGCTACCGCACGTACATCGCAGCATTGGCGGAAAAAGTCGGTTTCACCGTTGACGAAGCGGCGGACGGTGTTTCCGCGCAGGCGATGCTTTCGAGCTCGCCGCGCGATTTTCTCATCGTGAACCTCGATACGCCGGGAGTGACCGGACTGGAATTCAATCCGAAGGAAACGTATGCCCTGGTCCTGACGTCACAGGAGGATTCCGCGAAAAAAATTGCGGCGCTCGCAGCGGGCTACGACGATTTTCTTTCGAAGTCCGCCACCGAATTGGAGATCGTGGCCAAGCTCGTGGCCGCGCGACGGCTGGTCACGCGGCAGCAGACGGTCGACCATCTGGTGCGCGATCTCTACGGCCTGGCGTCGCGCGATGAGCTGACCGGACTTTTCAATCGCCGCTTCCTCTTCGCCGAGACTGAGAAAGTGCTCAATGCCGGCACTGCAGTCACGCTGGTGCTTTTCGACCTCGATGATTTCAAGCGCGTCAACGACACGTTCGGACATCCGGTCGGAGATCGCGTTCTTCGCGACATCGGCGCGCTCTTTCAGCGCAGCACCCGGCCGGAGGATCTGGTCGGCCGATACGGCGGCGACGAATTCATCATGGTGGTCACCGGATCGCCGTTCTACCTCGTCGAGATGATTGCTGAGCGCTTGTCGGATGAGATCCGCGATCTGACCTGGACGATCGGCAATGATGAGTTCAGCGTCGGGGTCACAGTCGGGATCGCATCGTCGCATTTCCTTTCCGATGCCACGCTGGCCCAACTGCTCGAGGCTGCCGATCGCGACCTCTACAAGAACAAATGGATGCGGACCAAGTCTAACGCCGCGCGGCCATCCATGGCGGTTGATCGCGTGCTTCCGCTGCCCGAGATGGTGAACGAGATCGAACCGAAAACGGTCGAGGGGCTGAAGCCCGCTCCATCCGGCTCTCGTGGTAAGTTCCACGAATACGATCGATAGCTGAACGCGGCACGACAGTGCGCACCGAGGTCATCGGAGGAATCACGACGTTCCTTGCGATGGCCTACATCATCGTCGTCAATCCTGCGATCCTGAAATTCGCGGGTTTGCCGGTTGGGCCGAGCACAGTCGCCACCATTCTCGTCGCCGTCATCGGCTCGCTGCTGATGGGTCTCTACGCCAATCGACCCATCGCGGTCGCGCCATACATGGGCGAAAACGCGTTCATTGCATTCGGCCTGGCCGCCCTCGGCGTCACGTGGCAACAACGTCTCGGCGCCGTCTTCATCAGCGGGCTCGTTTTTCTCATCATCACGTTCGTGGGATTGCGCACCTGGCTCGCTAACGCGATCTCGTCGAGCCTGAAATACAGCTTCGCCGTCGGCATTGGACTTTTTCTGGCGTTCATCGGCCTAAATGAAACCGGCATCGTGACGAAGGCCGAGGCGGTTCCGGTGAAGATCGGCAATCTGCGCAGCGCAGAAGTGCTCTTGGCGATCGCCGGTTTTCTCCTGATGATGGTCCTGATGCAGCGCCGCGTGCGCGGCGCGATTCTGATCGGCATCGTCTCGACTGCCATCGTTGGCATACTCCTCGGTATGGGGCACGCGCCGCGCGCTGTAATCGCGA
>WNFC01017403.1_pt1 | contig 11370 bp, 7 predicted proteins | sample 5400541 | NCBI WGS metagenome assembly WNFC01 (sample SAMN13153342, study PRJNA577476) | soil metagenome | isolation source: 120 cm saprolite under Douglas fir tree site 2 hole 2 replicate 1 | place: USA:California | collected 2015-04-18
CAGGACGAGCTTACGAAAATGGCGCACGAAAAGTGCACACAATAATGTTGCTATATGAGCGCCATCCGAGTCAGCGTCGGCCAGGATGCAGATCTTTCCGTATCGCAGGCCCTTCAAATCGTCCGATCCCGGATCGACGCCCAGCGCCACCGCGATGTCGTGCACTTCCTGCGACGAGAGCACTTCGTTCGAATCGACTTCCCAGGTGTTCAGAATTTTTCCGCGCAGCGGCATGATGGCCTGATATTCGCGGTCGCGCGCCTGCTTTGCCGAGCCGCCGGCCGAGTCACCTTCCACCAGGAACAGCTCGGTCTCGCTCAGATCGGATGACGTGCAATCAGCGAGCTTTCCGGGAAGCGCAGGCCCGCTGGTGAGTTTTTTTCGCTCGATCTTTTTTCCCTGGCGCAGACGGACCATCGCGCTGGCGATCGCGACCTGCGCGATCTGCTCGCCGGCGGCCACGTTGTTGTTGAGCCAGATCGAGAACGCGTCCTGCGTCACGCCCGAGACGAACGCCGACGCCTCGCGCGAAGTCAGACGATCTTTCGTCTGCCCGGTGAACTGCGGATCGGTCATGCGGAGCGAAAGGATGTAGCTGCATCGCGACCAGACATCCTCCGGCGTCAGCTTCACGCCTCGCGGAAGGAGATTGCGCAGCTCACAGAATTCCCGAATGGCATCCGTCAGACCGGTGCGGAATCCGTTGACATGCGTTCCGCCCTGCGTGGTCGGAATCAGATTGACGTAGCTTTCGGTGACGACGTCGCCATCCTCGGCCAGCCAGACCACCGCCCAGTCGACTTCCTCATTCGATCCCTTGAGGTGTCCCACGAAGGGCGGATCAGGAACGAACGACTGTCCCTGCATCTCCGAGGTCAGGTAGGCGACCAGGCCGTCCTCGTAGTACCACTCCTCGTTGTCGGACTTGCCGCTTTCGTTGATGAACTTCATGCGCAGACCCGGCGCGAGGACAGCCTTTGCGCGCATGACGTGCTTGAGGCGCGGGATGTTGAACTTGGTAGTGTCGAAGAATTTTTCATCGGGCCAGAATCGGATGGTGGTGCCGGTGTTGCGCTTGCCGACGTCGCCGATGACCTTCAGCTCGGCGCGTTTCTTTCCGTCGGCGAACCACATGAAGTATTCCTTCGAGTCGCGGCGCACCCACACGTGCAGCTTTTTCGAAAGCGCGTTGACGACCGAGACGCCGACGCCGTGCAGTCCGCCCGAGAATCGATAATTTTTCTCCGAGAATTTCGCGCCTGCATGCAGCCGCGTCAGGATCACTTCCACTCCCGACACGCCTTCCTTGGCGTGCTTGTCGACCGGCATGCCGCGGCCGTTGTCGGTCACCGACATCGATCCGTCGCTGTGCAGCGTGACGGCGATTTCATCGCAATATCCCGCGATGGCTTCGTCGGCGGAGTTATCGATCACCTCCTGCGCGAGATGATTGGGCCGCTCGGTGGCGGTGTACATGCCGGGCCGTTTGCGCACCGGCTCGAGCCCTGTCAGAACTTCGATTGCTGAGGAGTCGTAATTCGACATCAGATCAACGCCGCCCCGCCCGCCGCCCGGTGACCGGCACGATCCAGTCGAAGACCGCCACCCGTCCTCCCGCGGTCGCTTCGCCGGCATTCGCGGTTCGCGAGGCGTTAGTCTTGATCAGCCGCTCCAGGTCGATCGGCGTCAGATCGGGATTCTTCTCGAGCAGCAAGGCCGCGATGCCGGAGACATACGGCGCGGAATACGACGTCCCGGAGTTACCGGGATACGGCAATCCTCGGCCGCTCCGGTAGTGATCGCGCGCGCTGATCGAAGCGACCAGCAAGCTTGCAGCGGGCGCGAGGATGTCGATCGCATCGACCGTGATCAGTCCGTCGATCGAAGCGCCAAGGACGGCGGGATAAAGGTTGGTGTTCATGTTGGCGTCGCACTGGTCGCCCGGACCGTCCACGTGGTTGCCGGCGACTGTGACAAATAAAAAGCGCTTGCCTGCAGGATCGGGATTCCCGCCGCTGTCGACGCCGGCGATCATGTCACGCATCTTCTTCTCGAACGCAGGAAACTTGGGATCTCTGGCGGATGCGAGGTTAGGTGTGAAGCTCATGCTGATGATGCCGGTCTTGAATTGCGGCCTCGTGGGATTCCAGGCGTGCTGAATGATGGCGTCAAAAGTCCTGATCCAGGAGTCGATGTTCTGTCCGACCGTCTCCATGTAAACCGAAACGATCGTGGCATCCGGCGCGATCCCGGTGTTCCTGCCGGCCACCATCGATGCGGTGGCGGTGCCGTGCGTGAAGATCGACAGAGTGGTATCGCTTGTGAAGCAAGGATCGAGAGATGGATCCTGGCCGGCGGGGCAGTCTTTTCCGATCCCGTTGACGGCGATCGCACCGACGACGACCGATCCGGCGGCGCGCGAAAATTCGTCATGATTGCGCATCACGCCGGTGTCGCAGAGGTACACCACAGCGCCTCTGCCGGTTGTTTTGCGCGTTGTTTTAGCGTCGAGCGAGCCGTCCCACGAATCCGCTCGATCGAGATGCCAGAGGAGATTGTCGGCGAATCCCTCGCCGCATCCGATCAGCCGCAAATCGATGGTGCCGCCGACCCGCACTTCCTCCGCTCCACAACGAGTAGAGATTGTTTGCGCGCTCAGAAGATTGCCGGAGACGATGATCAGCAGAGCGGCGAAGGATCGCACGCTCCTATTTTACGGCGCGACGCGAGCCGTTAGCACCGCCGGCGACGGCGCATCTTGAACGAACGCCACTTTCCCGTCGGCGCGGGTAGGATCGGGATCGAAGATGCGTGAGGGCGTGCTCTCGATGATCGACTCGATCTCGGGCGGTGTCAGGAACGGATTCTCGGAGAGCATGCGCGCCGCAATGCCGGAGATGATCGGCGCCGCGAACGACGTTCCCGATCGCAGATTCGGCGAGCGGCCGCGATAGTGATCGTTCGCGGTGATGGTGGCGCTGAAGATGTCCTGCGACGGAGCGAGGATCTCGAGGCCGCCGCGGCATGCGCCCGGCCACCAGCTGTTTTCCTCCGTCATTCCGCCGACGGTGATCAGGCCTTCCAGGTCTTTGCCCAGGATGGCGGGGAAGCGATCGACGACGCCGGAGCGACCGCAACCGTTGTCGACATTGTTGCCCGCGACCACGAAGAAAAAACGCTTGCCGTTCGGATCGGGCCGGCCCTGGGCGTCGACTCCGGCGACCATCTCGCGAATCTTGCGCTCGACGACCGAGTAGGGAACCGGAGCGGGATCCGGCATGGAAGCGAGTTTTTCGAGAACCCAGCCGCTGATGTTCACCACCGCAGTGCGGAACTGCGGGGTATTCGGATCGTAGGAGTGGCGGATGATGGCGTTCAGCCCGTCGAGGTACGTTCGAGTGGTCGCAAGCGCCGATTCGTTCATCACGCGGACGCTGACGATCATCGCTTCGGGCGCCACGCCGACGTTCTGGCCGGCGACCAGCGATGCCACGCTCGTCCCATGGGACGCGCCAACCAGCTCGTTCCAGTTCGAGTAACACGGCTGCAGCGCTTTGTTGGGACTCTTGCAGGACGAGGAGCCGACGGCCAGCGATCCGGTGGTGTCCAGGCCTGCGATCACGCGGTTGCCGAACTCGACGTGCGACGCCAGCACGCCGGTATCCATCACGTAGACAACGCTGCCCGCGCCGAAATGGTGGCGATGATACTTACCGTCGAGGTTGGCATCGAGCTGATCGATCCGGTCGAGGTGCCATAGCAGATCGACGTGGGCATCCTCGCCACAGCCCGCCAGCCTGGACGCGAAGTGAACGGCGTCGAGAGGAACCTCAGTCTCGCGGCAGTAGGTCGAGACGAAGTCGGAGTCAGCCGCGCGCAGTGGTAGAACCGCGGATAAGAGTACGGCGCAGGCGACTGTGGTACGCACCGATTGAGACCCGATTTGTCTTGGACGACTCGATTAACTGTGAGACAAACTCGGCCAAATGGCAAGAAAATTCTCGGTCGCGGGACACCTTTGTGATTGAAATCACCAGATGAACATCCTCGAGCAGTGGTTCGCGCCCGATTTCGGCAAGCCATCGTTTCTGGTGGCGCGCTGGATCTGGCTTCGGGCGCTGGGCGGGATTTTTTTCTCCGCGTTCTATTCGCTGTACTTTCAGATTCACGGCCTCATCGGCCCGAACGGAATTCTGCCCGCCACGGCTTACCTGGACGCGGTCCGCAGCGCCTTCGGCCTGAAGCGCTACTGGCTCCTGCCCTCGCTGCTGTGGATCAACGCCGGCGACCGGGCGCTCGACGTCCTGGTGTGGACCGGATTGATTGCGTCGGTGGCGATCATGCTCAACCTCTGGCCGCGCGTCGGCATCGCGGCCGCGGGAATCTGCTTTCTGTCATTCATCGCCGTGGCGCAGGACTTCGCGGCGTATCAGTCGGACGGGATGCTGCTGGAAGCGGCGCTGATTTCGATTTTCTTCGCGCCGCGCGGACTTCGGCCGGGCCTGGGCGTTGATCAGCCACCATCGCGCGCCTGCCTCTTCATGCTGCGATGGGAATGGTTCCGCATCTATTTCGAATCAGGGCTGGTCAAGATCCTCAGCGGTGAGACGCAGTGGCGCAATCTGACCGCCATGGACAAGTACTACGAGAACGGCCCGCTGCCGACGTGGCTCGGCTGGCACGTGCAGCAATGGCCGCACACGTTTCACGCCGCCACTGCGGCATTCACTCTGATCGCGGAGCTGCTGGTGGCCTGGCTGGTGTTTTTCCCGAAGTGGTCGAAGCGCATCGCGTTCATCATCACCACACCGCTGCAGGTCGGAATCATCCTGACCGCGAACTACGCCTTCCTCAATTACCTCGTCCTGTTCCTCGGATTTTTACTGGTCGATGACGACTGGCTCCGTGGGGGGCTGCGGCCTTCCGCCACGGCTTCTCCACATAAACCCAGCTACGCGGCGGCGGTGATTCTACCTATAGTATTCGTTACTACAGTAGCCAGCTTCTTCATGCCGTCCTTTCCGACGGTCATGCTGCTCGAGCCGTTCCGCGTCGCCAACAGCTACGGTCTGTTCGCGATCATGACGCGCGCTCGCTACGAGATTGAATTTCAGGGAACGGCGGACGGTAAGACCTGGGTGGCCTATCCGTTTCGCTACAAGCCTCAGGACGTCCGCAAGGCGCCGGGCATCTACGCTCCGTACCAGCCGCGCTTCGAATGGAATCTCTGGTTTGCGATGCTGGGCACGTGGATCGACAACCGCTGGGTGCTCAACACTGAAGTGCGGCTGCTCCAGAATCAGCCGGAGGTTTTGCAGCTATTCGCCGGAAATCCGTTTGCGCGCAAACCGCCGATCGCCGTGCGCGCGATGGAGTGGCAGTACTGGTTCACATCGCGCGAAGAACGCCGCCGGACCGGCGCGTGGTGGCATCGCGATCTGATCGGACAGTACGCGCCCACCGCCAGACGCATGCCCGATGGCACGATCGGAATCGAATCTACTGCGATGCCATGAAGCGCTCGATGTCGGACGATGTCCGAGGGGCGGCGGTGGTGAGCATTCGCGGACCGTCGTTCGTGATCAGGATTTCATCCTCGATTCGAACGCCGATCCCGTTGTAACGATCGACCGCCTTGGCAATTGACGCCTGCTCCTCTTTGCTCAACGCGAGGTACGTCGAATTCTTCAGGACGTCGTCGCGGCGGACATAAATCCCCGGCTCGTCGGTAAGAATCATCCCCGCCTCGAGGGGGCGTCCGCGGTCCCACACGTCGTGCACGGCCAGCCCGATATGATGACCCACCAAATATGGAAGGTACATCCGCACCTGCTTAGGATCATTCTTCGACACCAGGCCGAGTTTCGCCAGCTCACTTCCCATCGCGTCAACGGTTTTGCGATCGACATCGACCCACAGCGCTCCGGGCCGCATCGCGGCCATCGTCGCTTCCTGAACGGCATACACCGCATCGTAGATCGCTCGTTGATCGGCAGAAAATTTTCCGCTGACCGGATAGGTGCGCGTGGTATCGGCGGCATAGCCTTCGACTTCCGCGCCGACGTCAGTGAGCATCAGACCGTTGCGATCGATCGGTGCATTGTCTTCCTGGTAGTGCAGCGTGGTTGCGTTTGCCCCCGACGCGACAATCGACGGATACGCGAGTGCGCCCGCGCCTAACTCGCGAAACGTCGACTCGATTACCGATTGCACTTCGCGCTCATTGGTCGCTGTCTTCGTGCGCTTCATGCCCGCCTTCTGGCCGGCAAGGCTGATGTCGATCGCCTTCTGCATCACGGCGATTTCCGCGGGACTCTTGGTCTCGCGCATCGCGATGAGCAGTGGCGCCAAATTGCGGAACCGGACATCGGGATGCGCGTTTCGCAGCTCATCGAGGAACGTCTGCTGCGCCGTCATCTCCTCGCTTCCGAGAAGCAGCCAGATCTCAGCCTGTCCCGAGCGGACGGTGTTGTAGAACGCCGGCATCGCGCGCGGGTAGAACGTCGGGTCCCACGGGCCGCCCGAAAATGCAGTGTTGACGAACTGTCGAAATCTTCCATTCGACTCCACTTTCGCGATGCCGCTGCGCGCGGTGATCTCGTTGTGCGTCGCCACATGCCCCGTCCACATCTCCTGCCTCGGATTGCTATCGCGGACGAAAATGACTTCGCGATACTCCGTTTCGCCCGGCAGCATCACCAGCGTGGCATCCGGTTGATCGATGCCAGTGAGGTAGAGCATCGAGTCGCTCTGTCGGTACGGGTACTCGATGTCCATGTTGCGAGCTTTCGGCTTCGCCGAGAAGAGGATCAGCATCGCGTTTGGACCGATCTCCTTGGCCAGCCGGGCGCGGCGCGCTTGATACTCGGACGGGGGAATGGCGGCTGCAACCGCAGCCTGCGCAGACAGGAGAAGGACAGCCGAGAGACGCGTCATGCCGCTATCTTATCTACTGCGTGAACTACCTGGCGCACCTGTTTCTAGCCGGCGACTCTGCGGAATCGCTCATCGGCAACCTGGCGGGCGATTTCGTCAAAGGGCCGCTGCGCGATGATCAATTCACGCCCGGCATTCGCGAAGGAATCATGCAGCATCGGCGGATCGACGCGTTCACAGATACGCATCCGGCGGCGGCCGCATTTCGTCGAGTGCTCATTCCGGATCACGGCCATTACGCACGCGTGATCAGCGATGTGTTCTTCGATCACTTTCTGGCGACGAACTTCTCGGCATACAGCATCGAGAGTCTCGATCGATTCGTGCATCGCGTATTCGCAACGATGGATGGTCAGCCGCGACCGGGCCGCCTGGCAGCGGTTTATACGTACATTCCTTCCTGGCTTTTGTCGTACGGAGAGATCGGCAGCATTCGCATCGCGCTGACGAATCTCTCGCGCCGTCTTTCGCGCAAGCCGCACCTCGAGGATGCGACGCATCATCTCATCGACTCGCGCGCCGAGCTCGAGCGCCGCTTCCAGGAATTCTTCCCCGACGTAGTAGCTTTCGCGAAATCATGAAGAGCGTTCAGGAAACGCACGCGCCCAACAATCGCTGCTTCGGATGCGGACCGGCGAACGAAAAAGGATTGCGCATTCGAAGCTTCGTAGAAGGCGACGAGCTGGTGTGTGAATGGAAACCGCAGCCGTATCACCAGGCCTTCGACGGGATTCTCAACGGAGGCATCTGCGGAGCGCTCCTCGACTGCCACAGCAACTGGGCCGCCACGATGCATCTCATGAAAAAGTCGGGCACCGACACGCCGCCCTGCACAGTGACCGCGGACTTTCACGTGCATCTCAAACGGCCGACGCCGATGGACGTCCCGCTTCACCTGCGGGCGCGCGTGGTCGAGTCATCAGAAAATCGGGCGATCGTCGAGGCGACACTCGAGGCCAACGGCAAAGTCACGGCTACTTGTCGGGGGACCTTTGTGGCAGTGAAGGAAGGGCATCCGGCGTATCACAGGTGGTAGGCGTTAGGCGTTAGGCCTTAGTTGCGGAAGGGCTAACGCCCAACGCCTATCGCCTAAGGCCTAGCCATTCGCCTGCAGCTCGAACATCGCCCACCGATGTCTTGCACGTTCGATTGAAAATGCTGTGGCCGACGGCCGCGATCACGCTGTGATGCGCCGGACCCCAATGCACGCGCAGTGACACGTTGGTGTCCGGAAAGAGGGTGTAGATGAGGAAGCGATTGCCTGCCGGCAGCCGGTCGACATCCCGCAGGTCGGTGACCACGACGTTGTTCAACTGGAAGCTGTTGCGCTGCAACAACCGCTTGAAATCTTCCTGATCCCTGCGGATCCTCTCCACCCTCTCCCGCACCTCGGGCTGCTTCATGACTTCATCGATCGACATCGTCTTCAGCATCTCCACCAGTCGCTTGAAGTACTCGCTGAATGCGCCGAGGCCGGTGCGGCTGTCGATGGTGTATCCGAGGAGGATGTAGTCGCGAGGGTGCTCGACGTCCTCCGGCGTGAGTTGGGCCGCGTCGAGGCGATCGGTCTCGTGGACCAGCTTCTCCAGTCGAAGCAGCCGCGGATCGTTCGGAGACTTTTCGAGGTAGTACTCGTATACCAGCCGGGCGGCCGAAGGGGCGATGCGATGCCGTCCTTTGAAGTTCGCCGGCGGCTTCTCGTTGCTATCGGTCAGCAGGTGATGGTTGTCAGTGACCTCCTGCGGATGGACGAGTACGATCTCATCGATCGGCTCCATCATGGTGATGATGACCGCGCTGGTAAGCCCGTCCATGTCTCCCCGCGTCACGAGCCGCATGTATGTAAGTTTTTACCTCTTTCAACATTGAACATTCAACAATTAACATTGCCGGTCGGTCCGATATGAACGCGGAGAAACAGCGCCTTTCTGGCGATGTGCATCAAAGCGCACGCTGGCACAAGTGGGGCCCGTACCTCGCCGATCGGGCGTGGGCCACCGTGCGAGAGGATTACAGCGAAAACGGCGACGCCTGGTCGTTTCTGCCGCACGACCTGGCACGATCGAAGGCCTATCGATGGGGCGAAGACGGCATCGCAGGATTCTGTGATCGCTATCAGATTCTCTGCTGGTCGCTGGCGCTGTGGAATGAACGCGATCCGATTCTGAAGGAGCGCTACTTCGGCCTCGTTCCCAGCGAGGGCAATCATGGCGAGGATGTGAAGGAGTACTACTTCTATCTCGACGCTGTGCCGAGCCATGCCTATCAGCGAATGCTCTACAAATATCCGCAGCGGGCATTCCCATATAGTCAACTAGTTGATGAAAATCGCAAGCGGGGGACGGGCGATCCGGAGTTCGAGCTGATCGACACCGGCATCTTCGACGATCAGCGCTACTTCGACATCGTGATCGAAATTGCAAAAGAGAGCGAGGACGTTCTGGTCTTTCGCGTGACGGCTCACAATCGCGGGCCCGATCGCGCGCCGCTGCACCTCATTCCCCATCTCTGGTTTCGCAACACGTGGGCGTGGAACGGTCCCACGGTTTCGACGCCGGTCATCCGCGCCGCGGAAGGCGGATTGCTGGCCGACGACTCAGTGGCTCCTCCCCTCCCCGGCCTCCTCGCCGACACCCGACTCGGTCCTCATCTGCTGGAGATGCCGCCGGAAGCGAAGCTGCTGTTCACGGACAACGAGACCACCGCGCCGCGCGTGTTCGGTCCCGGAAATCAGTCACGAAGCCGCTTCACGAAGGACGCCTTTCACCGCTACATCGTCAACGGCGAGCGCGATGCGGTCAATCCGGAGCAATTCGGAACCAAGGCGTGCGGCTGGCTGCGGGTGGAGATCGATCCCGGCGCATCGTATGCGATGCAGATGCGGCTTTCGCCTTCGAGCCACCCTCTCCCCGCGAGCGGGGAGAGGGACGGGGTGAGGGGCGTCGATCACCTCGTCCTCACTCGCCGCAAAGAAGCGGACGAGTTCTACGCGACCATCCATCCCGAAAAAGCGTCAGGCGAAGAGCGAAGAATTCAGCGGCAGGCATTTGCCGGATTGCTTTGGTCGAAGCAGAGCTACCTGTACGACGTCGACGTCTGGCTCGACGGCGACGATCCAGGCTGGCAGCCGCCCGGCGCCCGCCAGCAGGGACGCAACCGGCATTGGCGGCACCTGAACTCCAAGCGCATTCTCTCGATGCCCGACAAGTGGGAATACCCATGGTTCGCGGCCTGGGATCTCGCGTTTCACGCGGTGGTGCTGGCGCTGATCGATGCCCGATTTGCAAAAGAGCAGCTCTGGCTGATGCTATTCGAGCAGTTCCAGCATCCGAACGGACAGATTCCGGCGTACGAATGGGAGTTCTCCGACCTCAATCCGCCGGTGCACGCGTGGGCGGTCTGGCGGGTCTACAACATGGACCGCATCCGCAACGGCGCCGATCGCGACTTCCTCGAAAAGTGCTTTCACAAGCTGATGCTGAATTTCACCTGGTGGGTAAACAAGGTCGACAGCCAGGGCAACAACGTTTTCGAAGGCGGCTTCCTCGGGCTCGACAACATCGCGGTCTTCGATCGCAGCGAGAAACTCCCCGGCGGCGCATCGCTCGAACAGAGCGACGCCACCGGATGGATGGGAATGTTCTGCCTGGTGATGATGCGCATGGCGCTCGAGCTCGCGAAAGAAAACGCAGTCTACGAGGGGCTGGCGACAAAATTCTTCGAGCACTACGTCTATATCGGCGCCGCCATGAAGATGATCCGCGGCGATCAAACGCTGTGGGACGCCGAGGACGGCTTTTTCTACGATTTGCTGCGATTCCCCGACGGCACCGCTGTTCCGTTTCGCGTGCGCTCGCTGGTAGGCCTCATTCCGCTCTACGCCATCGAGCGCCTCGAGGAAAAGTGGATCAAGCCGTTCGATATTTTCCGCGAGAACCTCAAGTGGTTTCTCAAGCACCGGCGCGAGATCGTCGATCGCTGCGTGACGACGGTGCACTGCGACGGCGACGACACACACGTGCTCGCGGTCGTCGATCAGAATCAACTGAAAGCGTTGCTGGCCCGGGTGGTCGACGGCGAAGAGTTCCTTTCGCCATACGGAGTGCGGAGCCTGAGCAAAGCGCATCGAGATCATCCCTTCGTCTTCGGCAACGCCGCGGTTCGCTACGAGCCGGCAGAGTCGATCGAGCGGCTCAAAGGCGGCAACAGCAACTGGCGCGGCCCGGTTTGGTTTCCGACGAGCTTTCTCATCATCGAGACGCTCCGAAAACTGGAGAAGGCTTTTGGCGGCAGCGTCCGCGTGACCACTCCCAGCGGAGATCGTGAAGTGGAGATGCTCACGCTCAGCGGCCTGGCGTCGAGGCTCGCCGACCGCATGATCAATCTCTTTGTCGCGGATCGCGAAGGTTACCGCCCGATCTATGGGCCGCGCGG
>WNFC01008422.1_pt1 | contig 11368 bp, 9 predicted proteins | sample 5400541 | NCBI WGS metagenome assembly WNFC01 (sample SAMN13153342, study PRJNA577476) | soil metagenome | isolation source: 120 cm saprolite under Douglas fir tree site 2 hole 2 replicate 1 | place: USA:California | collected 2015-04-18
TTTCGACCTGATTGAGCGATTTGCGAGCCTGATCGGCCTCGATCAGCGTCTGGTCGTCGATCTCGGCGATGGGTTTCTGCTCGACGACCTTCAGGAGCGAGGCGGCCGGATGTTGCCCAAGCTGCGGATCCACGGGACCGAGCACCGCGTATGGCGCCATGACGATCTCGTCGGCCGCCAGCGCGATCAGCGTCCCGCCACTCATGGCGTAATGAGGGACGAACACTGTCACCTTGGCCGGATGCGCGCGCAACGCGGCCGCGATTTGTGAGGCAGCCAGGACCAGCCCGCCAGGAGTGTGCAGGATCATGTCTATGGGTACGGTCGAGTCGGTGAGCTGAATGGCCCGCAGCACGGCCTCGGAGTCTTCGATGTCGATGTAGCGCGCGACGGGGAAACCGAGGAACGCCATCGTCTCCTGTCGATGGATGAGCCCGATCACACGGCTCTCGCGGCGCTTTTCCAGGCCACGAAACGCGCGCGTGCGCAATGACCTGAGGTACCACTTCTGCAGAACCGGCTGAAGCGAGCTGAGAAGAAAGAAGAGCCAGATCAGGTCAAAGATTGACAAGGTTTCACCTCTTACCGGACTTCATCTGAAACCTCTCCCATCCGGGAGTGAGACCAGGCGGTCGCTGGCCGCGGGACGCGGCTCGAGCGCTCGCGCCAGGACCTCTTCCGCGGACTCGACCAGCACAAACTCCATCTCTTGCCGCAGCTCTGCCGTGAGATCTTCGAGGTCGCGCTCGTTGCGTTTGGGCAGGATCACGGTCCGGATGCCTGCCCGATGCGCAGCCAGGACCTTCTCTTTGATGCCGCCAACCGGCAGCACCTTGCCGCGCAAGGTGATCTCGCCCGTCATCGCCAGGTGGCTCCGCACGCAACGCCCGGTCGCCAGGGATGCCAGCGCAGTCACCATCGTGACGCCGGCGGATGGTCCATCTTTTGGAATCGCGCCGGCCGGTACGTGGACGTGGACGAGCTGGCCCTCGAAGGCATGCGAGTCGATTCCCAAACGTGCGGCGTCCGAGCGGACGTACGACAGCGCTGCCTGCGCGCTCTCGCGCATCACGTCCCCGAGCATCCCGGTCAGGAGCAGGCGCTCCTCGGTGCTCGGCATCATCGTCGCCTCGACGAACAGCACGTCGCCACCCACCGGTGTCCACGCCAGACCAACCGCCACACCCGGCCGCTCGGTCCTCTCCGCCACTTCGTCGACGAAGTACGCGCGCCCCAGGAATTCTTCAACCCGTTCGGCCGTAACACGGGTCGGCTCGGTGTGGCCCTCAGCAATCTGGCGGGCGACCTTACGGCACACGGTGGCGATCTGGCGTTCTAGGGCCCGAACGCCTGCTTCGCGGGTATAGCCGCGAATGATGCGCCGAATCGCCGCTTCGTCGAACTCTAGCTCCTCGACGGCAAGCCCGTTGGCGGTGAGCTGTTTGGGTACCAGGTAACGCTGTGCGATCCGCAGCTTTTCCTCGTCTGTGTAGCCCGAAAGCTGGAGGATCTCCATGCGGTCAAGTAGCGGTGGTGGAATGCTCTCAAGCGTGTTGGCGGTGGCGACGAACAGCACCTGCGACAGGTCGAATGGCACGCCCAGGTAGTTGTCGACGAAGCTGTTGTTCTGGGCAGGGTCGAGCACCTCGAGGAGCGCCGCCGAGGGATCTCCGCGCCAGTCGGCGCCGACTTTATCAATCTCGTCCAGCATGAAGACGGGGTCACGCGCTTCGGCGCGTCGGACGCCCTGGATGATCCGTCCCGGCATGGCGCCGATATAGGTACGTCGGTGTCCACGGATCTCGGCCTCGTCTCGCACTCCACCCAGTGACATGCGAATGAATTTTCTCTGCAGCGCTCTGGCAATCGATTGCCCCAAACTGGTTTTGCCGACACCCGGCGGACCGACGAAACACAAAATCGGCTCCCGCCCCACGTCATCGGCGCCGTCCGTACCGCTAGTTGCGCCCTGCTCTGCTTCGTGTCGCGCGGCGAAGCGTTCGCGACGGAGCTTTTCGACCGCCAGGTGCTCGAGGATCCTGTCTTTGACCTTGTCGAGGTCGTAGTGATCTGCGTCAAGGACTTCGCGCGCGCGGCGGACGTCGATGTCGCCGCCAGTCAGCGCGTTCCAGGGCAGGCTCACCATCCAGTCCAGATAGGTGCGAATGAGCCCATATTCAGGCGACACCGGCGGAATGGCCGCCAATCGATCGAGCTCTCGCTGGGCTTCGCGCAGCGCCTCCTCCGGCAGCTGCGCTTCTTCCAGTCGCTGGCGCAGCTGCGCCAGCTCCGGGTTCTCGTCTCCCTCACCCAGCTCGTGCTGAATGGAGTGCAGCTGCTCTCGCAAGAAAAAGTCGCGCTGCGTCTTTGACATGCGCTGCTGCGTCTCGGAGGTGATCTTCTGGCCGAGCTCGCGTACCGTTGCCTCGTGCTGGAGCAACTCGATGAGCCGCCGCAGCTTCGCGTCCAGCGGATCCAGTTCCAGCAACTCCTGCCGGGTGGCAGCCGGCATCGGTAGCACCGACGCGATCAGATACACCAGCTGACGTGGATCGCTTACCGTCTCCGCGGCGTGGGCAGTCTCGTCAGGCACTTCATCGACGAGCGCAACCACACGTCGGAACAGGTCGATCGCCGCACGGCGTAGCGCCTCCATCTCGACACCCGAGGGTGCCTGATCCGGAGCCAGTTCCACTCGGGCGACGAAATACGGCTCAGTCGCGACGAAGTCGATCAGCCGCACCCGCTCCAGTCCCTGGACCACCACGCGCAGCGTGCCGTCTGGCAGACGTGCGAGCTGGTGAACGATCGCCGCCGTTCCAACACGATACAGGTCGTCCGGAGTCGGCTGGTCAGTTTGCTCGGTGCGCTGGGCGACCAGGACGACCAGACGGTCTTTGCGCATGATGTCGTCGATCAGCTGCACCGAACGCGGCTGCCCGACCAGTAGCGGCACGACTGCCAGAGGCAGGACCACCATGCCGCCCCGCAGTGGCAGAACTGGCAGAGCGTCTGGGATGGTTAGCTCGTGAGATGGGGAGCTCGGAGCCTCGGCGACCATGCCTTATCCACCTTCCACGTCGCGCTTGGCGAGGCTGATCGATAGGAGCCCCAGCTCCGAACGCAGCTCGACCGGGTCCGCGTCGACGTTGGCCGGCAAGGCGATCTCGAGCCGGAAGGTTCCCCGCCGGATTTCGGCGGTGTGGTAGATGCCGGCCACGTCGAGAGCTGGCATGCGGCGCCGACCCTCCACGACCACGGTCCGTTCAAAGCACAGCACGTGCACCTCCGCGGGTTCGATACCTGCTAACTCGATCGTGACGCTGACACCGGTCGGCGTCTCGTACACGTCAGCCGGTGGTCGCCACACGGTCTGCATTGCGCGCGCGCTCGTCCACTGGATCACCCGGCGACTCCCGCCGGCGACGCGGCCGTCGCGCTGGTCCGCTCAAAGATCAGCTCGCCGTCTCGAGCATCGACGCGGATGTGGTCGTTGTCGTGGAACTCCGCCCGCAGAAGACGCATCGCCAGGGGTTGGACAATCTCCTTCTGGATCGTCCGCCGCAGCGGTCGCGCCCCGTACACCGGGTCGAAGCCTTCACGCGCCACCAGCTCCTTGGCCGCGTCGGTGAGCTCGATCGTGATGTTGCGTTCCTCGAGGCGCTTCAGCAGCGCACGCAGCTGGATGTCGACGATCTGCTTGATCTCGCCCTTCCCCAGTGGTCGGAAGATAACCACCTCGTCGATACGGTTGAGCAGCTCGGGCCGGAAGTGCGTACGCACCGCTTCACTGACGCGTTCACGGATCTCGTCCCAGCTCAAGCCTGGCTCAGTGATCCACTGGCTGCCCAGGTTGCTGGTCATGATCACGATGGTGTTGCGGAAGTCGACCGTGCGCCCCTGGGCGTCGGTCAAGCGGCCGTCATCCAGCAGCTGCAACAGCACGTTCAGGACGTCAGGATGGGCTTTTTCAACTTCGTCGAACAGCACCACCGAATATGGCCGTCGTCGCACCGCTTCGGTGAGCTGGCCGGCCTCCTCATACCCGACGTACCCAGGCGGTGCGCCGATCAGGCGAGACACGGTGTGCTTTTCCTGGTATTCGCTCATGTCGATGCGGACGAGCGCATGCTCGTCGTCGAAGAGGAACTCGGCCAGCGCTCGGGCGGTCTCGGTCTTGCCAACACCGGTCGGACCGAGGAACAGGAACGAGCCCAGAGGACGGTTGGGATCCTGCAGACCCGCGCGCGCGGCCCGGACGGTGTTGGCGACCGCAACGATGGCCTCTTCCTGTCCCACGACCCGCTCACGCAGGCGCTCCTCCATCTTGATCAGCTTTTCGACTTCGCCCTCCAGCATCTTGCTGACCGGCACGCCGGTCCAGCGGCTGACGACCGCGGCGATGTCGTGCTCGTCAACTTCTTCTTTGACCAGTGCCCGGCCGTCCTTGCTGCGTTCGCGCATCCGCTCCTCGGCGGCTGCGCGCTGTTGCTCGAGGTCGCGGATCTCGTACTGCAGTCGAGCGGCGCGCTCCCAGTCGGCGCGTTGGGTCGCTTGCTCGAGCTCGAGTCGCTTCTGATCGATCTGTTCCTGGAACTTGCTGACCGAGTTGAGCTGTTGCAGCTCGGCTTGCCACTGCGCCTCGAGTGCACTGGCCTGCTCCTTGAGGCTGGCCAGCTCCTGTTCGATGCGCTCCAGGCGCTCCTTCGAGGCCGGGTCCTTTTCCTTGCGCAGGCCCTCGCGTTCGATCTCGAGCTGCATGATGCGTCGGCGGGCCTCATCCAGCTCGACAGGTGCGCTGGTAGCTTCCATGCGCAGTCGGGCGGCGGCCTCGTCAACCAGGTCGATGGCTTTATCAGGCAGGAAGCGGTCGGCGATGTAGCGGTGACTGAGCACTGCTGCCGCGACCAGGGCTGAATCGCGGATGCGCACCTTGTGGTGCTGCTCGTAGCGCTCGCGCAGGCCGCGCAGGATCGAGATGGTGTCTTCGACGCTCGGCTCGCCGACGAAGATCGGTTGGAAGCGACGCTCGAGCGCGGCGTCTTTTTCGATGTGCTTGCGGTATTCGTCGAGCGTCGTGGCGCCGATGCAGTGCAGCTCGCCTCTGGCCAGCATGGGCTTGAGCATGTTGGAGGCGTCCATCGAGCCTTCGGCGGCGCCGGCGCCGACGACGGTGTGCAGCTCGTCGATGAACAGGATGACCTCGCCGTTTGAGTCGGTCACTTCTTTGAGGACGGCCTTCAGCCGCTCTTCGAACTCGCCGCGATACTTTGCGCCGGCCACCAGCGCACCAAGATCGAGTGCCACGACGCGCTTGTCCTTGAGACCCTCGGGCACGTCGCCGCGCACGATGCGCTGGGCCAGGCCTTCGACGATGGCCGTCTTGCCGACGCCTGGCTCGCCGATCAGGACCGGGTTGTTCTTGGTGCGCCGCAGCAGCACCTGAATAGTGCGGCGGATCTCCTCGTCGCGACCGATAACGGGGTCGAGTTTTCCAGCTCGAGCCATCTTCGTCAGGTCGCGGCCGTACTTCTCCAGGGACTGGTAAGTGGTCTCGGGGTTTTGCGAAGTGACGCGCTGGCCACCGCGAATCTCCTGGAGCGCCTGGTACACGCGGTCGCGAGTGATGCCGAGCTCGCGTAAGACAGGCTCATCGGCCATGGCCAGCAGGAAATGCTCGGTACTGACGAAATCGTCCTTCAGTCGCTCGGCTTCTTGCTGAGCGGACTCGAACACGCGCCTGAAGCGCTGCGAGACGTAGACCTGCTGTCCCGGCGTAGTCACCCGAGCGAAGCCACTGAGAGTCGTATTCAGGCGCTGGCTGACCTGCGTGGGTGAGACGCCAAGCTTTTCGAGGATCGCAGGCACGACGCCGTTCTCTTGAACGACCAGCGCGGACAGCAGATGTTCGGGTTCCACCTGCGTGTGTTGGCGACTCTCCGCCACGCGCTGGGCCTCGACCACCGCCTCCTGGGCTTTCTCCGTCAGCTTGTTGAGGTTCATGCGGTATGTGTCTCCATCAGCCCCGTTAAGGGTTCGATCGGCTTGTGGTTCCGAAACAAATTCCGACGAGCACGTCGGCGTGCGGAGCGTTGGCGAGCTCCCACGCAACGCGCTCTTCGAGTTCAACCGGATCGGCCTGCTGCCAACGCTCCAGTGCCTGCCGGGCGACGGTTACCTGTTCCTCGAGCGCCTCGACCTTGTGGTGGATCTCGCTCACGTGCTGGACGTCGGTGGTCAACGCTGCCATCCGTTGCTCGAGTCGAGCGGCGTCGAGCTCGTCCTCGTCAGGCAGCCGCGGGTACTGCATGGCCTTCAGTTGGGCAGCAGTGACGCGCTGCCCGGGCGGCCTTGCCTGGAAGACCCGGAAGATACGCTCCGGAACAAGCACCAGTCGGTGCCGGTCCGCTGAGTGGGGCCGGGCGGCAGTGCGTAGCCACGCCGCGTAGTCACGCCCAACCCACGGAACCATCTCGTACTCGAACACTTCGCGTGCCACCGGCACCCAGCGCGGCGCGGACTCCTGTGTGGTCGTCATTTTCTCCGCTCGCTTCTTCTACCGAACATACGCATCGACCTGGGGTAGTCGTCGGTACGGGAGCGGACGTCCGAGGGCAAATCCCTCTCCCTTCAACGTACAGGCAGCGCCAGGATGAACGTGCTCCCGTTCATGCGCCCGCGGCTCTCGGCCCACAGGTCGCCACCATGAATCCGTGCTATCTGGCGTCCCAGGTGCAGACCCAGGCCAAGCCCGACATTTGTCGGTGCCGTCTGCTCGAACGCTCCGAAGATACGATCGAGCTGGTCTCCCTCCAGGCCCGAGCCTTCGTCGTGCACCGCAATTATCGCTTTGGAAGGTGTGCCAGGCACTTCCTGCATCCCCAGCCGGACCTGGATCGTGCCGCCCGCGGAGTACTTCACCGCGTTTTCGAGCAGGTTCAACAACACTTGCCGAAGGCGCGCGCGGTCGGCCAGGATTGGCGCGGGCGGACGGCTCGTTGCAAGCACTCGGATCCGGTGCCGCTGGGTGGTATGTTGAAATTCCTCCGCAACCAGCCACGCCAGTTGAACCAGGTCGACGCGCGTGAGCTCGAGCCGTAAGTCGCCCAGCTGCAACCGCTGAATGTCGAGCATGGCGTCCACCCAGTCGGACATCAGGTCGGCCTGTTCGAGGATGTGGGATATCACGCTGCGCGCTCCGGCCGTGGTATGGCAGTGCTTACTCGCCTGAGCCTCGAGGAGCTCGGCGTACGCCTTGATGATCGCAACCGGCGTCCTGAGCTCGTGAACCATGAGCCCGACAAGGCCCTCGCCCGCCCCCGGATCGTCGTCGAGAGGCTCAGCATGCGCCTGCGCGAACAGGGTGCCTAAGGCGAAAGCCAGGTGGCGCCATTCGCCGGACTCGTCCTCGATGCGCTGCACAGGCGGCCTCGTATGCCACCATGCGGTTGGCTAGAGACTGGCGTCGGTACCCCAGCGTACGTCAGTGCCGAATTTCATAGGCGAGCTCTGGCGTCGTCTACCCTGCGTCCAGGAGTGTAGTGGAGGCGATGGCGGCCAGGAGGGCCTGGAATTCGTAGCTGCCGTCGTGCCGGTGTCCGTTGATGAAAAAGGTCGGCGTGCCGTTCACCCCGCTGCGCACTCCACTGAGAAAATCTTCGCGTACCCGCGGCGCGTGTACGCCGAGCGCCATCTCGCGTGCAAACTTGTCGACGTCCAGCCCGATAGCCGCCGCGTACGCCAGCAGGTACGCGTCGTCGAGTGCGTCCTGATGCTCGAATAGTTGATCGTGCATTTGCCAGAACTTGCCCTGGGCAGCGGCGGCTTCAGCTGCCTCAGCCGCCCGTTCGGCGTGGGGATGGATGCGACTCAACGGGAAGTGGCGGAAGGCGAACCGCAGTCCATTTCCCAGGCGCCGGCGTATCTCTTTCACGATAGGATGAGCCGCGCCGCAATGCGGGCACTCGTAGTCGCCGTACTCGACCAGTGTGATCGCGGCCGAAGCTGGACCGACAGTGTGGTCACGCTCGCTCACTGGCGGGGTGAGCTGCGCAGTGGACACGGTCGTCATGCCGCCGACACGTTCGCTTGCATGGATTCGAGCGCGCGGAGGATGCCATCCGCGCCAGGGTTTACGCCGATTGGCGAAACGTAACTCCAGCGGATGACCCCGTTTTCGTCGAGGACGAATAGTGCCCGTTCGCTGATGCCATCCTGGTGGCGGTAGACGCCATAGCGGCGTGCGACCGCGCCCTTCGGCTCGAAATCGGCCAGGAGTGGAAACTGGAGCTTGCGGTCTTTCGCGAAGGCGAGATGGCACCAGGCGCCGTCAACGGAGATCCCGAGTAGCTCGGCGCCGCCACAGCGCTTGAACTCGGGCAAGACCTCGTTGTACAGGGCCATCTGGTCGCCACAGACGGGGCTCCAGTCGGCTGGATAGAAGGCCAGGATGACCGGCTGGCCGCGGAACTCGCTCAACGACACCGTCTGGTCCGGCGTCGATCGCAAGCTGAAGTCCGGCGCCTGTGTGCCAGCCTTCAAATACGAGGCTGGCTCGAGGTTCGAGGCGTAGGCGTCAGTGGAACTGGTCATGTACCCGCAGCTTGTCTCAGCTGGGGTTAGAACGGCGTATGGACCGCGCGTGATAGTCGCAAGACCTCTACGTATTGGCAAGGCGGGCTGATATCACGTTATGCATGTCCAACGGAACCGTCCGTGCTTCGGCCCAGCACCGGCAGGCGCCGCCCGTCGTGCTGGTCATATTCGGCGCGTCAGGCGATCTGGCCCACCGCAAGCTGGTGCCGTCTCTGTTCGACCTGTTCGTCGCCGGACTGCTCTCACCCTACTTCGCCGTAGTCGGCTTTTCCCGTTCGCCCCTCTCAGACGAGGACTTCCGCGCCTCACTCCGCGAGGGCGTGCAGCGCCACGCGCGGCATACCCCCATCGACGAACAGGCGTGGACCAGGTTTAGTTCGGCGTTGCACTATCAGAGCGGCCAGTTCGACGACCCCGCGAGCTATCACGAGTTAGCCGAGCGACTCGCCGAAATCGATCTGGAACACGGCACGCAGGGCAACCGGCTCTTCTATCTCGCCACGCCCCCAGAGCTGTTCCCAGTCATCATCGACCAACTCGGCGCCGTGGGACTGAATAAATCTTCCAACGAGCACGCCTTTGTGCGCATCGTCGTTGAAAAACCGTTCGGGACGGACCTGACCAGCGCACGCCAGCTCAATCGCGAAGTCCAGGAGGTATTCCAGGAAACGCAGGTGTACCGCATCGACCACTATCTCGGCAAAGAGACCGTCCAGAACATTCTGGCGTTCCGTTTGGCAAACGGTATTTTTGAGCCGATCTGGAATCGCAATTACATCGACCACGTTCAGATCACCGTGGCCGAAAGCGAGGGAGTCGGCCTACGGGGTGGCTACTACGATCAGGTTGGCGCTTTTCGGGACATGGTTGTCAACCACATGCTGCAGCTCCTGACGGTCATCGCGATGGAGCCACCGGTCGTCTTCGAAGCCGAGGCGGTGCGTGACGAGAAGCTTAAGGTTCTGAAGGCCTTGCGGCGGATCACCCTGGAAGAGGTCGGTGAACGAACCCTGCGCGGGCAGTACACGTCGGGTGTGATCGATGGTCAACCTGTCGCGGGGTATCGTGGCGAAGAGAAGGTGGCGCCGGATTCGTGGACCGAGACGTTTGTCGTCGCCAAGCTGGAGATCGAAAATTGGCGCTGGGCGGGCACGCCGTTCTACCTGCGGCACGGCAAGCGACTACCCCGCCGCTTCACCGAGATTGCGATCCAGTTCAAGCGCGCTCCGCAGACGTTTTTCCCCGGCGCGGAGCGGCTGGAGCCAAACGTGCTCGCCATCCGCATCCAGCCAGACGATGGCATTAGCTTGCGCTTCGCCGCCAAAGCCCCAGGTGCGACGATGCAGCTTCAAGAAGTCGACATGAACTTCCTGTATCGCAGCTCGTTCTCGCCGGGCGACGACCAGGTAGACGCGTACGAGCGCCTTCTTCTGGATGCCATGCTCGGCGACCGCACATTGTTCACGCGAGCCGATGAAGTGGAACAGGCATGGATCTGGGCGGAAGACATCCTGCGTGGCTTCCGAAAGCGGCGTCAGGATGTCCACTTCTATCCCGCCGGTACCTGGGGTCCGCCCTGGGCGGACGCATTCATCGAACGCGACGGCCGCCACTGGCGGAACTTGGAATCCGACACCGCCAGCGTGCGGACACGGACAAGCGCGCCGCCAGATTCTAGCCCATTCCTCATCCCGAGGTAGGCGCCTTTCTTGCGCCGTTCATGCGCCGCACACACGCGCTTCCTATTCAGGCGCCAGAGACTGGAAGCATGGTGACCCAGAGCGTGGCTAGAGTCCGAAGTGACGAAGACATCCAGCGCGACGTGTTGGAGGAATTACGGTGGGATGCTCGCGTGAAGCCCAACGAGATCGGCGTTGCGGTCAAGGGCGGCATCGTCAGTCTTACCGGCGAGGTCGACTCCTACCTGAAAAAGTGGGCTGCCGAAGAGGCAGCTCTACGAGTCAAGGACGTCAAGGCCGTGGCCAATGACATCGAGGTCCGGTTGCCGGCATTTGCCGAGCGCAGTGATGCGGACATCGCGGCGGCTGCGCTGTACGCGCTCGAATGGGATGCCAACGTTCCGCTCGACAGGATCAAGGTGGCGGTATCGAATGGTTGGGTCACGCTCGACGGCGACGTGGATTGGCAGTACCAGAAGCAGGACGCGGAGCAAGCAGTCCGCCGTTTGACTGGCGTGCGGGGCATCACGAACCGAATCACCGTCAAGTCGCCCCTGAAGCCTGAGGACGTGAAGAAGAAAATCGAAGATGCGTTAGTCCGTAACGCTGAGGTCGATGCTCAGCGGATCAGTGTGGGGCTCGACGGCAGCAAGGTCATCCTGACGGGTACGGTGCGTTCCTGGGCCGAAAAGAAAGAGGCAGAGCGGGTGGCCTGGTCGACGCCAGGCGTCGTTTTGGTCGAAAACAAGATCTCAATCGTGCCGTAGCTGGTTGTATGGACCTGGAGCAGATCAAGCGGCTGGCCTCCTTCGACAGTCATGGCGCGTGTGTTCTGAGTGCATTCCTGAACCTCGCTCCCCAACGTCAGGTCGAGCGCACGTACCGAACGATCTTCAAGGATCTGCACGAGGAACTCGGCGAACGGCTCGATGAGCCGCGGCGCGCAGAGCTGGACGCGGAGAGCACACGCGTTGCCCAATGGCTCGACGCCAATCCGCCCCAGGGGCGAGCGCTGGCGATCTTTTCCTGCACGCCCGCGGGCTTATGGGAGGCGTTCAGTCTCCAGGTGCCGGTGCCCGATCGGCTGGCCTTTG
>WNFC01008423.1_pt1 | contig 11368 bp, 12 predicted proteins | sample 5400541 | NCBI WGS metagenome assembly WNFC01 (sample SAMN13153342, study PRJNA577476) | soil metagenome | isolation source: 120 cm saprolite under Douglas fir tree site 2 hole 2 replicate 1 | place: USA:California | collected 2015-04-18
GGAGCAATAGAAGGTGCTTTTTGCTGCTGAAATCTCTGTCATCGGTGCCAAAATTTGTCATCCCGAGCGCAGCGAGGGACCTTGGTTTCCGCAGGTAACATCGATTGTGTATGAGGCCGGCAAGAACCAAGATCCCTCGCTCCGCTCGGGATGACAAGCCTTGGCGGGATTAGAAGCCTATATGGCCACAACCACCACAGAAATTCCAGTCACGCTGAGCAAGGACGAAATCCTGCGCTACTCGCGGCACTTGATCATGCCTGAGGTCGGCATGGAGGGCCAGCAGAAGCTGAAGGCGGCGCGCGTGCTGTGCATTGGAGCGGGAGGGCTGGGATCGCCGCTGTCGTTGTATCTGGCGGCCGCTGGCGTAGGCACGCTTGGCCTGGTCGATTTCGATGTGGTGGATTACACCAACCTGCAGCGGCAGATCATTCACTCCACCGCCGATGTGGGGCGGAAGAAACTTGATTCGGCGGCGGACAAGCTGACCGCGATCAACCCGTTCTTGAATATTCGCAAGTTCGACACACGGTTGAGCAGCGAGAATGCGCTCGAGATCTTCCGCGATTTCGATATCATCGCCGACGGCACCGATAACTTTCCCACGCGCTATCTGGTGAATGACGCGTGCGTGCTCACGGGGAAGCCGAATGTTTACGGATCAATTTTTCGCTTTGAAGGCCAGGCCAGCGTGTTCGCTACGAAGGATGGCCCGTGCTACCGCTGCCTCTATCCTGAACCTCCACCGCCCGGGCTGGTTCCCTCCTGCGCGGAAGGCGGCGTGCTCGGCATTCTGCCCGGCCTCGTCGGCGTGATGCAGGCGACCGAGGTGATCAAGTTAATTCTGGGAGCGGGCGAGCCTCTCATTGGACGCCTGCTGCTGATCGATGCGCTTAGCATGAAGTTCCGCGAACTCAAGCTGCGCAAAAATCCCGATTGCCCGGTGTGCGGCACGCATCCCACCGTGACCAAGCTGATAGACTACGACCAATTCTGCGGCATTCGCGGGGAGGAAAAACCGGTGGCAACAGGAGTTCCGGAAATTCAAGTCGAAGAACTGAAACGCCGTCTGGATGCGAAAGAAGATCTCTTCATCCTCGACGTGCGCGAGCCCCACGAATATCAGATCTGCAACCTCGGCGGACACCTGATCCCTCTGAACGACCTGCCTAAGCGGGTGAATGAACTGGATTCAAGCCGCGAAATTGTCGTCCACTGCAAAATGGGTGGGCGTAGCGCGAAGGCAGTCGAGTTCCTGCAGCAGGCTGGATTTAAGAAAGTCCACAATCTGACCGGCGGTATCAATGCCTGGGCCGAGCGCGTGGATCCGAAGGTGCCGAAGTACTGAAGGGCAGTTGCCGAGCTAGGCTGAGGCACCAATCAGGCTTCGGGCTCTGGAACAGAGCCGGCTTCTATTTGCTCTCAATGGTGTCTTTCAAGTGCTTGGCACAAGCCTCGGCAGTGCTCTGTTTCCCGTGCGCCGAATTCCCCTTGTTTACCGAGTACGCCCAGACAACTTCGCCGGTCTTGATATCGGCCATTCGAATACTGGCTTCTTCTTTCGAATGCCAACTGCCAGTAATCAGTATCTTCGCGGCACCCGCCTTTTTGCTGTCTGAGATCCCAGTGATTTCATAGTCGGCTTGGTCGCGGCTCTCCACAACCTGCAGAGGCACTTTCTTCTTGTTGATCGCCGCCTTCAAGTACGTATCGAACCCGTCCGTGATAGCGGCCACATAAACCTTTGTGCCAGGGGAGATCTTTGTTGCCGTGGCCTCCGCTTTCTTGTCCTCGGCGAAGGCTCCTACCGAAAGACCTACTAGCGCTAGAATTACTAGAACACCTTTTAACCTGAGCATTGTTCACCTCTGAACGGGGCGGATTTTCAGTTCGGGACTACGATTCCCTTGATGTGTTTGGCGCAGGCCTCGCCGGCGCTCTGCTTACCCTTGTAGGAGTTCCCCTTGTGCACCGAATACCCAAAGATTACGGCCCCGCTCTTCAGGTCGGTGATCTTGACGCTACCCTGTTCGCGTGATTGCTGCGAGCCCATGAACAGCATCTTTGCCCAGCCGGCTTTCTCGCTCTCCTCAATGCCGCTAAGTTCGTAATCGGCTTTGGTCTTGTCGGCCACAATGATGAGGGGCACATTCTTTTTCTGGAATCCAGCGATGACAAAATTGTCGAAGCCTCCCTCCATCGGCGCTACGTATAGTCTGGACCCCGCGGGAATCCTCGCGTTGCTTACAGTGGCGAGCTTACCCTCCTCCGAAGGAGCCGCCTTAAGGTTTGTGTCGACCGTCTTGTCCTGAGCGACGGCAACGTGAAGTGTGGCGACAAAAAACAGAGCGAGTGGCAGAGAAGCAATTCGAAGTCGGCGCATTCCGCACCCTCCTGGAGGCAATTATCACGTCTAGGGGGAAGAATTACACTGGAACTGTAAGGTTTTTCCAACAGGTATGCAAGGAAGAACTTGAACTTCTGGCCTTGGTCAACTGCCGGGGTACAAGATACCGAAATAGTGAGGTGTGTCCCTTCGCGGCGGGTTATATACTCTGTGATCTCGGTCCGTTCGGACTGTAAGTGGAGATTCGAAGCTGACATCGCGGAATTTCAGCCAGCCACCCCGGCTTTCGTTGGCAACACGCCTTCCGAGGTTCAGATGGCGGAGGGCGAGCACACCGTCTCGGTGAGGAAGACGGGATTCAAGGACTTGGGAGCGGAAGGTGAAAGTTAGCAGCGGGAGCAGCGTGCATCTGAACGCTGAACTGGAGAAGGTGGCACCCCTTAGCGGCCGTCGCGTCGGCGGTTTGCACCTCGCTTCGCTCGGTGGACAGCCGAGGCGGCTGTCCTTACATGAGTTTGGATTGCTACAACAATGGACATGAAAAATGGGGAGCACATTGCGTGCTCCCCATTTTGCTTCGGGCTTGTGCTGTAGTTACTTGCTCGATCCCGCTTGCATGCCGTCGCTCGCCTCGCCTAACTCGATTGCGAATTTCTTCCCCTGGAAGCGCAGGCCGGACAGGGAGTTCGGCCCGCTGTCATTCTTGCGCGTCACCGCTGCGTCGTTGGCGGCTGGCGTCTGCAGGTCAACTATGTGCGCCGGCACCTTTGCCAACACGTTCTTGCCTTGCATGATGCTCAGTTCAACGCTGGGGCCACTGCCTTCCCACTGCACTTTGTAGTCCCCCGCCTTCAGGGTAGTGCCATTAACGAGAACTGGATTGCTAAGTTGCAAACCGGCCTTCGTAGCCGCAAAGGCGCTCGATGCCAACAATAACGCCAGCCCCATCACCAAACTTTTCGACACTGTCGCGAACTTCATGACTGCTCCTTTTTCTTCCCCGAATCTCGTCGGGGAGCGGTTGGGGCGGCCCGGTTCACGACTTGCGCGAGAAAACCTTTGTGTTTTGCCGCGAATCGCCTACAATGCAACCGCCGGGGTTCAGCCGACACGCCGCAACGCCTGTCGCGCTGTGCGCGGGGGTTTTCTCACCTGGGCCGCCAAACCGAAAGTGAGAGAATCCCCGAAACCCCGCAAATGTTATTTTCAAAAACTCCGGCCTGCTTCACCTCCGCACTATCTGCTTCCAACTACTACGGAGGCGCCTGATCGAAAGTTCCGTGGAGTCCGTTCGCGCTTAAATAACTTTCGATTACACACCTATGGACGAAGAGAGCGCGCTTCGGGTAGCAAGAAAGCGCAGTGAATGGTTCTCAAAAGCATGGAACAGCAGCACTGTGTTCTGTCTGGAATGAAGTGGGAACTATTGTCAAAGCAAAGCGTGCAAAGTCATTGTGATCAACTCTTGCGCTTGTAATGTATCGGCCATTGGACCTGCCACGTCTTGCCACCATCTCGAGAACCTTCCCAGCTCCAGTCCAATTCGTTCGCGGAAATATTTTTCCATACCATGCGCTGCAGGGTTTTTGTGCCATCTTTCCCAATGGCTTGGCGCTGCAGAATGAGTTGCCCCTCTTTGAGCTCTCCGACAAAATCGAGGTAACCGCCTTCGTTGTCGACCCAGGTTTGTTTCCACTTCCCGGCGCGGGAGTCATACGTGGAAACGCTGGTCCCGCGCAGGTGATCCTGCTGTGCGGAAAAACGTTCCTGCACTACACAGCCGTCGAGGATGCGTTTGATGCTATTCGTACCGTGCCCCACTCGGCCGGCTTTTTTACCTGGCCACGTGAGATCCCACTCGCCGATCCAGAAATCGAATTGTTTCTGCTCGGCAATCGTGCACGGATCCGGCAACGCCTGGATTGTGGATTGTTGCGAGAAAAGAGCCGAGGCAGAAAGAAGCGGCAGCAGGATTGCGCTCAAAAACGTCTTCATGATTTCCCTCCCGCAGCTTCTGACGCTGCGGAAAGGAAAAGGTTTGATCCACAACCTGGCTGGATGGGTTTAGCGAAGGAATCGCTGCGCACGAATTCTGATCACTTCTAACTCCGTCAGCGGTGGAGGCCCGGTCGACTATTGCAAAGGCGCAGAGACGTGTTCGTGGACGGTCATCCACTTGCCGTCCTGATTTTCGAAAACCACGGTCCAGCGAAAATTTCCCATCTCCACCTTGCCGGTTTTTGTCGTCATCTCTTCTTTTATTGTCGCGGTGGCCCAGACTAAATCTCCGTGGGGATGGATGGCGGCGTCGTCGTTCACGGTGAATTTCGCGCTCTTGTAGCCGGAGAGAACGCCCTTCACTCCTTTTTCATATTCCTCCCAGCCTCCATATTTCAAAGGAGCGATGTCAAAGAAGACATGCGGTCCGCTGGCATAGAATTTGGCGGCATTGGCCGGGTCGAGGGTGGACCAAGAGTCCCATATTTTTTGCAGGTAAGCTTTGTCGGGAGCGGGCGGGGCGGATTTCTTAGGGGCAGGTTTCGCGAGGCCGCCTACGGTGATTGCGAACAGGAACAGCAGAACGGCGGAAAGACGCTTCATGGTTGTGGCTCCCTCCAAGTTCGGCGGAATTTTCGCACAAGCCACGCAATCTTGCCAAGCGCGCATTGACCGATTTCCACAGCGCACGCTAGAATAGTTGAGTTTGCCTGTACTGGCCGACCCGTCCGGGGACGCCTGCCCTGGCTGCTGAAGCGCCCTGGCGGAAAAACACAGCAAGCAAGAAGTTCAGCGGGAAGTTATCGGGAAGTGTATCGGGAAGTGTATCGGTCCCCGAGGATTGCACCCGTGTGCGCGTGGTCGGCATTTTGTGAGCTGATTTTCAAGACATTTTTGATGGAGGCAGGCGTATGTACGCGGTTATTCGCGCCGGTGGAAAGCAGTACCGGGTGGCGCCCGGCGATGTGATTCGAGTAGAGAAGTTTGCGACCGGCACCGATGGCCGCGTGGATTTTCCCGAGATATTAGCGGTATCGGGCGGCGAAGGGAAGATCGGCAAACCGGAGTCGGAAGCGCACGTGCTTGGCGAAGTGGTCGAAGAAGGCCGCGGCGCGAAGATTCTGGTGTTCCATTACAAACGCAAGAAGCAGTACAAGAAGCTGCGCGGGCACCGGCAGGCGTACACCGCGGTGAGGATTACTGAGATCAATTTTGACGGCCAGAGTTTCAAGGCTCCGGAGCTGGCGAAAAAGCAGCCTAAGCCGAAGAAGGCTGCGGCGGCGGACGAGCACGAAGCCGAAGCCAAAACCGCCAAGGGGCATGCCAAGAAGAAGGCCGCGCCCAAGAAAGCAGCGGGGAAGAAGATTGCAGCTAAGAAGAAGAAATAAAATGCGAGGGCGAGACGCCCTCACGACAGCCGGCGGGACGCCGGCGCTACCTAGCGTTGGTGTTACTTTCAAGATTGAGAGTTGACTCATGGCACATAAAAAAGGGCAAGGCACTTCACGAAACGGGCGCGATTCTAACGCGCAGCGGCTGGGATTCAAGGCGTTTGGCGGGCAAATCGTTCCTGGCGGGACTATTATCGTGCGGCAGCGCGGCACGCGTGTGAAACCGGGACTGAACGTCGGCCGCGGCAAAGACGACACGCTGTTTGCCAAAATCACGGGCCGCATCAAGTTCCTGAACAAGGGCTCTATGGGCAAGTTCGTGATGGTCGAGCCGATGGAGATTGCGGAGTAGTTTCGCCTCCGGCTGCGCGACAATTCCGCTACGGCGGACCGATGTCGAGCGCAATCCAAATCGGCTCGCGCTCATAGAGCAAGGCTAATTCCATACGCACCTCCTGGGCGCGAGTACGAACCTGGTAGTCATGACCCGCGAGAACCATTGGCACCGACAGCATGCACTGAGCGCCCAGACCCACCTTGGCTTTGAAATAGCCTGCGATAATATTGCAGATTTCGCCTGCGGCATCGAACTGTTGGGCCCTGGCTTCATCCTCTGACACTCCGAGCGTCTGAGAAGCAATCAGCGTTGCGGAGTGGGTGCTGCACCACAGGCTTAAAGTGGCACGAAGAGGACCTGCTATCCCGACCATCGCGGTGAGCTGAGGTGGCATTGGCGCTTCAGCGCGGACTGGAGCGGTGAGTGAGACTCCTACCATCGTGGCGAAGACTTCAATCGTGGTCTCTCGCAGAATAGCCGGCCATGCGGTGCGCGAAGCAACGGCAGCGGGGCCGTTGGTTTGAGAGGGTGCGCTCATCTGAGATTGTGGAGAGTCATCCTGTTGAAAACATCGGGCGGAGATGAAGGCTACATGAGCCGAAAGTTCTTAAGATTGTCCAATGTAGTTCCGATGTGTGTCGTGCTGGCATCTCAGGACTGCGATAGCCGAAGTAGTCAAGTAGTTTAGGGAGCCTCAATTTTTGGGCTAGCGGCTGCTACAAGACAATGTTCATCGACGAAGCTAAAATCCGAGTCAAAGCGGGCGACGGCGGCAATGGTTGCATGGCTTTTCGTCGCGAGAAATACGTGCCCCGCGGCGGACCTTCCGGTGGCGACGGCGGCAAGGGTGGAGACGTGATCATGGAATCCAGCGAACGCCACAACACGCTGGTCCATTTCCGTTTCAATCCCGAATACAAGGCTGAGCGTGGACGCCACGGTGAAGGCTCCAACAAGAGCGGACGGGAAGGCATCGACATAGTTCTGAAGGTTCCGGTTGGGACCATTGTGTACGACGAAGAGACCGGCGAGAAGGTGTTCGATTTCTCCACCCCTGACCAAAGCATGGTGATCGCACGTGGCGGACGCGGAGGACGCGGCAACGCGCGCTTCGCCACTTCCGTTCACCAGGCTCCGCGCGAGCACGAACCCGGACGCCCGGGCGAAGAGCACAACTACCGGCTCGAACTGAAGTTGCTGGCGGACGTGGGCCTGGTTGGATATCCGAACGTGGGCAAGTCAACCCTGATCTCGCGCATTTCGGCGGCCCGGCCAAAGATCGCCGATTATCCCTTCACTACTTTGCAGCCTAACCTCGGCGTAGTTGCTGTGGGCGATGCGAATAACGAAATCAGTTTTGTGGTGGCCGATATTCCGGGATTGATTGAGGGCGCTCACACCGGCTCGGGGTTGGGCACACAATTCTTACGGCACATCGAGCGCACGCGCCTGCTGGTTCACTTGGCCGATGTGTCGGACGCCAGCGGCCGCTCTGATATCGTGAAAGACGTTGAAGTAATCCTCGGGGAATTGGCCAGCTTTGGCGCGCATCTGGAAGAAAAACCCATGCTCATGGTGGCGTCGAAGATTGATGTGGCCAACAAAGACAAAGTTGCAGCCCTGAAGCGATATTGCAAGAAACACAAGTTGAAGCTCTATGAGATTTCAGCTGTGACCGGCAAGGGAATTGACGAATTAAAGTACGCCATGGCTAAGGAAGTGGAAGCTTTGCGCGGGCGGGCGCTTGAGCAGACCGAGGCCGGCGACCATCAACGAGCCTGATCGAAGCTTCATGCGCGGGGCAAATGAGTTCCATGCTGGAAGCGATATTGCAGAATCTTCGCAGCCAGGGCCGGCGGCATTTCTTCTCCGGCGGTCTGCACGGTGCGCACGACCTCTCCCCGGCAAACCACTTCCGTTTGCGAAAGCCCGGCAATTTCCGCAGGCAGCACCAGATTGATTTCGAGAATCACATTGGGCTGCAGAATATCCTCCGCCTGGAACAGCAAACCGGAGCGGCTGATATTTCTGGTTTCTCCGTCGTGCCAATCCTCTTCGTCGAGACGGCGGTATTTCAAAGGCAAATGAAGATGAAAACGTTGCGCGCGCGATAGCGGCAATTGTCCTAGCCTTGGCGCAGTGTGCGTTTTTGGAATTGGCATGGCAACCTCCCCGGGAGTTGAATCCAGCACTTCGCGAACTCTATTCTTCAGGTCATGAAGGGTGAAAGGCTTCTGGAGCAGGCGTACGCCCGCATCCAGCGTGCCATTACGCCCGATCACATTTTCCGTGTAGCCAGACATGTAGAGCACTTTCGTGTTGGGACGAATTTCCACAATCCGTTGCGCGAGTTCGCGGCCGTTCATCCCGGGCATAATCACATCCGTAAGCAGCAGGTGAATCATTCCCTCATGAGCCACCGCGATCTGCATGGCCACCGCGCCATCCGCGGCTTCGATCACGCGATAACCCTGCTTCTCCAGAAATTGCCGGGCCAAATAGCGCAGGTTGGGCTCATCCTCCACTACGAGAATCGTTTCCGTTCCCTTCACCGTGCCGGGCTCTGCGGGCACAGCAATTTGTGCGAGGTTCTCGCTGATTTCGGCCACGCGGGGCAAATAGATTTTGAACGTCGTGCCTTTATCCGGTTCGCTGTGAACCCAGATGTAACCGCCGCTTTGCTTCACAATCCCGTACACGGTCGAGAGCCCAAGGCCGGTGCCCCGCGGCCCTTTCGTAGTAAAGAAAGGTTCGAAGATGTGGGATTGAGTTTCCGAATCCATGCCGGCGCCAGTATCGCTGATGGCGAGAGTTACGTAATTTCCGGGCTTGAGCGGCGCGTGAAAGCGCGCGTAGTTTTCGTCGAGCGATATGTTGGAGGTCTCGATCGTCAATTTCCCTCCCGAGGGCATGGCATCACGCGCGTTTACCGCAAGATTCATGATGACCTGCTCAATCTGCCCCGCGTCGGCGCGCACGGTGCCGAGGCCGGCTCCCGGCACCATAACCAGATCGATATCCTCGCCAATCATGCGGGTGAGCATCTTCAGGTTCTCGGTGACCACTCCATTCAGGTCAAGAATCTTGGGAGCGAGCATTTGCTTGCGGCTGAAGGCGAGAAGCTGGCGCGTGAGCGAGGAGGCTCGCCCGGCTGCATTGGCGATCTCCTGTGCCGGACCGCGCAACGCCGGTTCCGGACCGAGGCGCTCGAGAAGGAATTCCGAATAACCTGAAATCACCATCAACAGGTTATTGAAATCGTGCGCGATGCCGCCCGCGAGCCGGCCTACGGCCTCCATTTTTTGCGACTGCAAGAGTTGTTGCTCCAGGGCTCGCTGCTCGGTGACGTCTTCGGCAAAAAGCTCGAAGGTTTTGCCTTTGCCTCCATTAGTAACGGCGCGACCCGAAACGCGCACCACCGCGGCTCTGCCGTCCTTGCGCATCCATTCTGCGATCAGTCCATGGAAAGGCGCGGTCGCGCGCAAATGATCCGCCAACTCAAACCATTGCTGGGTGTCGGCACAGAGCGCTCCAAGATGTTTTCCCACCAGTTCCTCGGAAGAGGAATATCCCAGCATTGCCCGCAGCGCCGGATTCGCGTCGAGTAGCTGTCCTGCGGAATCGCAGCGGCAAATCCCGTAGGGAGCGTGCGTGACCAGCGACCGGAAATTCTTTTCGGAGCGCCGCAACCCCTCCTGGGCAGCTCTGAGGGCGGCGTTGAACCAGCAGATTAGCGCTGCCAGCACAACGAACAGCGCCAGCCTGAGCATGGTTGAGCGAAATTGCGCCGGCGTCTGTTCCGCAGAAAACGAGAAGTAGGCGCTCACCGTGAGCGCGAATGAGGTGGCTACTAATCCCGGCTTCCAGCCGCCGTACCACGCGCTCACCATGACCGCAACGGCGAATACAGCCAGACGGCTTTCCGCAATATTGGGAAGCAGCAGCGCCGGGATGAGCGCCAGAGTAGTGCTGAGCACCGCAACTCCATAGCGCAGAATAGGCGCACGGGCAGGTTGGATGCGGAGTAGGGGGAGGGTTACTCGCATATGGGCTCATACTAATTAGGAGTTCGAAAACGCGCGAGATTACAGGAGTGCATTCCAAATTCTCGGAACGCGCGATTGTTTTGGACGCATCCCTCTGGGCCAAACAGACAGTGCGAGAATGAACCATGGGACAATGCCCTGACTTCCTGCTCAACGGCGCGAATCAAGCAAGTCGATCGACCGGCTTGCGAAACGTTGAGCTTGCCAACCGGGCCTGCAAACTAGGACACTAGGCGCGCATGAATATCGGTCTGTTCGGAGGTACCTTTGATCCGATCCATCGCGGGCATCTTGCACTGGCGCGCGCCGCGCGGGAGGGCTGCAAGCTTTCCCGAATTCTCTTTGTGCCCGCGAATGTTCCACCTCACAAACAGGCGCAGCCGCTGTCGGCCTTCGCGCATCGTTATGCCATGATTGCTCTCGCGACCGCGCAGGAGAAAGACTTCGTTCCATCGTTGCTGGAGGCACGGGAAGATTTCGAGTCAGCTGGCCGCGGCAAAGAAAAGGCCGAGAGGCCGAACTACACCATCGATACCGTCAAGCGCCTCAAGCCATCGCTCAAGAAAGCCGACCGGCTCTTCCTGCTGATCGGCGTCGATGCGTTCGCGGATATCGCCAAATGGCACCAGGCCGAGGCGCTGTTTCGCGAGTGTGAGTTCGTGGTTGCCAGCAGGCCCGGATTTTCTCTTGCCGATATCGCGAACGCGCTGCCCGCGAGTCTGCGGCCGCGGCAGGAAGTGACACGTCCGTTTCACAAGCAGGCAGCCAGGGGGGATTTAGTTCTGCGTGGAGTGACCCTCCATCTGCTTGACGAGGTCTATCAGCCGATCTCCTCCACGGCGATTCGCCAAGCTGCCACGGCTGGCAAGCCGCTGGCTCGGTTTGTGGACCCTGCTGTTGCTGACTACATCAAGAAGATGGGACTGTACAAGGGTGGTTAGTGGCTGGTCGTTGGTCAAATGCTCATGCCGCATGTTTATCTGCGACCGCTCGGAACCAAGGCAATCGCCGCTTATTCGTTTACAATGAGAACTCAGATCCTGCTGGGCTAACAACCAACGACTGACGACCAACGACCGACTTTCTGCATGAAAAAAAACGAATTGAAGCATCAGGTAGTGGCAGCCATTCAGGCCTGCCTCGACAAAAAGGCCGAAGAAATTTCCATCCTGGAGATGGAAAAGGGGTCGGGAGCATTCACCGACTATTTCGTGTTGTGCAGCGGCACAAATCCGCGGCAGGTGCAGGC
>WNFC01008424.1_pt1 | contig 11368 bp, 6 predicted proteins | sample 5400541 | NCBI WGS metagenome assembly WNFC01 (sample SAMN13153342, study PRJNA577476) | soil metagenome | isolation source: 120 cm saprolite under Douglas fir tree site 2 hole 2 replicate 1 | place: USA:California | collected 2015-04-18
TCTGCACAAGCTGGTTTGCCGGCGTCAGTGGCGGCGCCGTCGCTGTTGTTCGAGGAGCTGGAAGTGCGCGGAGCGCGCGGGGAGGCCAAGCGGCTGCCGCTGTTGCCGCCGCCGCCAATGAGTTCGGCAAAGTAAGTTCAATTCAGGGATCACTCGCATGAATGAAATCACGCGACGGGGACTAATCTTTGGCGCGGCCGCTGCCGGTGCGTACGGCTTGCTGGTAGGCGTGGAGCGTGTTTGCCTATCGGCATTCGCCGATGACGACGGGGCGGAAGACGATGCGGGCCCGGCTAAGATCGTGAAATTCGCGAACGATGGCACGAAGCTGGGGATTTTCACGCTGGCGAAAGTCCGAAAGAGCAAATCCGAATGGAAGAAGCAGCTCACGTCGCTACAATACTATGTCACGCGGCGCGCGGCGACCGAGTTTGCTTTCTCGGGGGCGCTCTACGATCAGCACGCGCCGGGGCTGTACCGCTGCGTGGATTGCGGCAACGCGCTCTTTGATTCGAACGCGAAGTTCGAATCCGGGACGGGCTGGCCGAGCTTTTGGGAAACCATCGCCGCGGAAAATGTTCACGAGAAAAAGGATTTTAGCGCGGGCGTACTGCGGACGGAAGTCAAATGCACCCTTTGCGACGCGCACTTGGGGCACGTCTTCACGGATGGGCCGGAGCCAACTGGTTTGCGCTACTGCATGAATTCCGCGGCGCTGATCCTCATCCCCCGAAAAACTTAGCATTTGCAAAACGGCTTAGCTTGCGATAACGATACGCCCAAGCATGCGCGGCAGAATTGCGCTCCCCCATTGTGCCGGCGAATAAAAGTGAATCTAAGGTAGTCTAGGCGGGCGATGGTGGCGATCAGCCAAATCGAAGAAGGCCGGGAGAAGAAGCGGGCTGCGCTTTTGAGTGTGGGCTCTGCTCTGCTGTTGGTTTCTCTCAAGACGTTTTTGGTCGTCCGAACAGGAAGCTTGGGTGTTCTTTCGGAGGCGTTGCACTCCGGTCTCGACCTGCTTGCGGCGATCATCACGTTTCTCTCCGTGCGCCTGTCCGACCAGCCGGCGGATGAGAAGCACCCTTACGGCCACGGCAAATTTGAAAACTTCTCTGGGTTCATCGAGACCGGGCTGCTGGCGCTGACGGCGCTCTACATCGTTTATGAGGCGTTTGACAGGTTGTTCTTTCGCAGCGTGCACATTCAGCCGAGCGCCACGGCGATCCTGGTGCTGCTGGTCGCTTTGTTGATCGATCTGACGCGGGCGCGGGCCCTCAGAAATGTGGCTCGAAAATATTCCAGCGACGCCCTGGAAGCCGATGCGCTGCATTTTTCTACCGATGTGTGGAGCACCATTGTGGTGATCACCGGCATCGGGTTGGTGTGGGCGGGTGAAACTTGGAATTTGCCGTGGCTGAATTACGCCGATGCTTTGGCGGGCCTGTCGGTTGCGGCTGTCATTTTGTGGGTGGGCGCCCAGCTTGGCAGACGCACGCTGGATGCCTTGCTGGACGCGGCGCCGCAAGGTTTGCAGCAGGAAATCGCCAAGGCTGTCGCTCGGATGGATGGCGTGCTGGATGTCGATCGGGTGCGCGTGCGGCGCGCCGGCAATCGCCACTTTGTCGATGCCACGGTGAGCGTGGCGCGCACCGCGAGCCTAGAGCAGGTGCATGCCCTGAGCGACGCCATCGAAAAGCGGATCGGCGAAATCGTTCCCTCCGATGTGATGGTGCATGCGGAGCCTCGCGCGCCTCAGGGCGAGCATCTCTTTGAAGCGATTCGCGCCGCGGCACAAAAGAAGGGCCTTGCGATTCATGACTTGACCGCCGTGCAGCAGGACGGCCAGCTCTTCATTGAGCTGCACTTGGAGGTTGATGAGAATTTAAGCTTGGGCGAAGCGCACCGCCAGGCCACGGAGCTCGAGGAGAAAATTCGCGAGTTACGCGACGGATCGGTTGAGGTAAATATTCACATCGAGCCGCTGGGCAGGCACATTGCCACACCCGATTCCGGCGCGGGAGAGATGAAGCAGCTTTCGCGAGCGATCGAGGAGTTCCTCAACCGCTTGCCGTCGGAGTTCGACGAACTGGTGAACTGCCACGATGTGCGGGCCCGGCAAGTGGAACACCACATTCTGGTGTCCTGCCACTGCACGATGAAAGGCAGCTTGCCGATCACGCAGATACACGATGTGACCGCGGTGCTGGAAGACCGCGTGAAGGAAAAGTTTCCGCAAATCTATCGTGTCACGATTCACCCTGAGCCGTTCGAGGGAAAATAGTGGCACAGGATTTATCCTGGCGGTTTTGCGATGGAAGAGACGCCAAAGTCTGTGCCACTAACCCTCGGAACGCCGGACGAAGGCCTGCGCGCCCATTGCCATCAATGTCGGAAAACAAACCAGAACATAGCGCGGCTCGGGTGTTTCCAGCGTGGTTAGGAACGCCGTGCGGAGCAAAATGAATAGCGCTAGGAAGACGATTACCACCCGGGCCGCTGGATTCGATCGCCAGAGCCGCACAGCTCCCCAGATTCCCAGCCCCACATAAAACAGATTTAACGCAAAAAACAGGCTGGTGACTTCCTGGTCGACGGGGTCATCCTCGCGCATTTGCGCGAGCGGAAAAACGTGTCCTGAAACCGGCAGCAATTCAATGCGCGGCGTGAACCAGATGGTGACGGCGCGCGCGGCGGGCAACCAGAAGTACGTTCGCAAAGGATGGCGGGCGGTCCGCTCGCGGGCGAGTTGCAAGAACTCCGCATCCTCTTCGGGCGTCAGCGTCAAATCATTGTTGTATTGCTCGAGAATCGCCGCGACGCGCTGCTTTTCTTCCGGAGTATCAAACGCCCGCGCGGGCATGTCCTCCACAAAGATGGCTTCTTCGTCCAATCTCCAAGGCACCAGGTAGCAATCGCGCACGCGGAAAAGCCAGGTCTTTTCCCAAGCCATGAAGCCGTGAGGAACTAATTCTCCGGGCAGATTTGAGTTTTTAGGAGTGAGGAATTGGGGCTCGCCCAGCGTCACCATGTTTCGAACGGCCCAGGGAGAAAGAATCATCAGGCAGCCTAGCGCCATGGCGACGCAAACCCAGAACCAGCGACGGTAGCTTCCGCGGAGAAAAAACAATCCGCCAAAAACGATACAGGCAGCAATGAGCAACAGCGGTGTTTCAGGCCGAAATAGCGTGCCCACCCCGACAATCAAACCTGCTCCCAAGCCGGAACATTCGACGCTCTTTCCCAGGGGAAGGTACGTACCCTTCCAGAGGAAATCAGGCTTCGGCACTCTTCTTATAGCAATTACCAGGGCGCAGCAGGCGAGGGCCGTCCAGAATGTGGCGAATACTTCGGTTAGCGGGACCGCCGCGTAATTCGCGGTGAACGGACACACAGCGGCAAGCCAGAGCGCAATGGAATACACACGTTTGTCTGGCGCGGAGTCCTCGTTGGAGCAGGTCAAAAGCGCCGCCAGCCTGGCGATCACCATGCAGGAGAGAAGATCGATAGCGATCTGCGCCAGCATTACCCAAAGGCGCGCGTCCGCGCCCGTGCGGCCTGTGAGAGCGTAGATGATCGCGAGAAAAGCCGGGTAGCCAGGCATGCGCAGATCAACCGGCGTGATCCGGCCGCCGACGGTCATTGCGTAGACGTGGTGTTTCAGCCAGTTTGTAGCAATTTGCTCGTATAAAACCGTGTCGCCAGAGTTGGCGGGGAACTTCAGCACGAAATAGAGCCGCAGGCAGAGGCCTGCAGCTAAGGCAACAAGGGGGTTCGAGAAAACTCGCTTCATCAATGCCCCGCATCTTACAATAGAGCAGACGGAATCGCGCAGACTGACTCCCAAGCCTGATGTATATTTGCCTGCCGTGCCGTCAGGTTTAAAGGTGAAATGAAGGAACGCAAACCCATTTTTTATGACGCGGAGCGTGTGCGGTGGCGCCGCACGCGGCGCGTTATGGAAATTAGCGGTGTACTGCTGACCCTTTTGCTCGCCTATTTCTTCGTAACCATCGCCGTTAGCGTCGAACTGCCCGCGGGACTGCTGCCAGATACGAGGCCCAAGTACCAGGCCCTCAAATCAAAAAAGAAACCTGTGCCCGTGCGAGAAGGCAGGAAGCGCCGCGTGGCGAACATGGGAACTCTGCCGGCGAGTTACGATCCGCTGCGCGCGGCATTTTTTGTGAGCTGGGATCCCAACAGCCTCGCCTCGCTGAAAAAACACTACAAAGACATTGACCTGCTGATTCCTGAGCAGCTCCATGCCGTCTCCGCCGATGGCGCGCTGACCATCGTGGACTACGAACGCGGCCAATACACCGCCAAGGCCACACCTGCCGAAGCGATTTCAATTCTGAAAGACGACAAGCTCCACCAGTGGATGAAGTCATTCAATCCACCTATCGAATTGCCGATGATGGGCATGCTGAACAATTACGACGGAGTGGAGTGGCGCATCAAGGAAATGGCCCAGATGCTCGCGAACCCCGTTGCGCGACAGAGGCTGGTGCAGAACGTTGTTGAATACGCGGTGGAGTCGCACGAGGCAGGCATTGTTGTCGATTTTGAAGAGGTTCCCGATGCCAGCCAGGCGCACTTTCGCAACCTCATCGGCGCGTTGGCACCCGCGCTTCACTCCAAGGCCTTGAAACTAATGATTGCGTTGCCCGCCCGCGACGACTCCTACGACTACGAATACTTCGGCCAACAGTGTGATGCCATCGATCTCATGAATTTCGACCAGCACTGGCCGTATTCGCCGCCTGGTCCCATCGCGGCGCAAGACTGGTTCATGGAGAATCTGCGGCAAGCGCGCGAAGTGGTCCCGGCGCAAAAAATCATCGTGGGAATAGCTAACTATGCCTACGACTGGGCCGCCGCACCGAAAAAAGGATACCAAACCGCGGAGGAATGGAGCATTCAGGAAGCTTTGCTGCACGCCGAGGAATCGGATGCCGACGTCGAATTCGACAGCAATTCGCTGAATCCCCACTATTCGTACTACGACGAACACAACCACGTGCACCAGGTGTGGATGCTGGACGCCGTTACCGCCTACAACGAGCTTCGGGCCAGCGAGCGATTGGGCGTGCAAGGCACTGCACTCTGGCGGCTCGGCTCATCAGACACCTCCTTATGGCCCATCTGGGATGCAATCCACGCTGACGATGCAGCCCGGCAGAAGCTCGCCGCTCTGCCGCCGGGTCCCGATTTAATCCTCGAAGGCGACGGCGACATCTGGCACTTTACGGATACACCCAAGCAAGGCAAACGTTCCTTCGAGTACGATGCGGCGAGCGATCTTTTCACTGACGAGTCCTATGACGCCATTCCGCTCTCCTATAACATCGATCGCATCGGCGCGGCGAATAAGGAAATTGCCATCTCCTTCGACGATGGTCCCGACCCCCAATGGACGCCCAAGATCCTGGACATCCTAAAGGAAAAGAAGGCGCCTGGAATTTTCTTCGTTATCGGCGACCAAGCAAATAAAAGGCCGGACATCCTAAAGCGCGAATTCGCCGAAGGGCACGAAATCGGGAATCACACTTATTTTCATCCGAAATTCGACGAGATCTCGCACACACAAATCCGCTGGGAATTGAATCTGACCCAGCGGCTGATCGAAAGCACCCTCGGCGTCAAAACCATTCTCTTCCGGCCTCCCTATGGCATCGATCATCAGCCGGAGTATGCGGAGGAAGTAGCGCAGCTTCCCCTCGCTCAGGAAATGGGCTATTTGATCGTGGGCCAGCGCATCGATCCGGACGATTGGAGCCTGCGCGGCGGCAAGCCCATCCCTGCAAAGGAGATTGTCGACAGCGTGTTGAGGCAGGCCGACAACGGCAACATCATTCTTCTGCACGACGGCGGCGGCGATCGCACTCAGACAGTTGCAGCCCTTCCGCAAATTATCGACACCCTGCGCGACAAGGGATATCAACTTGTCTCCGTTTCGGATCTAATCGGGAAGACCCGCGCCGAAGTAATGCCGCTGCTCTCCCCTGAAGAACGCTTCGAAGCTCGTGCCGACGGATTTATCTTCACGCTGTTTCAATGGTTTCGGTTCTTCATCGGGACCATCTTCGTTCTGGGCATTGTGATGGTCAGCGGGCGCGCCGTGATCATTGGACTGCTCGCCCTGATCGAAAAACTTCGCCCTGACCATGCCGTGATGCCCAATCCTCCACCGAGCGTGACTGTCCTGATCCCCGCGCACAATGAAGAGAGCGTCATCGTGGAGACCGTCACCTCGGTCCTTCAGTCCGATCTGAAGGACTTGCGCATCATCGTCGTGAACGACGGCTCCACGGACAGGACCCGCGAGCTGCTGGACGCAAACTTCTCGCTTGACCCGCGCGTCCGCATCATTCATCAAGTCAATCGCGGGAAAGCGGCGGCGCTGAATGTGGCTCTGTCTCATGCGGATACGGAAATCGTTGTCACAATTGATGCTGACACCGAAGTCGAACCGGACGCGATTAGCAAACTCGTTCGCCATTTCTCCGATCCCAAGGTTGGCGCGGTCGCCGGCAACGTGAAGGTCGGCAACCGTTCGCGCTGGCTAACGCGCTGGCAAGCCCTCGAGTACATCACCAGCCAAAACATGGAGAAGCGCGCGTTTGACTTGCTGAACTGCATCACCGTTGTGCCTGGTGCGCTCGGTGCCTGGCGCACGAAAGCCATTGAGGCTGCCGGAGGCATCACCGCGGACACCGTCGCTGAAGACGCCGATTTGACCATCGCCATCCGCCGCCTCGGTTGGCGCGTCAGCTACGACGAAGAAGCCGTTGCCTGGACCGAAGCTCCAGAAAAGCCTGGCCAGCTCATTCGCCAGCGTTTCCGCTGGACCTTTGGGACGCTGCAATCCTTCTGGAAGCACGGCGACACACTTCTTCGTCCTAAATACGGCACGCTCGGCTGGATCGCGCTGCCGAACATCTTTGTTTTCCAGCTCATTTTGCCGCTCATCTCTCCGGTCATCGACCTGATGTTCTTTGGCTCGCTGTTGCTTTGGGGCTTGGCGCAGTTTCGCGTCACGCGTCTGCCGCAACTTTGGACTACCTCGGATGTGGAAAAATCAGTTTTCTTTTTCCTCGGCTTTTTGCTCATTGACATACTGACGTGCATGGTGGCTTTCGCCTTGGAACGCAAGGAAGACTGGACCCTGCTGATCCCCGTGTTGTTGCAGCGCTTCTACTACCGCCAATTGATGTACGTGGTGCTGTTCCGATCCGTGAAGGAAGCGGTGAGCGGGCGTCCCGTAGGCTGGCGCGGCGTCGAGAAGGAAGCTCCGCCACAAGCCCCCAAAGCCCGGCCCAAGCCCGCTACCGCTTCCGTCGAAGGGAATTGAGGCTGCTCACGCCTCGGGATGCCGTGCGTCTGATTCCGTTTAGGTTGTTCCCAGGTCGACGAGTGTCACACGGTCTGCCCTTCTAAAGCGGCTTATTGTGCCCTGCCTGAACAAGTTTCCGCGTATTTTCATCCATGAAGCATTTGTTGTAGGATATTTGTCTGCCAGGAGGAGGTCCCCATGGCCATCAGTTTCACCTTGAACGGCAAATCCCAAACCGTTGACGTCAGCCCGGACATGCCACTGCTTTGGGTGCTCCGCGACACGCTGAACATGACCGGCACGAAGTTCGGCTGCGGCATGGCGCTGTGCGGCGCGTGTACCGTGCATATCAACGGCGAAGCCACACGTTCCTGCATCACGGCGATCTCCAGCGTCGCCGGCAAGAGAATCACCACGATTGAAGGCCTGTCTGCGGACGGTAGTCACCCCGTTCAGCAAGCCTGGATGGAAGAAGACGTTCCGCAGTGTGGCTACTGCCAGTCCGGACAGATCATGTCCGCCGTCGCGCTGCTTTCGAAGAAACCCAACCCCACTGACACCGACATCGACGATGCCATGAGCGGCAACATCTGCCGCTGCGGCACCTACCAGCGCATTCGCAAGGCCATCCACCGCGCCGCGTCCATGCAGGCCGGCAAGGCCAAGTCCGCCGCCTAAGCCAATTTCAACCGCAGTTGTCGCACCAGGTCACGAGGTGTCCCATGGCAGTAGCTTCCGTTGTAAGCCGCCGTGATTTTCTGAAGACGGGTGCCGCCGGAGGCGTTGCTCTCGTCATCGGCTTCCATCTTTCGCCGCGCGCTTTTGCCGATCAAGGGGCGGACCAGGAAAAGAAAACTACCAATCCTTTCGACGCCTGGGTGCGCATCACTCCCGATAATCGCGTCACCCTCATTCTGGGCAAATCGGAGATGGGCCAGGGCATCATGACGGCGCTCCCGATGATCCTCGCGGAAGAATTGTGCGTTGATTGGAAACAAGTGAAGGTCCAGCAAGCGCCCACCAATCCGAAAATCTATGACCTTGGCACCGGTGGAAGCGGCAGCGTCGCTGGTTCCTGGCTGCCATTGCGCCGCGCGGGCGCCGCTGCGCGAGAAATGCTCATCGCCGCGGCGGCTCAGAAATGGGAAGTCACCGCGGACACGTGCAAAGCCGCCAATGGCCAGGTGGTTCACGGCAATCCCAAGCGCTATCTCTCTTACGGCGAACTGGTTGAGGCCGCCGCAAAGCTGCCGATTCCCAATCTCAACACCATTCCGCTCAAAAATTCCAATGATTTCGACATCGTCGGCCACAACACGCGGCGCTTTGAAGGACGAGATAAAGCCACCGGGGCCGCCAAATTCGGGATCGACTCACGCGTTCCCGGCATGCTTTACGCGGTCGTCGCCCGGTGCCCTGTCTTTGGCGGCAAAGTTGCCTCGTTTGACGCCACCAAAGTAAAAGCCGTGCCCGGCGTTCGCGATGTCATTCAATTTGAAACCAGCGGCAGAGGCGCCTCCATCACTGGTGGCGTCGCTGTTCTTGCGGACAATTCCTGGGCCGCCATCCAGGGCCGCAAGGCTCTGGAAGTGAAATGGGACGAAGGCCCCGCGGCGAAAGAATCCTCAGCCGAGCTTCACAAACAGTTTCTCGCCAATGCCGCCAAGCCTGGAAAAGTTGTGCGCAACGACGGCGACGCAGACTCCGTTCTTGGCTCCAGTTCGAAGAAAATCGAAGCGGCCTACGAGCTTCCTTTCGCTCCGCACGCTTGCATGGAGCCGATGAATTGCACCGTGCAAATTCGTCCCGACGGAGCGGAGGCTTGGGTGCCCACGCAAGCTCCGCAATGGGCGCAAGGCGTCATCGCGGAGGCCGCCAAGCTGCCTCCGGAAAAGGTGATCGTGCATACCACGCTGATGGGCGGCGGATTCGGGCGCCGTTATCAGGCGGATTTCGTAATGGAAGCCGCACAAGTGGCTGCCAAGGCCGCCGGCAAACCGGTCATGGTTCTGTGGAGCCGCGAAGACGACATGCAGCACGATTTTTACCGGCCTGCGTCCTATCACAAGCTGCAAGGCGCGTTGGACGTGAATGGCAATCTCGCCGCCTGGAAACATTTTCAAACTTCGACCTCCATCGCCGCCAAGTGGAGCCAGAAAGGCGCGGAGGATTCCGGGCTGGGCGAGTTCGGCAGCGGCGCCACCATTCCTTACGTCACGCCGAATCTCCGCATCGAGTACACGCTTGCCGAGTCGAGCGTGCCGCGCGCGTGGTGGCGTTCCGTCGAACACTCCAGCAGCGGCTTCGTCGTGGAAAGTTTTATTGATGAGCTTGCGGCCGCCGCCGGCCAGGATCCGCTCGAGTTTCGACTGAAAATCATCGGCGGGGATCGCAAAATTCCAATGTTCGGCGGTGAAAAAGAGCCGCCGCTCGACACCGCCCGGCTCAAGGGCGTTTTGCAGCTCGCCGCCGAGAAAGCAGGCTGGGGCAAACCGTTGCCAAAGGGCCAGGGACGCGGCATCGCCACATTTTATTCTTTCAATTCCTACACTGCCGCCGTCGCGGAAGCCAGCGTGAAAGACGGCGCCATCAAGGTGCATCGTCTCGTTTATGCCGTGGATTGCGGACGCCCCATTAACCCGGAAGGCATTCGCGCGCAAGTCGAAAGCGCGGCCATCTATGGCCTCTCCGCCGCTTTGCACGACGCCATCACCATCAAGGATGGCCGCGTTGAGCAATCCAATTTCAACGACTACCAGATGCCGCGTATCAGCGAAACTCCGCAAACGGAAGTCCATGTTGTGATGAGCAAGGAAGAGCCAACCGGTATTGGTGAACCCGGCTTGCCGGTGGTGACTCCCGCCGTATGCAACGCCATTTTTGCCGCGACCGGAAAGCGCCTGCGGCGTCTTCCGATTCGAACCGAAGATTTGGCCTAACCCGCCATCTGTCAGGTCCGCATATTGTGGGACGAGATTCCAGGGGGAGCACACATGTCAACTTCGGATGTGATGCGGCGCCGCGATTTCCTGAAAAAAAGTGCCGCTGGTGGAACCGGGCTGGTCATCGGTTTCTATCTGCCCGGAAAATTTGAAGCGCTGGCGGCCGCCCCCCCTGTGGAACCCGCGGCGTTGAACGCCTGGGTGCGCATCGCTCCAGACGACACGGTCACGATACTGATCGACAAGTCCGAGATGGGCCAGGGCATCGTCACTTCGCTTGCCATGCTGCTCGCCGAGGAACTTGAATTTGATTGGAAAAAGGTCAAGACGGAGTTTGCGCCGGCCGCGCCCGCCTATTTCAATCCTCTCTTCGGTTTGCAGGGCACCGGCGGAAGCGCCAGCATTCGCGCGTCTTGGGGACCGCTCAGCAAAGCCGGCGCCGCCGCGCGGGAAATGTTGATCGCCGCTGCGGCTCAGCAGTGGTACGTCGAACCAACAGCGTGTCACGTCGAGAACGGCGCTGTGGTGCACAACGCCACAAACAAGAAATTGGGCTACGGAGCTTTAGCGGAACGAGCCGCGAAACTTCCCGTGCCGGCCAATCCCGCGCTGAAAGATCCGAAGGATTACAAATACGTCGGCAAGCCCATGAGGCGGCTGGACACGCCTGAAAAGGTGAACGGCAAGGCCTCCTTCGGCATCGATGTGCGCCTCCCGGGAATCCGGCATGCGGTCGTGGCGCGCTGTCCGGTCTTCGGCGGCAGCGTGAAAAGCTTTGACGATTCCAAAGCCAAATCCGTTCGCGGCGTAAAGCAAGTTCTGCAAATCTCTTCCGGCGTTGCCGTCGTCGCGGACAACACCTGGTCCGCGATGGAAGGCCGGCGCACGCTGCAAATCACTTGGGACGAGGGCCCCAGCGCCGCAAACTCCAGCGACGCCATTCGAAAGCTCTATCTGGCTGCTGCTGAAAAACCGGGCGCCATCGCGCGGAAAGATGGCGACGCCGACACCGCGCTTGCTGGTGCCTCAAAAAGAGTCGAAGCCGCCTACGAAGTTCCTTTTCTCGCGCATGCCACGATGGAGCCGATGAATT
>WNFC01013322.1_pt1 | contig 11368 bp, 9 predicted proteins | sample 5400541 | NCBI WGS metagenome assembly WNFC01 (sample SAMN13153342, study PRJNA577476) | soil metagenome | isolation source: 120 cm saprolite under Douglas fir tree site 2 hole 2 replicate 1 | place: USA:California | collected 2015-04-18
GACTGGTGCCTTTGACAATCATGTTCTGGACCATGTCGGCAATGATGAGTCGTGTGCCCACCTCGCCCAGCGCGGCCATCAACGTGGCGGTCGGTTGCGCCGGCCAGGTGGTGTTGCGGCCGCCGGTCAACAGGTCCGGATAGAACTTGAATTGCGGCTTCGAGGCCCAGAACTCATCCTTCTGGCCGTCGACATAAATCGGATACCAGCGCCCGCCCACCTGCGCGTAGATCGATTGGAGTCGCGTCGGGTCGAGCAGATAGCGGATCAAGTCCTTGGCGCCATCGATATTCTTGCTGGCCTTGAAGACTGACCACGACCAGGAGCCGGAGCCGGAGTAACTGCCCGACGTACCGGCCGGAACCGGGGCCATCGTCGAGTTGTCCAGCAGGTCTTTGTCGTTGGCGACCATCCAGCCGTAGATCGACGGCGGATTGATCACAAAGGCGGACTGCTTGGACTGGAATGCCGCGTTGTTGCCCGTATCGTCCCAGGTGGGTGAGCTGGGGGGAATGAGCTTGGCGTCCCACCAGCCTTTGATGCGTTTCAGCGCCGCCACGGTCTCGGGCGTATTGAGTCCGACCTTGCCCTCTTTGGTGACCAGCGCGCCGCCGTCGTTCCAGATGATGTTGGTGGCATTGCCGACGCAGTCCGGGGTTCGGCCAAGCGTGAAGCCGAACGCGTACAGGTTGGGCGGGTTGTTCAGCTTCTTGCAGATATCGGTCAGCTCGTCCAGGGTTTTGGGCGGGGTGCGCGCGCCGGTGGCCTGCTGGACCAGATCGAGCCGCGCGAACATCGGCGATGCATCGGCCTCGAACGGGATGCCAAAGTAAGAGGTGCCCACTTTGTAGAGCGGCTCGACGAACTTCCAGAATCCGCCCGCCTGCTTGCTCACGTCGCTCCACACATCGCTGATGTCGGCAAACTGATCGCGACTGGCGAGGTCCTGGACGTTGGCGGCATCGGTCAGCATGGTGATATCCGGTGGCGCCTTGGCCTCGACAGCGGCGGCCAACTTCTGCGGGAACTGCGCGTTTTCGACAACCACGTACTCGACGGTCGTCTTATTGGCGGCCCCCCACGCCGTCATCATGTCGCCCAGGGCCTTGTCGCCCTCGGGCGTGAAGCTTTGCCAGCCCCAGACGGTCAGCTTGGTGCCGTTCGACTTTGCGGCCGTGCCTCCGCCCGCGGCAGCAGCGGCGGCGGCCGGCGTCGGCGCCGGAGCCGCGGCCGGCTGCGCGCAGGCAGCCACCACGACGCCGAATGTCGCGGTCACATAGCTCAGAAACTCGCGGCGAGTCGTAGCAGTCATGTGTTCCCCTCCCTACCCTTTTACACCGCCAGCGGCCAGGCCCGACACCACCCAGCGCTGAGACACCAGATAGACCACGGTTGGCGGCAAGGCGCCGAGCAGCGACGCGGCCATCATTGGGCCCCATGGGAAGGTATCACCACGCACGAGGCCGATCAGACCCACAGTCAACGTCTTTTGCGAGTCGCTGCCGATGAACACCAGCGCGTACAGGAACTCATTCCACGACAACGTGAAGGCAAACAGCGCCACGACCGCCAGGGCTGGCAGCGCGATGGGCACCATGATCCAGATCAGGGCTTGCAGTCGCGAGCAGCCGTCGACCAGCGCCGCGTCGTCAAGCTCCGACGGAATGCTGCGGAAGTAGGCAATCATCATCCACGTCGCGAAGGGCACCGTGAACGTCAGGTACGTGAGCATCAGGCCCACGATGTTGTCGATCAAGCCGATCGAATAGATCACCTGAAACATCGGAATGAAGAGCAGCGAGCCGGGCACCAGGTACGTGACGACGACCGAGCGAGCGACCCACCGACGCCCGGCGAAGCTGAGTCGCACGATGGCGTACGCGGCCAGCGTACCGATGATCATGGCCAGGCTGGTGGTCACCAGGGTGACGCTGACGCTGTTGCGGATGTACTGCAGAAACGGTGTTTTCCCGAGTACGAAGGCAAAATGGTCGAGCGTCACCTGACTGGGGAAGAGCTGCGGCTCGCGATAGATCAGCAGATTTGGCTTGATCGACGTGACCACGATCCAGTACAGCGGCAAGGCTGTCCACAGACTGAACAAGGCCAACCCACCGACGAGGACCGTCCGGCGGATCAGTCGGCCGGTGGCACGCGAGTGCATCATTCGCGCTCGGCCAGCATGCGCTTGGTCAGGAAAAAGATCATGATCAAGAACACGGGCATCAGGAACAGCGAGATCGTCGCACCGACACCCAGCCGACCGGCGCCGGCTACGCCGATCTGATAGGCCAGCATCGGGAACGTCATCGTCGCGTTGGCCGGGCCGCCGTTGGTCAGGATGTAGACGAAGTTGATCCCCGTGGCGGTCCAGATGGTGGACAGCAGGGTCGTAATCACGATGACCGAGGCGAGCCCTGGCAGGGTGACGTGTTGGAACCTGCCGAAGACACCTGCGCCATCGATCTCGGCGGCCTCGTACAACTCACGCGGAATGGCTTGCAGACCAGCCAGGAACATCATGGCCCAGAACGGGGTGCTCGCCCAGACCACCGCGATGACCACCGCCCACAGGGCAAGGTCGTAATTGGCCAGCCACTGGATGAGGTCCTGAGTCAGGCCGAAGCGCAGCGCCAGCATGTTGAGCAGCCCGACCTGGGTGCCGTCATACATCCACTTCCAGGTCAAGCCGGCGATCAGACTCGGAATCGCCCACGGCAAGAAAAAGAACGCGCGGAAGAAGGTCCGACCACGGAATTGCTCGTGCAGCAACAGCGCCAGCGACATCCCGAGCCCGAACTTCAAGACGTCGGCCACAACCGTGAACAGCACCGTGACCCGCACAGACTGGATGAACTGCGCGCTCAGATCGCGGCCGACCAGCAAGTCCTGGTAGTTCTGCAGGCCGACCCATACGCCAGGAGCGCCGACCAGCTTGGCCTGGAAGCTGAGCAGGATCGCGGAGACGAACGGGTAGCCGATCAGGCCCACCAGAACGAGCATGCACGGCACCAGGAAAAGCCAGGCAGCCAGCCAATCGCGCCCGAGCACGCTCCGCAGCGAAGCGCCCGCGGATCCGGCCCCCACGCGCGGGGCAGCCGCTAGGAGCGCTTCATCGCCTTGGACCGCGCGCAGACCGTGGGCCATCGCAGAACGAGTCTACAGTCGCTCAGGGGTGGCTGGTAGGCTACGCGTGAGATGCCCAACACAATGCCGCTGATAGAGACCAGAGACATCGAGCGTCCCGCACAGTCGCTGATCGATTCCTTGAAAAATATCGGCAGCGCAACCGCGAGTGGCGAGCTGAAACGGCTTGGCATCCGCAGCGTTCACCTGCAGGGTCCGGTGTGCATGACCCCCGGAGTCTCGATCGTCGGACCCGCGTTGACGTTGCAGTTCATGCCCAAGCGCGAAGACCTCTACCCTGACGCCGAGTACGTCGAGCCCGAACAGCAGCTGCATCGGCACGTGCTGTATCACGCGCAGAAGGGCGACGTGGTGGTGGTCGATGCGCGCGGCGATTTGAGCTGCGGCGTCTTCGGCGCCATGATGATGACGTACTTTCGCGGCCGCGGCGGTGTGGGCATCGTCATCGACGGCTGCGTCCGCGATTTCGCCGAGATCAAGGAGTTGGGGCTGGGCTTGTGGCTGCGCGGTGCGACGCCCAACTTCCACACGCAAACGAACGTGTACCCGTTCGCGGTTAATGTGCCGATCGCCTGCGGCGGCGTCACGGTCATGCCCGGCGACATCATCATCGCCGATGATGACGGCGCGGTCGTGGTGCCGGTTCAGCTCGCGCCAGAGCTGGCCAGGAAAGCGACGGAACACGTCGAGTGGGAGGAGTTCAGCCGGATGAAGCTGGCCGAAGGCGGCGACTTGCGCAAGTATTATCCGCTCAGCGACGAGGCTCGACCGGAGTACGAGGCCTGGCGTCGGGCGCAGTCCGGTTCATGATCCAGCTCGCCGAAATGCTGCCGCCCACGCCGTCCGCCTTGTGGACGCTGGCGAGTCAAATGGGTCTGGACCAGGCAGTCGGCGGCTTGCCGTTCGACGATCCACTCAATGGCTCAGATGCGCCGTGGGACTTCATGCCGCTGCTGCGCATGAAGCAGCGCTACGAGAGCAGCGGCTTCAACCTGGCGGTCATCGAAGCCCGACCGCCGTACAACCTGGTCAAGCGCGGCCTACCCGGCCGCGACAAAGAAATCGACGCGATCTGCACGCTGATCGAAAACATGGGCCGGCTGGGCATTCCGGTGTGGTGTTACGAGTGGATGACCGACTTCAACTGGCTCCGCACCAACACCAGTACCCCGTCGCGGGGCGGATCGATCGTCACCAGTTTCGACGCCGGGCTGCTTCACGATGCGCCGCTCACCGAGCTGGGACCGATCAGCGAAGATGCGCTGTGGGACAACCTGGCGTACTTCCTGCGGCGAGTGGTGCCGGTCGCCGAGAAAGCCAACGTCAAACTGGCCATGCATCCGGACGATCCGCCGCTGTCGCCGATCCGCGGCGTGGGGCGCATCATGCGCAGTCCGGAGAACTATCAGCGCCTGGTCGATCTGGTGCCCAGTCCGGTCAACGGCATCACGTTGTGCCAGGGCAATTTCACCCTGATGACCGATGATTTGCCCGGTGTGATCCGACACTTTGGTCGCCAGAACAAAATCTTCTTCGTCCACTTCCGGGACGTGCGCGGCACGCCCGAGAAGTTCCAGGAGACCTGGCACGACGATGGCAAAACGGACCTGCTGGAGTGCATGAAGGCCTATCGCGAGGTCGGCTTCGACGGCGTGCTCCGACCAGATCACGTGCCGACCGTAGAAGGCGACGTCAACGACCGCCCCGGCTACTCCGCCTTCGGCCGCCTGTACGCCATCGGCTACATCCGCGGCCTGCGCCAAGCCGTCTACGCAAGCTAATCACGGCAGCACCTCGAGCACGCCGCCGTTGGCCGTTCGGTACAAGCGAAAGTCGTTATCGAGACTGAATATGAGCGATGCGCCACGCTCCTCCGCCAGGTCCATCAAGGAGGCGTCGGCCAGGGCCATCGGCAGGTCACGGTACTGCTCCATCAGGTTCGCCATGCGCGTAGAGGCTGCCTGCGGGGCAACGACAAGCACGCCTTCCTGAATAAAGCGCCACAAGGCGTTTTGGCCTGGCCAACCTTTGTTGCGGCCGAGCAGATACATCGCTTCGGTGAAAGCGGGCCACGTCGTCAAGAGCAGCCCGTGCAAGCTTCTGACGGTTTCCACGCAACGCGCGTGGTGCAGCTCATCTGGGTCTAAGAGTGCGACGAGCGCACTCGCATCGGTGAGTGTTACGCCTCGGGGGCTGACGGCCAAGATCGCATCGTCCCGGCTTGCCGTTCGGCAAGGAGCTCGGCGAAAACGGAGTGGGTGCTGCTAGCCGCGTCCGACGTCACACCAGTGACAGGGACGCCTTCGACAAGGGGCGCGATACGGTCCCAAAGACTAGCGCCACCCAGAACGCGGTCTGTACGCTCCTGCACCGCCTCGCGGATAAACGCGGATACGGAGAGTCCTTCGTAGGCAGCGGCCGCGTGCACGCGTTGCACGAACACGGGTTCAAACCGGACGCTTTGCAGGCGCGAGGCTACGCTCTGTTTGGGGAGCGATTTTGCGCTGGTTCCAGTTACTCGTTCGATTGCAGCACGGCGTCGCATGTGGCAATTGTACTACGTGCGTCATACATATCCACGGCTTTAGTGCTCCGGCGGGTCGGCGATGGCTGCCTCGATGGCTTCGGCGGCGCGGGCGTCACCGGGAGCGTTGCGGGCGCGGAGGCCGGCGGCTGTGCGCTGGCGGGCATCCGCAGGCGGACTGGCTGGACCGACTTTGAATTTGGCCTGGGTACTCACGATCGCCAACTGCACAGCCGCGAGCCGGCGGAGTCGGCCACCGTAGAAGTCGCCATCCTGCATTGGCACGTAGCTGGCCTGGGGTTCGTAGTCCGCGAGCAAACGCCGTAAAGCGCCGGCGACGTCGGCCGGCTGGGTGGAGTAGGTCGCGGCGCATTCGAACGCGACTGCCTGGAAGTGCAAGGTCGCGCGGCCAGCGTCTTGAGGATCGATCCAGTCATGGGGCGAAAACGCCAGGAAATCCGAGACGAGAAACGTCACCTTCGGATTGGTGACCAGCGCTTGGAACGTCGGATCGGCTTGCACGCAATGGATCTCGATGTGGTCGCCCGTCTTGACGAACGGCAGCATGCTGATCTGAGGATGGCCATCAGGCGGCGTGGCGATGAGCGTGCCGTGGCGCTGGCTCTGGACGAAGCGCTCGATGGCGCGCTGCCCGGTCACATAGCGGGGTGAGGGATACATCGGCGTCGGTGCGCGATCTTAGCAGCGGTTCGGCACTGGCAGCGACGCTCGCGGATCACGCTGCGGCCCTGAGAGCGGATCCTACCGCCGCTACGCGGCTCCATTGCGAATTTCAAGAAGAAAGAACCTCTTCGCTAAGGAGCCGCGAAGCGGCGGCGAGGCGCAGTGCGGCACAATCGCAGGCATTGTGTCGCCGTACGAAGCGCTCGCACGTCGGCTCAGTCGCGGCGAGTGCCTCGTGCTCGACGGGGGAGTGGGTTCGGAGTTGGTCCGTCGGGGCGTTCGCTGGCGCGTCAACGGGCTGCGAACCGATACGGCGATCGTCGCGGCGGTCCACGACGCCTATCTCGAGGCCGGCGCCGACGTGCTGCGCACCAACACCTTTCAACTCAATCGGCGCAGCTACCGCAATGTCTTTCGCGACGCCGCGCACATGCGCCACATTGGCGCGCCGGACCTCGAGCAGCGCATCCCGGAGTTAGTGCCGCGCGCCGTGGCCCTGGCGCTGGATGCACGTGAGCGCTCGGGGCGCGCCAGTGTGGCCATCGCCGGCGTCATGTCGCCCCTTGAACACTGCTTCCGACCCGATCTGGCGCCCGCCGATGACGCTGCGCGCGCCGAGCACGCCGAGATCGCCCAGCTACTGGCGGATAGCGGTGTCGACTTGCTGCTCCTGGAATCGATGAACACAATCGCCGAGGCGCGCATCGCCGTCGAGGCCGCGCGAACAACCGGCCTGCCGGTGTGGGTCAGCTTCGTCATCGGCGCAGATGGCCATATCTTGAGCGGCGAACCGCTGGACTCGCTCGGCGCCGAGGTCATCCTGGCCAGCTGCGCGCCGCCCGAGGACATCGATCGCGCCCTGACCGGCCTTCTAACGCAAAACACGCCGTTCGGCGCGTACGCCCACCTCGGCCGTTTCGATCCGCCCAGCTGGAAGTTCGAGTTCTTTCCCCAGTTCAGCGGGACCGACACCTGGCCGCCTGAGCGCTACGCCAGTGCCGCGCGACGCTGGCGCGCACAAGGTGCCCAGGTCATCGGCGGTTGCTGCGGTGCGGGCTCCGACCACGTTCGCGCGCTCAAGGCCGAGCTGTCCGGCGCCCTCATGTGAGTTACGCCCCGATTCGCGCCAAGCTCCAAGAAAAACAGCTGGTCGTGCTGGACGGCGCGATCGGCACCGAGATCCTGCGCCGCGACGTCACCTGGGCCGATCACCAGCTGCTCAATCGACCAGACGTGGTGCGCTCGATCCACTCCGATTACCTGGCCGCCGGCGCCGACGTGATCTCGACCAACACCTTCCAGCTCACACGGCGTGGCTTCCTGCAACACTTCAAGGACCTCGAGCACATGCGCCACGTTGGCGCAGCGGACCTCGAAACGCGCTGGGCTAAGCTGCTGACGGCGGGCGTACGGCTGGCGGTCGAAGCCCGGGCGCAGGCCGGCCTGGACGCTCGGGCCGCGGTGGCCGGTGCACTGACCACCCTCGAGTGGTGCTTCCGACCCGATCTCGCGCCGGATCTGGAGCAGGCGTACGCCGAGTATCTGGATGTGGGCCGCGTCTTCGCCACGGCGGGCTGCGATCTGCTTTTGATCGAGACCGTCAACTCGGTCGGCGAAGCGGTCGCCGCCGCCAGGGCCGCCCGTGCCGTGAGCCTGCCCTACTGGATCGCGTTTGTGCCCGACCAGCACGGCCGGCTATTCAGTGGCGAGACGCTGGCCGAAGCGACCGCCGCGCTCGCACCGCTGCGCCCGGACGCGCTCCTGGTCAACTGCGCGCCACCGCCAGACGTCGCCGTCGGACTCGCCGAGTTGGCAGCGTGCGCGAGTATGCCGATCGGTGTCTACCCGCACATCGGCCGCTTCGACCCACCGGAGTGGCTGTTCACCGACGAGTACCCACCGCCGCGCTACGTCGAACTCGCGCGCGCCTGGCGCGACCACGGGGCGCAGATCATCGGCGGCTGCTGCGGCACCACCCCCGAGCATATCGCCGCCGTGGCCCGCGGGCTCGCCCCACGCCCAACCACTGCGTAATCACGGCACCGTTGCGATCAATCGGCTACGGAATTGCGTGAACCAAGCTCACGGCGCAGCTTGTCGATGATGAGCTGATACTGCTGCTCGTCGAGCACGACGACGCGCTCGGTTATGTTCAGCAGGGCATGCGGGTCGTCGGCAACAAACTGCGGCACCAGGTGGCAGTGGATGTGCGGGCACAGGTTGCCCAAAACCGCGTAGTTCAGTTTGATCGGTTGATAGACCGCGGAGACCGCTCGTCCGGCGTCGGCGACGTCGCGCCAGAAATCGGCCAGCTCTGTGTCGGTCAGCTCGAACAGCTCGTTGGCGTGCCGCTTCAGCGCGACGATCGTCCAGCCTCGGCGGAACTGGTTCTTGGGCAGCCGAACGTAGCTCTGGCGCAATTCGGCAACCTTGTAACTGAATGCGTTTACCTCGAGGTGGATGTCGGCGCACATCGGGCAGTCCTGGCCCGACTGGAGTCGCGCCCAAGTGTCGGCGTCTGTCCAGGGCATGCGGCTGGAGCGCCCGATCAGAGGCCGTTGGCCAGCGCGACGGCGCGTAGTGCGTCGGCACGACCCGCTGCGGCGGCGAGCGCTGGCGACGGCACCGGTTGGAAGCGCTGACCTCCGCGCGTCTGTGAGCTGACGGCCACGCCGTCGACCGCCCAGCGGGCCTGGCGCGCGGCGCCGAGTGCCCCAGCCTCGGTCTGTGGTGGCCGTACGACCGGCAGCGCGAAGATATCGGCGCACAACTGTGCCCATGCATCTGAGCCAGCGCCCCCGCCGACCAGCGTGATTTCGGTCGCCCGTACACGAGCGCTGCAGCGCGCGCAAGGCATAGCTCAAGCCGAACGTCACGCCTTCGACAACTGCCCGCGCGAAGTCCTGGACGCCGTGCGCGGCGCGCAGACCGGCGAACACACCGGCGCCCGTCGGATGGTTCGGCGTGCGCTCGCCGCCGAGGTGCGGCAGAAATGTCAGACCACGCGCCCCGGGCGGCGACACCTCCAGTGCGGCGTCGAGCCCGGCGTGGTCGAGACCGAAGAGTCCCTGGATCCACTCGGTCGCCACGGTGCAGTTGAGCGTGGTGACGAGCGGCAGCCAGCCGCCAGCCGAGTCACAGAACGCGGACGCTTCGCCGAGTGGATCGACAGCCGCCTGGTCAGCATGGGCGAAGCCGGTGCCGGACGTCCCGAGGCTCACGACCACCGGTCCTTCGACGACGGCCCCGACGCCGAGCGCGGCCATCATGTTGTCGCCGCCCCCGGCGCTGACGGGAATGCCGGACGTCAGCCCCAGGGCGTCAGCTGCCTGAGGCCGCAGTTGACCTAGCACGCTGATCGACGGAACGATCGGCGGCAGCGTGCGCTGCCAGTCCCGCCGCGGGTCGATGATGCCCAACACGGTCTGGCTGTAGGCGCGTTGGCGCACGTCGAAGTAGGCGGTGCCTGAGGCGTCACCGGGCTCGGTGGCGAATGTCCCGGTCAGCCACAGATTGAGAAAATCGTGCGGCAAGCACATGCGTTGGGTCGCCGCGTAGGCGGCTGGTTCGTGCTGGCGCAGCCACAGCACTTTTGGCGCGGTGTAACCGACAAGGAACGTGTTGCCGGTTAGAGCAATTGCCGCTTGCACGCCGCCGACGGTGTCCAAGAGCTGCTCGCACTCGTGCACCGTCGTCGTGTCGTTCCACAGTTTGGCCGGTCGCACTGGTCGGTCCGCGGCGTCGAGGCAGACCAGCCCGTGCTGCTGGCCCGAGACGCCGATGCCCGCGACCTCGACGCCCGCGTCCGCCATTGCTGCACGCGCGGCTGTTTGGAGCGCGGCGACCCACCAGTCGGGGTCCTGCTCGCGCGTCCCGTCGGCGCGCTCGACGAGCTCGTGCGCGGCGCGGCCAAAGCCAAGGACCTCCTCGGACGCAGCGTCGACCAGCAGCACCTTCGTCGACTGTGTTCCACAGTCCACGCCCAGGAACGCGCGGCGAGCCCTCACATCAGTTCTTTCCAGGCAGCCACGGCCGCGCCTGGCTGGCGCCGCGGCCCACATCCAGGAACTGATTCGCGCTGACCTGCTGCCATGGGCCGACCTCGCCGTCTGGCCACTGGATGCGGACCTGGGCGGCGCTCGCCGCGCCCAGGCCGAAGTGGGTCCAGCCGAGCTGGCCCCCGGCGTGGCCACCGCCGATCGTCAGCTCGCGCCGCAAGATGGTGTCGCCAAGCTGGACCTCGATCCAGGCGCCGATCGCGTCGCGGTTCGCGCCGGGTTGGCTGAGCCGCAGCGCGAGCCAGTTGCCCATCTGCACCGGCTGCGCGGCGTTGCCCGTGCCGACGTTGCGCCAGATCCGCACCCGGTCGCCGTAGTTGACCTCGACCAGGTCGAGCATGCCGTCGAGGTTGAAGTCGGCCAGGGCAGCGCCGCGACCGCGACCGAAGTTCAGGATGCCCGCCGCGTCGGCCACCTCTTTGAAGGTCCCGTCGGGCTGGCCGAGCAGCAGATTGCTCGGATCCCTCTGGGCGTAGTCGGGCATCGTGCTGACGTTGCCCTTGGACACGAACAAGTCGATGAAGCCGTCGTTGTTGACGTCCTGGAACTCGGGATGCCAGGCCGTCGAGGGCAAGACGTCGCCGCCGGTGAACGGCTGCGCCAGGGTGACCCCGCGCTTGAGCGCGATGTCGCGGTAGGTGGGGCGCTCCGCCCCGGAGGTCAGGGTCTGCAGCTTGTTGTCGCCCTGGCTGGTCAGGAACACGTCGGGATAGCCCTTGCCAGTGACGTCGTAACTGGCGATGCCCATGCCCCAGATCTGCATCGACACCCAACCGTCGGCATCGGTGTACGGGCGCGGGGATTCGGTGGCGATCCGCCACAACTGATCCTCGCCACCGACGTAGTAGTGTCGGTCGTTGGTCAGCCGCAGGTCGGGCCGCCCGGAGCGGTTCCAGTCGCTGAACAGCATCGAGAGCGTGCAGTAGCCGGGTGCTAGCCTGATCGGTGGGCCGTA
>WNFC01016413.1_pt1 | contig 11368 bp, 3 predicted proteins | sample 5400541 | NCBI WGS metagenome assembly WNFC01 (sample SAMN13153342, study PRJNA577476) | soil metagenome | isolation source: 120 cm saprolite under Douglas fir tree site 2 hole 2 replicate 1 | place: USA:California | collected 2015-04-18
AGGAGACGCCCAGCTTGTCGAGCTCGTCGAGCAGGAACACCGGGTTCTTGGCGCCGGCCTGCTTCATGCCCTGGATGATGCGGCCCGGCATGGCGCCGACGTACGTGCGCCGGTGGCCCCGGATGTCCGCCTCGTCGCGAGCGCCGCCGAGCGAAATGCGCACGTACGGGCGACCCATGGCGCGCGCGATCGACTTGGCGATCGAGGTCTTGCCTACGCCCGGGGGGCCCACGAACAACAGGACCTGACCCCGCGCCTGCTTGTCGTCGGCGTTGCCCTGCGCCACCTCGGCGGGCGAGCGCTGGCGCAGCTGGCGCACGGCCAGGAATTCGAGGACCTGATCCTTTACGTCCTTGAGTCCGTAGTGATCCTGCTCGAGGATCTCCACGGCCCGCTTCAAGTCGAGCGACTCCTCCGACCGCTTGTTCCACGGCAGTTCTGCCATCGTCTCGAGATAGGTGCGGATTACCTGGGCTTCCATCGAGTCGCGGTTGGCCCGCTCCAGCCGAGCGAGCTCGCGGTCGACTTCCTTGCGCGCGGCCTCGGGGAGCTCGAGCGCCGCGAACCGCTTCCGCAGCTCTTCTGCCTCAGTCCCTTCGTCTCCTTCGCCCAGCTCCTTCTGGATCGCCTTCATCTGCTCCCGGAGGAACATCTCACGCTGGCGCTCGCCCAGCTCCTCCTGGACCTGGGACTTGATGTGCTCCTGCGCATCGAGCACGCCGATCTGCCGCTGCACATGAATGAGAACACGCCGCAGACGCTCTTCTACGGACAACGTCTCCAGCAGCCCTTGACGCTCCGCCGGCTGAATCTCGAGGTATCCCGCCACGAGATCGGCGAACCGGCCGGGGTCGGACACCTCTTCGAGCACCTGACGGACGACGTCATCCGGGAGGCCCGATTTCTGGCCCAGTTCCGCGGCACGCTCGCGCGCCTCACGGTGCATTCCGACGAACGCCGGATCGTCGGCGTTCAGGGGCGCCATGTCGTCGACTTCATGAACCACGGCCTCGAGGTAGCGGCCGTTATCGGTGTAGTGCAATGCGGTGCCCCGGCGCTCGCCGTGCAGCAGCAGCTGCACACCACCGAGGCCACGCTGGATCTGGCTGATCTTGGCGATCGTCCCCGTCGTGTACAGCACTTCGGGGCTGACCGTGTCGACGTTCTCGCGCTGCGCTACGGCAAAGATGAGACGGGAGTCGCTCTTCAACGCCGCTTCGATGGCGCGCAGCGTCGCCGGGCGTCCGGCGCCAACCGGCGTCGAGACACCTGGAAAAAGCACGACCTCCCGCAGTGGAAGCACGGGGAGCGTCAGTCGTTCAGACATAGGCATCAACTCTGGTGAGGGTAAGCATACGGATGGTTCGCACGGGCTTAAGCATCGTCCGTGCCACCATCAAAACGCTCCGCTGAGCACGCGCGTTCCGCCAAACGGCGGTCAATAAGGCAGACGCTGCCGAATAGCCACCGCGCGAGCGCCAACCCGGCGTTCGAACGTAAGTCAAAAGCCGCTTACAGGTTGCACGCTCGTCGCCCCGCGGCTAATCTATCGGCGCGCCCTTCACGCGAAACCCGATGAACGCTGCAGACAAGGCACTCGCCACCCGCCTGAGCCAAGCGCTCGGCAGCTCTTACACGCTCGAAGGCGAGATCGGCCGGGGCGGAATGGGCGTCGTTTTCAATGCCCGCGACGAGCGCTTGAAGCGCCAGGTGGCCGTCAAAGTGCTCCCGCCGGAACTCGCGTTCCGGGAGGAGATCCGGCTGCGCTTCGTGCGTGAGGCCGAGACGGCGGCGCGGTTGTCCCACCCGCATATCGTGCCGATCCACTCCGTCGGGGAAAGCCCGGACGGGCTGGTCTACTTCGTGATGGCCTTTGTGGACGGCGAATCGCTCGGCGCGAAGCTCAAGCGGCGCGGCCGGCTGCCGCCCGAGGAGGCGCGACGGATCATGCAGGAGACCGCCGACGCGCTGGGAGCCGCGCACGCGTTCGGGATCATCCATCGCGACGTGAAGCCCGACAACATATTGCTCGAGGGAAGCCGCGGCCGCGTCGTGGTCACGGACTTCGGGATCGCAAAGGCCCTATCCTCGACGACGGGCGGCGCGACGCTCACCGCGACCGGAGTTGCGATCGGCACGCCGCACTACATGAGCCCGGAGCAGGCCGCGGGAGACCGCGAGATCGACGGGCGGTCGGACATCTACAGCCTAGGTGTGGTGGCCTACCAGATGCTCGCGGGCGAGCTGCCGTTCCAGGCTCCCACCGTCCCCGGGATCCTGATGAAGCACATCACGGAGCGAGCGCCGCTGATCACCGATCGGCGGCCGGAAGTGCCCGAGGATCTTGCGGCCTGCGTGATGCGGTCGCTCGAGAAGGATCCCGAGGACCGTTGGCCGACAGCGGACGCACTGCGGCGCGCGCTCGAGGCCAGGAGCGCCACCATGCATAGGGCGCGCCGCTCGAGCGGCCCCTCCCCGTCGCGCGGGACGCGGGCGCCACCCCCATCAGCGCCGCCCTTGCCCCGGGGAGCAGCAGGACGGGCGCTCGAAGAGCGGGCGCGGCGGCTCGACCGGATGCGCGACCGGCCGACACTCGCGCCCAGCGGCGAGCCCGAGATCGTGCGCGACCTGCGGAGCCGGTTCGTCACCTGGGCCTCGGTATGCGGGTCGCTCTTCATCATCGACATTGCCACGGGGAACCACGCGCCCAGCTGGTCGCTCTTCGTCGCGGCGATCTGGGGCGGTACGGCGCTTGTGCCGCGCTACGTCCGGCTGTGGCACGCCGGGTATTCATGGCGCGACGTGTTCGCCCGGCCGCCGGCGTCCGACGCGATCGAAGCGCGCCTCGCGGCGGGGGGGAGCCGTCCGGTCGAGCTGCCGCGCGCCACCACCGACGAGTTCGGCAGCCACGCCGAGCCGATCCAGCAGGCGCGCAGCGATCGCAAAGCCATCCTGCGCATCGTCGACCGCCTCCCCAAGTCGGAGCGGAAGCTGCTGCCAGACGTGGTGGCAACAGCGGACGCGCTGCTGAATCGGGCGGAAGAACTGGCGAGAACCCTGCATGCCATGAGCGGCACCGTGGACCGGGGCGCCCTGGCCCGCCTGGAGGAAAAGATCCAGGCGACCAAGCATCAGGGCGACCCCGGGCTGACACGACGGGCGCGCGAGGGGGACAGCCCGGAACGGGACCGCCAGGTGGGCCTGCTCGAGCGCCAGCGCCAGGCGCATCTGCTCACCAGGCGTCAGCTGGTTGCGGACCAGCTCGAGTCGTGCGTGCTGGCGATGCAGAACGTCCGGTTCGACCTGCTGCGCCTCCGCTCCGCGGGTGTGGCGGTGGCCCTCGATGATCTCACCCGAGCCACCCAGCAGGCCCGGGCGCTGTCGCGCGATGTCGACCACGTCATCGCGGCGGCGGGTGAGATCAAGAGCGTGCTGGGCGAGCAAAGCGGCGCCTAAGGCTTGTCTCCCGCACGGCAACGCGCCAGACGATCAGCGGCATCGGACGGCTCGATCCCAAACTCCGCCAAGGTCAAGAACTGCGTGGCGGCGTCCGCACATCGACCGTCGCGTAACGCCACGACCGCCCGGAACTCGTACAGCACGGGCCATCCGGGGCGCGCGCCGACCGCAGCGGCCAGCACGCTGTCGGCGAGCGATGGAGGCGCCTCAAAGGCGAAAGACCGGAGGGCCTGACGCAGGGCGCCCGCTGGGAACGGGTGACGGTACGTGCCGCGGCTGCCCGCCAGCGCGGCGCGCAGCTCGGCGACCGCGTCACGCCACCGCCCGGCGCGCGCCGCGAGCGCCCCCAGGCCCGCCCGCGCCTGCGCCGTGTCCCCGCCCCGCACGACGACCTCGCTGAGCAGCGCCGCGCGCCGGCGATCCTCCCTCCGATGCTCCGCCAGTTCGGCCGCGAACAGCAGCGCCTCCGGGTGACGCGAGCGCGCGAGCAGTCGGGGCATGACGCTGTACGCGAACGTGGTGTCGCCCGCCGTGAACCGCGCCCGCGCCAGGCGCACGGTCCACACCGGGTCGGCGGGCTGCGCGCGGTGCGCGGCTTCGAGCACGGCGACGTGTATGGACGCCACGCGCGGGGCGGTCATCGCGCGTGCCAGCAACACCGCCGAGCCCCCGGGCGACTCGCCTGCCCCCGCCCCGATGGCGAGCAGTGAGTCGAAGACGTGCTGATCCCACGACGGATCGAGAAACCGGCGCGCCGCGACGAATTCAAGCTTGGGCCGATCGTCGCGGTGTACGAGGGTCCCCCGGGCGGCGAGCAGCGCGGCACCGGGCTCGGCGAGCAACCGGCGTCCGAAGTGATCGCCCACGGAGTCGATGCCGAGCCACTCGCGGCTCAGAGCACCAATCGCAGTCGTAGGAGCGAGCAATCGCCCGAGCCAGGCGCGGTCGTACCGCAGCGGCCGGCTCGAGGCCACGATCTGGAGATCCAGGGTGGTTGAAAACCACACTTCCACGTGCGGGAAGACCTGGCGGAGGTTGCGGACGATTCCGGCAACGACCGACAACGGTAGCTGGTACAACTGGAGCCACTGGCAGAAGACGCCATCGTCGGCGAGGCGCGCCCGTACAATCCTGAAGTACTCGGGTGTATACAGCGTCGCGACGCCCGCGACCCAGGGGTTGGAGGGCTCCGAGACGACGATGTCGAATTGCTCGCGGCGCAGCTGCAGGGCGCTCCGGGCGTCGTCGACCACGGCCTGCACGCCGGGGCGCGCGAGTACGGCGTCGTTCACCCCGGTGAAGTACTGACCCATGTGCAGGACCGCGGGCTCGATCTCCACCACTCGCACCCGCTGTATGCCCGGAACGTCCGCGAGCACGCGGGCCGTCACGCCACTCCCGAAGCCGATCACCAGCGCGGAGGCGGGATCCGGCCGCGCGGCGACTGCCGTCAGCCCGGTCATGATCTCGGTATTCATGTCGGCCTGATCGGACGCGTCCACTTTGCCGTTCACACGGAGCGTGCGGCCGCTCAGTGCCTCCCACACGCTCACCGTGGCGTTCCAGCCATCGCGGTACGCGAGCTGGCGGGCGCCGCGATGCTCCAGGAAAGCCCGGCGGGCATTGGCATCCATCGGCTGACGGCCGTAGATGGTCGGGCCGAGGTCGATCAGCCGGGTGCTCCACCCGGACGCCCCCAGCGCGACGCCCAGGGTCACGATCGCCAGGGCGGCAGCAACGAGCACCCGGCGTCGCGCGGGACGGTGCTCGCCGGGGCCTGCGGCGCCGCCCGCGGCGAGCGCCGCCAACACCAGCGCCGCGACCGCGTTGACCACGAGGCCGACGCGGAGCGTCGTTTCGGTGCCGAGCGCCACCACGAGGACGAAGCCGGTCAGGGCCGCTCCGGCGATGCTGCCCAACGTATTGAACGCGTACGCCGTCCCCACGTCGGCGGCGCGGGCTGCGTCCCGGGGGGCCGCGAGGTCGGCCAAGAGGGGGAAGCTGAGGCCCATCCCAATCGCCGGGATCAGCACGACCGCGCCCACGGCCAGGCCCAACAGGAGCAGGCGGGTCCCGGCACCGAACTCGACGTGCCCGAAGACCACGATCACGTACAGCGGCAGGACGGCAAAAAGGAGGAGGATGAGCGCGGCGCCGGCGCCGGTGATCCCTTGAGCGAGCGCCGCATCGGCGAGCGTGGCGCGCCGGGCAGCGCCGCGGCGGGCCACGAGACCGCTACCGAGCCCGATTCCCAGCAGGAACACAAGCAGCACCAGCGTGAACGCGTATGTTGAGCCGCCGACCACCATCACCAGTACTCGGGTCCACGCAATCTCATCGAGCAGCGAAGCGAAGGCGGTGAGGGCGAGCAGCGCAAAGGCGACGTAGCGGAGCCGTCGTGGCGCGGCGGAGGCGGGGGCGCCTGGCATCGCCCCGGCCGGCCCTTGCGCAGGCCCCTCGGCCGCCGGTCCAGCCACCGGGCCCATCGAGCGAGCGAGGGCGATGCCGCCCACCCCCAACACGAGATTGACGGCGGCCGTCCCCCAGAGGCTCAACCGGATGCCGACGTGCTCGATCAAGAAGAAGCCTGCCAGCGCCGTGCCAGCCATGGCGCCGATGGTGTTGAGCCCGTACAGCAGCGCGAGCGACCGCTTCAGCTGACCACGGTCGGCACCCATGAACGCACCGGTGAGCACCGGGAGGGTGCCGCCCATGAGGGTGGTGGGAACGAGGAGCACGAGCGCGGCGAGCCCAAACCGCAGCGCCACGCTGGCGGCCTCGCCGAGCGGGAGCGACCCGGCAATCCCGATGTAGAGTCGATGCGCGACCCCGAGCACGAGCGGGGAGATCAGCCCGAAGGCGGCGATGGCGATCTCCAGCACACCGTACAGCGCGGCCGGCCGGGGATGGCGGTCCGCGCGGCGCCCGAAGAGCCACGCGCCCAGCCCCAGGCCGCCCATGTAGGCGGTTACCACAGTCGTCACCGACTGGATGGTCGAGCCGAAGGTCTGGTAGAGCACCCGGACCCACAACAGCTCATAGACCAGACCCGTGGCTCCAGACAGGAAAAACAGCAGTGCGTAACCACGGGCGGCCGCGCTGGGACGCGAGAACGACGATAGGCGCACGAGCCTCCTTATCAAGGATCAACCATGTCGAGAGCGCTTCGCCGTACCTGGGGAGAGCCAGCGCTACTGAGTTGCCTCCCGCGTACGCCGGCATTCGCTCACGAGGGCGGGTGCCTCCCGGCGCTCGATCCCGAAGTCGAGTAGCACCAGGAATTGCTCCGCCGCCACGTCGCAGCGACCCCCGCGCAGCGCGCTGACGGCGCGGAGCCCGTGCAGCAGGAACCAGCCATCCCACCGTGCTGTGGCGGTCGCCAGCAAGCTCTCCGCGACCGCGGGCGGGCCATCGATGGCGAACGGCGTCAACGCCGCCGACAGCCAATTCCGGGGATACGGATGGCGCAGCGTATTGCGCGCGGTACGGAGCGCCGTGCGGATGTGGGCGGCTGATTCCGCCCAGCGTTGGGCGCGAGCGGCGAGGGCGCCCAGCGCGGCGCTCGCCTCGGCCGAGTCCGAGCCCGCCGCGAGCGCGCCAGCGAGGAGGGACTGAGCGCGCCGGCCCTGCCCGCGCTGGGCGGCCACGAGTCCGCTCAGGAGCCACGCCTCGGGATTACGGCCGGGTCGCTGCAGACGGGGCAGCGCGGAGTCGGCGAACATGGTGTCTCCCAAGTTGAGCAGGATCGCCGCCGTCGCCGTGGTCCAGCTGGGATCGTCCGGGTGAGCGCGCCGGGCCGCATCCACGTACCGCAGACCACTAGCATCGCCCCGGCGCACGGTGAGCGCGCGCGCGAACGGCAGCAGCGATGTGTTGTCAATGGTCGCGGTGGCGGCGCGGATCGCTGCCAAGGAGTCGAGCACCCCAGCCGTCCCAACGGGATCGAGGAAACGCCGCGCCGCCACGAACTCGAGGCGCGGGAGGTCATCGCGGTGCACGATGCCGGGGCCCTCGATCAGCTTCGCGACGCCCGCTTCCCCGAGCAGGAAGTGCCCGAGATACTCCTCCGGTCGGTCCACACCGAGGTATTCGAGCCCCAACGCAGCCAGCGCACCAGCCGGACCGACCAGACGGGCAATCCACGCGGGATCGTACGTGAGCGGTCGCTCCGACGCGACGACCAGGACGTCGCCCGGCGAACCGAACCAGAGGTGTACGTGGGGAAACACCGCCTTGACGTTCCGCACCACGCCTGCGACCACCGGGAGCGGCACCTGATAGAGCTGAACCCATTGGCAGAACACGCCCCCGTCCGCGAGACGGCTGCGGGCAATGCGGAAGAACTCGACCGTGTACAGCGTGGCAACGCCGGCCAGCCACGGATTACTCGGCTCCGACACGATGACGTCGTAACGCGTGGGATCGAGCTGCAGCGCGCTGCGGGCGTCATCCACCGCAATCGAGACGTTAGGACGGAAGCTGGCGCTGTCGTTGACGTGCAGGAAAAAGCGACTCATGGCGAGCACTGCCGGCTCGATCTCAACCACGTGCACGCGCTGCATGCCGGGCACTTGTGCGAGGGCCCGGGCCGTGACACCGCTGCCGTAGCCGACCAGGAACGCCGTCTTCGGATCGGGACGCGCCGCCACGGGGGCGAGTCCGGCGAGGATCTGCGTGTCCATGTCGCCGTAGTCCGACGCGTCAGACTTGCCGTTCACCTTGAGCGAGCGCCCCGACACACCCTCCCACACCGATACGGTAGCATTCCAACCCTCTCGATACGCGAGCTGGCGCGTGCCGCGGTGCGTGAGGAATGCCTCCAAGGTGGGCTTGTCCATGTAGGTGCGCGCGTAGATGCTGGGGCCCAAGTCGATGAGCCGCGTGCCCCAGCGCGGGGCGGCCAGCGCCACGACCAGGGCGAGGGTCGCCAGGGAGCCGGCGCCCAGCACGCGCCATCGCAGGGCGCGGTGCTCGGCCGAGCCTTCCGCGACGCCACGCGCCGCAAGTGCCGCGAGCCCGAGCGCCGCCAGCACGTTGACGCCCAAACCGAGGCGCAACGTCAGATCGGTCCCGAGTGTTATCAGGAGCACGAACCCGGTGAGCACCGCCCCGACAATGCTGCCCAGCGTGTTGAGCGCATAGGCGCGGCCCACATCGGCGCCGCGAGCCGCGCCGGGCGGCGCGACGAGGTCGGTCAGGAGCGGGAAGGTCATTCCCATGCCGATCGCCGGAACCAGCACCACCCCGCCCACGGCGAGGCCCATCGCCAACAAGCGCTCGATGGCGTTGAGCGACTGCGTCTGGAAGACGGCGACGATATAGCGGGGAAGGGCGCTGAACACGACAAAGAGCAGGCCCGCCCCCACGGCCGTGATGGCCTGCGCCAGCGCCGCACGCGCCGCGGTCTCGCTCGGCGCGACGCTGCGGTGAGCCACGATACGGCTCCCGATCCCGATTCCCAGGAGGAACACGAGCAGCACGAGCGTAAACGCGTACGTCGAACCGCCGACGATCATGACCAGAACCCGGGTCCACGCGATCTCGTCGAGGAGCGAGGCGAAGGCGGTCAACCCCAGCAGGACCAGGCCAACCGAGCGGAGCAGGCGGGGCGTCGGCGGCCGTGCCGCCTCTACCGGACCGTCCCCGCTCGGGGGGAGGGGGGCGAGCGGCCGGGCCACGGCCAGGGCGGCGACGCCGAGCGCCAGGTTGAGCAGCGCCGTGCCCCACAAGCTCGCCCGGATCCCCACGTACTCGATGAGGAAGAATCCGGCGAGCGCCGTTCCCACGACGGCCCCGAGGGTGTTCAAGCCGTACAAGCGCCCTACGGCGCGCGGCAGCTCACCCCGGTCACTGGCCATGAACGCGCGGGTGAGGACAGGCAGAGTGCCCCCCATCAGCGTGGTGGGAACGAGGAGCACCAGCGCCGCCAGGCCGAAGCGCAGCGCCATGCTCGCGCCCCCGCCCAGCTGGAGCGCACCCGCCGCCCCGAGGTACAGCCGATGGACCAACGCCAGGACGAAGGGCGAGACGGCCCCGAATGCCCCGATGGCGATCTCGAGCCACCCGTACAGGGCGGCGGGTCGGGGATGGCGGTCCACCCGGCGCCCAAACCACCACGCCCCGAGCCCGAGGCCGCCCATGTAGGCGGCCACCACCGTCGTTACCGATTGGATCGTCGAGCCGAAGGTCTGGTAGAGGACTCGGACCCACAGCAGCTCGTACACCAGCCCCGTCGCCCCCGAGAACAAGAACAGCAGGGCGTAAACACGGGCGGCGCTAGAACGCATGCAGGTCGCGCATCGCGCGCACCAAATCCTCCACCTGGGGCAGGATGAAATCCTCGAGCCTGGGTGCGTAGCCGACGAACGTGTCGGTCGATGCCACTCGCTTCACGGGCGCGTCCAGCCACGGGAAGCACTCGTCGGCGATGCGGGCGGCGATCTCGGCGCCGTAACCCCAGGACTGCGCATCCTCGTACGCGACGAGGACCTTATTTGTCTTGGTCACCGACGCCTTGATCGCTTCCCAATCCACGGGCGAGAGCGTGCGCAGATCGATCACCTCGACGCTCACCCCGTCGCGCTCCTCGAGCTCCTTTGCGGCCACGAGCGAGCGCTGCACCACCGCCCCGTAGGTCACGACGGTGAGATCGCGGCCCTCCCGCACCACCTTCGCCTTGCCCAACGGGATCATGAAGTTCGGCCCGGGGTTGGGCGCCTTGTTGTACGTCTGGCGGTAGAGGTGCTTGTGCTCGAGGAACAGCACGGGGTCGTCACACCGAATGGCGGTGCGCAGCAGGCCGTTGGCGTCGAGCGCGGTGCTGGGACACACGACGCGGAGCCCTGGGACGGCCGTGAACACCACGGCGCCCGTCTGGGAATGATAGATCGAGCCGCCCTTGAGATAGCCCCCGTAGGTGACGCGCACCACGACGGGGGCCGAGAACGCGTTGCTGGAGCGCCACCGCAAGGTGGCCAGCTCGTTGCGCAGCTGGTGATAGGCAGGCCAGATGTAGTCGAAGAATTGAATCTCGACCACCGGTTTCAGGCCGCGGGTGGCGAGGCCGATGGCTCGGCCCACGATGTTCGCTTCCGCGAGCGGTGAGTTGTAGACCCGGTCGCTCCCGAACTGTCGCTGCAGTCCCCAGGTGACCTTGAAGACGCCGCCCTTGCCCTTCACGTGCTCCAGGTGCTGCTCGCGGCTGGCGTCCGCCACGTCCTCGCCGAACACCACGATGCGCGGATCACGCGCCATTTCATCCTTCATGCAGGCGTTCAGCAGGTCCACCATCGTGGTGGGATCGCCTCCGAACCGCGGGTCGTCCTCCGTGTCGAACTGCTCGGACGTGGGATCGACGTCGGGCGAATACACGTACAGCAGGGCCGTCTCCGGCTCCGGCTGGGGCGAGGCCAGCGCCATGTCGGCGGCGACGCCGACTTCCTCATCCACCTGACGCTTGATCGCCTCGATCTCGGCTTCGGCCGCCACGCCGTCGGCAATGAGCCGCTTGGGGAACAAGGTGAGGCAATCGCGGCGCGCCTCCTCCTCCCGCTCCTTGGGCGGCTTGTACAGCACTTCGTCGTCCGAGAGCGAGTGCGAGTAAGGCCTGGTCACGTGCGCATGCACCAGCGCGGGCCCCTTGCGCTGGCGGACGTACTCCGAGGCGCGCAGCAGCACGTCGTAGGAGGCGACCGGATCGCAGCCGTCCACTTCCTCGACCAGGAGGCCAGGGAAGTTCCGCACGAGCTTCGACACCGAGCCGCCCGCCGTCTGAACCTCCACGGGGACCGAGATCGCGTACTTGTTGTCCTCGATGAGGAACAACACGGGCAGCCTCAGGTTGCTGGCGGTGTTGAGCGCCTCCCAGAACTCGCCTTCGCTCGTCGTGCCGTCCCCCGCGGACACGTAC
>WNFC01019681.1_pt1 | contig 11368 bp, 12 predicted proteins | sample 5400541 | NCBI WGS metagenome assembly WNFC01 (sample SAMN13153342, study PRJNA577476) | soil metagenome | isolation source: 120 cm saprolite under Douglas fir tree site 2 hole 2 replicate 1 | place: USA:California | collected 2015-04-18
TGATGGACCCGGGCGGACGGCTGCTCGGCTGCCTGCGCGTGCCGGGACACTGCACCAATCTCGCGTGGGGCGACGACGACTGGCGCTCGCTCTACTTCACCACGTATCACGGCGTGCATCGCACGCGGCTCAATATTCCCGGCGTGCCGGTCTGGTAGGGGGGCGCGAGATGGCTTGGCAATTCGACCTCGTCGCCGGTCCCTACGAAGGCCCGACCGGCGGCGTCGTCCCGGATGGCGACGGCGTGCTGTTCAGCGCGATCGACGAGGGGCGGCTGCTGCGCTTCGATCCCGCGAGCAAGCGCGTCGCCGAGGCTCGCCGCTACACCAACCGGGTGAACGGCCTCGCGCGCGGCCCGGGCGGCGAGCTCTACGGCGCGCAGGAAGGCGGCCGGCGGCTCGTCGAGTTCACGCCCGACGGCCGCGTCATGGCGGTCGACGCACGGCTCGACGGCAAGTACCACAACCAGCCCAGCGATCTCGTGGTCGACCGGGCGCACCGCATCTGGTTCACCGACCCGCGCCACGCGATGATCCCGTTCGGGCCCGCGATCTTTCCATTCCTCGACCACTGCTCGGTGCTGCGCCTAGAGCGCAACGACCGGCGCGCGTGGGTCGCGACGCGCGTGACCTACGACACGGTGTCGCCCCGCGCGGTGCTGCTCGCGCCCGACGAGAAGACGCTCTACGTGGCCGACGGCGAGCCGCGCGAAGGAGAGAAGCGCGAGCTGCGCGCCTATCCGCTGCGCGCCGACGGCACGGCCGGTCATGCGGCGGTGCTGCACACGTTCGGCAAGGACCATCGCGGGCCGCACCGCGGCATCGAAGGAATGTGCCTCGACGCCGACGGCAACGTCGTCGCAGTCGGCGGCTGGCAGCGCAGCGGACCCGGTCCGCTGGTCTATGTCTTTTCGCCGCAAGGCGCGGTGATCGCGAGTCACGCGTTTCCCGCCGACCTGCCCAATAAATGCTGCTTTGCGGGGGATACGCTTTACGTCACCACGGGCGGCGGGCATCTTTATCGGGCGAAGACGCGGGCCCCGTAGGGTGGGCAAAGGCGCATCGCACGGCATCGCCGTGTAGACGAAATTTCGGATGCGCCGTGCCCACGCGGAGCGTGCTAGGAGCGAGCGGATGCGAATGATATCAGCGCCGACAGCGTGGGCACGGCGCTTCGCGCCTTTGCCCACCCTACTGATTGCTGCTGCGCTTGCGTCCGTTGCGCACGCCCAGGACTATCCCAACCGCTTCATCCGCGCGATCGTCGGGCCGGGCCCCGACATCGTGGCGCGGCTGTTCGGACCGAAGGTCAGCGAAGCCCTCGGCCAGCAGATGGTGATCGAGCAGCGGCCCGGCGCGGGCGGCGTGATCGCGGCGCAGAGCGTCGCGGCGGCGGCGCCGGACGGCTACACGCTGCTCCAGGCCACCGCCTCGTACACGATCAACACGGCGCTGCAGACGAGCCCGCTCGACCTAGGCAGGGATTTTGCGCCCGTCGGACTTTTGAGCACCACGCCGTTCGTGCTCGTCGTCCACCCTTCCGTGCCCGCAAAGAATCTGGCCGAGCTGATCGCCTACGCCAAGGCCAATCCCGGCAAGCTCAACTACGCCTCGTCCGGCATCGGCACGCCTCCGCATCTCGCGGGCGAGCTGTTCAAGTCGATCGCCGGCGTCGACGTCGTGCACGTGCCGTTCCGCGAGGCCAATTCCGCGCTCAACGCGGTGGTCTCGGGCGCGACGCAGATGATGTTCTCGCTGCCGTCGACCGCGCAGTCGCAGATCGCGGGCGACACGGTGCGCGGCATCGCGGTCACCTCGAAGCAGGCTTTGGCGGGGTTCGAAGTGCTCGGCTGGAATGGCGTCGTGGCGCCGTTTGGCACGCCGGAGCCGATCATCGCCAAGCTCAGCGCCGCGTTCGCCGCCGGGCTCGACGACGCCGAGCTGCGCCAAAAGCTCGCCGCCGCCGGCTACGAGCCGGCGAACAAGAATTCGCCGCAGGAGTTCGGCCGCTTCATCGCCACGGACACGGCGAAGTGGCGCGACCTCGTGGCGAAGACGGGCATGAAGGGGAATTGACGCGCGGCGTCGGGGCTTTTCCGTTGAGCGGCATCCAGCGCAAAGGCTCGCTGGCCGGCGCGATCAGAGGGTCGCGGAGCCATTCCGCTCACGCATGGCTTCCCGCGCTGCCGCGTTGTTAAAAACAACGGAATGCAACCCGGCTTTTGCGATGCAGAAATCGGGATGCAATTTCGAATGCACCCAGCGCATAGCTCCCAGCATTCGCCCCTCTCCAGGATAAATAAAAAACCCGGACCAGCCTCTCGGCCTCCGGGCGCAAATCTCCGTATGTCATTTCGACACGTAAGCGATTTGCGCGCGATCCGCAAGAATAAAATGACGCAATAAAATGCGTCGCCCGATCGACGCGCAGGCGTTGCGAGTAAGCGGACGTTTTGCGGCCGTGGGCAGGACACGGTGCCGCCTTGCCTGCTGACCGGAATACCGGCCACACTGGCTTTCGGCGGGGCGCCTTCCAACCGGCGGGAAAATCCCAGCACTTCGAGCGAGCGGCAAAGAATTTGCTTGTCGCGGTGGTGAAAACCAGAAGGGAGATCGCGATGAAGCGCGTTGCAGGATTAGTGCTGTCGTTGGGGATCGCATTCGCGCCGGGCGCGCTGCGGGCGCAGGACGCATGGCCAAGCCGGCCGGTGACGCTCCTCGTTCCCTATGGGCCGGGCGGATATACCGACCTGGTGGCGCGACTGACCGCGCGTTACGTCGAAAAGGTGCTCGGCAAGCCGGTGGTCGTCGACTATCGCGTGGGGGGCGGCGGCATCGTCGGCACGCAGGCGGTCGTGAACGCGCCGGCCGACGGCTACATGTTCTGCGTGTGCAGCATCGGCGCCATTTCGATCGCGCCGTTCGATCCGATGCAGAAGGTGGGCTACGACCCGGTGGCGGACCTCGCGCCGGTCGGCCTCGTGAGCTCGATCGCGCAGGTGGTCGTCGTCAAGAAGGACCTGCCGGTGAAGTCGATGGCAGAGCTCGTCTCCTATGCGAAGGCCAATCCCGGCAAGCTCAATTACGGCTCGAGCGGCGCCGGCGGGCTTACCCACTACTCGGTCGAGCTGTTCAAGGCGCGCACCGGGACCACGGCGGTGCACGTGCCGTTCAAGGGCGGCGCGCCGGCGACGGCCGCGGTGATCGCGGGCGACGTCGAGTTCGCGTTCTCCAACATGACCGACGGGCTTCCGCAGGTGGAGGGCGGAATGCTGCGCGGCCTGGCGGTGACGTCCCTCAAGCGCAGCCCTTATCTGCCCGATCTTCCCACCGTGCATGAGGCGGTGCTGCCCGGCTTCCTGGTGGAGACGTGGAACGGCATCATGGCGCCGGCGAAGACGCCGGAGCCGATCGTGCGCCGCCTCTCGGAGATCTTGATCGCGATGGCGGACGATCCCGAGTTCAAGGAGGCGATGCGGCGGGCAGGGGCCGAGACCGTCAAGACCACGCCGGCCGAATTCCGCGCGCAGATCCAGCAGGAGATCGCGCAGTGGAAGCCGCTGATCGCGGAGATCGCGCAGAAGAAATAGTTGAACGGCACGGCGCGCGTTCCCTCCTCCGCACTGACTCTCACTCCCTCCCCCGCTTGCGGGGGAGGGTGGGGAGGGGGCATCGTCGCTCGCGCATGCGCGTGTGGCTTCCCCCTCCCTAACCCTCCAGCCGAAGTCGGATTTATCCGACTTCGGCCGACCAATAGTGCCGAAATCGGGCAAGCCCGATTTCGGATGCAAGCGGGGGAGGGGACCCGACGCTCAGTGCGTAGGGCGCTGCATCTTCGACTTCAGCAGCGCGAGCGCGATGCGGAGATTTGCGGGGCCTTCCTCGACCACGAAGCCGTTGATGAGGTCGACTTCGCTGAGCCGGCCCTTCATGTGGTCCTGCAGCGTCGTGTTGGCGCCGCGGCCGGGGCCGATGTCGTGATTGACCTTGTCGACGAGCTTCATGAGGAGATTGTTCGTGCCTTCGATCTCGGCCGCCGTCAGCCCGAAGATCGGCACGATGGGGTGGCCCAATGCCTCGCCGACCTTCAGCGATTCCGAGCCGAGCTGCATCATCAGCTCCTGCATGCCCTCGGGCTGCCTGTCGGCGAGCTCGCCGCCGGTCATCGCGATGGTGCCGAGCGTCATCGAATTCAAGACGAGCTTCATGTACTTCGCGGCGAGAATTTTTGACGTGATCTCGACCTTTCCGGCGTGGCGCAGGATCGCCGCGGCCTCCTCTTCGCGCCCGTTCGTCGAGGGATGAAAGCTTCCGAGCGCGAACCAGGTCCGCTCGGGCGCGGTGTTGCGCCTGATCTGGCCCGGGACGAAGCAATAGGACGACAGCTCGGGCACGCAGCCGAGCGTGCGGGACGGGCCGACCACATCGGCGATGATCTCCGCCGTCATCGCGTTCTGGAGCCCGATCAAGAGTCCGTCGGGCTTGAGATAGGGCTTGATGAGCTCGGCGTGCCAGCGCGTGTCGTAGGCCTTGGTCACCAGGAAGACGACGTCAAAAGCCTGGCGCATCGAGGCAAGCTCGCACAGGTGATAGGCCCGCACCTTGGCGTGGATTTCTCCCTGCCGCAGGGTCACATGAAGGCCGTGGGCGCGCATCGCCTCGACGTGCGCCGGCCACTGGTCGATGAGCACGACGTCGAGGCCCGCATTGGTGAGGTCGGCCGCGACGCAGCTTCCGTTCGCGCCGGTCCCGAGCACCGCGATTTTCTTGTCCAAAGAGCGTCACCCGTCAGGAGAGGAACCCGGCGCTACTCCGGCTTGAGATTGTAGTCCTTGATGAGCTTCGCCATCTTCTCGATGTCCTCGTGCAGGAATCCGGCGAATTCCTGCGGCGTGTCCTTGATCGTCACATAGCCGAGCTCCTCGAGACGCTTTCGCGTCTCCGCCATGCCGATCGTCTGCGCCACCGCAGCGTGCAGCTTGTCGCGGATCGCGCCCGCTGCGCCGGCCGGAAGCATCAGCCCGTACCACGTCGTCACCTCGTAGCCCGGCAGCGTTTCGGCAACGGTCGGCATGTCGGGGAGGTAAGGGACCCGCTCGGCCGACGAGACCGCGAGACCGACCAGCTTTCCTTCGTCGACGAACGGCTTGGCGGTGACATAGGGCGATCCATAGACCTCCGTGACGCCCGAGAGGATCGCGGCGAGCGCAGGTCCACCGCCGTTGTAGGGGATGTGGACCATGTCAATTCCTGCGCGTGCTTTCAGGACTTCGGTGACGATGAACGTCGCAGCGCCAATGCCGCCTGACGCATAGTTCAACTTGCCGGGCGCAGACTTCGCTTTTTCGATCAGCTCGCGCAGCGTTCTGACGCCCAGCTTGGGATGCGCCACGATGATGTAGAAGGCGGACGCGAAGCGTCCGACCGGGATGAAGTCCTGCTCGAGATCGTAGCCGGGATTTTTATAGAATGTGTGGCTGAACGAGTGGTTGGTGTTGGCCTGCAGGATCGTGTAGCCGTCCGGCGTCGCCTTCGCGGCGGCCGCGGCGGCGATCGTTCCGCCGGCGCCGGGCCGGTTGAGGACGACGACCGGCTGCCCGAGGATTTTGGCCAAAGCCTCCGCCATGACGCGCCCGACGATGTCGGGCGAGCTCCCGGGCGAGCTCGGCACGATGTAGCTGATCGTCCGGTCGGGATATGTCTGCGCATGGCCCTCGCGCAGCAGCAGGAGACCGGCAGCGAGCGCGAGACATGCTGCGATGGCGCCGCGCATGTTTGATGTCGTATTGATCATTGGTGATGCTCTTCCGCTACGCAGCGAGTGCAGCAATTCTCGCGGCGATAGGCAAGCGTGCCACGGGCACGGATCACCTCTCCCCGCGTGCGGGGAGAGGTCGACACCCGAGCGTGAGCGAAGGGTGTCGGGTGAGGGGGCGCTTCCGCGAGTCTGAGCGCTCAGAATCGTGGAGACGCCCCCTCACCCCGACCCTCTCCCCGCACGCGGGGAGAGGGAGCGCCGGCGCAGCGCCTAGTTGGCGCGCGTGAACGAGTAAGGGCTCATTTCGTCCGCGGTGCGGCCGTGCGGATCCCAGTTCTGCCAGCCGCTCCAGACGCGTTCGCCGGCGGCCTGCGCCTGTGCCCGCAACGCGGCGAAGTCGATGCCGGGGATGCGGCCGTTCTCCATCCGCACCACGCCGTCGACGATCGCGGTATGGACGTCGTTGCCGATGCCGCAGTCGATGAGGCTCTTGATCGGATCGCGCACCGGCCCGAAGCGCAGCGAGTCGCCGCCGGTGAGGTCGATGATGATGATGTCCGCCTTGGCGCCGGGCGCGAGACAGCCGACGTCGTCGCGGCCGACCGTATGCGCGCCGCCGAGCGTCGCCGCCTCGAACACCTCCGCGGCGGTGGCGGCCTTGAGGTTGCGGCTCGCCACCTTGCCGAAGTACGAGGCGTTGCGCATCTGGAGGATCATGTCGCGCGGATAGGTGTCGGTGCCGAGCGCGATGTTCACGCCCGCCTTGCGATAGCTCTGCCAGTTGTCGAGAAAGCGTCCGCGCCGCGCGATGTTCACCGGACAGTGCGAGACCGAGCAGCGGTGCGTCCCCATGATCTCCAGGTCGTGCGAGCCGGAATAATTCATCAGCGGGTTGTCGCAGGTGAAGTTGCCGTGGCCGATGTTGAGCTTGTCGGACATGAGGCCGATGTCGCGCAGCAGCTCCACCGACGTCATCTGGTGTTCGCGGATGATGTCGAACACCTCGTGGATGTTGTAGGCGGCGTGGATCGCGACCGGCAGGTCGCGCGCCTGCGCGGCCTTGGCGGCCTTGCGCATCAGGGGGACCGTGCAGGTCTCGATCTCGCGCGGCACGATGATCCCGCGGACGAGATCGCCGTGCGCGCCCTGCTGGCGATCGATGAAGTCGATCGCGAGGTCGAACTCGCGCTCGCCCGCGGCCTCGTCCACGACGCGCACGAGCTTGCCCTCCGCGCCGCCGACCCAGCGGCCGCTGTCAAAACCCGGGCCGAGATAGGCGCGGATGCCGAGCTCGCCCACGACCGCCAGCAGCGCTTCCTGCACGCGCAGCTGGCTGCCGAACTCGACGAAGGTGGTGATGCCGTTGCGCAGCAGCTCGGCGATGGTGAAGCGGGCGTTGAGCAGAAGCTCCTCGGCGACCGCCTTGTCGTCAGGGCGCGCATAGCGCGGATCGCCGCCCACGCGGGTGCCCTCGCGCGCGACGCTGATCTCGAAGAAGGGCTGGCCGAAATAGTCCCCGCGCCCGACATCGGAGATGAGCCGGTGCGAGGCGCGGTGGCCGGAATGGACATGGGTATCGATGAATCCCGGCGCCACCAGCTTGTCGCGTGCATCGATCTCGCGGTCGACGGTGCCGTCGAAGCGCTCGCCGACGAACAGCACGGTGTTGCCTTCGTAGGCCAGCTCGGCATTGCGCCAGAGCGTGTGGTGGCCGCGGTCGTGGCCGACCAGCCAGCCGCATTTGATGCGCGTGCGCATGGAAAACCCCTCGGCGATTGCGGATCATCCTTATCCGGCGGCTTCGCCGTCGAAAAGGCCTGAGCGCGCGCACATCTCCCCTGGTGAGCATGACATGGGCGGCGGCGGCAGCGTAAGCTGACCAAGTTCATGGGCGAGTAGCCCGGATTGAGCGATAAGCGAAATCCGGGGCGCACCAATGCGGCGGAGGCGGCAATGCGCAGGGACGTGACCGGGAACGGAGGCGGTGGGCGAAGCACGGCCCGCAATGTCCTCGGTGAACGGCTCGAAATCTGCTCGACCAAGCCGATGACCGGGTTCTTTCGCGACGGCTGCTGCAACACGGGGCGGGAGGACGTCGGCAGCCACACCGTCTGCGTGGTCATGACCGCCGATTTCCTCGCGTTTTCCAAATCCTGCGGCAATGATCTTTCGACCCCGCGGCCGGAATTCGGCTTCAGCGGCCTCAAGGCCGGCGACCGTTGGTGCCTGTGCGCACCCCGTTGGCAGGAGGCGTTCGAGGCGGGCCAGGCGCCCCGCGTGGCCTTGCGCGCCACCCACGAAGGCGCGCTCGAGCACTGCTCGCTCGCCGATCTCAAGCGCCTCGCGGTGGACCTGGCCTGATCCCGCTCGCGCGCCAGAAGTTCTCTTGCGCCACGGCGAGGACACGGCGTTTATTGCGCGGACGTCCACGTCGGAGGGGAAATCATGGCAGTCGAGCTCGATGCCAGGGCGGCGGGCGCCCGCCGGCTTGCGGGCAAGGTGTGCGTCGTGACCGGCGCCGGCCAGGGCATCGGCCGCGCGGCGGCGCGACGGCTGGGCCAGGAAGGCGGAAAGATCGTCGTCGCCGATCGCGTCGATGAAAGCGCGACCCGCACCGTGGACGAGCTGCGCGAGCACGGCGTCGAGGCGTTGAAGGTGCTGGCCGATCTGAGCACGTTCGCGGGCGCGCAAAACCTCATGAGCCAGGCGCGCGACGCATATGGCCGGATCGACGTGCTGGTCAACAATGTGGGCGGGACGATCTGGATCAAGCCCTATCACCTCTATTCGGAAGAGGAGGTGAAACGCGAGCTCGAGCGATCGCTGCATCCGACGCTGTGGTGTTGCCTGGCGGCGCTGCCGATCATGATGGAGCAGAAGGCGGGCTCGATCGTGAACGTGGGCTCCCAGTCGATCCGGGGCCTCTACCGCGCGCCTTACGCCACCAGCAAAGGCGGCATCCTGGCGCTCACCAAGGTGCTCGCCATGGAATACGGCCGCTATGGCATCCGCATCAACACGATGTCGCCGGGCGGTACCGACATTCCCGACCGCGTGACGCCGCGGCAGCTGATCGCGCCCGGCATCATGGCGGACGACGGCGACGAAGCGCAGGCCGAAAATTTTCGGCGCGAAATGGCGGAAGACATCCGCAGCCAGCAGGCGCTGGGCCGGCGCGGAACGCCCGAAGAGCAGGCCGCGGCCATCGCGTTCCTCGCGTCCGACGACGCGAGCTTCATTACGGGGCAGGTGATCAACTGCAGCGGCGGGCAGTCGTAGGGCGGAAGGTCAGTTCGCCGAACGCTGCGTGCACTGGATCCTGCCGGGCTGGCAGGCAATTCCGGTGTTCGAGCATTGCGGCTCATCGGCGCCGGCGCGGCTGCAGGTGACGCAGCCATCGGACCACGCGACGCAGGTGCGATCCGTGGCACCGAAACCGTAAACGGAAGGCTCGGCCGGCGCCGAAGCCGGGCGGGCGCGCGGCGTCGCAATCGACGGCCTGGCCGGCGGCGGGGTCAGCTCGAGGTCCGCGGCAAAGGCCGCTGTCGTCGCGGCGGCGAAGACGATCGCGAGCACGGCACGCGTGAAACGTGAATGGCCGAGAGACATGAGCCGCAGCTTACTGCAGTCCCGCAGCGCCGTAACGGGGTCCATCTCGGTGATTGGCCGAGAGGTCTTCCCACGCCTGCAAGCCCCTTATGGGCCGTCTCGCCGTTTGCTATCGTTTCACTTTGTTAGCGTTGCGATCAGTCAACAGTGAGGGAGGACTTTGTCATGTTTCGGTGGGCGACAGTGGCCATTGGATTTTTGGCGCTCTGTTCATTCGCAGTGAACAGTCCGGCGCAGGCGCAAACCGGCGAGGGCTGGATCGTGCTGTTCGACGGCAAGAGCCTCGATGGCTGGCAAGGCGACGACAAGGCCAAGTTCGCGATCGAGGATGGCGCGATCGTGGCCAAGGACAAGAAGGATCCCAAGGATACGGCCTTCCTGGTCTCGAACAACAAATACAAGGACTTCCAGATCTACGCCGAGTTCTGGGTGAGCGACGACGCCAACAGCGGCATCTTCATCCGCTGCGAGGATCCGAAGAAGCCGGGCGCCAAGACCTGCTACGAGTGCAACATCTACGACAAGCGGCCCGACCCGAGCTATGGCACCGGCGCCATCGTCTATCACGCCGAGGTCAATCCGATGCCGAAGGCCGGCAGCAAGTGGAGCACGATGGAGATCACGGCCAAGGGCCGCGACCTGTCCATCATGTTCGACGGCAAGAAGACCGCGAGCGCCCGCACCGGGATGCACACCGAAGGACCGATCGCGCTGCAATTCGGCGAGGGCACGGTCAAGTTCCGCAAGGTCGCGATCAAGCCGCTGTAAGCACGCGACGCACCGAGCGCGCTATCAGCCCGACATGACCCGGCGTGACGCGCGTCACGCCGGCTTGCCGAAGCCGTAGAGCGTCTCCGGGTTCTGCACCAGGATCCGGTTGCGCACGGCCTCATTGGGCGCCCACTCGGCGAGGAGATCGAACAGCAGCGCGTCGTCCGGCTTGACGTCGCGCACGCCGGGATGCGGCCAGTCGCTCCCCCAGACGAGGCGCTCGGGCGCCGCCTTGACGAACGCCTGCGCGATCGCGGTCGCCTCCGGATAGGACGGCGGCCCGATCTTGCTGTTCGAATAGGCGCCCGAGAGCTTCACCCAGGTGCGGCCCTTGTCGATGAGCTCGCGCACGATTTTGTGCGACGAGTGCTCGATGCCGGCCGGCAGCGGCGGATGCCCGAGGTGATCGAACACCATCGGCGCGGGCAGGCGGCGCAGCAGCGGCGCCATCTCGTCGATCATCGCGCCGTCCACGTTGAACTGCACGTGCCAGCCGAGATCGGCGACGCGCTTCGCCAGCGGCTCGACCATGTCGGGCGTGACCGCGCGCGAATTCGCGTCCGCCAGGCTGAAGCGGATACCGCGGATGCCGGCGGCGTTAAACGATTTGAGCTCGGCATCCGTGATCGCGGGCGTCACCACGGCGACGCCGCGCGCGTTCGGCCCGAACTGCGACAGCGCATAGAGCGTCACCCGGTTGTCGGTCGCATAGTTGCGCGGCTGCACCACGACGACGCGCGTCGTCCCGATACGCTTCTGGAACAGCCGGTAGTCCTCCGCGGCCGCGTTGGTCGGCGCGACGCGCGGGCTGGGCGGCATGGGGAAGCGCGCGGCGTCGTAGGTGTGCATGTGGCAGTCGGCGGCATTGGCCGGCGCCTTGAGCTTTGGCGGCGTCGTGCCGCTCGAATTGGGCACCTGCTGGGCGTGACCTTGGCTCATGGGAAAACCCGAGGCAGCGGCCGCGATGGCGGCCGTCGAAGCACCTGTGACGAAAGCGCGGCGTGCGATCATGTTGCCCTCCCGGTTGGCTAGGCCAGTGTAGCCCGGGTTGAGCGACCGCGCTTTCGTTCAATCCGGGCTACGGATACAGGTGCGCTCACTCCGCCTTGATGTTCGTCTCGCGGATGATCCGGCCGTATTCGTCGAACTGCTTGCGCAGGAGCGCGCCGAAATCCGCGCCGCACATCGGGTCCGGCTCGAGCTCCTGAATGGCGAGCTTGGCGCGCACGTC
>WNFC01050839.1_pt1 | contig 11367 bp, 13 predicted proteins | sample 5400541 | NCBI WGS metagenome assembly WNFC01 (sample SAMN13153342, study PRJNA577476) | soil metagenome | isolation source: 120 cm saprolite under Douglas fir tree site 2 hole 2 replicate 1 | place: USA:California | collected 2015-04-18
CGCCGCCGCTGCCGACGGCGGCGTGGATCAACAAGCCCCTGGCGTCACCGGCGCTCCTCGTGCCAGAGGGAGCCGGCGCATGACGGCGACTCACAAATTTCCGATGCCCACTGTCTCATTCGGCTTGACAACTTCCGCGGAGCTCGTTCGCAGTCAGGTTGGCGACCAATCCGTCAAGCATGACGCCCTTCATGTACACCATGTCCACCCGCTGGTTCATCTGCTCGAGGAACGTTTCACGTTGGCCTCCGGTAGCCGGTCACTCATCTCGCGGATAATGCGGCCGATCTCCTCGCCGACGGGAACGACTGTGAGAAATTCCTCGGCGGCGGTCCGGCGGGCTTCGGGAGTATCCGGGACAGACGGCTGGGCCATGGCTCCGAGGACGGCGATGAGCGCAATGGCCACGAGACCGAGCCGATGTCGTGGCGAAGCACCGGCCGGCCCAGCGGGTACCGGAAGGAGCGGGAGACGTTCAGGCGCTTCAGCGTTTCGTCGACACCATCCGTCGTGGCGCTGTGGTTCGCACATCACCTAAGACTCCGTTCGCTGTGTACACGGGTGGTGGCGTTCTTCGGGCCGTCCACCCCAACTCCCGAGGTCGCATCGAAGCCTGTGACATTACTGAACAGCCCGTTCGCGACGAAGAATGGGGCATCATGACCGACAAGGAAGTCGACGCGATATCCGACGTTCCATTTATCTTCGTGCTCCAACGAGTTCTCGAGCACGAAGTAGACCTGGTTCAACCGATAATCGTTGGACCGCCAACCGAGGTTGGCGCCGAAGTTGATGCGGTCGCGCGGGCTGTCGATGTTGCCAGCGAAGCCCTGCTGGACCCAGCCGTACACGTTGATGCCCGAGGCCTCCAAGCGCGGCCCTAACCACGTGCCCTTTAAAGACTCCATCAGGAACCAGGGCTCGGCCGGGCGTCCAGGACGTCCGCGACCGGTTGTTCCGCGAACGCTACGCCTGCAGACGCCACAAGGAGGCCACCGAGACAGGCGTTGAACAGTCGCTTGAAGAATCCACCCTGCGTCGCCGTGGGACTCGGACCCGTCGTCTCCGCGGAGGTGTTCCGCACGACGAGAGGAGCAACCCTGAGGGTGTACGGCGCGAGCTGTCTCGCTACCTCATGAGGCGGTACCAAGAGGACCCCGCCACCGAGCAAGACGGTGAGAAGTCGACGACGCAGCGCCCGCGGGGTCATCTGGCTCTTCTCCTTGGCAAGTGATGTGTTGGTGCGGCGAGCCGCCACGTTTCAGTTCGCGATGGAACACGAAGCAGCCGCGGCTGACGGAACCTGTTCCACTCCTCCAACTCGATTGCGACTCGAGTGCACCGAAGCCATAGGGTGATCAGAGCGAAGAGAAGGATCACGACTGCGGTCTCGAGCGCGACTCGGATCACACCGGAGGGGACGACGGTCCCTAGGAGCGCGATCAGTCCCGACAGCACCAGGAGACCGAGCGCGCGGCCGATGTTTTCGGCCGACCCTTTTTAGTTTTCGCTACTTGCATGGTTGCGGGGGCCCGCAACCACTTGCAGGCGAACAGGTCACTGGCGTTTCGGTTCGAGGTCGTGACCTGAACCCGTGTTTGGTCGCGGTCACGTTTTCGCCAATGACGTCACTGCGTTCCGACTTCTAGCCGTGCCGGAAAAGAGACGCGACTAGAACACGCACTCCGGGAGAACCTCTAAAAACCGGGCGCCGGGTGTTTGTGCCTCCGGGGTGACTCGCCCGTTTTTGACGAACAGACTTTCTCGGGCTACGTACGAGCCGCGTAGTCGGGGCGGGGCTCCCCTGCCCGTCTAGGTGACTCTAGAACGGGCGATCCGCCCACGGAGCGAGGGTGCAGTCATGCCCTCGCTCGGTTTTGTAAGGCCCTTTTCTCACGGTTAGTCAAGGCGGCGTAGGATGCGCCCCGCTACGCCTGGCTTCCTCGGCCAGATCCGGGGCCTTTGCGGCCATCCAGGCATACATGATCTGCGTGGCCGCATCCATGTCGCGGATCAATTCGGCCAGCGCCACGCTATCCAGGAAGACCTGACGCCCTTTGTACTCGCCGATGGGGTGGCCCTTTATCGGCGACTGGATCGTAACGAAGACGGCATGACGGTGGGCAACGGAGTTTCTCAGGTCGGCGACATCCTTCAGGACCTTCCGGGTGGACGCGTCGAGCAGACCCCGTTTTTCGATTGCCAGGTAGGCCCGCCCCAGCGTCATCTTGCCTCCGTATTGGTAGAAGACGGGCGTCGGGCGCCCATCGTCCAGCCACAGCACGGCCACCGCCATCCGTTCCAACTCCATCGCCGCACCAATGCAGTAGAGCCAGATGTCCTTGTCGCGGGGACTGTTCAGGCCGAATCGCGCGACGAGCCACCAGTGAATGGACTCCTGCAGCGCGTCGCAGCTTGGAGACCGCTGCGGCTCGCTATCCACTGGATCAGCCATCGGACTCGAGTCGCACGGCGGGTCCTCCCACTCGCTAGTCTGGCAGGCAGGAATTCTTCAGACCAGGGGAAATCTGACTGACGCACAGTAAGCACACCCCGCGCTCCCGCACGCCCGCCCACGGTGGTAGATTCGCGATGTCTGCCGAGCCTTTGATTCCGCCAGCCGGAGCAGAAGGGGCGACACGAGCGATTCCGCAAGCGGCGCTCCCGGGAACCACGGTAGAGGAAATACCCAGGCTACTCATAATCCATCGAGTTACCGATCAAGCGCTTGATGCGCTGGCCTCCACGAAGACCGGTCTAGGCTTAACATTCTTCGGGATCACGATTGGTGCATCAATTGCGTTTTGGATTGTCTTGAAGACCGTTCCGAATCTACCGGCAGACAGTCGAACCATTTTCTTCACCCTTACTGCAGCCGGTGTACTTCTCACTCTCTTTTTTGGTCTGATGTCTCTGCGCGAAGGGTTAGAGAACCGAGGACTCGTTAAGAGGATTAGGGAGCGGCCCCGCTAAATGAAGATCGTGTACCCGCGTGGGCCGAAGGGGCAGTGAGGAGACTATGAGGCGTGAGTATTCGGAGCGCTGGAAACTGGTCGTTGATCTTGCGTCCTTCGCTGTGGGTCTTTGGTTTGCGATAGCTTTCGCAAGTGGACTAATAAGCCAAGTTCCCCCTGAAGTCGTCGCAAAGCTCAGTCGCTTTGCGGTGTCTTTCCTGCCAACGAAGCCTGGGGCCGAGGTGCTGCTTGTCTCTGCCATTACGGGCATCGCTAGAATCTTGATAGCAGTCTCGAACCAAGTACTCGATCTGCTCTTTACTGCAGGCGCTGCCCTGTTACTATTCCACGCGGCTATAAAGTTAGCTCCAGAAGATTCCACCCATCTCACCCTAGTCATCCTCCGAAACATTCTGCGCGTTCTTTGTGTGATCGCTGCTCTCTCGCTTGGGCTCCTTTCGTTACGGTTGTTCGTCCAGTTCCTCATCCAAGCAAATTTGGGATAGCGGACTATGCTTGACCGTTTGAAGTGCAGTCCTCCGCTGCTGGCAAGCGACCCGGGTCGGCTCCTTGAAGTCATGCGCGTTTTGTCGTTCGCCGAGAGAACGACAAAACTGCCACGTTTCTTCTTGAAACGTTCGGCAGCCGAAGGGGGCCTACGGGCTCCCCCGTGACGGGCTAGGGGGCCAAGAGGTCTGGATCCTCCTACGGAAGAAGATGGAGCGCGTATGCCGAAACTGCGCAGCAAAGATCCCAGGCGTCGTCTAGCGTCGCGCTTCAGCGGCTCGCGGCTCGCGCTGCTCGCCCCGCCCGCTGGGAGCCGACGCTGGGCAAGAAGGATCGACGAGTGCGTGGATCGAGAGGCCTTCCCGGAGTACAGCGATCTCTCAGACTCCGACCTCATTGCCAAAACTCTAACGGCGCACCCTGCCTTCAGAACGTGGATCAGAGAAGAGACGGACGGCTCGCCTCCACTCGCCGTAGCAATTCGCGGCCAGCCAACGAACTACCGCCTGAAGCCGCCGCCCCGCGTACTACGGGATGCGAGGCGGGACCTACAGCCGTTATGCCGCGTCTACGTGGATAGATGAACCCGCCGAGTACGTCGGCGTGGTGCTGCCCGTCATCTTGGCTTCGGCCGTCTGGCTCCGGCTGTTTCGCCGCCGTTTGTCAGCCGTCGGGTAAGGCGTGCCACGATCCGCTTCAGCGGGGCGGCTGCGCCGGCCGCAGAGCGCCGACGTTAGCACCGAGCCAGAAGCATTTCCTTCTGGTTCACAGCGCTGCGCCAGCCAAATACGCGAGAATGAGGAATCCGGCGGCAGCATCGCGAGGAGGGTTTTGGCCGGGTACCGGGTCCAGGCAGTCTTGACGCAGGTCCGGCTTGCGAATATGCCTGGCGAGGGCCCGACCTTAGGCTCTAATCGCTACTCTCCTGAGCAGGGCGAGTTGGTCGAGCAGCGAGCCAGCGCCGTGAGCGACACAGGTGAGCGGATCGTCGCTAACCGTGATCGGGAGGTCAGTCTGCTCGTGTAGCAGCCGATCCAAGCCCCTCAGGAGCGCTCCGCCCCCGGTGAGGACGATGCCCTTGTCCACAATGTCCGCCGCCAGCTCGGGCGGCGCCTGCTCCAGACAGGCCTGGACCGCATTCACGACCGCCATCACCGGGTCTCGCAGGGCCTCCCGCACTTCCGCGCCGGTCACGACCACCGTCTTCGGGAACCCGCCGATGAGGTCGCGGCCCTTGACGTCCCGCTTCTGGTCGTCGCCTCCCTCCGGATAGGCCGAGCCGAGCGCGATCTTCACCTCCTCGGCCTGCCGCTCTCCGATCAGCAGGCTATAGGTTCGCCGCAAGTGCTGGATGATCGCCTCGTCCATCTCATCGCCCGCGAGGCGTACGGACTTCGAGTACACGATGCCGGCTAGCGACAGGATGGCCACTTCCGTGGTGCCCCCACCAATGTCCACCACCATGTGGCCGCCTGGCTCCTGGATCGGGAGTCCGGCCCCGATGGCTGCGGCCATGGCCTGTTCGATCAGGAACACCTCCCGGGCGCCCGCTTGCTGCGCTGAGGCCCGGACCGCCCGCTTCTCGACCTGGGTGATCCCAGTGGGCACGGTGAGGACGATGCGCGGATAGACCAGACGCCGCCGACGGTGGACCGTCGTGATGAAGTACTTCAGCATCCGCTCCGTGGTGTCAAAGTCCGCGATCACTCCATGCCGCAATGGGCGGAGGACCTGGATCGAATCCGGGGCGCGCCCCAGCATCGCCTTCGCCTCGTGGCCCACGGCGAGCAGGGCGCCTCGTGGCCCACGGCGAGCAGGGCGTGATCCTTCTGGCTGATGGCGACAACGGATGGCTCATTGAGGACCACGCCCTCCCCGCGGACATAGACCAACGTGTTGGCCGTTCCAAGATCGACGGCGAGGTCTGTCGAGAACATCCAGGCAAGTGCACGCAGCAGCATGACGTGACCATCCCGAGGGGCCGCGCTCGGAGTGTAGGCAGACTGTGCGCGTGTGGTCGAGAAGTTGTCAAGACGGCCAGACTAACCTCTCGGCACCTGTCCGACCGTTCCCGGCCCAATTCGCTGGGAGGCCCACCGGTACCCGCTGGTGCTGCGACGTACTGATGCGGGATCAGGAGGGGTCGCCTCTTCGCTGACCAGCCGAGTGCAGCGGGATACCGTCAGGAGTGCTGGCGCAAATACCTGGGCGCCGACGCCGTATCGACCTCTTTCATTTTCGCGCACTTCGTTTGTGCATACTTGTGAACCAGAAGGAAATGATTTCGACAGGCGTTGTGACCCGAACAAGTGATCCGAAGTGGCGGGCTTTTGACACAATGGGCGTTATGTTGCCTACGCCCCCTACGCTCGTGGCTGCGAGGAACAGTCAGCGGAGCGCTCTCATGGTACGGGGTGCGGTGAGAACGTTCGTGACCACGAGCTGCGTGGTCATTCCATGCATCGAGAGAAAATGGGCCAGATCCTGCCCCGAAAGTTGCTCGTAGCTAACCACCCAGGTTTGTACCCGCGGGGACAATATGGCTTTCAGGTCAATGAACAGCCCTACGCGTGGTTTCTCGTTCCGGTTGCGGGAAGTCCACTGGATAGCGTAGCTTATGGCCAACTCGGCAAGCGCCTGTTGGTCGGAGGGATCGGGCAGCGCGTTGAGAAGCCGCTGCGTGTTGATGTACCTTAGCAAGGTCTTGGTGTCCGGCTGGTTCATGGTCCTCACGACGTCAGGGTCCGCAATCTTGCCCGCAAAGCTGGTGGCCAGATATTCAATCGCGGCGCGGTAAGCTAGGCAGTCCCCGTGGGTCGCGAGGAAGGTCACGGCTGTGGCGTCAATCCCGAGTCCAACTCCGCCTTCGACTGGTTCAATCATAGCCCCAGCGGTCCGGATGACATGTCGGAACGGGCGCATCAAGGGGGTGAGTCTTCCGTCCATGCACGTAACAAGGGTGGCCAGCATGGCCTGCTGACTTTGCTCGGACCAATCTGGCAGCGTACCGCTCAGAAATGCCTCTAAGTACTTGACCACCTCCGTGTCATTCATCTCACCCCGTTCCTGAGCTGGTCTTACTCTGCCTGACTGGGTCGCGGGATCTGAACCGCGCCAGCGCTGCCAGAGTGACCGAAACCCGGTATCCCGAGCAGCCCAACGTGTCCCGTCTCTCAGAACGCGCTTGGCGGTGAGGATTGCAAGACCGACCCCCGTGGCCAGGCTCTAGCCGTAGGCTACTTTCCCGCAGAACAACCAGGGAGCCAACGTACCCCTTACCCTTTTGGAGCGGTGCGGTCCTCATCCGTTTGTTGCTGGCGGTTGCTTCCCATCCTAAGGAAAGGTGCCAGCAGGGAGGTGAATTCCAGAGGGAAGATATATTTTGTGGAAGGACTTGCACCCAACTCTTTCAAAGTCTGGAAGTACTGCAGGCTCATGGTCTTGAAGTCCGCGGTTATGGCCACCGAGTTAATTTTGTCCAGGGCAGCACTGAACCCTTCGGCGTTCAAGATTGCTGCCTGGCGAGACCCTTCGGCCCGAAGAATGGCCGATTGCCTATCACCTTCGGCCTTCAATATAGCGGCGGCCTTTTCGCCTTCAGCCACGGTGATGCTGGCCTGGCGCCTTCCTTCCGCCTCAAGCACGACCGCCCGCCGTTCGCGCTCTGCAGCCATCTGCCGGTTCATGGCCTGCTGGATGGCGGCCGGCGGGATGATTTCTTTGATCTCCACGGCGGTGATCTTGATGCCCCAGCGTTCCGTGACCTCGTCCAGCTTGACGCGGAGGACCTGGTTGATCTGGTCGCGTTTGGCCAGAACGTCGTCGAGCGGGATATCGCCGATGACGGCGCGCAGGCTCGTGGTGGCGATGCCACTGAGCGCGCCGCGGACGTCCTGCACGTAGAGGACGCTCTTTTCGGCGACTTCTTCCATCACTTTGTAGTAGATGAGGAAATCGATTTCTATGGGCGCGTTGTCTTTGGTGATGGCGTTCTGTCGCGGGATTTCCACGAACGCTTCACGCAGGTCGACGCGGCGCATGTCGTCCGCGATAGGCACCCAGACAGTCAGGCCGGGCCCGCGCAAGCCGATGAACTTCCCCAGTCGGAACCCCACCGCCCGCTCGTACTGCCGGACAATCTTGAATGGAATGAGCATCGTGCCCACCCCTTTCCTATGTGTGCGTTTTGCGCACCTTGAGCATGAGTCCTTCCAGCCCCACGACCGATACTGGATCGCCCTCACGAATCGGAGTCGCGTCGTCCGCGGTAGCGGTCCACAGCTCGCTCGCGACTTGCACCGTGCCTTTTGGAGCGAGGTCCGATGTGGCGAAGCCGGTCTTTCCTATCAAAAGCGCGCCCGCTTTGGGGTACTGGAGCCGCCGCGTTTTCATGACCGCGCCGCCCACCACGACGGTGACCACAGCAAAGAGGGCAGCCAGGATGCCGATGAGCCAAAGACTCACCTGCCGGACCGGCTCGCCCGGCAGCCTGGGGATGTCGACAGAGAAGAGGAGTAGTGCACCGATGACGAACGCCAGCACTGCACCGACGCCCAGCAGGTTCGAGCCGGTGTGCAACTCCGCGATGACGAAGGCGGCGGCCAGGCCTAGCAGCACCAGCCCGGCCCAGTTGAACGGCAGGGAGCCCAAGCCCAAAAACGCCAGCACCAGGCAGAGCGCACCGATGACCGCCGGCGCCACTAAGCCTGGGTGGAAGAGTTCGATGAAGATGGCGAGCATGCCGACGGTGTACAGGATTGAGATGAGCTCGGGCGTAGCGACGAGCGCCACGAACCGCTCGCGCAGAGTCATCTTCAGGGTGCGTGTGGAGGCAGACGCCACGTTCATGATCACCGGACCCGCGGCGGTCTGGGCGGTCCGGCCGTTCAGCTGGGCCAGGAGGTCCTTCGTGTCCTTGGCGATGAAGTCCACGATATGGGCGTCAACTGCTTCCGAACCGCTGAAGGACTCGGCGTGGCGAACCGTTACCTCCAGCTTGTCACCGTTGCGGCCGCGCTCCTTGGCAATGCTGCGCATCAGGGCCGCGGCGTCGTTGGTGACCTTCTCCTGGAGGGTCCCGCCGATGTCTTTCCCGGTCGCGGACACGGGTGACGCCGCGCCAATGTTGGTGCCAGGCGCCATGACAGCAAAGTTGGCGGCGGCCAAAATGAACGTGCCGGCGGATGCGGCGCGCGCCCCCTTGGGCGCCACGTACACGGCCACGGGCACGTCGGCGGCCAGCAGCTGCTGGACAATCTTCCGCGTGGCGTCGTACGCGCCGCCGGGGGTGTCGAGCTGAATGAGCAAGAGGGCATCGTGCTCTTGCTCGGCTTGCTTTACAGCGTGGGCGATAAACCCTTGTGTCACGTGGTCGATGTTGCGGTTGACAGTGATGAGGAGGACGGTCGTCGGCGCCGACTGGCTGGCCGACTGAGGACCCAGGCTCGCCGTGGTGAGCACGCCACACACGATGATAAGGATGCCAAGCCAAGCTCGCCGCACGGCCACGATGCTCACTCCTCATCCGGGCCGACTCGAGGAGGGCCCCCGGTCGCGGCGATGATCACCTGCTCGCCGCCCCTTGTCAACCAGTCAGACGGTGCTCGGATGCACGGCTGCGGCTGCGGGCTCTGGATCGCCGCGGTCTCCTTGCTCCCGTATCACGCAGACTTTCTACGATGGGCGAAGCCGCTGAGGAGCGGGCGCGCGCGTGGTGGGCTCGTTACCAGCGAAGGTGAGGCCTCTTCGGAACCTCGCGCGGGATTGGAAGTCCTCGGCTCGCGCGCGGCTCCTCACGTTGTCGAGGAGCCTATGAGGTCCCGGCCGCGGAGAAGCATATTGAGTAGAGCTGGGGGCGCCTGGTTCAGTGGGACCACCAAGCCTCTATCAATTATGGTGAGATCCCATGGCGGATGCCGAGGTAAGGGGGCGGCCCAGGCTCCGTTGAGGCCGCGCGGCTCTGCGCTTTCAGCAGGTCGCAAGCGACCCTCACCGAGATATTCAGACCTGTATAACGCTGGAATGGCAGTAGGCGACCATGAGCCAAACCCGAGTGTCAAAAGGCCGCTTCCATCAACACCGCCGGACGCCTGGTTGAATTAGGCTGACCGGCGCCGCTGTGTACGCCGTATTATCTAGGCCTGATACTTCTAGTTACTTTCCGGTGCAGAAATGATGGCGGACGGTGGCCAGGGGGGCGACGTGAGCGATGTGGGGCCGGGTCGTTCGTGCACTTCGCCCGCTCTCCCGTTCATCTCGTCGATGCCGACCCAGGCGGGGGCTCGCGGCTCACGGCCCAGCCCGACCGAGGACCTTCAGGTTGTTGGCGATCACGCCGAGTCCGACCCAGCGCTGCATGCCGGTCGATCCGCGGTACCGGCAGCGCCGCAGCCCATGACAGCGCTTGAGCGCGCTGATGCGCCCCTCGCTGCCCGTGCGCCAGCGCAACGCCGCGCGGGCGGCGCGGGAGCGCCGAGCCCGGGGCTGCCACGGGAGCACGACGTGCCGCACGCCCCGGTCCTGAGCGGCGCGCTCGTTCTGCCGCGAGGCAAAGCCGCCGTCGGCCACCGCGAGCTGCGGCGGATGGCCGAACAGGGCCCGGTGCCGATCCAAGGCCGGCCCCCAGAGGGCGCGGTCGGACAGGCGCGGCTCGCAGATCTGGTAGTCCGTGATGAACTGCGCTTCCGCTTCCTGGATCATTACCCGCCGCCCGAACTCGGTCGGCTTGGCCAGCTTGCCCTTGCGGATGATCTCCGTATGGGGCTCGAACACACTGACGACTTTGTCCGGGAAATGGGTGTCGCCGCGCAGCACCCGGGCGCGGGTTTGGGCGAGGACTTGCCGAACCACGCCGAGGGTCGCGTGCAGGCGCTCGGCAAGGCGCCGGACTCGCCGACGCGGGCGGGGTGGGAGCTGCGTCACCGCGGCCTCGGCCTCCCGCACGACCGCGCGCGTGATCCGCATCAAGCCTTGGTAGAGCAGCTTCATCCGCGCCTTGGTCCGGGCGCCGGTCGTGCGGCTGCGCTGGGCGATCTCGAAGACCCGCCGGGCGACACTGCGGGTCCGCGCGCGGACCGGCGCTCCGAGCCGCCGCAGGGTGCGCGTCAGCACCCGCACGCCATCGGCCAGCAGCGTGCTGTCCGTCGGATAGTGGATGTTGGTCTCCACGACCGTCGTGTCCACGCGCAGCCGCCGGCCCCGGATCAGGTGTTGCGCCCGCCCCAGGGCTACGAGTCGGGCCAGCACCTCCTTGAGGACGGCCTCGTCGAGGAGGTGGGCCAGCCGGATCAACGTCTTCGCGTCCGGCACGCGCTCCCCGTCGATACGGCAGAACGCGCGATACACCAGGCTGCCGCGCACCTCACGCTCACATTCGTCGAAGCTCCAGTCGTAGAGATGCTTCAGGACCAGGAGGCGCAGGACCACGGCCGCCGGCGTCCCCAGCCGGCCGCGGCACTGACTCTGCGGATGGCGCCGCGCCAGGGCGTCAGCCATGCGGTCAACGAGCTCCTCGTCGTCAAGCAGCGTATCGATCCGGCGGAGGGTGGGAGCCCAGAGTTTGTCCGCATCGGGCAGGAGCACTTCGACCAGGCTGCGCTGCGTGTACGCCCGCCGCACCATGGCGCCTCCGGGGAGGCCGGTTGGCCTCAGAGTTCGCACCGCGTGAGCTGCGTAGCCGCGCGTGCTGCCATGTCGCGCCGCTCTCTCACCATCGCGTGTGCGCTCAGGGGCCGTCAAGCAAATTGCGACGTTTGGACGAGCGCCGCCACCTGCACCCCGCATCAACACAGGATCAATCCCGTGTGTTTCGCACCGGGAAGTAGTTAGTGGTGATCTTCGCACCGCTATCGCGAATCACATCCTGAATCCTCGTGCCGACAAGATTCACTCGCTTCTCCGCCGAGTA
>WNFC01014033.1_pt1 | contig 11366 bp, 8 predicted proteins | sample 5400541 | NCBI WGS metagenome assembly WNFC01 (sample SAMN13153342, study PRJNA577476) | soil metagenome | isolation source: 120 cm saprolite under Douglas fir tree site 2 hole 2 replicate 1 | place: USA:California | collected 2015-04-18
ACGAACAAGGTCCGGTTCGAACCGGTCGCCGAGGGGCGCGATGCCACCACCTCCGGAAGGAAGAGAAAACAGCCCCGCCGCGACTCCTGAGTCTTCACGCATGGCTAAAGCACCTCAGGGACGTACTCGAAGGAATATTCAAGTCCGAACTGTACGTTGTAGACGCGCTTCAGATCCAACACACCGCCGTCCATCAGAGCCGCGCCACCCGTGACCTGCACTTGCCAGTCGCCCACTGGGTTAGCTCCCGCCAGTCCTACCAGAGCGGCGTCCGCACTCGACACGGTGCCGTTCACATCGGTGTTTACGACACCGCTGATCGCATTGGGGCCGGTGATTTTCAGCGCGATACCCTGGTTCGAGACACCGGCAGCGGTGACCACCCGGAATTGCACCGATTTCACTTTGAAATTCTGTTGGTTGAACGGTAGGCGTACCCGATCAAGCGTGAACTTGGCAGTGCCGCCCTGATAGAACGAGTACCAGGCGTCGGGAAAGTCGTAACGCAGTGCGAATGTTCGCTGCAGTTCGAGTTCGCCTGGTTTTGGCGGCTTCGCCAGAACTGCCGATCGCAAGCCATTGTCAAATGTCGCCGTGTAATAAATGATGAAATTCACGTCGAACACCCGCCGGAAATCGAAATCGTTGGCGCGCTTCGGAAGATGCAGCTCCCAAGTCGTCCCCAATCCAATTCCCTGAAACAACCCGCGCACTCCTGTCTCGGTGGAGTAGACGAAAACGTCTCCACGAAGGTTGAAGTTCGAGAGCGCCATCGTATCCACAACCTGTACTCGCTTGCCCAGCGTTCCGTCTTTCTTGCGGAATGAGCTCACGCCACCTGCGGTGAGGGTTCCTTCCGCCGCGCCGTTTTCGGGTAGCAACCCAATGATTTCCAGTTCGACGGCTTCAATGCGCTGGCTAAAGAACCCGGGATGCAGCCGGTCAAATTCGTAGAGATCAGTTTCAAAGGTGAGCAGTCCAGTGGAGCGGAACTGATCGAAGTGCGCCGGATAGTTCGTCGCGATTGAGATTGCGTCCTTGATGCGGCTGCTCTTCCGGGTCTTACTGGTGATTGCCTGATAAGTGAACGATTCAATGTCGGCCAGCAAGCCGTCTCCACCGAGCAATTTTGTGTCACGTCCGGGAGCCGCTTTCGCCACGGCGTAGCCGTAGTCCTGCTTGATTACTTTCAGGGTCGTGTCGTTTTCAAAGTTGTAGGCCCGCTCCATCAGCTTCGCAATCCTGATTCCGCGGTTCAGATAACTCCGAGAAATGTCCCGCATCACGTCGGACATCTTGCTCCAGGTTTCATCCGTGAAAAAGTCGTTGTCGAACGCCAGCAGCGCGGCATCCGCCAGACTGGCGCGCTGCAAAGCAGCTTGCCACTCGATCTCCGCTGCTTTCGCCCTCGCCTGGGCCGAGGCCAGCTGCGCTTGCGCGATGGGAACGGCCGCTTGAAGCTCACTGATGTTGTCCTGCATCTTCTGCAGTTCGTAGGCTTGTGTCTTCCGGCCCGCGTAAAGCGTCTGTGCGGCTGCCAACTTGCCGCCCGGACCACTGATCGTTTCGCCCCGCGCCAGCTTGTCCGCAAGTTCGCTGATCTCGCTGTACATCGCGTCCTGGCCGGACACCAAAGCCTGCGATGCCGCCTGTGCCCAGATCTGGGTACTGCTCTGTGCGGCGTAAGCAGCCTTCTGTGCCACCGCATCGCTGAGCCGCTTATTGGCCAGGTCCAGTGCCCGTTGCGCGGCCGTTACGTCGTCCGCGGCCGAGATGCTCTGCTGAGAACGTGCATCTGCCTCCGCGTGCGCCATGGCGCTGGTGGCCTCCAGGTCCCGCCGCGTCGCTTCGGCAGCTTCCTGACGGCTCTTGAAATTGATGAACTGCTCCTCTGCCTGCATCGCCTCCTGGGCAAACCCATGCGCCACGCTCTGCAGATACTCGAACGTGTGAATCGGGGAAAGCAGCAGGCCGTAGAAATCGAGGTTCTGTGCAATCTGCTGGAGCTTACTGAAGGCTGAGAGAACAAGGATTGATATTTCGCCAGGCAGCTCGGGGATCGGACGCGTCGCCAGGTTCTGGATCAACGTTCTTGCTGTAGCCGCAGGGTTGGCCAGAGAAGCGGTCGTGTAGAGCGCCGTCGCCGGAACTGCTCCGGCCTGGGTTACCAGCTTCGAATATTGCGCTGCCGCGCCCGGAAGGTCTTCCGACTTGTAGACCGTGTCACCCCACTCAACTGCGTTGCGGGCAATTCGAACCCAAAGCGAAGTTGCCTCCAGCGTCTTGTTGAGATACGTATAGCCCGCAGCCTGCAGATAATTCTCTTCTGCGTGCACGAACTGGCCCAACTGGTGGTACGTATCGCCTAACTTGACGGGCAGAACGTACGCGTAAAGATGCGTGAGATAGAACGTTGTGCTCGAGGTATCGACGAGATGAAATGCCAAGTCGGAAATCTTGGTTGCCGTGATTCTCGGCTGATAGATGCGAGCTACAATATCGGCTGCAGCTGGCACTTTGCCCGCTGCGACGCTGAAAGAGGTAAGCGTATCGCCGGTGAGCACTCCAATCTGCCACGTTTTGGCCTGTTCACGGCGGTCCTGATCGCTAGTGGCCGGAGCCACTCCCCAGCCGTTATCTCGGCCGGCGATCCGGTAGCTGATTTCTTGCGAGTTCATCTTACTGATGGACTGCAAGACACCGGTATCCTTGGAAACGGTGACCGCCTGGCGCACGGCCACCCTCGTCGCCAATCCAACAGCTACCTTGCCTTGCACGGCCCCGACGCCGGAGCGCGATATCATGTTGCTCAGCGCCGAGGGGAGCGGCATGGAAGGCAGATTCGCCGGTGCAGCCGGCGTCTTGCCCGGGAGCCGTTTGAGAATGTCCGCGGCCTGCTGGTAGAGTTGCGCCGCCTCGGTAGGGTTGCCAGCTTTTTCCGCGCTCACAGCAGAAAGGTGTACCGCTTGCGCTTGTCCGACTTGGTCCTGGCTGGCCTTGAAATGTTCCAGCGCTGCCCGGGCGAACTTGCCGCCACCTGGCGCATCGCCGCTCTGCAGGTGAGCGGCCGCGATATTCAGTTCGAGAGCCGCCTTTAGACTTGCATCGAGTTGGGCGCCGGCGCGATTCAGTCCGTCCTCAAGCACCGCGGCCGCCGCTTCAGGCTTGCCATCTTGCAGCAGCGCGACGCCCTGCGCCGAAGCCACCTGGGCAATCTCTTCGATGCTGGCCGACTCATGGAATCCCGCTCGGGCAAACGCCTTCAGCCTGTCTGGGATCGCATCTTGCACTTGGCTGGGAACAACAGGCGAATACTCCAGGCTCATGGGCCTGATGGCATCCGACAGTTTCGAGGTCGCTCCAAGCAGGGCATTCTCCATTGATGCTGAGACCGGCAACGCAATCTCTTTAGTTGTGAAAGGTCCAACAGCGAACCCTGGATACAGCACCCGATAGATGAGCGCGCGTGCCTGTTTGAATTCTTCAAGCGCGCTACTGTAAGACCGCTGGTTGTAATCGTTGTTCCCAGCTGCCAAATGAGACTCGATTTCGGCCATCGCTGCCCGGGTTGCCGCTGACGCACTTTCACCGGAGGCCACGAGGTCGGCGGCAATCTCTTCGCTCGCGCGCATTTGCGGCAGCACCGACACGAAACTTGCTTCAAAATTTTTCAACGCCATTTTGGTTTCTCCGCGCTGTGCATCGCTACCGATCAAACAGCTAACCCGAGACAGTGATCGACCAAAGTCCCTATCTCGAAAGATGTCGTGGAATCCGGCACCTTTCCAAAGGGGTCCACCGCCGCCAGTCAATCCGCTCTGACCATACCTCCATTCGGTAGTGATGTGGAGAGAGCAATCGTTTCATGACGCCGCGTACTTTTTCCTTCTCTCCACCGAACAGGCGACGATGAAAAAGGGAGCGCTATTGCATAAGTTGGAAGGGGAATCCGCTGTTGAGAGCCTTCTCAAGGACCATCCCCGCAAGTGGCGATTTGTCGTCGGGTGTGCCAGATGAAGGTGGAACTGCATGTTGGGTGCTATACGTTTTCGGGCATTTACTGAAGTCAGAAAGCAGGACTTTGGCCAGAAACGCTCTCGGGGAGATGTCGGTGTTATAGACGGAGGTCCTTCGTTCCTGCGGTGTTTTCGCCACGCCGGAAACTGGAACTTGGCCTCCTCCAGTGTAGCCTCGTCATCCGACTCCCATCCGAACCTCTGGGACGTCCGCTCCGGATTCCGGTGCTCAGCGCACAACCGAATGGCAATCAAACGGGATCGGGTTGCCTGACAATTCAGAACTCTGAACTCAGTTCTGCCACTTCACATTGACAAAGCCGGTACCGCTCGTGGGGACCGCGTAGGAGTGGTTCGAGCCGCTTTCCCAGGTGACAGTGCCGTTCGCGGCAATTTTGATGAACTTGAACTGAATGGTCTGTCCGGCCGGCACACTAACGTTCAGAAACCAGTTTGGGTAGTTCGGCGCCAGCATTGGACCCACTGCACCGTCCCACGTCGTATTCCAATTTCCCAGCTCCACCGTGTTGCCGGTTAGGAAGATGTAATCGCCCCAAGCGGTCGGTGTGGCATTGTTCACCGTGAACGTGACCGGGATGAGCTTGGCGGCGAGAACCGTGAACGGCACGCTATTGGAAACGTGCCCCCGTGAATCGGTGACCGTAACGTTGCAGTTGCCGTTCGAGATGGACGGAACGGTTACGACGATCTGGCTCTTGCTGGAGCTGACTAAAGCGGCAGCTGTCGTGCCAAACTTTACCGTGCTCGTTCCCGCAAAGCTGCCAGCAAGGGTGACCTGCACGCCTGGCTGGGCGACATCGGGTCCAACCGAGGCGAGGGCCGGCGTTGTGGGCGCGACCGGGTTATCGAGCCAGACGGCGACGGTGTGGGATGGCAGAGTGAAAGTATTGACGGGGTTATTCCCTCCGCCATTCGTCACGGTAATCGAGGAACCACCGAGGAGGCTACCCAAGTAGTCGGTGTAATTCCCTGCGGGCAGCGCCGTCAACAGGCCGCCGATCGGGATAGCTGAGCTGTCATTTTTATTGATGGCAACCAGGACCACACTGTCGGCGAAGGCCCGCTCGTAGATATACACGTCGTTGTTGATCCAGCGCTGGCCAATGGTTCCGTATGGTATCGCCGCGTTGCTCTTGCGCAGGGCGGTCAGCTTGCTGATGAGCTTGTAGGCGGTGGTGGTCGTGTCGTAACCGCTCATCATGGGGCGGTTGAAAGGATCCTTGCCGCCGTTCGTGTCGTTGTGGATGTATTGCTCAGTACCGTAGTAAATCACGGGTACGCCGCGGCAGGTCAGCAGGAATGCCAGCGCTTCGTGCAGTCGGTTCTGGTTGTTGTTGATGGAGAGGAAGCGCTGGCGGTCATGGTTATCGATGAAGGTGACTAGGTCGTTCACCTGCTGGAAGTTTGATGCCTCCTGCGAAAGCACCCCGTCGATCTCGCTGAAGCTGTTGTCGTAGGCGAATACATCGTCGATGGCGTGGTAGAGCGGGAAATCTAGGACCGAGAATCCGGAACGGTTCGCGAACTTGTAGAGATCATGATAAAGAGGGTCGGAGGTAGTTTCGGCGATCCATTCGCCGAAGGTGAATGTGTTCCTGTTGGTGTAGATGCTGTTGACGAAGCTGTAGAGCCAGCCCCACGTGGCGTGTTTGATGGCGTCCACGCGAAAGCCGTCGACGTGGTGTTGCTGGAAAACCTGGGCTGCCGCTTTCAGGTAGGCGTCGACCGTCGGGTTATCCTGGTTGAAGTCGGCGAGGTCGGAGAGGGTGTAGTACTGGACCTGATAGCGGTCGTTGAAGTCGCTGATGTTGGGATTATGGTGGAAATATACGTTGGTGTCGTTAGTGTAATTCCCTACCAGGCTCCCGTTATCGTAAAACGCACCAAACTCACCGTTGTTGTTGTTGTTCGAGTGATTGGGAGCGAAATCGACGATCACTTTGATGCCGTTACTATGCGCTGCCGTGACCAGGTTGTCGAATGCCGTAAAGGAGTTGGTAGAGTCTCCGAAATGTTCCTCGATGCGCTTGAAGTCGCGACCCTGATAACCGTGGTAGGGCGCGCCAGTGGTAGCTCCACCCTCGTTGACGTTTTCGTTGTCGACGGGTGGGGAGATCCAGATCGCGGTCACACCCATGCCTGCGATGTAAGACATTTTCTGCTGGATGCCGGCAAGGTCCCCTCCCCAGTAGGCTTGAAAGTTGGTCTTCGCGGGGTCGAACAAGCCGCTGCTTTGTAGTGGGTTGTTGTTGTTGGCGTCACCGTCGAAGAAGCGGTCTGTGACGATTTGGTAGATGACGTCCCTTTTGAAATCAGCGGCTCTGGAGGCGGGTTGCACGAGCGTCAGCGCCACAATTGTCAAGAATATGGCGAGCTTACTCGTGAATGGCTTCGTCATATGATCCTCCTGTGCGGCCGGCGCAAACGTCGGGCGGTAATGGATATTATGTCACTGAAGGAGCTGTGCTTGACTCGGCTGTGTCCAGACCGGCCGTCAGCCGACTGCCTTGCAGTGTGACTCTCTGCGCGAGTGCCACGTGGCATCCACCGCGATTCGGCACTGGAAATGGGGAGGTCTCGCGCTTCCGGTCGATCCGACAAGTCATCAGTTATTGCGGGCTCTGAAGCGTGCGTCAGGAGACCTGTGTTTTCCCTCGACAAAAGACTTGCCAGGGATGTCGGCGACACGGAGATTGTCCCCAAACGGGCTTCGAGGAGATCGCCCCCGCCGCGTCTTTGCGTCTCACCTGATTTCGAGTGATGTCCTCCAAGCCGACTTCTGGCCCGTGACTCGTCCGAGGCACTCCACTTTCGATGTCTCGCTATCATGAAGGCTGTTATTCCGAGGTGCAATCGCAGGATCTGGCTTTGTGGCATCACGCCGACGCCTCAAGTAAGCGCACCATACAGCCGGCCCATAGTCTTTCCCCACCAAGTCTGCTTCGAGCCAGCGTGTCCCAAGCCGAGGAGGAATCGCAGTCGGTCGTAGTCAATGAACGGCTGGAGCACCTCTGGCACCTTCAGCGGCCACACGGACGCCCGCGCTGCACTGGACCCCTCTCGATCGAGAAGAGCATTCACCGCCCGCCGCGCCGCCTCGTTTGCGGCCTCCATGCACGCCACATCGGTGTTCGTCTTTACATAGTCCGATGCTACAAAAAGATTCGGAATTTCTGTAAACGCCTCTGGGCGGAACTGCAGCGAGCCCGATGTGTTGATCATCAGGGGCTCGAGGTTCGTCGTGACGTCGAGTGGATTCGGAATCACCACGTCCGGATCCAAGAACCAGCGGAGCAGGTTGTCGTCGTGAAGCACCTCCGCTCCATCCACGTTCACGTGCTGTTTTATCTGGGCCCACACTTCGTGCTCAATTTCCTCCGTCGAACACTCCATTGCCGTTTTGCCATAGAGGATTCCCGGCGTTCCCCAATCCGAAATGTCCACCGAAAGGATGCCGCCGACATTCCCGTCGCCGAACTCCGCGAGATTCACCGGATTCCAAAACTGATGTTGCGAAATGGAGGTCAATGCCCAAGGCGAGTCGGCGTAAAGCGAATGGCCAAACTCCAATGGGACATCCTTTGCCAAATAAAACTGAATGCCGTTCATCCATGCCGTGCGCAGCTTGTCGAGGTTCGCCAGCGACGGCGCGAGTGCTTTCATCGCGTCATCTACTAGCGGCGTCATTACCTCCACAGGCAACGCCGAAATATAGTAATCAGCAGTGAACTCCCTTGATTGGCCCTTGGTTTCCGCCGTGACGGAGGTAATTCCTGCCCCGCTGGCATGCACCGCCTGAATGGTCGTCCCACTGTGAAAATCCACACCCCGCTGCTGCAGATAAGTCACCCAGGGCGTCAGCCACACGTCGCTGGTCGGACCGTTCAGGAGACGATCAAAACCGCTGCGCGTCAACAGTCCATAGAGCAACTGCGCCAGTGTCGTACCCGCCGTGCGCGCGCTGGCTTCCTGCGCGTGCACGGCAACGAGCGAACGCGTCAGACCCTTGCCCAAAAGAGTTTGATAGGCGGCCGAGTGATTTGCCGCATCAATGAAGGTCCACCACGGTATGCGCTCGAACTCCGTGTCCATCCTCTTGCTGCAACTGGTCAGCAGTACAAACATGCGCTCCGCGAAAAAGCAAACTTCCTCGTCGGGAACACCAATCCCGCGGAAGACCTCCTGGATCGCCACCACCCAATCGTCGATGTTTTGAGGAATGCGAGCCGTCAGGATAATTGGCGCCTGCCCGGCTCGCGCCACATGAATGCGCGTCGTCTCCACCAGATTCTCAAATACACTGGCCTTCCCAGCGTAAGGGATCCGCTTCATGGTGTCCGGCAGGTGCCGGTAGAATCCCGGGAAAAAGCGGAAGCCGTGCTCGCCCGGCAAGTTCTTGCGTCCGCCCTGTCCGCTTTGAAAGACCGGAATGCTCCGCGCCTTGCCTCCGAAAACATCGCGACATTCACAAACGGACACTGCGAAGCCGCGCTCGATGAGTTCGTGCGCCGCGCTCAACCCGCCCACACCCCCGCCGAGAATGACAACGCGCTTCGCCATGCGCCGTTACTCTATCCTTAGAAACCATTTTCATTCAACCGGCATTCTCGAGGAGTATCCTCGGCCAAGGCAAAGTCATCTCAACGAGGTTCGTGAAATGCGTCAGGTTCTGGCACTCGCCAGCATCTCCGCTTTCGACCCGACATGGCTTTCGAAAGCACCAACACTCCTGGGACAATATGTTCGAATTGACTCGGTCGTCTCCTACTGCTTCCAGTACATCCCTTCGAGTACCTAATAGTCGGCGTTGAAACGGCGTACGACGCGGGTTTCTGAGGTCGGATGTTTATTGGAAGTTGGCGCTGCCGTAGTTTAACAAGGCAGAAAGCGACCGCATCGGTTACTTCTTCGAAGCCGACTTTGGGTGTCAGCGGTTTGGGTGAAGGGATAAGGTTGGGTCATAAGGAGATGACCTATGACCCACCTTCGCAAAATGATGCTCGAAGAACTCGAGCGTCGTAATTACGCTCAGACTACCATAGACTGTTACCTGCGTGTCGTTGCCGAGTTTTCTCTTCACTTTCACCGCCCTCCGAACCAGTTAGGACAGGAACACATCCGCCAGTATCAAGCCCATCTATTCGGCCGACGAAAGCTAGCACCGAGCACTGTGACGCAGCACCTCGCCGCTTTGCGATTCTTCTACATCAAGACTCTGAGGAAGCCATGGAGTATCGCCGAGACTCCGTACCCCAAGAAGGTGCAACGTCTGCCCAGCATCCTGAGCCCGGATGAAGTGGCCCAGCTTATCGACTCGGCTCTCACCCCCTTTCATCACATTCTGTTGATGGCGCTCTATGGCACTGGAGTACGACGCGCGGAGCTAGCTCGACTGAAGATCACCGATATTGACAGTCAACGAATGATCATCCACATCCAAGGTGGGAAAGGCCGCAAGGATCGTGACGTTATGCTCAGCCCGAAGTTGTTGCAAGCCTTGCGAGAGTACTGGCGGGGGCTGAGGCGCAAACCCACAGACTGGCTATTCCCGGGCGGGCGCTGGCACACCGCCCATCATCCCATCAGCCCCAAGACCATCTGGAATGCCTGCGAAAATGCCACCCAGCGTGCGGGTATCCGCAAGAAGATCCATCCGCATACCCTGCGTCACTGCTTCGCAACTCATCTGCTAGAGGCGGGCGCCGATCTGCGCACCATTCAGATACTGCTAGGCCACCGTGATTTGGAGGAAACCACCATCTATCTCCATCTCTCCCAACGACACCTCAACGCCACCGCGAGTCCTCTGGACTCGCTCAAGCTGAAAGACAAGGTACCGCAGAGCGAATAGATGAACCGGCCACCACTCGAGGTGGCCGATCTGGTTCGCGCCGCGGGACGCGCTTTCCTCGAACGCAGCCGTAAATGGATCACCTGGCAACACCTCAAAGTGTTGCGGGCCATCGCGCGCTGTCGCACCGCCGCCTTGGGCGGGCATCTCGATGAGTGCACCGACTGCGGGCACCGTCCGGCCATCTCCTACAACAGCTGCCGGGACCGCCACTGCCCAAAGTGTCAGGCCAACGCTCGCGACCGTTGGCTCGAAGCGCGTCGTAAGGAACTTCTCCCCACGCGCTACGTCCATGTTGTCTTCACCCTACCCCATGAGCTGGCGCCGCTCGCCTTACAGAACAAGAAAATCCTGTACCATCTGTTGCTGCAGACCAGTGCCGAAACCCTCCTCCAAGTCGCTCGCGATCCCCAACATCTCGGCGCCGAGATCGGCTTCTTCAGTGTGCTCCACACCTGGAATCAGAAACTCCAACATCACCCGCATGCCCATTGTGTGGTGCCCGCCGGCGGATTGTCGCCCGATCACTCGGCTTGGGTTTCCTCGCGCGCTCGCTTCTTTCTTCCCATCCCGGTCCTCCGAAAGGTTTTTCGCCGCAAGTTTGTCATCGCTCTAAAACGCAACTTCCGTCAGGGCAAGCTTGGCTTCCATGGCACTCTGAAGCCCCTCGCACACCCCAAAGCCTTCTCCGCTTGGTTGCGAACCCTATATCGACACCACTGGCACGTCTACTCCAAACGCCCCTTCGGAGGAGCCGAACAAGCACTGCGCTATTTAGGCCGCTACACCCATCGCGTCGCCATCTCCAACCATCGACTCGTTTCTTTCCTCGACGACCAAGTTACCTTTCGCTGGCGCGACCGCGCTCACCACAATGAGCCCAAGTTGATCACCCTATCCCTCGATGAATTCCTGCGCCGCTTCCTCTTGCATGTGCTTCCCAAAGGCTTTGTCCGCATTCGCCACTTTGGCTTCCTCGCCAACCGGCGGCGCGCCACTTTCCTGCCGCTTTGCCTTCAACTACTCGGAGCCCTTCAGCCATCGCACACCGAACCAGAAGCCTCCCCTGCCCAGGAAGCGAGTCCACTTCCGCTCTGTCCCAAATGTGGCGGCCGCATGGTGGTCATCGAGAGACTTACGGCTGCCCAGATCCAACTCCGTTCTCCGCCCTCTATCGCCGGAGTCGCCGCATGAAACCAATTTCCCAAAACCGCAAACCTCGATCCGTCTTTCGGCTCGATCCGCCCTCGTGCGCCTTGCCCCCGAAAAAAGTTCTTGTCCCTGACCCAGAATCTGTTCCAACCGCCATCATCTTCTACTTCCATCACCGTCTGCCAGCCATACTCCTCTTCACCCACCAAGCACACCGCTCCATCGCCTACCCTATGCCACCCATCGACGCTATCGAAAACCCATAGCCACCGCACCCGACCGCACCGCGGGGCGGCTTCCTTCAAGTCGTTGTATCAAAAGCGACC
>WNFC01030957.1_pt1 | contig 11366 bp, 8 predicted proteins | sample 5400541 | NCBI WGS metagenome assembly WNFC01 (sample SAMN13153342, study PRJNA577476) | soil metagenome | isolation source: 120 cm saprolite under Douglas fir tree site 2 hole 2 replicate 1 | place: USA:California | collected 2015-04-18
AGATGTGGGATGGCCTACATGCCCAGTTCCTGGACCACCTGGGTGAGGTGAATGCGGAGCTGAGAAAGGTGGGTGCGCAAGAGGTCAATGTAAAAGCGACCTGAAACAGGGGCCACGGAACGAGGGACAACGTACATCCGTATGATGGTATTGACATAACGTCGTGAGCATCCGATGTGCGTGATGAGAAAATGAAAAGCGCCTTGTTGATAGTCAAGAACACATTCGCATGCCCGTACAGGTACGACACCCTGGTAGCGGACTCGCGAGGACGAAATGTCGGTTCACCAATTGGGAGAAGATCGTTCCCTCTCGCTCTCGCTCCAGTCCTATGCTTCTGATCCTGAATCGCGTCTCGGCGCCGCGGACGATATTCTCACATCCGTCCGAAGCTTTCCGCGACCCTTTCCCCTTCCTGCCAGCTGAAGTAACGCCGTCCAAGAGCGACTCGCACTGGCAACCAGCCACGTGATGTCCTTTTTCATCAGTTCCTATCCAAAGGACGAGGTTCGGTCTTAGATACACGCACGGCAACGCACCATCGTCTTCGCTTGTACGATGCCCGACTCTATTGATAGGGTGCTGGGTTTCGGAAAGAAACCTCGGCCCATCGCACCGAATCCCTCGTTTCGAACGATACTGTACTCATCCAGGCAGGCCTCAGGGCTGCGGCCCCCGCTGGCAATGCCAAAACCCTCATCAACAGTGTTCTCTCCCCGTGTGAAGCGTCCAAATGACGAGTGTAGAAGGTGGCCGCTCGACAAACGTGGATAAGTTACCAATGGTCGTCTAGATGACGACGGCGACTCGGACTTGGGCCTCCGACGTACGCCACTCCCGCCGCTTTATGCGCTTTAAAGTCTCGAAAACTGCTTTTTTCGACTCTGCGTCGGACACGATGAGAATTCATCGTCTGGCGGATCGGTGATCGAGGTAGGTCATAAAGAGGCGTGGTAGGCACAAGGAGTCCTCTTATTGTTACCTTGAGGCCTTGAGGGCGATAGTACTCCCCTCGGCGGCCGGACGCCAAGCAGAATTTCTCTGGCTCGACAGTACGATGGCCGACATCGGGCATTTGGAGATGAGTAGCCTGAGCTCCATACGAGGTCTTCAGTAAGTGGAGACGTTATCGGCGTTGACAATGTTTCCTTTCCAAGTGGGCACCGCGGGACAAAGATAGAGGATGGCTTCTCGGCCCCGGTCAATGAGCAGCATAAAGCGACATCAGACCTCTGCTTCATCTACGGGTCTAGTTTAAACGATGAGACGCATTCACACAGGAACAATCGAGTCTACCTGGCATAATCGTGCTGTGCATCGAAGGTTAGAAATGGCGCGTCGGATGAAGAGGTTGCAAAGTAACTTGTAGTCAGACACACGAGGCAGAGACTGCCAGAGCTGACTGGTCTGCGAGACGCAAAGTCGCTCGACGCTTCGGAACCGGACGTAAACTCTATACGCGTCGATTCGATTCCTTTAATCTCGTTGCGTGACGATAACCCATCGGTTTCCTGTTTGCGAGCTACCCGGATTTCGTGAAAGTAGTGTTACTAGCACTATGAGAAGTCCAAGTCCTCTCTCGTACTACTGCCGCCAGAATCGGATCGGTCCATTAGTTGAGTTGAGGCGCTTTCGCCGTGTCGGCCTGACTTCCTCTGTCTGGGTCTGGACGTACTTGCCAAATCAGTCCTTTATAACCAATCAACTTGCCAAATGGCGTTGTTCAATTGAAAGGAGGTTATCACTGGTGTCATTAGCCTGGTGAAGAAGCGAAAGTGGTAAGTGGTTGTTGCCACTCGCCACTCAGGCTCTTTCCTGTCTGACAGGTACCGTTGACCAACCGGCACCACTTTAACTGCGAGCCAAACTACATACCCATCGACTGTCACTGCAGAGATTCCTCGTACCCTGCAGCACGAAATTACCATTATTTGACCCTCCGCAGAGCTTGCATGACGCCTTTAAGACCTCTCAATCTCCGCATATATCCGAAGTGACCTGTGTCTGCGCGCTGAACTTGACTTAACTGACTCTACCTTCAGTTCCCCACTCAAACCGTGAATCCCCATATCCCCGGTTATGGTCTTGAACGTTGAACTGCCTCTTTATATTCACCGTAAATTTAGATTTCTTATTGTAACGCTCGGCCGTTAGAAGCTCAAAGCTCGCCAAAGAGGGATAACATCCGCGGATTTTGTGTTTACGTGAAGGTGCGTGCAGAGCAGCATGAACGTCAGCCGCATGTCAAAAAATTACAATACACTGAGACGTCTACGTTCCGTGCGCTAATGGCGAAATCGACCTAACACTCGTTGACGGGCTCCTATCTTTGGTTTGCGGCGATGTATGTCTTACTCTGCATTCCAATCGGAGCTGAATTACCGCCGGACTGAAACGGTAAGTAAGCTCTCGTCGATATGGTGGCCAGTGCCCACAAGCCTTAAGGGTTGGCATGGCTGGGACTTCATGGGCAGTCCTACGGACGAGGGGAACCACGCCTCACCAAAGGAGATCGAAGCAAAGTGGTGTATGGGTATTTGATAAGAGATAACACGTGGGTTATTTTGTGCGAGGCATTGTGAAGAAATAGAATGTGATTGATAACATTACAGATGACTTGTTGCACATTTATGTGAACAGGAGGTGCTCGTGTCTTGAAGGGAGCAATAACGCCCAATAATTTTCCCGCATCTAGCAAGTGGCGTTCGATTAATGCCCCTAAATCTCCTGTGAATTTTTCACTAAGGAAGGAGGCCTGGTCAGAAAGAGAAGCACGGGCGCGGGCGAGACGATAAAATTTAAGTAGAAAAAAAAGGGTTCAGAGAACCGAGCTCGACAGGGGAGTCCTCTGAAGGAGAGGAGCACCTTCGGACGGCACTTCCTAACTTGTCGGTATGAATCATCTCTCAGGGAATGAAGAAGAAGGAGGAGTGTGAAGGAACTGACCTTTTAGCGGGGATGGATGGGGGATGTCAGAGCAGAGAAAACAAGATTATAAGCTGAGAGAGAAATTTCAACTCCGTCTGGGTAATTTCAGATAATGCGCTCGATTCCAATTCGATAATCCCCCTCCTCAATCCCCCCTTTTGCGTACTGTCCATCCTGTCCCTCCCTCCCCATAGCAAGGGGAGTCGTTCATGCCGCATTAATCAAACACGCAAAGTTTCTTGTAGCAGTCTCCGTTTGTTGCGAGATTTGAAGCGGTGAGCATTCCTGTTTGGATTTCGATATGGGCCTTGTATGTGCCGTTGAGAGGGGTTACCACATCGAAAAAAAATATTACATTCCACTCGTTTTCCTTTTTCTTTTTTTTTCACTTGACCTTGGCCCGTTTCAACTCTTCTTTGTCGTTAACTCGCAAACTTGCAACTCATGGCCTTTTCTACCGTAGACCGTCTTATCCATGGACAGCCTGGCAACCACTTTGTCCGCCCAACCTCCTTCCTCGGGCCAGCCCGCCACAGGTGCTGATACAAACTCGGGCAATGGCGCTCTCTCCCCCGCCGTTGATACCAATGTCCAGCCTGTCACACCCGTAAAGCGTGGCCCCGGCCGTCCCAAAGGGAGTGGCGTCAAGAAGCATATTGACCCCAACGCACCCATCCCGCCAAAGCGACCAGTCGGCCGTCCACGCAAGGATGGTCTTCCCGCTGGCTCTGTACCCCGTGGCACACCCTCGTCGGCCACTCGCAAGCGCAAGGTTGCCGCGCCCGGTGATTTCGCCACACCTTCTGCAGAGAATGGGAGTTCTCAAACGCCGGCACCAACTGCTAGCGCGCCGCCGTTTTCAGGCTCGGTGCGTTTCCTGGTCGCGTCGAGAAGGGATGGCCCATTAATCCCCCACTATCAGCCCGCTTATAGTAATTATACCTACCCAACTCCAACCACCCCGGCCCCGCAGCAACCGTGGAGCACAACATACAGCACGTTATCCGCTGCTCTTCAATACAAGCCAGCTGAGACCGCAGCCTCTCCCCAGAAGTCTATTCCAGCCGTTGATCCAGTGCTCCACGATGATTGGCCGGAGCTTCTCCGCACCGACCCCAACACACTGCTTCAAAGCCTTGTCTCCTCGCTTCAAACGCCTAATCCTGTCTCCCGTGCTGGGATGAATGTCGAAGACTCTTTCAAGTTTCATGTTAATTCGTTATCACCTCAGGAAGGCACTGGTCCCATTCCTCAGTTATATTCATTCCTCAAGACCTTCTGGTTACCGTGGTGTCCGACTTACTTCGCGCTTACTGCTTCGTCTTTCACCACCCCCACAGCGCCCGAGCACCGATTCTTTTATTGGGACCCCCTCCCTTTGGTATTTAATGGCATCGCCTGTCCCTTCTGTGCCGTACCACTCCTCAACCGTGGCTGTATACGGTCCGCCCCGACAAAGGTTTATGACCTTGGCAGACCGTTTTTTCTCATCGGTTGCGAGTATGTGTGCAACAACATGCAATGCAAGGGACGTGCTGGAACGGACGGTCGCCGCTTTGCAAGCACAGACCCCGTGGTAATTCGCGCTCTCCCTCCCGTGCTTCGTGACGAATTGCCAGTCACGTTGCTTACCAGCGGGGCGTCCGATCCGCAATCATGGAACTGGCAACCGATCGGTGTCTCCAAAACACTATGGGCTGTCGTCGTCGGGTGTATCAATGAGGGTCTCGGCAAGGAAGCCACGTTGCGTATTGTGCGTGCTGCACAGCAGAGCTTTCCGGTCCCCGCGATGCCGAAAGACGAAGGGGCAGCAGATGAGGACGCCGAAGACATGGAGTTGCAACATCCACCAGAAGCGATGCATGTTGATGAACCCTCTCATGATAACCCCGAGGTTCGTAAGGCACTGCTGTGACTATGATTTGACATCGATGCTGACGATTCACGCAGGGGGGGCCGTATGGGGAGACCTGGAAGAGCCACTCAGCACAGGTTACTACACAACCTGAGCAAAGCACCTCCTCTGCGTCTGCTGCACCGCCCACTGCTACCCACGTGCCATCGCACGCACACACCCACGCGCCCGTGTCGGCACCGTACGGTTACCCGCAGGGTGCGCCCTACATGCCGTATGTCTATGGCCCTTATCCGACGCCCACGCCCTATCAGCCACTGCCTGAGGCCGCTAATTCCAATTCAAAAGATAGCCAAGTGAAACGCATCCGGCACTGCGTTAAATGTGGCTCTAAAGATTGCAAGGGCAAAGGCGGACGGAACTTTTGCACGAATGCTTGTCAGGATTGCGGGGAGATGGATTGTAAGGGTAGGAACAGTAAGCGCCCCGACAAGACTTGTAGGGATGCGTGGCCGTGATCTGCGTTGCTTAACGAATCGTACATGGGGTTTTGTAGGGTGAAAGTGGGAGGGGAGGGCGGTGATGTGTGTACTACGCTATGTATGGACCTCCTTTCTAACTAGCCTTGACTAGGATGTAAGGTATGTTGTCTCGTCGTCCGGACAGAGTCACCGCCCTGCTGTCAGTCTTTAGTTTAACATTTTGATTCGATAGTACGTGTACGTTACTTTACCAGGGTCGTGTCCTTTACTCGTCGAATGAATTTCTGAGTCGACCACTTACGCTCGACACGCAAGTACGCGAAAGACCAGTCATTCAGCCGCGAATGGTGCACGATCTAGATATGAGACAAGATATTAGCGCGGTGCTATGTGGTGTAGGCAGGCCAGAATGCTAAGAAAAGGTCAGCTTTCCGTTCTCGATGGTTGTCCTGAACCGGTTTCTCTCGCAAGCGAAAGCATACCTGGATGAGGACGACCATCATAAGGTCACTGAGGAGAGATATATAATTATCCTCTCGGGTAGTGAAAAATTGACATCATTGGGACGGATAGCAGAAGAGAATATTTACCTTTGAGCAGCACCAACTAGGCGTCGTCGTGGTGGTGGTCTCCAGGAAGGGATGGTGGCCAAGTCACATGATCGTATTGTTATCGGCCCAACAACGTCGGTTGGAGGAGCTCCCCATACTTCATACACGTGTTGGCACTGCAGTATCCCAGTTTTTCGCCCTTCTGGATTTTGCTTGCAATACCTCGACCGGACCTTCCTGGCTTTCACGAACAACAACAACTCGGCCATGTCGTCCTGGATTGAGCCCGCGCACTACGACTCTCACCTCAGCATACCCTATCCCCCCTACCCCATGGACCACCCGGAAAACAGCATGCGTGGGGCGGATCATCCTCCTTCGTCCATGTATACGGGCTACTCCTCGTACACTCCCCGTCACAGTCCGAACAGCAGCAGACCGACGTACAATTCGGGCTTATATGGCCCGCGTCCACAGCCACCCCCTGCGGAGCCGATACAAGGTCTTCCCACTTCTTCTATGGCGGCGCCGGCAATGGCGGAACTAGAAGAAGCCGACGACGAGTACATGGAAGTCGATCCCGTCATAGATGCGGGTGGCCCGATATACGAGTCGGAATACGACGACGAGGCGACACGGTCAAATGGGAAACGCAGGTTCGTCGGCGGATTCATACGAGGGCTGAGGAAGTTCCCGAAGGTGGTGAAGCGGGGCATTTTCCCGGAAAGGCGGGAGGTCCTAGCGCCTCCGGGGTTCACGTATCAACCATCCTATCGCGCGCCTTACATGTATGACGCTCAACCCCAGGAGCCCGAGGAGGCACCCCCCTACGACGCCCCCTCTGAGCCCGTGGACGCTGATTCACGCTACATGGATAACATCAATATGCCCTCCGAGTTTCGGTCGTCCCCCAGCCCTTCCGAGTCGCGGACGCCGTCACATACTATCCGGGGTCCCCGTTCCGAGTCACAGCTCACTTACCAGTCACTCATCAACCCTCCAGCACGGCACGTTTCGCAGCACGGCTCGTTACACCATGCCCAAAGGCTGTCTCCTCCGCGTATTGTCCGTAATCCCGATCCTCCCTCGCCCACGGACGGGAGCGGAACTGCACTCGCAACTTCACCCCGGCTGTCGCAGCCCCTGCCTGGACTGGAACACGAGTATGCGTCCAGGACTCCTCATCTGTCCCCACTGGAGCCAACTCGTCGGCCGGTCGTGACGGTCCAGAGCCCCACGGAGAGTCCCGTCTACTTCGAGCCGCAGCGCGCCGACGACTACGCCGGCATGGACATGGACTCGGACGGGCACAGCGAACGCGCGTCCGAGCCGGGCGCGCCATCGTCGCAATTTGCGCGCATAGCCAAGTTCTTCCGCGACCTGAATAACCTCCCGTGGGTGGCGCCGAACGTGACCGTCGACTTTGACCCGACCGACGCTGAACGAGCGCGCAACGCGCACGCGCCGGGCCCCGGCAAGTCCTGGTACACGGGCCATTTGGACGACTTGGACCTCCTCGATGGCGGCGGTGGCGGGGGCGTGTCGAGCACGCGCGGGCTCACGGTGCCCTCGGGCCATTCGTTTGGACGCGCGCCGGGCTCGAGCGCAACGCTGGCACCGCAGCACGGATCGGGATCCGCGTCCAGCAGCGAGGGCGCGAGCGCCCACCTCCCGTCCGCACCCACCCAACACGCGTATCCGTACCCCGTCCCTACGTTGGCGCTCCCACCTCAACCGTTCTACTTTTATCCGTACGCCGCCATGCAGCCTCACCTGCAGTCACAGCTGCAGGTGCTGAAACCGCAGCAGCAGCAACAGCCACAGCCACAGCAGCAGTCCCCGCATGTACCCGAGGGGACATGTGCGGAGCAAGTGTCCCCGCAGTTGAGTAGTCAATCTGATATCCAGAGGCAACCGTATCTTTTTATGGTCGCGATGCCTCCTACTGCGATGCCTCCTGGAGGATATATGCCCGGTCCGGTGGATCCATCGCACAACCCGATGCAGCCAGCGTTTGGCGTCCCTTTCTCGTCTCCGGTTTGAACGAATGATGATTGTCGACTATTGGGACAAGTGTGGGAAGACTTATCAGCTATTTTATCGTTTACTTACCGTTCCGTACCATGCATGCTTGTGTCCCTTAGACTTTTGCCGTTCCCACATGTAGCTCGCGGACGCTGCCCTCTATATGTAGCCTTTATGTACTCTACTATTGTTCATGTCACAAAATCATCATCTTTTGGAAATTATGATAACTGGGAATTTTCCAGAGTTAAGTTGTGTGTTGTTAGCGCGGCGGAGCCCAACTTGAAGGAACGGTTAAACTGCCTCGTGGGGCGGGGCGCGGCTGATAAGTGCTCTAACTGGCTCCGTGACTTGGAATTTCGGCTGCTTCACCTCCCCTTTTCCCCCCAACAATGCCCAGGGAGATCATCAACATACAGGTATGCACGGGAATACTCAATATACCTATCCTAATATACTGACCACCACCACTACCCTACCGTGACCATCGTCCGCGCACCCTCCGCCGTTACGTGTAGGCTGGCCAGGTAAGAGAAATCCCCGACGCGGGCATTTTCTTTTTTTCCCCGTTTTAGGAGGGAACTGAGTTGGACGCGCTGGACAACGTTGTAGGCCGGAAACCAGATCGGAGAGAACTTTTGGAAGATGGTCCTTGCCGAACACGGGCTCGACAGCAATGGAGTACGTCCTTCCGTTTTTTTTTGTCGTCCCCCCAAGTTGGAAAAATTCTGGGAGCTGATTGTGTGACACCTATTACTTGCAGACGTACTGCGGCACGGATCCATTGCAACTCGCGCGCGTAAGCCTCCATCATCATTCATACGTCATGTCTTTTCGTCCCCAACGTTTTCCCCCCAAACTTCTCTTACTCTTTATTTTAATTTGATGATTGTTTTTGGTTGTTGTTGTGGAATTTACCGTGTAGGTCGACACGTACTTTTCCGAAGTCAACACGGGACCGGTGGCAAAGTACGTCCCGCGCAGCGTGCAGATCGATCTCGAGGCGGGCGTGTGCGACCGGTTGCGCTCCGGCCCTACCGGCGCGCTCTTCAGGCCGGACACGTTTATCACTGGTGATGGCGGTGCGGGGAACAACTGGGCCAAAGGCTGTTCGTCATTATCTCTCCCCTTCGCCCTCGTTTTGTCTTATGTTTCTCTACTCGTGCGCATCATAATCCCGGGCTCTCCGCGTGGCCAGTCTACACTGATGGTACGTTGATGCTTCGTGATGCTTGTACTGTTATGCTGAGTCCTTCCGTTCCTTAAGGTGCCGAACTTATGGATAATATCATGGTGAGGCCTACTCGGCGAGGAATGCATCGTGTTTTTGATCGCAGCCGTTGTAGGATGTTCTGAGGAAGCAGAGCGAACCTTGTGATGCCCTCCAGGGATTCCAAATTATCCATTCACTTGGCGGTGGTACGGGTGCCGGGCTGGGATGTCTGCTTCTTTCAAAGCTGCGAGAAGTGCGTAGTTGGACCCGTGTCTGATTTTTTCTCTGTAGTTAATAACCTCTGCCATTCCACGCAGGAGTTTCCAGACCGGATGTTGGCTACGTTTTCGATCCTCCCGTCCCCAAGAGTTTCAGAGACAGTCGTCGAGGTGAGTCGCGTGAAACACGAGATGGTCTCGCTTGCCGACGTCAATTCTTTTTGACAGCCGTATAATGCGTTGCTCTCTGTTCACCAGCTCGTCGAGAGCAGCGATATGACCATCTGCATCGATAACGAAGCTCTGTGCGTGATTTTTCTTGGCGTGGCACGCACGCTCTTTCTGTGTTTTGAGCGATGGTCGTAACGGATGTTTAGATATGACATCACCACCCGGGCCATGAAGATGAAGAGCCCTACGTTTGATAACCTTAACGGGGTGGGTAGATGGTTCAAGCGACAACCGTCTCTTGTTGATCGGATCGGCTTTGTAGGTGATCTCGCAGGTCATGTGCGGCGTGAGCACAAGTCTCCGGTTCCCCGGTCAACTGAATGGGTCAGTTCGTATGCAGTCGTTCCGAACCCTCACTGATTCTGGGTACATTTTTAGCGACCTTCGGAAGCTGTGCCTGAACCTCATACCTTTCCCTCGGGTGCGTCTCTCTCTATATGCCCACCTAGCACAACATCTCAATCGTCTTTTTAGTTACACTTCTTGGCGCCGAGTTATGCCCCGCTCTATGACCCCAAAACGCATTTGTTCCAACGCATGTCCGTACCCGATTTGACTAGCGCGTACGTGTATCGTTCTGTGGAGAAAGGGGAGAACACACTTGTTGACGTCTTATCCATCTCCAGCCTCTTTGATCGTAAAAATCTCCTGGTTGCGTGTGACCCACGATTTGGGTTCGGCGATATATTTGTATCTCTCAGTGCTTGCGACTTACATTGGTGTCCTACAGTCGCTTCTTGACCGCAGCGACGATTTTCCGCGGAAAAATATCCTCCCGAGAAGTCTGTTCATTCATTGCGTTCCGTACAGGCATTATCCGCTAACTCGTCGTCCCAGGCCGAAGTACGTGTATCTGCTGTGCCCACTATGGAGGCACTAACGCCGTCCTTTACAGTACACAGTCCTCCAGCTACAACAGAAGAACTCCAATCTCTTTGTCGAGTAATTGCTTTTTTTGTTGACAATCATGTTCGTATTGATGACTTTTTGCACAGGTGGATTCCGGACAACGTTTCGGTAACTCTATGTTCAGTGCCGCCTGTGGGACATAAGCAGTCGGCGACTTGCCTTGCCAACACGACGGCCATTCAGGAACTGTTCACCCGTAACCTGTCCCAGGTTTGCCATCCCGCGCGGTGTTGCCCCACCGACTAATCATGCCTTGTTTTCCGTACAGTTCACAGCGATGTACAAGCGCCAGGCCTTCATGCATTGGTATACGGGAGAAGGAATGGACACGTTGGAGTTTTCCGAAGCAGAGAGCAACACTCGCGATCTAGTGTAAGCTCTCCATACCTTCCGTCGTCAGGAGTCTCACTAATTCTCGGCGCAGCAATGAGTATCAGCAGGTAAGGCGTGTGGCAGCCTTGTCTTTTATCAGCCTCTGACTGTTCCCCACTCCAGTACCAGGAAGCCGTTGCCGACGATGAGGAAGTCGAGATTGAGCACGGCAGCGAACTTGATCAGTCGGGGTAGGGCAAGCCTTAGAACGGTGACGGTCTCGATTCCGAGCGCTCGCCATATCCCAAAAATGTCCGCTGCTCGTCTCTTTGAATAGCTCACATTATCTTATGCATGCGTGCTCCTGTTCTTTGTTATCCGAATGGAACCGAGTCTAATCGCAGTGGTTTGTAATCTATTAATTTTGTTAATAAGTCGATAAAATAAAATACAAGTCGTTAACTGACTAATTCGCCCCAACGCGTTCGACCCACACGATGACTTCACTCACCGTCGCTGCCGCTGCCAAAGGCAAATCAACTCTCTTCCAGGGCTTCCCCGTCTCACTCAAGATCAACAAACCAGTGGATATCGCGACCGTCGCCGATGTCAAGGCCGCTCTAGCAGTAAAGCTTCCCCGGG
>WNFC01008733.1_pt1 | contig 11365 bp, 10 predicted proteins | sample 5400541 | NCBI WGS metagenome assembly WNFC01 (sample SAMN13153342, study PRJNA577476) | soil metagenome | isolation source: 120 cm saprolite under Douglas fir tree site 2 hole 2 replicate 1 | place: USA:California | collected 2015-04-18
ATGGTCCGGCAGGACCAGACGCATGGAAAACCCTATCGCCCCCAGTGATGAGACGTCACGACAAAGGAATTGGTTCGATTGAGGTTTCCCTAAGGCGCCGCTTGGCGGGCCGCGGCGGGCTTTCTCCCCTTGTGAGAGGGGAAGAAACCAAAACACCAGCGCCTTAAAACACCAGTGCCTTGGCCTGCTTCACCTGCGGCAGCGCCTGCACCTTGGCGAGCAGTCCCGCCGGCACCTTACCGTCAACCTCGACCAGCGCGATGGCATCGCCGCCCGGCTTGTTGCGGCCGAGATGGAAGGTCGCGATGTTAATCCTGGCATCGCCGAGCAGGCTCGCGAAGTGGCCGATGAAACCCGGCTTGTCCTCGTTGGTGACGTAGATCATCGATTTGCCGAACTCGGCGTCGACGCGGATACCCTTGATGTCGACCAGCCGCGGCTTGCCGTCGTCGACGTTGACCTCGCCCAGCATCGGCCGCAGCAGGCCGGACAGCGCCGCCGAGGTCAGCGCCTTGATTTTCATTTCGGCGACGTGGCCCTCATAGGTGATCTGCACCTTCAGGATGCCGCTCTCGGTGAGCTGGCCTGCGAACGAGCCGAGCTTCTCGGCAAGCTCGATAAACGGCTTCAGCTTCGGCGCCTCTTCCGCCGTGATCGACGGGAAATTCACCGCGTTGGAAATCGCGCCGCTCAGCAGATAGTCGGACATCTGTTCGGCAACCTGAAGCGCGACATTCTCCTGCGCCTCGGTGGTGGCCGCGCCAAGATGCGGCGTGCAGATCACGTTGGGATGGCCGAACAGCACGTTTGACGTGGCCGGCTCCTCGACGAATACGTCGAACGCAGCACCGGCGACATGCCTGGAATTCAACGCATCGACCAGCGCCTGTTCGTCGACCAGGCCGCCGCGCGCGCAATTGACGATGCGCACGCCCTTCTTCATCTTTGCCAGCGCCGACGCGTCGATGATGTTCTTGGTCTTCTCGGTCAGCGGCGTATGCAGCGTGACGAAGTCGGCGCGCTTGAGCAGATCGTCGAGTTCGACTTTCTCGACGCCGATATCCTTGGCGCGCTCCGGCGACAGGAACGGATCGAATGCGATCACTTTCATGCGCAGCCCCAGCGCGCGATCGGCGACGATTGAACCGATGTTGCCGCAACCGATCACGCCCAGCGTCTTGGCGGTGATCTCGACCCCCATGAAGCGGTTCTTCTCCCATTTGCCGGCGTGGGTGGAGGCGTCGGCCTGCGGAATTTCCCGCGCCAGCGCCAGCATCAAGGTGATGGCGTGTTCGGCCGTGGTGATCGAATTGCCGAACGGGGTGTTCATCACGATGATCCCCTTGGCCGTGGCGGCGGGAATCTCAACATTATCGACGCCGATGCCGGCACGGCCGATCACTTTCAGCCGCGTCGCCTTCTCGATGATTTTCGCGGTCGCTTTGGTGGCGGAGCGGATCGCGAGGCCGTCGTAATTGCCGATGATCTCGGCAAGCTTGTCCTTGTCCTTGCCGAGATTGGGCTGGAAATCGACGTCGATGCCGCGATCCTTGAAGATCTGCACGGCGGCGGGCGACAGCGCGTCGGAAATGAGAACTTTGGGTTTGGACATTGGTCTGATCCGTTGATGGACGATGCATTTGATATCGTCACCCGCGGGCCAAAGCGCGAAGCGCGTCTTCGCGCTAGAGACCCCGCGGGTCCATCCTTTTTCGATGGATGGCCGGGTCGAGCCCGGCCATGACGATGATGGGATGAACGAACTTACGCCGCCTTCGCGAGCGACGACTTCATCTCCGCGAACGCCCAGTCGATCCACTGCGTCAGCAGCGCGACGTCGTTGGCTTCCACGGTCGCGCCGCACCAGATGCGCAGGCCGGCCGGCGCATCGCGATAGTGCGCGAAATCGTAGCCGGCGCCTTCCTTCTCCACCAAGGCAACGAGCTTCTTGGCAAAGTCGGACTGCGCGTCTGGTGTCAGCGACGTGATCGCGGGATCGACCACCCTCATGCACACCGAGGTATTGGAACGAATAGCCGGATCCTTTGCCAGGAAATCGATCCACGGCGTTTTCGCCTTCCAGTCGGCGAGCACCTTGGTGTTGGCGTCGGCGCGCGCCATCAGAGCCTTGAGGCCGCCGATCGATCTTCCCCAGTTCAGCGCATCGAGATAGTCCTCGACGCACAGCATCGACGGCGTGTTGATGGTTTCACCCTCGAAGATGCCTTCGTTGAGCTTGCCGCCCTTGGTCATGCGGAAGATCTTCGGCAGCGGCCACGCCGGCTTGTAGCTCTCGAGCCGCGCCACCGCGCGCGGTGAGAGCACCAGCATGCCGTGCGCGGCTTCACCGCCGAGCGCCTTCTGCCAGGAGAACGTCACCACATCGAGCTTGGCCCAATCGAGCTTCTGCGCGAACGCCGCCGAGGTGGCGTCACAGATGGTGAGGCCTTCGCGGCTCGCGCTGATCCAGTCGGCATTGGGGACGCGCACGCCCGAAGTGGTGCCGTTCCAGGTGAACACGATGTCGGAGGCGGGATCGGCCTCGCTCAGATCGGGGATTTCGCCATAGCCGGCATGCAGCTTGGTCACATCCCTGAGCTTCAATTCCTTGACGATATCGCTGACCCAGCCTTCGCCGAAGGATTCCCAGGCGATCGTGGTCACGGGCCGCGCGCCAAGCAGCGACCACAGCGCCATTTCGACCGCGCCGGTGTCGGACGCCGGCACGATGCCGATCTTGTAACCGGCCGGCACTTCGAGCACTTCGCGCGTCAGCTCGATCGCAAGCTTGAGTTTTGCCTTGCCGACTTTCGCGCGATGCGAGCGGCCGAGGGCGGCGTCTTTGAGATTTTGGGCGTTCCAGCCGGGGCGCTTGGCACAGGGGCCGGATGAAAAATGCGGCACATTGGGCCGCAAAGCGGGCTTCGCTGCAGTCATGATCTATCCTTCCAGATAGTAAGCCTCCCGTTGGGGGGAGGTGTCCCGCCGCGGTGCTTAGGGGAATCGCCCTGAATCGTCAAGGAACTTCGGAAGGATCAGGGATGGCCCTGGGATCACGGGCGATTTCGGAAGGATCAGGCGTGATTGATGGCTCGGCGGGCGCTTCCGGCGACAATGGCGGGGCGGCTTGCGAATCCAACAGCTCCGCCGCATCCGTGACGGTTCTCTCAGCCCTGCGCCGGCTTGCGATCTTCAAAATGCTTTTTTCGTTCGCCCGCACAACGTACTCGTTGCCGATCCGAACGATCGTATAATTCTTCATGTGCGATCCCCGACGGCCCCCGAGCCGCACTGCAGCATCAAGATGCCATGGTTCGCGCGCGGAAGAAAATCGCGAAGGCCCGAGTAGTTTACTGCCGGTTAACCGGAACGAACGGCAAACCGTGTTTTCCAATGATCGCAAGGACCGCCGCCATCACGGGCGATGCAGCTGTATCAAAATCGTAACGTCATCCCGACGTGGCTCGGCTGAAATCCCAGCCGCGCGTAGAACCGCTGCGCATCGACGCGGGTGCTATGCGTCAACAGCTCGACCAGCACGCAACCCTTCGCGCGCGCTTCGGCGACGGCCCATTGCACGATTTTTTCTCCGACGCCGCGGCTGCGGCAATGCGTGGCGACGCGAACATCCTCGATCAGTCCGCGCGAGGCGCCCTGCGAACTCAGTCCGGGCAGGATGCAGAGCTGCAGGCAGCCGATGACGGCACCGTCTTCATCTTCCGCGACCACGAGCTGGATATGGGAGGCGTGTTCGAGCGCCTCGAACGCCCGGAAATACGACGCGGGCAGCGGGTCTTCGAACCGTTCGCGCGCGCTGCCCAGCGGATCGTCGGCCAGCATCGCCACGATGACGCCGACGTCGTCGCGGCGGGCGTGGCGGATGGTGATCGAGGAAATCGCGGCCATGGTCGTTCCAGCAGATCTCAACGCGCCGGCGGCAGGCCGAGAGACTGTTCGGCCTCGCCGATCCAGCGCCGCACGGCGGCATAGCCGTCGAGGTGAAAGCCGCCTTCATGCGCGAGCCTTGTATAGGCCAGCAGCGAAACGTCGGCGAGAGAGATGGCGCCGCCGACCAGGAACCGGGTCGCGGCAAGTTGATGCTCCATCCGCGCCAGCGCCGCATAGCCGCGCTTGATTTTATCCGGATCGAGGTCCGAGGCCGGCTTGCCGAGATAGACCATCTGGAAGCGGCACACCGCGACATAGGGCTCGTGGCTGTACTGCTCCCAGAACAGCCATTCGTCCATCTTCGCGGCGGCAAAGGCATCGGCGGGGATCAGATCGCTGCCGCGGGCGAGGTAGCGGATGATGGCGTTGGATTGCGCCAGCGTGCGGCCGTCGTCGAACTCGACGGCCGGCACCTGCCCCGCACTGTTGAGTTTGAGAAACTGCGTCGTGCGGGTCTCGCGCTTGAGCGTGTCGACGCCGACCCATGTGTAGGGCAGCGCAAGCCGATCGCAGACCCATTTCACTTTCAGGCAATTGCCCGAATTGGTATCGCCGTAGATCTTCATGAGCGGCCACTGTTCTCAGGAGAACGACAGACCAGCAGCCGAAATCCACTCTGTCAACAGCTTCGAGCGGCGCGGGACCAGCATTCTGTTCGGTCAGAACTTGTAGCCCAGGCCAGCGCGAACGGTGTTGATATTGGTGTCGATCGAAGACGTGAAGCGGAGGTATTCCCACTCTGCCCGCATGAACAGGCCACCAATCAAATTGACGTCGACGCCGAGACCTGCGGAGTAGCCATATACCAGATGATTATGTTGGGCCTGCGTGGTGCTCAAGGTGGCGCAGAATGCAACGGCACAGGATCCTACAGCGTTTGCAAGAGTAAGCGCATAGTGATCGTCGACAGTGGCGGTGCGCGTGATATCGGCATTTCCGAGTGCAACGCCACCAAACAGGTATGGTAGGAAGCTCCCGTAGGCATAACCGCCGCGCACACGGAGTGTGGCCATGTCCTTAACCGCGATGGCGGAGGACGACGTTGCCCTCACAGAGTGAAAAAAACCATCGGATAGGGCTGCAGGGCTGACGAGAGATTGGCTCGCCGTCGACGAGCCACCAAATTTGCCGTGGAGATAGCTCGCTTCAACGCCAATGACCACATCATCCCATTGCGAATTATATCCGGCGAACCCGCCGAAGCCAGACGTACGCGCTGACTCCTTGCCAAGCCCGAGATTCCATCGCGAAACCTGCATTTCGGCTTCGATGGTGGTATTGGCCAGCAAAGCCGCGATCATGTTCGAGGTCGACCCGTTGAAGTTCTCGTCGGAGGATCCGTAGCCAGCCTGACCTCCGATATAGTATCCCTGCCAATTGACCGTCGGTGCAGGCCCGGCGGGTAGCGAGCCGCGAAGGAAATCGGGCATATCCGCCGCCTGCGCGCCGGATACCGCTCCGAACATCACCGCCGCCAGTACCAGTCTACGCATCGCAACACCCCCATCGAACGCTCTGAACTTGGCGCTGATCATCGCCTGTTAACCTTAATCAATCGTTGTCGCAGCGCTCTGACCGGCATGATCTTTTTGCGAAAACCGAAGATCGCTTTCCAAGACAAAACGGCGCGGGAAGATCCCGCGCCGTTTACAATCGTTAAGAGTTGAAAGACTCGATCAGCCCTTGTGCACCACAGGCGGCGGCGCATACACCACCGGGCTGTCGAGATTCCAGCGCACGCCGAGCGTCAGGTCGTGCGAAGTGATGTCTTTAAATCCCATCGTATGGTTGTTCGCGAACCCCGTGAAATCGGAGACGATGCCAGTCGTTGCATCGCCAAGATTCACGTAGCTGTAACCGAGCTCCACGGTAAAGCCCGGGTTGACCCTGTAGGCCAGACCGGTATGCAGAGCCCAGGCAAAATTCCACTTCGAGGCTGTAGGTGCGGTAGCGACACCGGAGGCCGGCGTATTTGTATCGACATAGCTGGAGATGGTGTTGCGCGAAAAGCCGACGCCGGCGCCGATGAACGGCGTCACGCTCCACCAGGTACCGAGATCCACATAGGCGTTGGCTAGAGCCAGCCATTCAGACTTGCTGGCAGTGTAAGTGTCAGCGCCGTTGGTAGGTACGCCGGCATTGCTGAAGACAAAAACATCGCTGCCGTGAAAATTGGATTTGCCGCGATACTGGCCGGTGACGTCGGCGCGGAACCAGTTGTTGAACTGGTAACCGACGCCGATGCCAAAGATACCTGCGGTGTCAAAGCCCGTATTTTGATTCAGCGACAGCAGCGTGGGATAGGAAAACCAGTCCAGCTTCTTGACCCTCTGATTGCTGAACCCGATGTCGCCACGCAGATACCATCCGCCGAAATCCTCGATCGGGGCCGGCGCATACATCGGCGACTGCATGATGGGCATGTCCGCTGCGAACGCCACTGACGACAACAGTGTTGCCGCTCCGGCGGCAACGAGAAACTTGACGCTACGCATTGGCTTCGTCCCTTTTGGCCGGTGAGGCAGACAACGGAGGCCTCACATCAAAAACTCACCGCCGGACGATGCCATTAAATGCTTAAGCGCCACTTAACCCTAATTATTAAGGTTGATAATCTCTTACCCGCGATCCGAAGCGAATGGAATTTTCAGTTTCGCCGATCGCGCGCCAGCCACGAATATTTGCGAAGTCTTCACAATCGCTAAAAATGTATTGAAGGCGGCGCCCGCGTCAGCGCTGAGTTTTCGGCAGCGTCGGCAGGAACACCGCGAGCAGCCCGATCGCCGGCAGGAACGCGCAGACCTGATAGACGAACGCGATGCCAGTGTGGTCGGCGACCTTGCCGAGCACCGCGGCGCCGAGCCCGCCGATACCGAACGCGACGCCGAAGAACACTCCGGAGATCATTCCGAAACGATGCGGCATCAATTCCTGCGCGAACACGATGATCGACGAAGTCGCCGACGAGATGATGAAGCCGATGAACACCGTCAGCACGGCGCTTGCGAACAAGCCGGCATAAGGCAGCGCCAGCGTGAACGGCAGCGCACCGAGGATCGAGAACCAGATCACGTATTTGCGGCCGAAGCGATCACCCAGCGGCCCACCGAAGAAGGCCCCGACCGCGTTGGCGGCAAGAAAGATGAAGAGATAAAGCTGGGCGGCCTGGGTCGAGACCGCAAACTTGTCGATCAGATAGAAGATGTAATAGCTCGACAGGCTCGACACATAGAGCTGCTTGGAGAATAGCAGTGCGACCAGCACCACAAGCGCGATCTTGACGCGTTGCGAATCCGGCGCGTCCGGATGCGGTTCGACGGGTGCGAACTTCCTGGCCGCGATCTGCGGCCTGTACCAAAGCCCAATCCGCCACAGAATGACAATCGCCAGAAATGCGATCGAGGAAAACCAGGCGATGCTTGGCTGACCGAACGGTACAACGATCAATGCCGCCAGCACCGGGCCCATCGAGGTACCGAAACTGCCACCGAGCTGAAACACCGATTGCGCGAAGCCGTAGCGGCCGCCCGACGCCAGCCGCGCGATCCGCGCCGACTCCGGATGGAACACCGCCGAGCCCAGGCCGACCAGCGCGGCGGCGACCAGAATGACGGGGTAACGCTGAGCGATGCTGAGCAACAGCAGGCCGAAGAAGGTAGATCCCATGCCGATAGCGAGGGAAAACGGCCGTGCCTTCCTGTCGGTGAAATATCCGACCACCGGCTGCAACAGCGACGCGGTGAACTGGAACGCCAGCGTGATCAATCCGATCTGGGCAAAGTCCAGCGCGTAATTGTCTTTCAGGATCGGATAGATCGACGCGATCAGCGACTGCATGGTGTCGTTGAGGAAATGCGATAAGCTGATTCCCGCCAGCACGATGTAGGCCGGCGCTGCGCCCGCCGTGCCGGCGATTGGGCCGGACGTCACATCCGGAACCAGCACCGGCCCGACCAGCACTTCATCGGAGACGACGACAGGCTTGTTCAAGAGATCGATCCCTGAAGATTCGCGACACGCATTTCCTACGATGGCCGCGCTGCGGTCACCACCACTATTAGATAATGGCTGCGATGCGATTGGACCCGGCTAATCGCGCTCAGGCCGCCGCGGCATGGCCCAGCGCCGAGACGATGTGGTCGACCACTTCCTCGACCAGGATACGGTCGTCGCCCTCGCCCATCACCCGGATCACCGGCTCGGTGCCGGACGAGCGGACCAGCAACCGGCCATGGCCGTTGAGCCGCTTTTCGCCGGCATCGATCGCCGACTTGACGTCGGCATCGTCGAGCGGCTTGCCGCTGCGATAACGCACGTTCTTCAGGATCTGCGGCAACGGCTCGAAGCGATGACAGACCTCCGACACCGGACGGCGAAGTTTTTGCACCACCGCGAGCACCTGCAGCGCCGCGACAAAACCATCGCCGGTGGTGGCGTAGTCCGACAGAATGATGTGACCGGAAGGCTCGCCACCGATATTGTAGCCGCGGCTCAGCATCTGTTCGAGAACATAGCGGTCGCCGACCTGCGTCCGCACGAGCTCGATACCCTGGCCTTCGAGAAAGCGCTCTAATCCGAGATTCGACATTACGGTGGAGACGATACCCGGCTTGGCGAGGCGGCCGTCTTCCTTCCAGCTTTGCGCGATCACCGCGAGCAACTGGTCACCATCGACCAGGTGTCCGCGCTCATCGACAAGAATGACGCGGTCGGCGTCGCCATCGAGCGCGATGCCGATGTCGGCGCGCATTTCGCGAACCTTGCGGCATAGTGCTTCCGGCGAGGTGGATCCGCATTCCTTGTTGATATTGAATCCGTCCGGGTCGACGCCGATGGCAATAACATCGGCACCCAGCTCCCACAGCGCTTCCGGCACCACCTTATAGGCCGCGCCGTGGGCGCAATCGACCACCACGCGCAAGCCGTCGAGGCTGAGATCGCGCGGCAGCGTGCGCTTGGCGAATTCGATATAGCGGTCATGAACGCCGTCGATGCGGCGGGCACGCCCGAGACTGGCGCTCTGCGCCAGACGCCTGTCGAGCGATTCATCCAGCAATTGCTCGATCTGCTTTTCGACGTCGTCGGAAAGCTTGAAGCCCTGCGGACCGAACAGCTTGATGCCGTTATCTTCGAACAGATTATGCGAGGCGGAAATCATCACGCCGAGGTCGGCGCGCATCGACTTGGTCAGCATCGCCACCGCCGGCGTCGGCATCGGGCCGAGCAGCAGCACGTCCATGCCGACCGAAGTAAAGCCGGCCACCATCGCATATTCGATCATGTAGCCGGAAAGCCGCGTGTCCTTGCCGATCACGACGCGATGGCGGTACTCGCCGCGCTGAAACACCAATCCGGCCGCCTGCCCGACCTTGAGCGCCAGCTCCGGTGTGATCAGACCATTGGCACGACCCCGAATCCCGTCCGTACCGAAATATTTGCGGCTCATATGTCCCCCGAGCGGCTTTCAAGGATTCTCAAACCACCCCGCGAGAATACTTGAACGCCCGTCCATCACAACGTGCACGCCTTATAAGGCCTTCGGAGCTAAGATGGCTTCAAAAAATATGATGAATCATTACCATCGCCAAAACCACACCTGAGCTGTTAACATATTGTTAACGCACGCAATACCGCCGGTTCCCCTGCCTTGGAACACCTCAGCGCTAACCCGTGCGCTTGACGTGATGGTCGCCTTTCGAGGGCGGCGGCTGGGTGACATTGACCGGGTCCGAGCCCGGAAAGGTCTCCTCCAGCCCCTCCTCCAGTGCCTGGTCGAGCTGGCGCTTCTCGGTATCCTTGACATTTTTGGGGTCGGAGCGTGGTCCGGTCATGGATGCCCTCCTGGTTAGCAGCCCGTTCCGCGATACGATTTTGCGGATGGCCCAACCATGCTAGATGACTGCCCGACTGAAGAATTACAAGAAGGGCCGGGAGCGTCCATGAAACACATCACCTGCATCGAGGATCTGCGCCAGGTCCATATGCGCAAAGTGCCGAAGGCGTTTTTCGACTACGCCGATCGCGGCTCCTATGCCGAGGAAACGCTGCGCGCCAACCGCGACGATCTTCAGCAGATCAAGTTTCGCCAGCGCATTCTGGTGGACGTGTCGAAGCGCGATCTTTCGACTACCATCCTCGGGGAGCCCGCATCGCTGCCGCTGATCCTGGCACCGATCGGACTATGCGGCATGCAACACGGCGATGGCGAGATCCATGCCTGTCGCGCCGCACACGCCGCCGGCATCCCCTTTACGCTGAGCACGATGTCGATCTGCTCGATCGAGGACGTTGCGGCCAACGTCGACAAACCGTTCTGGTTTCAGCTTTACGTCATGAAGGACCGCGGCTTCATCAAGGCGCTGATCGAGCGCGCGATCGCCGCAAAATGCAGCGCGCTGGTGCTGACCGTCGACCTGCAGGTGATCGGCCAGCGTCATCAGGACATCAAGAACGGCATGACGGTGCCACCGGAATGGAGCGTGTCGAAGTTCTTCGATTTCGCCAGCAAGCCTGGATGGGTGTCCGGGGTGTTGCGCGGCAAGCGCCGCACCTTCGGCAATCTGGTCGGCCATCTCAAAGGCACCGACGATATTACCGCGCTGGGGACATGGATCTCGACGCAATTCGACACCACGCTGAACTGGAAGGATGTCGCGTGGATCCGCAGCATCTGGCCCGGCAAGCTGATCCTGAAGGGCATTCTCGACGTTGAGGACGCCGAGGAAGCGGTGAAGACCGGCGCACAGGCGCTGGTGGTCTCGAACCACGGCGGCCGGCAGCTCGATGGCGCACCGTCATCGATCGAAGTCTTGCCGGAGATCGTCGACGCCGTCGGCTCGCAGATGGAAATCATGTTCGACGGCGGCGTTCGCTCCGGCCAGGACGTGATGCGCGCGCTCGCGCTCGGCGCCAAATCCTGCATGATCGGCCGCGCTTACATCCATGGCCTCGGCGCCTTCGGCGGCCCCGGCGTCGCCAAGGCGATCGACATCATCGCCAACGAACTCAACGTGACCATGGGGCTTTGCGGCGTCAACACCATCGCCGAGATCGACGACCACGTGCTGGCGATTTGATTTCGTCATTCCGGGGCGCGAGCAAAGCGAGCGAACCCGGAATCCATACTCCCGGTCGTGGTTATGGATTCCGTGCTCGCGCGGAGCCTGTCATCGGGCCGCGCTTTGCGCGGACCCGTTGGCGCGCCCCGGAATGACAAGTAGTCACATCGGCGGGGTGATGCCGTCGCGGCCGACATTGACGCGGTTGGCTTCCAGGGTACCGTCATCCTTCTTGGTCGCGCCGAAGATGATGATCTTGGCGCCCGGCTTGAGTTCGGACTTGTCGCCCGCAACGAATGTCACGATCGGCGTGTCCGGCGGCACCACGACTTTCTTTTCACCGTCCTTGTATTTCACCA
>WNFC01018270.1_pt1 | contig 11364 bp, 11 predicted proteins | sample 5400541 | NCBI WGS metagenome assembly WNFC01 (sample SAMN13153342, study PRJNA577476) | soil metagenome | isolation source: 120 cm saprolite under Douglas fir tree site 2 hole 2 replicate 1 | place: USA:California | collected 2015-04-18
TGCCATCTTATTACTCCCTCTCCCTCCGGGAGAGGGGCGGGGTGAGGGTTGCCGATGACGCGAAAGCCCTCACCCTAACCCTCTCCCGGAGGGAGAGGGGATATTAGTCGGCTGAGCAGGAGAGCGGGATGGTCGAAGTCGAATGGCGGCGGCATCGGGCGGATCAACTGCGCGAGAAGGCGAAGGAAGACGCAATCGTCATCGTGCCGGTCGGCTCGCTGGAGCAGCATGGACCGCATCTGCCGGTCGAGATCGACACGCTGCTCGGCGAGACGGTGGCGCTGCGTACGGCGCGTCTCGCCGCTGAGAGGGAGCACGTCCTCGTCCTGCCAATGCTGTGGACCGGCCTCTCCGAGCATCATATGTCGTTCGGCGGCACCATCACTCTCGATACGGAGACCTTCCTCGCCATGCTGCGCTGCGTCTGCGAGTCGATCGTCCGTCATGGTTTCCGCCGCATCGTCCTGCTCAATGGTCATGGCGGCAACGAGAATGCGATGCGCGTTGCAGCCGACGACCTCGCACCCAGGCTCAACGTGCCGATCGTCCAGTTCACCTACTGGTATGCTGCCGCGAAGGCGATCGGTCCGCTGCTCGAAAAGCAGAGCGGCCTGTGGCACGCCTGCGAGGCCGAGACCTCGATGTGCATGGCGCTGCATCCCGACCTGGTCGCCGAGGACCGCATCGGTCTTGCCGAGGTCAACACGACGCCCGATGTCGCCGAGATCGTCGGCTCCGGCATCTACCGCTGGCGCAGCCTTGCCAGCCGCTCCTCCGCCGGGGTCATCGGCTATCCCAGTGCCGCGACGCCCGAGAAGGGCGAGAAGCTGCTGGCGGCGATCAGCCGCGATCTCGCCGACAAGATCTGCAACAAGGAGCTGTGGTCCTTGCCGTGGCGTTAGGAAAGGGCCGCTGCGAGGCGGCGACAGTCACTCGACGGTGTTCGGCTGCCTCCCCCGCGCGGCGAACCGGCGTACCGCGGCGGCCGAGGCGATCTCGTTGACCAGCTTGTTGGTCATCGCCTCGCTGAAGGTGGTGAAATCCTCGATCGTGATGACGAAGGCGCCGGGCCCGCCAATCACGTTGGTTCGGTAGTACTCGCCGATCCCGCCTGGCGGCTGGGTGTGGGCGAAGTATCCGGGATTGGGGTGTTGGTTGATGATGGCGAGGCCGTTAATCGCGACGCCGGCGGCAACCGCCTCGTCGCGCGCCTCGGTGACCGGACGGCCGCCATTATTGTTGCCGTCGCCCGAGACGTCGATGATCCGCCGCTCGCTGTCGACGCCGGACGCGGCGAAGTGCTTCATCGAGAAGTCGATCGCGGCGCTGATCGAGGTGAAGCCGGCGAACGAGCGCGGTGCCGACAAGAGGATCGCGGCAAAGCCGCCGGCGGTCTCCTCGTCGCGCACCACCGTCCAATCGGCAACGATTTTTTGCGCCTCGGCGCCCGACCATTCGATGAAGGTGACGGCAATCGAGCGGTAGGGGCCGGACTGGATCGCCTTGATGACGCGCGGATTGGTCATCGCCGCCGCAGTGCCCTCGCGCTGCAGACGGAACTCGTCCTCATCGACACTGCGCGAGACATCGGCAGCGAGAATGAGCTGGAGATCGACGGTCTCAGCGCGCGCGGCAGAGAACGGGACGAACAGGGTGATCGCGATCAGTGCACCGAAGAGAGCCTGCCGCATCATCGCCTCCGCGAAGAAACTGCCGTCAGCATAGCGCCATCCCAGCGCGGCGGAGAAGCGATGAATCGCGGCACAAGGATCGCGGGCAATTATCGGTTTGACAGCACCTCGCGGCGACGGGAAGCTCGCGGCCCGCGAGATGAGGGGGCGAAGCGGCAATGATCGTCGTCGTGATGGGGGTCTCCGGCGCTGGCAAGACGACGGTGGGCAGATGCCTTGCCGAGCGGTTGGGTGCCCGTTTTCTCGAAGGCGATCGCTATCATCCGCCTGCCAATATCGAGAAGATGAGCCGCGGCGAGCCGCTGACCGACGCCGATCGCCAACCCTGGCTCGAAACGCTCGCCGGCGAGTTGGCGGCGAGCCGGGCGAGGAGCGAGAGCGTGGTGCTGGCGTGCTCGGCGTTGCGCCGACGCTACCGCGACATTCTGCGTGCCGGCACTGGGCGCCGTGGAGCGCCGCCGGAAGACGTCGCGTTCGTCTTTCTCGACGCCGCCCAGCCGGTAATCCAGAGTCGGCTGGACATGCGGCGCGACCATTTCATGCCGCCATCGCTGCTCGATAGCCAATTTGCCGCGCTGGAGAGGCCGGGAGCGGACGAGCGCGCCATTCCAGCGGATGCCGGGCAACCGCCGGAGGCGATCGTCGAGCAGGTCATGCACCAGTTGCGGCGGCAGCCGTCGTGGCGGCATCGGCCGGGATGATCGGCGGCGGCTTGCCGGTCGGCTGCAGGATGTGTTTCCCTTTCCGGGCATGCGGAGACATCGGACCCCGACTTGGCGCCGCTCTCTTGGCGCAGGGACCATCGCGATCTCGATCGCTCTGGCGATTGGCCTCATATCGGTTCGCGCTACGATCGCCGCAGACCTGTTCTCACTTGTCGATGCCGCCGGCAGATCCGTCACAAGCGCCGATTTTCCCGGGAAGTGGCTGCTGATCTATTTCGGCTACACGAATTGCGCCGATCAATGTCCGACGGCGCTCAGCACCATGATCGAGGCCTTGGACGAGATCGGCGCCGCTGCCGACCATGTACAGCCGCTCTTCATCACCATCGATCCCGAGCGTGACGGCGGCCTGCCTCTGCGTGCCTATACGGCCGCTTTCGATCGGCGATTGACCGGGCTGAGCGGGACTCCGGAGCAGGTCGCCGCGGCCGCCACTGCCTTCGGCGTCAAATACGAGAAGGTGCGGCTCGGCGACGCCGACTATTTCGTCGACCACAGCTCGATCTACTATCTCGTCGATCCGACGAGACGCGCGGTGCAGAGCGTCAAGCTTAGCGAGCCCTACATGATCGCCGCAAGAATGCTCGAGCTGCTCAATGGCTCTGGCGTCGATCTGCGCAACGTCAACAATCTCGGTGCCTATCGCTGACCGGTGGATTGGCCGCAAGCAGCGAGGCTATTTCTTGAAGTTCGCGATCTTCCGTGCGTCACCGGTCAGCTGCAGGATGTGCATCCCGGTATTGGCGCGGTCGACGATGTAGATGTAGCCACGGTCGTCGACATCGACATTGTTGGTTTGAATCGCGACCTTGCAACGGTCGACGCCGTCGAGCTTGATGCAGCGTTTGTCAGTCTTGGCGGTAATCGCCGGGATGTAATAGGCAATTTCTTTTGGGTGATAGGGGTCGCGGATGTCGACGGCGCGCAGCCCGGCATTGAAATGCGAGAAGAACATGATGCGCTTGTAGTAGATCGGCGTCATGCTCTCATTCGAGGAATGCGTGCCGAAGCGGCCCCCGCGCGCGCAGAAGTCGCCCGCCGCCTCGTGCGCCGTATAGCTCGCCACCGAGAAGGGATGCTTCTCGACTGTGACGTCGACGAACCACACCATTTGGCGTGCCTCCTGGCATTCGTTGGCGATCGCCTCGTCGGTGATGACGACGAAGTTGCGAGTCTTCCCGATCTTGTCTTTGGCGAATTCGGCGATCGGGATGCCGAGTACGGGAAAGGTGGTGTGAGCCTGCCGACCTCCGGCATGCGGAGGTTCTCGTCCGTCGGCTCCTTGGCGCCGGTCAACAGCTTCTCGCGGTCGACGATCTGCAGGATGCCGCCCTCGTTGGTGCCGTAGCCGAAATAGACGCGGTTGCCGTCGGTGCCGGTCGAGATCGGACCGTGCAACATCGTCGGGACCGTGCCGGCGGCGCCCGGTTGCTGGCCGGGCAGGCCGAAATCGCGGATTTTCACCGGATTGGCCGGATCGCTCAAATCATAGATCTGGGTCATGCGCGGCACCCGCCAGCCCGGTACGCCGGATACCAGGTAGGCGATGCCGGTATCGCATTCCCACCAATTCTTATGGGTGCCTTTGAGACCGTCGATGCGGGCGACGAGCACGGGATGGCCGGGATCGGCAGTGTTCCAGATCTCGTGTGCGGAATTGCCGAAGGTGCGCAGCATGTAGACGGCGTTCTTGTCGCCCTTGGGCAGGGACTTGCCGTCGCAGACGCGCACCATCTGCGCCCCGCCGGCTTCGTAAAGTCCCTCCTCGCCAGGAATGTGTGCGAGGTATTTCGGGTGCCGTGGATCAGTGACGTCGACCAACGAGGTGCCGTTGAATTCGTGCTGCCCGGTCAGCTTGTTGAGCGGCTTCGGCTCGCCCTCGGTCCCGCCATGGTGGCCGATATAGGCGATCCAGTGTCCGTTCTGTCCGTGGATCGTCGGCTGGTAGGCGCTGCGCGCCTGGAGATCGTTGTAGCCGAGGAGCGTCACGTCCTTGGCCTCCGGTTTCTTCTGGGCCAATGCAGGTGTTGTCGCGACGATCAGAGCAAGCGCCCACGAGGCCCCGGACCAGCGTTCCATGACGAACCTCCCTTTGGCGGCCCGTCAACGAGCAGGCCATTTCGCAACAAGCGCCCGTCGCGCAACGTTAAGGGGGGCGGGTCACCGAGGCAACTCTGCACCGGGCACTTCTCGTCCCTGGCTGCCGCTGCCCGTGTCTCCCACCGCTAGCCGAGCCGGGACAGGACGATGAGCACGATTGTAACCGTGATGGCGCCGCCGATGCGGGTCGCGATCTGTGCGAAAGGCATTAGCTGCATGCGGTTGGACGCGGTCAGGATGGCGACGTCGCCGGTACCGCCCTGGCCGCTATGGCAGGCATTCACGATGGCGGCGTCGATGGGATACATCTTGAGCCATCGCCCCACGATGAAGCCAGTCGCCATCAGCGCCGCCACCGTCGAGACGATGGTGATGAGATAACGCAAGTTGAACGCGGCGACGAGCTTGTCCCACGGCGTCAGCGATACGCCGATCGCGAATAGGAGGGGATAGGTGACGGCGGTCTGAAAAAATCTGAAGACGACAAAGGCGCCCAGCTGGAGCTGCGGCGACACCGCCTGGGTGAGCTTGAGAACGACGGCGATGAACAGCATCGCCACCGGTGCCGGGAAGCCGAACAGGCGCTGCCCGAGAAGGCCGATGAGGTAGAGCGTCACCGCGGTGACGCCGGCGGCCGCGATCGTCGTGACGTCGGGATGGCCGGAGACCGGCCCGTCCCCCGGCGGCAGATCGTCATGCTCGTCGGGCTGCAGCCGACCCTCGCCGGTCAAATGCGGATAGCGCTTGCCGACATAGTTGAGCGTGCCCGAGAGCAGGATCGCGGTCAGGCTGCCGAGCATGACGGGAGGCAGCACTTGGGCGAAGAAATCGCCCTGCGGCTGGTGCAGGATCTCGGCATAGCCGATCGACAGCGGGATGGCGCCTTCGCCGACGCCGCCTGCCATGATCGGCACCACGATGAAGAAGAAGGTGTGATAGGCACCGAGGCCGAGCAGCGTGCCGACCAGCGTGCCGACGGCCCCGGCGACGATCGAGCCGAGGCCGAGCGGCACGAAGATCTTAAGGAAGCCCTTGACCAGCACGTGGCGATCCATGCCGAGGATCGAGCCGACGATGATGCAAGAGATGAAGAGATAGAGGAAATTCGAGTTCTTGGTGAAATCGACCGTCGCCTTGATGATCGAATCGGGAAGCAGATGATCGAAGGCGAGATAGGAGGGGATGAAGGTGGCGAAGATCGCCGCCGCGCCGATATTGCGGATGACCGGGATGCGCTTGCCCAGCTCGGCACAGGCGAAGCCGCCCATCGACAAGAGCACGATCGCCATCAGGATATCGGAGGGCACCGTTCCGGTCAGCGTGAAGCCGGTGATGACAAAAATCAGGATGACGAATACCGGCAGCGGCACGATGCCGATCTTGGCATCGACGATGCGCCACCAGCCATAAGGCCAGAAAGCGCTCGACGATCTCGACGCGATGGCTATCCCTTGTGCAGTTGCGGGCGGCGTTCCGACGTCGTCCATGCGTTTCTCCCGGTGATATCTTGGTTGTGCAGTGGCCTGCCTCTAGCACGGGACGGGGGTGACGGGCAGCCGATTTCGCTCTCAACCCCGGCGTGCCGCCCGCCAGCCGATGTCGCGCCGGCAGAAACCGGCGGGCCAGTCGACGCGGTCGACGGCTTCATAGGCCCGCCGTTGCGCCTCGGCGGCATCGATGCCGAGTGCGGTGACCCCGAGCACGCGTCCGCCATCGGCGAGGAGCCGGTCGCCCTCCCGGCGCGTCCCGGCGTGGAAGATCTTGACCCCGACACCACCCTCGGCGGCCGCAAGACCGCGGATCTCGGTGCCCTTGAGCGGTTCGCCGGGATAGCCCTGGGCGGCGAGGACGACGCAGAGCGCGGTCTCTTCCCGCCATCGCAGATCGAAATCCTTGAGGGCGCCGTCGCGCGCGGCGAGCAGCGCCGGCAGAAGGTCGCTCTTCAGGCGCATCATCAGCACCTGGCATTCCGGGTCGCCGAAGCGGGTGTTGTATTCGATGAGATGCGGCCCATCCGCCGTCAGCATCAGCCCGGCAAACAGCACCCCCTTGAACGGCCGCCCCTCGGCCGCCATCGCGGCGACCGTCGGTGCGATGATGCGCGCCATGATTTCGGCCTCGATGGCCGGGGTGAGGCAGGGTGCCGGCGAGTAGGCACCCATCCCCCCGGTATTGGGACCGGTGTCGCCGTCGCCCACCGCCTTGTGGTCCTGCGCGCCGGCGAGCGCCAGCGCATGCGTGCCGTCGACCAGGGCGAAGAAACTCGCCTCCTCGCCAGCGAGGAAGGCCTCGATGACGAGCTCGGCTCCGGCGGCGCCGAACTTGCCGCCAAGCATCGCCGCATCGATCGCCGCCTCAGCCTCGGCGATGCTGTGCGCGATGGTCACGCCCTTGCCGGCGGCCAGCCCGTCGGCTTTGACGACGATCGGCAGGTGCTGCGCCGCGACGTACTCCTTGGCGGCACCGGCATCGCTGAACCGGCGATAGGCGGCGGTCGGAATGGCGTGGCGGGCGCAGAAATCCTTGGTGAAGCCTTTCGAGCCCTCGAGCGCGGCAGCAGCCTGGCTCGGCCCGAAGGCCGCGATGCCGGATGCCTCGAGCCGGTCGACGAGCCCGGCGACCAGCGGCTGTTCCGGGCCGACGACGACGAAGTCGATGCGCTCGGCCCGGCAGAAGCCGACGAGACCGTCGAGGTCCATTGCCGCAACCGGCACGCACTCGGCATCCTCGGCGATCCCGGCATTGCCCGGCGCGCAATAGAGCTTGTCGCAGAGCGGCGAGGCGGCGATCGCCCAGCACAGCGCATGCTCGCGCCCGCCCGACCCGACGACGAGTATCCGCATGCGCGAGGCCTCCGTTGCTCCATATCCCCCTCACCAGCCCCTCTCCCCTTGCGGGAGAGGGAGGGGCCCATCGCGGTAGCGATGGGAGGGTGAGGGGTCTCTATCCGACTAGCTCGACTCGTCGCCGTGCAGCGATATCCCTCACCCTGCCCTCTCCCGGGGGGAGAGGGTTCTTGCGGCGGGCTATCGCGGCAACACGCTGGCTCTTGTATCATAGCCTCGCATGACTGAAATCCCTCCCGTGACCCAATCTGCATCGGGCACCGCCGCGGTGCGCCCCAACCTGCCGGAATACACCGTCAGCGAGCTTTCGACGGCGCTCAAGCGGCGCATCGAGGAGAGCTTTTCCTATGTACGGGTGCGCGGCGAGATCAGCGGTTTCAAGCGCCACTCCTCCGGCCATTGCTACCTTGCCCTCAAGGATAGCGAAGCGGTGCTCGACGCGGTGTGCTGGCGTGGCACCGCGCTGCGCCTGACCGTCAAGCCCGAGGATGGCATGGAGGTCGTCTGCACCGGTCGCCTCACCACCTTCCCCGGCCGCTCGAAATATCAGCTTGTCATCGACACAATGGAGCTCGCCGGCATCGGCGCGCTCCTCAAGCTGCTCGAAGACCGCAAGCAGCGCCTTGCCGCGGAAGGCCTTTTCGCGGCGGAGCGCAAGCGCAAGTTGCCCTTCCTGCCCGAGATCATCGGCGTCGTTACCTCGCCGACCGGTGCCGTCATACGCGATATTCTGCATCGCCTCGCTGACCGCTTCCCGCGCCACGTGCTGATCTGGCCGGTGGCGGTGCAGGGCGACGGCGCGGCAGCGCAGGTTGCAGCGGCGATTGCGGGGTTCAACGGCATCGCCGCCGGCGGGCCGATCCCGCGCCCCGACCTCCTCATCGTCGCGCGTGGCGGCGGCAGCCTTGAGGACCTCATGCCGTTCAACGACGAGATCGTCGTGCGCGCGGCCGCCGCGTCGGTGATCCCGCTGATCTCTGCCGTCGGCCACGAGACCGACACGACGCTGATCGACCTTGCCAGCGACCGCCGAGCACCGACGCCGACGGCCGCCGCCGAGATGGCAGTGCCGGTGCGTCTCGAGCTGCGCGCCGAGATGGCGGCGAAGGCCGGGCGTCTCAGCGGCGGGCTCGCTCGGCTCTTCGCCGACCGGCGGGTACGGCTAGAGGGTTTGGTGCGCGGCTTGCCCGAGCCGGTAGCGCTGATCGGCGGCAAGACGCAGCAACTCGACGACCGCGCCGAGCGGCTCGGCTTCGCGCTCACGTCGCGATTGCGCGGTTGGCGCGCCGAGATCGCGACGTTGGCCGCTCGGCTACGCCACCCGCAGCTTCAGATCGACGAGAAGCGGAAGTCGCTCGCCGATTCGGCGCATCGCCTCAACCTCGCCTTTGCGCATTTCGTCGCCCTGGAGCGCCGCCGCGTCATCGGCATCGCCGAACGCCTGCGCCCGACCATGCTGCAGGTCGAGCTCGAACGCGCGCGGCGCCGTTTCGCCGACTATCCGCCGCGCCTCGACGGTGCCGCGCGGCGGGCAATCGGCCAGCGCCGCGAGCGGCTGGAGAATCTCGGCGGCCGGCTCGACAGTCACGCGCTGTCGCACGAAAACGTGCTGGAGCGCGGCTATGCGGTGGTGCGCGACGCCGAACGCAAGGCGGTGATCAGCGCCGCCAAGGTGGCGCCGGGCGCGGCGCTGACCCTCGAATTCAGTGACGGCGAGGTGGGCGCCACCGCGGGGCTGCGCCGCCGCCGCCAGGCCAGGCGCCCGGAGCAGGCGCCGCAACAGCCGAAGCTGCTGTGAGGCGCGACGCTGCCATTGGGGGCGCCGTCTGGTGCGTCTCGCGGGATGCACGCAGACCGTGCCGGCAATCCCTGTCGGCCCTGGTCCTTCTCGTGCTCTGCCTGGCGACGGTGGCCGCGCATGCCGTGGAGTTCACCGGCGAGTTCGTCCAGGGCGGCATGGTGCTTGGCAGCGTCGTGCCCGGCACCACGGTGACGCTCGACGGGCGCGCGGTGCCGGTTGCGCCCGACGGTCGCTTCGTCATTGGCTTCGGCCGCGATGCGACGGCGGCGATCATCGCCCTGACCTTGCCCGATGGCGGCCATGAGGAGCGGCGCCTCACCGTCGAAAAGCGCGTCTACGATATTCAGCGCATCGACGGTTTGCCGCAGGAGACGGTGACGCCCGACCCCGTCCTGCTCCAGCGTATCAGCCGCGAGGCGAGCGAGATCCGCGCGCTGCGTGAGATCGCCAGCGCCGAGCCTTTCTTCACGGAGCCGATGACCTGGCCGGCGATCGGGCCGATCAGCGGCGTCTATGGCAGCCAGCGCATCCTCAACGGCGAGCCGCGGGCGCCGCATATGGGGGTCGACATCGCCGCGCCGGCAGGCTCGCCGATCGTCGCCGCCGGCGGCGGCGTCGTACGTTTCGCCGCGGAGCTTTTCCTTACCGGCAACACCATCCTCATCGATCACGGCTATGGGCTGGAGACGAGCTACGCCCATCTTTCCCGGCTCGACGTCAAGCCGGGCCAGCGCGTCAGGCAGGGCGAGCAGATCGGCCTTGTCGGCGCCACCGGCCGCGTCACCGGCGCGCATCTCCATTGGGGGATGGAATGGTTCCAGACGCGCCTCGACCCGCAGCTGGTCGTTGGAGCGATGCCGGTGCAATAAGGGTCCACTGCCGCGCATCCACCGGTTGGCTTAATCAAGATCAAGAATGCGTGATCATCGTGCATGCGATGGGCCTGGCGGCTTCGATGGGGAGCGGCGCCGAGGCGCGGCGACGCCCGTAGAATCGGCTTGAATCACTGCGATCGCGATGGCCGCGGCGCTGATTTCGTCACGCCGACGCCGCGCCGGCGAGCGGTTTTCCTATCCAAAGAACTGTGGAATCATGTGTTAACGCCGCTGCAGAGCGCAGCGCCGATCCTTGGATCGGCCGTCTTGCCGGTCACGACAATCTTTCTCACCCCCGGCGATCCGCAGGACCCGCAGTCAGGAGGAGGACGAGAATGGCGACCCTCAACGTCAACGGAAAGTCTTATCAGGCGGATGTCGATCCGCGCACCCCGCTGCTCTGGGTGTTGCGCGACACGATCGGCCTGACCGGCACCAAATATGGCTGCGGCATCGCCCAATGCGGCGCCTGCACCGTCCATGTCGGCGGCGTGGCGACGCGCTCGTGCTCGCTTCCGGTCAGCGCCGTGGCGGGTAAGCCAATCACCACCGTCGAGGGGCTGGCGGCCGAGGGCGCCTTGCACAAGGTACAGCAGGCTTGGCTCGACCACGACGTGCCGCAATGCGGTTATTGCCAGAGCGGGATGATCATGGCGGCAGTGGCGCTGCTTAAGGACAACCCCAAGCCGACCGACGCCGATATCGATGGCGCGATCACCAATATCTGCCGCTGCGGCACCTACCAGCAGGTGCGCGCGGCGATCCATGCCGCCGCTGACGCATGACGGAGGATAGAGCCATGAATGCCATGCCTGAGATCAATCGGCGCGCCTTCCTGGTTGGCGCCGCCGCGGCCGGCGGCGGTTTCTCGCTCGGCTTCCGCCTGCCGTTCGGCGCCGGCGCGGCAGACGCCGCCGAGACCGCTCCGGAGGTCAATGCCTGGGTCGTCATCAAGCCCGACGACACGGTGGTCATCCGCGTCGCCCGCTCCGAGATGGGCCAGGGCACCCTCACCGGCCTCGCCCAGCTGGTCGCTGAGGAGCTCGAATGCGACTGGTCGAAGGTGACGACGGAGTATCCGACGCCCGGCCAGAACGTCGCGCGCAAGCGGGTTTGGGGCAATTACTCGACCGGAGGCAGCCGCGGCATCCGCGAGTCGCACCAATATGTCCGCGAGGGCGGCGCCGCGGCCCGTGAGATGCTGATCCAGGCGGCGGCCAGCGAGTGGAAGGTGCCGCCGACCGAATGCAGCGCCGCGAACAGCATCATCACCCACAAACCGTCGGGGCGCACGACGAGCTTCGGCAAGGTCGCCGAGGCGGCGGC
>WNFC01008434.1_pt1 | contig 11363 bp, 10 predicted proteins | sample 5400541 | NCBI WGS metagenome assembly WNFC01 (sample SAMN13153342, study PRJNA577476) | soil metagenome | isolation source: 120 cm saprolite under Douglas fir tree site 2 hole 2 replicate 1 | place: USA:California | collected 2015-04-18
ATGCGCTGAATGGTCGGCACCGAAAGCCCCGACAGTTCGGCGAGCCGACGCTGATCGAGGCCGAGAAGCACCCTCGCAGCACGCAGTTGAGTCGCTGTGATCATAGCTCCGCCCCTGAGCCAATGTCAGACATCATTCGCGCATGATAATTAATGATGTTAAAGTGTCAATAAGTGATATATAGGATATCTATTCTAAAGGGTGGATCTTTGCCCGCAGGTCGCGCGGCCGAAACAATCGCGGCGGCGCGCAGTTGGTCCGGTGAGATCGATATGCAGGCTCGCGTGGAACCGAAGGCCCATGCCAAAAGCGTTGTTTCGAGGAACAGAGTTGTTTCGAGAAACAGTGTTGTTCCCGGGAACAGTGTTGTTCCCGGAACGACGCTAGCGCAGATGCGTGCGAAGAAACCGCGCGGCGCGGCTCGAACCAAGCTCGCGCGACGCCACGGCAATCCGCTCGATGCGGAGGCGCGCGATACCCGGATTCAGGTCTGGCCGTGCAGGTCGGGTGGCATCTGCGACTGGCAGAAGCAGAAAAATTGAACTGCCCGTAGCCGGCTCGCCATCGCCGCGGCTCGCAATTCTCCTCAAGTCATCCGCCTGTCGCAAAACCTTCGACCCAGAGTCAAGTTGAGCGGGCAACCTCCGTCGTGATTCGACGAGGGGGCTGGCGATGGCGGTTGCGATACGTGCGAAGCAAAGTCTGACCAGGCGTCAATGGTTGGTCCGGTCGGCATCCACGGTCGCGCTGGCAGGATTGGGCGGTTTTGCCAGACCCTATCTCAGCCGGGCCGCGGATCGTCCGGGCATAGCTTACGGGCTTGCCTCGGGCGATGTATCGACCGACTCCGCCGTCGTATGGGCGAGAGCCGATCGGCCTGCGCGCATGCTGGTGGAGTGCTCCACGCTGGAAAGCTTCAAGACAATTATTGGCGTCGCATCGTCGGATGCGCTGCCGGAGCGTGACTTTACTTCGAAAGTGCTGCTCCAGGGGCTTCCGGCCGGGCAGGACATTTTCTATCGCGTTCGGTTTGATGATATCGGCGAAACCGGGACATCCGGAGAAACGCAGGTCGGGCATTTCCGGACCGCGCCCGGAGCGCAAGGTTCGAGGCCGCAAGGTTCGAGGTCGCAAGCCCTGATATCGCCAACCTCGATCTCATTTGTCTGGTCGGGCGATACCGCGGGCCAGGGCTGGGGCATCGATCCCGCTCGCGGTGGCATGCGAACCTACAAGACCATGCTCGAAAACCGCCCCGACTTTTTCATCCATTGCGGCGATCACATCTACGCCGACTGTCCGGTGCCCACTGAGCTGAAACTGCCGAACGGGGAAACCTGGCGGAATATCGTGACCGAGGAGAAATCCGCGGTCGCGCACAGCCTGGCGCAGTTTCGCGGAAATTATAAATACAACCTGCTCGATGACAATTTGCGCGCCTTTCATGCGCAGGTGCCGATGCTGGCGCAATGGGACGACCATGAAGTGACCAACGACTGGTCGCCGATCGGCAGTGCCGACGCCACCGGTTACGCCGAAGACGGCACCTCCAGACTGGTGGCGCGCGCACGCCAAGCGTTTTTCGAATTCATGCCGATCCGCGCCATTCCCGAGCAGGAGGGGCGCGTCTATCGCAGGATCGGATACGGGCCGCTGCTCGATGTCTTCCTGATCGACATGCGCAGCTACCGCGATTCGACCTGGAACAAGCGTGACGACCGCGGCGACAGCTTCATCCTGGGCGCCGCCCAACTGGCCTGGCTGAAGCGCGAGCTCGCGGCCTCGAGCGCGACCTGGAAGGTCATTGCCGCGGACCTGCCGATCGGAGTGATCAGCGAAGACGCCATTGCGCTTGGTGACGGGCCGCCGGAGCGGCGCGAACACGAGATTGCCGATCTGTTGTCGTTCATGAAACGCGCCGGCATCAGAAATACCGTGTGGCTGACGGCGGATATGCATTATACGGCCGCGCACCATTACGATCCGAACCGCGCGGTGTTTCAGGACTTCGAGCCGTTCTGGGAATTCGTCTCAGGTCCGCTTCATGCCGGGACATGGGCTCCCGGCGAGCTGGACAATACGTTCGGTCCGAAGGCGATGTTTCAAAAGGGCTGCACCGCGGAACAAGGCGAAAATCTCGCACCGTGTTTTGGCCTGCAGTTCTTCGGCCGTGTCGGTATCGACGGCCGGTCGGAGGTCATGACGGTGACCTTGAAGGATGTCGACAATCGAGACCTGTGGTCGGTCGATATCGAGCCGCGGCCGGACGCGCGGCCGGGAACCATGCTGGCTCAACATATCTGAGCCGCTTGCAGTTTGGCGGCAGCTCAGCGCGTCACGATCAGATAGCCGCCCAGCACCAATAGCAGCGACAGCACGACGAGCGCGCCCACCACGCCGGTGACGATGGCGAGCAGTTCGTTGGCCTCGAGCCATCGTCGTAATGCCTTGACCATACCAACTCGATCTTGATCTGGACGCCGCGCTGCTGGCAGACTATCAAACCACGGACCCGCTGTCTCATCTATCCCTTCAACGAAACACCGGTTCACGCGGCATCGCCGGTGGCTCGTCCGGCCGCTTCAAGCCTTCAGGAGTTATCATGGAGCATCTGCAAACCCAGGGGATCAGCCTGCCGCGGCTTGGGCTCGGCACGTTTCGCTTGCAGGGCGATGCCTGCCGCGCGGCGGTCGAAAGCGCGCTCGGTCTCGGCTACCGGCATATCGACACCGCGGAAATGTATGGCAACGAAGAGGCGATCGGCGCCGCCATCGCCGCGGCTCGCGTCGTGCGCAAGGATCTGCATGTCACCACCAAGGTCTGGAACGAAAACCTGGCACCGGACGCGATCCGCAGGGCGTTCGACGCCAGCCTGAAAAAGCTGAAGCTCGATCGCGTCGATCTCTATCTGGTGCACTGGCCGGCGAAGAACATGAACCTGCCAGCGATGTTCGAAACCTTGCTGAAGCTGAAGGAGGAGGGCCGCACCCGCGCCATCGGCGTCGCCAACTTCAACCTCGCGCTGCTGAAGACCGTGGTCGAGGAGATCGGGGCGCCGATCGCCTGCAACCAGATCGAATACCACGTGATGCTCGATCAGACGCCGGTGCGCAAATATCTTCGCGCCAAATCGATCCCGCTGGTGGCCTATTGCCCGCTGGCGCAGGGCCGGGCCGCTTCGGACGCGACGCTGACGGCGATCGGCCGCAAGCATGGCGCCAGCGCGGCACAGGTGGCGCTGAAATGGCTGCTCGATCAGGATGGCGTCGCCGCGCTCCCGAAGGCGTCGCGGAGCGAGAGCCAAAAGGCCAATCTCGACGCGCAGCACGTCGGTCTCGACGATGAGGACAGACAGGCCATCGCGGCGCTGCCGAAAGACAAGCGTTGTGTGAATCCAGGTTTCGCGCCGGCGTGGGATTGAGGGACGATTCGTCATCCCAGCGTATTGGCTTCGCCGTTATCGCTGTAGGTGCGAGTCCTTGTGAGCCTGGAAGGTCCGCAGGTGCGCATATCTGCTACCGAGTGCCTTGGGGGCTGCAGAAGCTACCAGGGCTTTGCGGTTGGCCAGCCGACAATCCAAGTCAGAACTGCGAAAGGCGTGAAGAACTGTAAAAGCAAAGCGCCAATTAGGAGTATAGCTCCATAGAAAAACAGGCCGCGCAGCATACGATGCGCCAGCGGTGGGTACGGCGGTTTATTATTGGCGGGCCACGCAAATGACTCTTCCCATTCTCGCTGAGGGACATTTGCCGGCCTGATTCTCTCGAATGGCACCCACGCGCGATAGGCCCCGACGCCGCGCTCTCGCGCAATAGCACTTCTAAGGTACAGCAAATTATACCGTCCTGCGAAATCAACTGCGGCGGTGATGAGGAGGCGCACAAGGAACAGAAGCAATGAGCCAGCGAGGTAGACATACGCAATCATAGAGCCTGATATGAGCCACGATTTGGTGAAGGATTTTACCGTAAAAACTGTCGAGAACAATTGCACCGTAGCGTCGACGAGTTTGTCCAGGGCGTCGAAGATTTGGCCGAAGATCGATCTATCATCTGCGGCTTGCAGCCACAGAATTACGCCAATCACGATAGCGAACTGCAATAGGGGAAATCTCACTATGCTTCGTATTGGAGCCAAAAGCAGTTTGATCATCCGGTGGGTGCTCCCGGCGGTGGCTCAACAGAACTCGGTGAAAACAGGCACATTGACGCTATCGGCGGTGTAGACGCCCTGTTCTTTTGTCACCATGAACTGAATAATGGTCGTCATCAGCCAATTGTACCACAAACACACATTCAGTGAGACAAGATGGCGGCAAAAGATTAGACGGCATCAAAAGCATCCCGTTCGTGGGATCAATATTTGGTCAAAGCCGTTTTCGATGCTTCAGCGGCGGATTGGCCAAAGCGATCGGAGGCGGAGATACGTGCTTACGAACAAGAGCTTAATCGCGGATACGAGTGCCAGCTCTTTGCGCTTCCATCACCAATTGCAATGTCCGGTGACTTGAAACGTATTATCAACGTTTCGGTTGGCGCCATGAACTTTAGAATCTGCCCGCCATTCGCATTGAATGAAAAAAAGCATGCGTCTGGATCGTTCGTCGAAGTCGCCATTCCCGAGGACGTCGGGCTCCTTACATTGTTGGCAAAAATCCGAAGCTCACGATGGAAACATACCTTGCGGCCGGCAAGATAGCCTTAGAAAAGTACGTGGCGAGCATTCCTCGTGGTGAATGGCCGAAGCTCATGATGATGACTCTCAACCGAACAACTGACTAACTCTCTTACCTGCCCTGACGGCAGTATCTGGACAAAGAAAAATGGCCCCTCGCGGGACCATTTCTGTGCCGTGCCTCAATCGTCGTCTCAATAGTCGTGGCGACGATGCTTGACGATCACCACTCTGTCCGCGTGGCGATGGCGCCGCCAGCCTTCGTGCCAGCCGCGATCGCGATGCTCACGGAACTCGGCGCGTGCGCCGTGACCGCTGGAGGGTGCGCGCCGTGTTCGGCGAGCCTCGATGGATGACAGCCGTGCGCAGCCTATCCTGCGTGATCGAGCGGTTGCAGAACAATTGGCACAACCAGCGTCGTTATGGCATCGAATGGTTGAACAGCAGAGCGCCGAGCGACCGGGCCGCCTCCTCGGTGCAGCTCGCGCCGGTCCTGCCGGCAAGCCGACGCCAGCGCGCTGCGATTTCGCCAAGCGAGATGTTCTCCTTGACGCGGGGATGGCTGACGCAGACCGCGCCGTCTTGCGTCCAGCCGGCCTCGAAGGTCATGCGGTGATCGAGGTCGGGCGCCTGGATGCCGTAGTCGTCATAGAGGTCGATGAGCATTCCATTTCTGGTAGTGCCTGTGCCGTCGCCGCCGTAGTCGGCCCGGACCATGCGGATGCACGCATTGAAGAGATCCAACTGCGAAGGCACCGGCTCGCCGTCGTGGTGCGAGACCGGCTGCGGTAGATTGCGGGTTTGCCAAGGGTGATAGCCAAAGCGAACGCACTTGCCCATCGCACCGGCCGTGCAGGCGAGTTCGAAGCTGCCGGGTTCGCCGGCACCGAGCCGTCCATCGGCGTAGGAAAAGCGGCCGGCAACCGAAATCGCTTGCCGTCTACCGTCGGGGCCGTCCTCGCATAGCGGTCCCCACGCGCCGTCCGGCCCCTCGACCGCGAAACTGTGCAGCCAAATCACATCGGCCGGGGCGACATCGCGGCGCTTGTCGTCGGGGTCGCGCTCGATGCCGTCGAGCCGTACCCGCCGCAGCCGGTCGCCTTGATCGATCAGCAGACTGGCCCCGATCAGATCGCGGGAGGCGAGGACGCGGCCATCGGCCAACGTGATCTTCAGGACGGTGCCTTCCACGGCAATCGATGCGACCGGCGACGCGGCCCTGTCGGCCTCGTCACCGGCCAGCGCCGGAGCGGCAACGACCGCCGCCACGACAGCCAGGACCGTCAGGGCGCCGTGCAGCCCGAGCGTCGTCCGCATCACGCCCTTGGTCGGCAGTGGCCGTGATCAGGGCAGCGCCGGCAAGACCGAGATCCCGATCCCCGATTGGCGCGGCAACTCGACCGCGATCACCCGGCCAACCTCGCCCGCTGAATTAACGGCGCGCTCGCTGCCGGTAAAACCGTTGGCGCCATTGGGGGTGATGCCGTTGGCGGTAAGGCGATTGGGACTGATGCTGTTGACGGCCTCCACGGATCGGGCCGGTGCCGCAGCCAGCATGGCAAAGGCGGTACCGGTCAACATGATGGTCTTCAACATGCGCGTCATTGGGAAGCTCCGTTGGTGGGAAACCTGAATAGCGGTTGAATGGTGGGGATTCGTTCGAACCACGAACGTTGCTGGCCGTATGACGGCGGCGGGCGGGGGTGTACAGGATCGCTCGACTTGCCGCGTCCACCGTTTGGTTGGTTCGACCTGAAATGGTGTGTCAGCTATGTCTCCGAACACCCAAGTGATGTGTCCGGTTCGAACGCAACGAGGGGAGAGGGAAGAAGAAGTTCGCCGCTTGGCTCGTCCGCAAAAAGAAAATGGCCCCTTGCGGGGCCAATTCCTGTGTCGCGCCTTAGTAGTCGTGGCGACGATGCTTGACGATCACCACTCTGTCCGCGTGGCGATGGCGCCGCCAGCCTTCATGCCAGCCGTGATCGCGATGTTCGCGGAACTCGGCACGCGCGCCGTAGCCGTGATGATAACCGCCGCGCTTGATCACGACGGTCTCGGCGTTGGCAATAGACGGTGCCGCAATCGCGATGGCGCCAAGCGCCGCGATGATTAGTCCAAACTTCTTCATGCTTTCATCCTCGGTTGAGCGACGATTAAACATCGCAGCCGCGCGAACGTTCCCAGCGAATCCGAAGAGAATTCTGAACAACCATTCAGCGACCATGTTGCACGCAATGCGAGTGCGGCGGGCGCGGGTCGGATCGTGGGCATGGCGATAAGCCGGCGTGGGTCGCGAGCTAATTGCACTTATGCTGTGACGGAGTTGGGTTGCCGTTGGCGGTGAATTTGCCATTCCTGATGGTGTATTCGCCGTTCTGGTTGCGATTGTACATCGCGCGCATGGTGCCGTCGGGCTGCATCGCAAATCCATACTCGCGGATTTGTTTGAGCTTCGGGAAGAAGACGCGCAAATTCAACATGCCGTCCCCGGAAACCTTGGCGGTGACCACTTCGCTTGCATCGGTGGTGGCGCCGAAGTTGCGCCGGTGCACGACCCGGTCGCCTGACGCGATCTCATAGGCAAGCACCGCGCCTTGGCCCCTGTCGGGAGCAACCGAACAGTCCAGCGACCAGGCTCCTATCAATCCCCAGGCGCGCGCCGTCTCGGCCACCGTCTCCGCGGACGCGTTGAGCGTGAGCGTCAGGAGGAAAGGGATTGCCAGCGCCCGTCGCCTGAAAGGCCCGTTCACGTTCAAGGCTCCGCTTCCTCGAGTTGATCGACGATCGAAGTCTAGCATTTCGATTTCGGCGCAAATGCGCCCGCGCCCGCCATCGGCGGCTTGCGGAAATCCGGTGCCCGGCGCATCATCCATGCATAAAAAGGCTATCAGGGGGAACGCCAGCATGTCCGCATTGTCGCGTCGCAATTTTCTTGAGCTTACGGGATCCGCTGCTGCCGCCGCGCTGTCGGGGCGCTTCATAACGCCTGCTGACGCGGCGATGGGTCCCGCCGACAAGTTCGACCTCGTGATCAAGGGCGGCGACGTGCTCGATCCCAGCCAATCGCTGCGCGGCAAGCGCGACATCGGCATCCGCTGGGGAATGATCGAGGCGATCGAGCCGGAGATTCCCGCCGCCCGCGCGTCGAAGACCATCGACGCGTCAGGCAAGCTGGTGACGCCGGGCCTGATCGATCTGCATTGCCACGTCTATCCCTATGGCTCGGCGATCGGCATTCCCGCTGACGAGCTGGTGCAGCATCAGTGCACCACCACGGTGGTGTCGGCGGGCGACGCCGGCGTCAACAATCTCGCGGCATTGCGCCGCTACATCGTGGCGCAATCGCGTTCGCGGATATACGCGTTCGTCCACATCGCCAATAACGGATTGTCGGCTTTCCCGGTGGCGGAGCTCTACAACATCGACAACGCGCAGATGGAAGCCTGCGCCATGGCGCTGGCGGAAAATCCGGATTTCCTGATCGGCGTCAAGGTGCGGATGTCGGAGAACGTGATCTTCAAGCACGGTCTGGAGCCGCTGAAGCGCGCGATCCAGGCCTGCGAGATGTGCGGCTGGCCGGCCAAGATGATGGTGCATATCGGCGGCGTCGAGACCGGCGAATTGATGTCGAAGATTCTCGATCTGCTGCGGCCCGGCGACGTCTTGACCCACGCCTATTCCGGCGCGCCGAACATCGGTGGCGCCTTCACCAACATCGTGCAGGACGGCAAGCTGCTGCCGGCGGCGCTCGCCGCCAAGCAGCGCGGCGTGATGTTCGATGTCGGCCATGGCGGCGGCAGCTTTGACTTTACCGTGGCGGAAGTGGCTATCCCTGCCGGCTGCGCGCCGGATACGATCTCGTCTGATATCCATGTGTTCTCCGGCAATTCACCCGGCGTGCCGTTCCTGCCGAACGTGATGAGCAAGTTCATGACGATGGGCTTTTCGCTGGAACAGGTGGTGACGATGGCGACCACGGCGCCGGCCAAGATCATCAACCGCGCGCCGAAGATCGGCACGCTGCAGATCGGCGCGCCCGGCGATGTCGCGATCATGGAGCTGGTGGAGGGGCCGGTCACGTTCGTCGATACCCGCAACAACAAGCGCGACGGCAAGGCCTATCTGAAGCCGGTTCAGACCGTGATCAACGGCGTGCCGTTCGGCCGGCCGTATCAAGCGCCGTTTGCGGTGAGGTAGCCGGCGTTTCCATCAAGTCACCAACCAATGCTCAATCACCATATCGGAAGACACCATGCGAGCGCGCGTAAACCTGAGGCCACTATTCTGCCTGACGGCCTTATTGGGAGCAGGATTTTTCATGCCATCTGCGAGCGCTGCCACATTCGTGTATGTCGGAAATGCCGATAGTCAGAATGTCACCGTTCTGGAGCTCAAATCGAGCGGCGATCTGACGCCGGTCGAAACCGCGGCGGTGCCCGGTCCCGCCAAGCCCGGCAGCTCGCTGCCGCTCGCGGTTAGCCCCGACAAAAAGCGTCTCTTTGTCGGCTTGCGCAACGAGCCGTATTCCGCGGTGACTTTCGCAATCGATGCCAAGACCGGTAAACTGACGCTGGTGGGCCAAGGCCCGTTGGCTGATTCAATGGCGTATGTCGTCACCGACCGGAGCGGGAAGTTTCTGCTTGGCGCGTCGTATGGCGGCAACAAGGTCTCGGTCAATCCGATCGGACCGGACGGCGTGGTGCAGCCGGCGCAGCAGATCGTGGAGACGCAACCGAATGCGCATTGCATCATGCCCGATCCATCGAACCGCTACGTGCTGCACACCAGTCTTGGCGGCGACCTTGTGTATCAGGACAAATTCGACGTCAAAACCGGCAAGCTGACGCCCAACGATCCGCCGAGCGTCAGCGTCAAGGCCAAAGCGGGTGCGCGTCATCTGGTGTTTTCTCCCAACAAGAGGTTCGTCTATCTGGTCAATGAACTCGACGCATCGATCTACGTTTTGCCGTGGGATGCCAAGACCGGTACCCTGAAAAAGGAAGTTCAGATCACGACTTCATTGCCTGGGGGTTTCGAGGGCAAGCCGTGGGCGGCCGACATCCACCTCACGCCGGACGGCAAATTTCTCTATGCCTCCGAACGCACCACCAGCACGCTTGCGGCGTTCAGCGTCGATCCCAAGACGGGAATGCTGACATCGATCGATTCCTATCCAACGGAAAAGCAGCCACGCGGCTTCAACATCGATCCGACCGGCCGCTATCTGCTATCTGTCGGCCAATTGTCCAACAGCATGACGAGTTATGCGATCGACAAGGCGACCGGCAAGCTCACCAAGCTCAGGGAATATCCGATGGGAAAGAATCCGAACTGGGTCGAGATCGTCAGCTTCTCGCGGTAGCGTGGATCAATGCGCTTTCTTTCGTCGCGCGCGAAAGCATATGGGACCGCTTGCTTGGTGATGCATAGCTGAAACTTCCGGGGAAGATGCAGCGAAAACGCGAAATGGGGCAAGCTCATCACCGATGCCGGCATTAAAGGCGAGTAGGGCAGCGCGCCGTCTCATCGCATCAGCTTCGCGCCCGCTTCTCCACATTCGCGATTCTGGCGGGCACGCCGAACTCCTTGCGGCAGACCTCGGCGAGTACCGCGACACCTTCGCGGATCTGCTCATGAGATGGACTGGCGAAGCATAGCCGCAGCCGGCTGCCGGCATAGGCCTTGTCGGTGGACCATTCCGGTCCCGGATTGATGGCGACGCCGGCGGCGAGCGCTGACTGGTACAGTTTCAGCGTATCCACGTTGTCCGGCAGCTTCACCCACAAAAAGATCCCGCCCTTGGTGTCTTCGAATTCGGCCGACGTGCCGAATTGCGCGTTGAGCGCTTCCATCAGGGTGTCGAGCTTGGCGCGCAGGCCGCGCGTCAGCTTCGGCACATGCGCAGCGAAATGCGGCGCGCAATATTCCGCGAGCACCATCTGCTCGAGCGCGCCGGAGCCGGCGTCGGTCTTCAGCGCCAGCATCCGCGACAGCGCGGCCCAGGGTGCGACGATGTAGCCGACCCGCAACGCCGGCGCGATCGATTTTGAGAATGAGCCGATGTGAATCACGCCGCCATTTGTGTTCATGGCATAAAGCGCGGGCGGTCGCTTGCCGTCCCAGATCAGGTCGGCGTAGCAATCATCCTCGAACACCGGCACGGCATATTGTTCGGCGAGCTTGAGCAGTTCGTGCCGGCGCGCCTCAGGCATGATGGTGCCGGTCGGATTCTGTACGGTCGGGATGGTGTAGATGTATTTCGGCATGATGCCGCGGCGCTTGAGGTCCTCCAGCGCCGCCGCCAGCGCGTCCATCCGCATACCCTCCCGGTCGAGCGGAATGCCGACCACGTTGACGCCGAGCCGGGTCAGCCGGTTCAGCGCGCCCTGATAGGTGTCCCGCTCGATAATCACGGTGTCGCCGCGCGCCAGCAGCGTCGCGTTGACAAGATCGAGCGCCTGCAGCGAGCCCGAGACGATCAGGATGTCGTCGGCGACGCAGTTGATCCCGGCATCGCGCTTGAGTTTGGTCGTGAGAAATTCGCGCAAGCGACGGTAACCCTGCGGGCCGCTGGCGAGGCCATAGGTGGCGAGCGTTTTGCCCTCGCGCTTGAGGACCGCGTTGACGGCTTCGATCAGCCCGTCGACCGGAACCTGGTCCGGATCGTTATTGCCGCCGATAAAATTGTA
>WNFC01026196.1_pt1 | contig 11362 bp, 13 predicted proteins | sample 5400541 | NCBI WGS metagenome assembly WNFC01 (sample SAMN13153342, study PRJNA577476) | soil metagenome | isolation source: 120 cm saprolite under Douglas fir tree site 2 hole 2 replicate 1 | place: USA:California | collected 2015-04-18
ATCGTGCCCAGTGGCGTAACGCGGAATGTGAAGTCCGCGTAATAGCCGGAAGCGATCTGAAACGAGTACACGCCAGGTGCGAGATCGAACGACTGCACCGTTCGCGAGTCGACCCAGTTGCTGGTCACGCCGGGGATGACGAAATAGCGATAGACCAGCGGCGTAGCGTCGATTTTAACTGGGAATGTGCCCCCGCTGGCGTGGGCAATCGAGGTGCCCAGTCCGGCGGCCAGGCCCGCCCCGAGCGCACCCGCGGCTAAACCGAATGCCCCACGAAGTACATCGCGCCGTTCGGCACGCGCGTCGAATATCGATCCGTCCATTGCTTTGCTTCTCCTGTGTGACCAGCACGCGTCTGAGACGCGCTTCTCGTCAGGGTTCCGCGCAATGAACGCCGCTCACGCCCACTTTCGCGCAGCGCACGGCTTGCGCTCAGGTTGTGCGGGCTTGATTGTCACACCCACCAGCGCTCGACTACGCTCGAAGAACCGTGCGGTTCGATGGCTAGTCTCGATCGGGAGCGGTTGCGCGCGACGTTCGACGACGACGCGGAGCTGTACGACCAGGCTCGGCCGGGGTACCCGCCGGCGTTATTCGCGGATCTGGCTGAACTGGCGGAGCTGGGCCCTGGTTCGCGCGTGCTGGAGATCGGCTGTGGGACCGGCCAAGCGACCGTACCGCTGGCGCAGCGCGGATACACGGTCGTCGCCGTCGAACTTGGCTCGAACATGGCCTCAGTTGCGCGACGCAAACTGGCAAGCTTCGGCGCGGCAACGGTCGTCGTTTCGGCGTTCGAGGATTGGCCATTGCCTGCGGAACCCTTTGATGCGGTGGTATCGGCCACGGCGTTTCATTGGCTGGACCCCGCCATCAGAGTCAGCAAGTCGGCCGACGCACTGCGTGCGGGTGGCACGCTGGCCACCATCTCGACCCACCACGTCGCGGGTGGTGACGTGGCGTTCTTCGACGAAGCCCAGGCGTGCTACGAACGCTGGGACCCCGCCACGCCGCCGGGCCTTCACCTGGAACGCGCAGACGAGATCCCCTTTGAGAGTGACGAGGTGGATCGCTCTGACCGATTCAGCCCGCCCAGGTTCCGCCGCTATGAATGGCAGCAGACGTATTCAACCGCCCAGTACCTTGAGGTCCTTCAAACCTACTCGGGCCACCGCCTGCTCCAGCAGGACCTGCGGGCCGGTCTGTTGGCCTGCATCGCCGACTTGATCGATACCCGCTACCGCGGCTCGATCACCAAACGCTATATGACCGAGCTGCGCGTCGCACGCAGCCAACACTCTGGGGCCGGCTGGCGCAGCCGCCCCAGAGCGTAGCGTTCGGTTACGGTCGGTGTTCAGCCGCCGCGGCACAGGCTTTCGGGTGTGCTGCGCAGAACGCAGCCCGCTCTTGCGCCTCGTCAACGTGGCGCGCAGCGCACGCCTCGGGGTGGTTCTGGCACCAGGCGGCACGGTCTTCGGCGCGATCCATGACCTGGTCGGCACACGCCTCGGGGTGCAGGGCGCAGAACTTCACCCGCTCGGCGTCGGCTTTGGCGATCTGATCGGCGCACGCCTCGGGATGGGCAGCGCAGCGCGACCGGTCGTCGTCGGCATCGGCTGTCGCCGTCGGGGCTGTCGACGGCGCCGCCGTAAGTGCTACGCGCGGACTGTCGGCCGAATCGTCGTCGGCGAAGGCGAGCGCGGGGACGAGGCTTAACAGCGCACTCGCGACAAGAACAAGAAGACGAAGACGCATTGCAATGGGCTCCAAGCAACAGGAAGTGGGAAGGGCCGTCTAGTGGTGACCATCGGCCGATCCGCACTCGCCATTACGCCCACTTGGCCAAAGGCGTTACCGATCGCGCGGAAGATCCCCCGCTCAGGGGGCGATGTACTCGTACAGATTTGCCACGAGAATCGCGCCATCGGCAAGCAGGACCGAGACGAGAATCCGCCGATAGTCGTGACCCTCGAAGTCGTCCAGTCGAGCCCAATGCTCGGGTAGTGCGGCCGAGGTCAGCACGCTGACAGGCACCTGGCCATTGCCCGGCCGGAACGCCGGGTAACCCTTGGCCATGAACCGCACGCCTTCAACGGTCCCGTCAACCCACGTGCCGGGTACCCCGTCGAGCATCGCGTGATTCGACTCACCCGGCCTGAGCGTGCCGTAGACAGCCAATCGCGTAGCTGCGCCTGTTTCCTGCACACGCTGATCTTAGACGCCGGCGTCGACAGGCCCGCCTGCTAAGGTTTCAATCTGGCGACACCGCGCGGCGATCTCCTGGCAGTCCTGCGACTGCCCGCATTCGGGAGCTATGCCGCAAGTCGCGCGGCCAGCGGCATTGCCAATGCGCTGCTGCAGGCGGTCATTCTGTGGCAGGTGTACGCCATCTCGCATTCAACGTTGAGCCTCGCCATCGTCGGACTGGTTGGCTTTGTCTCAGCGTTGCTCAGCAGTCTGATCGGCGGGGTGGTCGTCGACACCTACGACCGGCGCGTCGTCCTGTTCATCTCGCAAATCGTGCCGGGTCTGGGCAGTCTGACGCTGCTGGCCGCCATTGCTACCGATCACGTCTTTCTCGAATTGATCTACGCGTTGGTGCTGGTCACTAGTCTCGCATCGTCGTTCGAATACCCGGCCCGCCAGGCCATCCTGCCGGCGATCGTGCCGCGCCGCTTGTTTACGCGTGCCCTGACTATCAACTCGGCGCTCAGCTCAGTGACCTCCGTCGCCGGCCCTGCGCTCGGCGGCGTCCTGATCGCGCTGGGTGGCATCGGCCAGGCGTATGCGGTCCACGCGCTGCTGATCGGGCTGTCTCTGATCACCCTCGTGCCGCTGCACATTCCGCCAATGCGCGGGACGGGGCGGATCCAGCTCGCCGCGATTCGAGAAGGATTGGCGTTCGTGTGGCATCGGCCGGTGCTGCTCGGGGCCATGAGCCTGGATATGTTCGCCGTCCTCTTTGGTGGGGCCAGAGCGCTCCTGCCGGTGTACGCCGTCGACGTGCTGCGCGCGGATGCGCTCGGCTACGGAATTCTGTCGGCCTCGCTCGAGGCAGGCACACTGGCGATGGCCGTGATTCTCATCGTGCTGCCGACGACGACCCACACCGGCCGGATCTTGCTCTACTCTGTGGCGGCGTTTGGCCTGGCCACGGTCGTATTTGGTGCCTCGCGCTCGCTGCCGCTGTCGATCGCCGCCTATGCGCTGGTCGGCATGGCCGACCAGGTCAGCATGGTCATGCGCCAGAACACGATTCAATTGAACACCCCGGACTCGCTGCGCGGGCGGGTGACGGCTCTGAATTCGGTGTTCATCAGTGCGTCGAACGAGTTGGGCGCGGTGGAGTCAGGTCTGGTCGCGGCCGCCACCAACGCGGTGTTCGCCGTCGTCAGTGGCGGACTGGCGTGCCTGGTCGTGGTTGGACTGATTGCCTGGCGAGTGCCCGCGCTGCGGCACTACCAGATACACTCCGTTGACTGAGCAGACGCGATCGAACATCTCGCACGCGGAGGATCACGGCTCATGGCACTGAATGTTGGTGCGGGGATTCTGAACCGGATGGCCGCGACAAACGACCATCCGCTCGAGGACTCGACCTTCAAAACGAACGCCGACGGAACGCTCGTCGAGAAGACCCTGGGCAGCCAGGGCTTGTACGTGGCCTCAAACGCGAGTGGCCAGTGGGAGTCGTTCGGCCCTCTCCCCGTCGCGGAGTAATTTGCCGCCACCTACTCCGCACGTTGGTCCGACTCTGGCGGCAGATACCTCGAACTACACCGGTGCGATCAGTCGGGCTTCAATGACGCAATGGAAGAATGCTGGTTACGGGCTGGTCCTGGTCGAGGCCATCGACCCGCCCCCGACGTACCCGCCGTCGGTCACTGGGCTGCAGATAGACACGGCCGTGGCATGCGGGCTGGCGGTAGACGCATACATCTACTGCTGGTGGGACATGGCTCGCTTGCAGCGCGATATCGACACACTTCGTGGGCGACAGCTCAATCGTCTCTGGCTCGATGTTGAGGAATTTGCGAACGGACTGGACTGCCGGCCAGCGTGGCCGCGCGCATTGCCTTCGTCAAGCAAGCCCTGAACGTCCTCGACGCTTATCCGAACAAACAGCAAGCTCTGGCAGGCATCTACACCGGCGGCTGGTACTGGGGCAACGCGAGAACCCCCAACTACATGGGCAACGCCACAGACTTCGCCAATCGCCTGCTGTGGACAAGCCAGTACGACGGGATTCCAAATGTCGACGTCGTCAGCCTGTACGGCGGCTGGCAACAAGCAGCGATCAAGCAGTGGCAGGGGACGAGCACGCTGGCGGGGGTGAAGAACGTCGATCTGAACGTCGTCCGGTCTGATTAAGCTGGAGATCCCGAGCTCGCCCGAGTTGGTGGAATTCATGGTAGCCGCCGGCTTCGAGTACATCATCGTCGACGGCGAGCACGGCGGCGTCAGCACCGAAGCCATGGCTTGAGTACGCGTCTGAGCGGTGTCCTGCTCGTGGCCGTGTCCGCCACGTGCTTTGCCGCGATGCCTGTCTTCGCGCGGACGATGTACGCGGACGGCGGCGATCCGAGCACCCTCCTGTTGCTGCGCTTCGTGCTGGCCGCCGCGCTCCTGCTGCTGCTCGCGGGCCGACGCGCGTCGCGGCCAACTGGACCCAGGCTCGGCGGCCTCATCATGCTGGGCGCGCTCTACGTCTGCCAGTCATTGGCGTACTTCACCGCGCTGACGATGACCGCGGCCTCGCTGCTCGGGTTACTGCTGTACGTGTACCCGGTTGTCGTGGCCTTACTCGCCAGCGTGCTGTTCCACATTCCGTTGACGCGATCTCGGCTCGTTTCGCTGGCTATCGCCGTGATCGGCGCAGCGTTGACGATCGGCCCGCTCGGCGGCGGTAACTGGCTCGGGATCGGGCTGGGTCTGGCCTCGGCGCTGACCTACGCCGGCTACATTCTGATCGCGACGCGGCTCACGCGCAGTGTCGACCCGGTGTGGTCGTCGGCGATCATCACTGCGTCCGCGGCGTCGATCTTTAGCGCACTCGCGCTGGCGCACGGCGTGGCCTTGCCGGCTTCACCGATCGGCTGGGCGGCGGTCGTTGCGATCGCACTGGTCTCGACGGTTGTCGCCATCCTGTCATTCCTGGCTGGGCTGGCGCGCATCGGGCCGACGGACGCGGCGACCCTGTCGACGCTCGAGCCGGCGATGACGGCCCTGCTGGCGGTCTTGCTGTTGGGCGAAAGTCTCGCGCCGGTGCAGATCCTCGGCGGCGCACTGATCGTCTCGGCGGCGCTGATCGTCGCCCGCGCGGATGCGCCGGCGGTCCAACTCGCGCCAGCATCACCTACCCGATCGACATCACACCGTGCCGCCTGAGGCCAGTCGAAAGGCCTGCTCAACCAGCGAACCGCCAATTTCGGGCAGCGTGTGCAGCTCGACCGTGTCGGGCTGGTCCTTGAGTTTGATCTCGATGCCCTCGCCAAGTGGCTTCGCGTCGCGACCGAAGAGCAGGCGCACGACCGGTCGGTCTCGCTTTCTGGGTGAGCTGGCCACGACAACACCCAGGCAGCGATCGTATTCGCCTCCAGACACGCGGACGGCGACGCCGATGGGGAATAGTTCGACCATGCCGATGAACGCGTCGACGGCCTCCTTGTTCAGGTGCGCGCCCGACATTTCGCGCAGCAGCCGGACAACCTCGGGCGTCGGTAGCGCCGCTCGATACGGACGATCTGACGACAGCGCGGAGCACACGTCGGCCACGGCGCCCAGCTCAGACAGGAGCGCGATGCGCCGCGGGCTGAAACGCTCCGGCTGCGTGCGGTAAATCTGGTTCGTGCCGAAGAGCTTGCTCGGATAGCCGCTGCCGTCCTGGTGTTCATGATGTTGGAGCGCCACCTGTGGCGGGCGCGGGCTGTCGAAGGGCATCTGGCGCAGCATCTGAAAGCCTAAGACCGTGTGTTGCTTGATCTGTTCAAATTCTTTGGCAGTCAGCTTGCCGGGTTTGGTGAGGATGCGGTCGTCGACGTACATCTTGCCGATGTCGTGCAACAGACAGCCGAGCGCCAGGTCCTTCAGATAGGCGCGTTCCAATGCCAATCGACGGCCGAGCACCACGCCGTAGAACGCGACGTCCACGGAGTGCTCAAAGGTGTAGTTGTCGTGGCTCTTGAGCGAGGCGATGCCGGCCAGCGTCTTGGTTTCGAGTCCCTCGCCCAGGAGATCTTCCGCGTCTCGATCCAGTTGCTGGAGCTGCCGCGCGATACCCTCGCCGATGTCGAGCGGCACTTCAGGCAGCACGTGGGCGCCCTCTTTGGCGACCTGATCGCGCACGCCCTGCGTAGCTTCGGCCATCAGCTCGTACAGGGTTTGCACGTTGCGCACGTTGGCGACCCGCAAACGCTCCGAGATGATGCCGATCGGCTCCACGTCATCGGCGATGCCGTCCTGGACATACACGGCGTGAAAGCCGCGCTCACGCAGCGCGGTGACATATTCGGGTCCAAGCTCACTGCCGCGCGTCAGGAGCACCTCGCCGTGTGTGCCGTAGAGGGTTTTGCCCAGCCGCATCTGCGGCTCCAGCTTCGCAACAGGCACTTTGTGAATGAGCTCGTTACCTCGTCTGTAAACATTATCTAGACCGGTCCTGAGTGGTGTTTTGAACGCACGCAAGGAACCATTGGACTAGAAGATTGGTTCGATGCGGGCTGATAAACCGAAGCGATTCTCCATGGTACGAGGAGAGCGTGACGGTTGTTCAGCGAGCACGGGTGCCAGGCTTGGACCGGCTGGTCTGGCTTGTCGTCGGGGAGGATCACCTCCCGGTGGAGCCGATAGGTCGGCACCTGGCTCATCTGGACGATGTAGAGTGTTCGCCGAACACGCTGCGGGCGTACGCGCACCACCTCGAACTGTTCTGGAATTACCAGGCCTGTGCGCAGCGCGGCGCGCCTCGCCAAGGCCCTGGCCCGTCGGCCGCGCCACCCCGCTCGCCCAGAGTGGCCACGCCACTTCAGCGCTCGAAGGTGTACGTGAACTTCAGGCGTCTGCCCCGGCCGCCATGCGCAACTTTTCAGGCACGCGGACTGGCCTGATCAGGAGCGTCGCGCCGAACGCGACCATGCACACAAAACTCAGTGCCACTTCGATCAGATTCACCACACCCAACCCGAGGATTTCGGCTGGCGTTGACACCGCGTTGACAACGGCAAGGACTACCGTGAACCAGGCCAGTGGCGCGGGAAGCACCCGCGAGCGCAACAGTAGAAAGCCCAGAGACCCTAAGGCCAGGGCCAGCGGGACGGCGTCGGCGTCGTCCATCGTGCCACCCAAGGTGAACAGCGCCAGCACTCCGGCATCGGCTGCGCCGAGCTGAGCGCGCTCAGCCAACGCGTACAGCATCCCCGCGTGTGCCCACTGGAGCGCGACGGCAGCACCAGCCCCGATATACGCGAGCGTGGCGGGGACGCCGCGGCCGCCACTGAGCACCACGAGCAGCACGACCACGACGGCAAAGAGCGTGTTAACCAACCCGTCTGCGAAACCGGTGATCAAGATGAGCTGTCCGTTCTGCGCTGCCCAGGCCACGGCCTGCGGGGCCGTCAGATTCGAGTGCAGCGTGCCCCCGGCACCAGCGATCAGCACTGACAAGAAAACTGCGGCCGTACATAGTGCAGCAAGACCGGCCACACGACCGACGACGGGACCGTTTCCATTCTGCGGATGTTCGATGTTCACGATGCGCCTCCCAGAGGTGAAGGATCAACTGGACCAACGTAGTCCGCAGGACGACAGTTGTCGTCGCTCCGGATGACGACTTCTCGTCATCCCCTGGGAGTCCTCCGTGGGGAGGACGACACAGCCCGCCTCCGCGGCTACCCTGGACGGATGCGGCGCCCATGGCCACTGCTAATGGGGTTCCCAGCGCGTCTGGCCACACCATCGATTCAGGACTGGCTGCTCGCCGGCGGCTTCGCCGTCGCCGCTGAGGCCGAGGCGCTCATCCGAGTTGCAGGTCCGTCGTGGTCGCAGGAAATCACAGCGCTTGCGGGTCTGGCCGTTCTCGCTCTCGCCTGGCGCCGGCGGCGGCCCCTCTACACGCTGGCGGCGCTGACCGCGGGGTTGACAGTCGACACGATCGGCGGGGGACTGGTCGAGACGGCGGTGCCCGTCTGCGCCGTCTTCGTCACGGGGTACTCGCTGGGTGTGTACGCCGACCGTCGCGACATCGCAGTCGGAAGCGGCCTGGCCATGGCCGGGATCATCTTTGGGAACGTCGTCCAGCCACAGAGCCGCCCGTTAGGCAACTCCTTGCTCTTCTTCGCGCTGTTTGGCCTTGGCACGCCGGTGCTCATGGGCCGCCTCGTACGCAGTCGGTCGCGGCTTGTCGAACGCTTGCGCGAGCAGACCGACCAACTCAGGGTGGAGCGAGAGGCGCGGGTGGTCCAGGCCGCGCTGGCGGATCGCCTGGACGTGGCGCACCATCTGAACGAAGTCGTCACTCGCTGCGTACGGGCGCTGCTGGCACAGGTGGCGATCGCCGAGGCCCAGGCGGGCTCCGGCGGGGCATCCGCGGCCGCAGAGATCGAGCGCATCGCCCGTGAGGCGCTTGGCGAGATGCGGCGGCTGCTAGTGCTGCTGTCGCCGAATAGCGGTGCAACAGCGGTTCCAGCAGGTGGCGTGGTCACCCTCTTGCGGCAGACGGCGTTGATCGGCATTCAGGCTGCACCGGTGAAGGAAGGACGGGAGGTAGGGCTGGAGCTGCGATCTCCGAGCCGCTGGTGGTCCGCGTCAAGGCATTTCTGGCCGGTCGTGCTGGCGACTGCGTTCTTTGCCCTTCTCAGCTGGGCGATACAGATCTCGGACGACCTGCGCGGCCCTCGATTACTGAACCTCGTCGCCGCCGCCGCCGTTTCCGCGCCGCTGGCGTTTGCGAATCGTTGGCCGATCCCCGCCTCCGTGGTGTCGCTGCTCGCGGCCGCCTTGTCCTCGCTAGTCCTCACACCGCTGGGGCCCCTGCTGCCGAGTGTGCTGCTTGCCCTGGCCCTCCCGTTCTCGGTCGCGGCCTACAGCGACTGGCGGCGGGCGCTGCTCGGGCTGGCGACCTACGGAGCTGCATTTTGTGCGTTCTACGTTGTGAGTCGCCCCTCGCCGTTCGGGCCCGGCGAGGCTGCCGAGGCGGTGGTCCTCTCGCTCGTCGCCTGGATCGCCGGCCGCGTGGTGCGGGACCGCTGGCAGCTCGCGATGCGGATTGTGGAGACCAATCAGCAGTTAGTGGAGGAGCGAGAGGCCAGAGCTCGGGAGGCGGTCATCGCCGAGCGGGCCCGCGTCGCACGTGAGCTGCATGACGTGATCGGACACAGCCTGACGGTGATCGTCCTCCAGGCAGGCGCCGCCCGCCGGTCGTGGCTCACCGACCGGGAGCGTGCGCTGACCGCCCTCGCCACGGTGACGAGGGTGGCGAGGGAGAGCCTGACCGATCTCTTGGCCAGCCTGGATGCACTCGAAGCAGAGCCGCCTGATGGGGCCGAGCATCCGCGCCTGGAGGCTCTCGATCGCCTGATCGAGATGGCCGGGTTGGCCGGACTGCGGGTCGATCTCAGGGTCGATGGCAAGCCGACCCCGCTTCGCCCCGAGATCGAGTTGGCCGCCTACCGCGTGGTGCAGGAAGCCTTGACCAATGTCATCAAGCACGCTCCAAGCGCCAAGACCACGGTCGTGATCCGCTACAACGCAGAACGCCTCGAGCTCGAGGTGACGAACAACCTCCCGCCCGCCAGTCGGCACCGTGCTGCACATCCCGAGGGCGGCCGTGGCCTGGTCGGCATGCGCGATCGCGTGGTGGCCTGCCAGGGTAGTGTGGAGTGGGGGCTGCAGAATGGGGACGAGTTCGCCGTCAGGGCGCAGCTCCCCGCCCGGACCTAGCTGAGATGGCGATCCGAATCGCGATTGCCGATGACCAGGAGCTCGTCCGGGCCGGGCTCCGCATGATCATTGAGGGCGAGTCCGATCTGAAGGTGGTAGCCGAGGCTGCCAACGGCGAGGAGGCGGTGGCCATGACGCTCCATTCCCACCCCGACGTCCTCCTGATGGATGTGCAGATGCCTGGCCTCGACGGCATCCGCGCGACACAGCGGATCGTCGCCGCCGGCGCAACCTCGGCGACCAGAGTGCTGATGCTGACTACCTTCGACCTCGATGAGTACGTGTATGAGGCGATGCGGGCCGGAGCCAGCGGGTTCCTGCTGAAGGACCTGCCGGGCGAGGACCTTGTTATCGCCATCCGGCAGGCCGCCCGCGGAGGTGACGTCCTGCTCGCGCCCGCCGTGACTCGTCGTCTGATCGAACGCTTTGCCAAGAGCCGCCCGGCTGCGCTCAGGTCGCCATCGACGCTCCAGGACCTCACTCCACGCGAGCTGGAGGTCTTGAAGCTCATCGCCAGGGGGTTATCCAATCTCGAGATTGCCGAGCAGCTGCAGGTCAGCGAGACGACGGTCAAGACGCACGTCGCACGCGTGCTCCAAACCATGCCCCCTCGATCACCCGTCGACTGATGGAGCAGTTCTGCGCCCGCTCGGTAACCGGCGGCGCATCGAGGTTGTAATCCCCACTATTAGTGGCGCCGACTGGCGCGTTGAACGCGCACGATGAACGATTGTACTAGAACATGCGTTCGGTGTAGGCTGATAAACCGGAGCGATTCTCCAGCGTAGGAGTGAGCGTGACGGTTGTTCAACGAGCGCGAATACCAGGTTCCGATCGGCTGGTCTGGCTGGTCGTCGGAGAGGGCCACCTGCCCGTGGAGCCTGTGCGGCGTTACCTGGCCTATCTCGACGATGTGGAACGCTCGCCGAACACGTTGCGGGCGTATGCCTATCACCTCAAACTGTTCTGGGACTACCTGGCCTGGGCAAAGCTCGCCTGGATCGACGTCGGGCTTGGTCAACTCGCCCGCTTCATGGCCTGGCTGCGTCGCCACGACCCGGACGTCGTGCCATTCGGAGAAGCGCCGATCAGGAGGCGCGAGTCCACGATCAATACGATCCTTGCGGCCGTCAACAGTTTCTACGAATTTCACGAACGCCTCGGGTCGCTGCCTGTTTTCGAGCGCTATCGATTTGGCGTACGAACGAGCAACGCGAACAAGCCGTTCCTCCATCACATAACGAAAGGACAGCCAGTTCGGACGCGCCTGGTGAAAGCACGATCTCAGCGTCGTTTGCCACGCACGCTGGCGACGGAGGAGGTCAAGACGCTACTTGAGGCATGCACTCACGTCCGCGACCAGCTGCTGCTGTGCTTGTTGCGAGACACGGGGATGCGGATCGGACAGGTTCTGGGTCTACGTCACGCG
>WNFC01023218.1_pt1 | contig 11361 bp, 10 predicted proteins | sample 5400541 | NCBI WGS metagenome assembly WNFC01 (sample SAMN13153342, study PRJNA577476) | soil metagenome | isolation source: 120 cm saprolite under Douglas fir tree site 2 hole 2 replicate 1 | place: USA:California | collected 2015-04-18
TGCGCATCGCTACGGCCATGGAGCTCCGCGAGCAGGCGCGTCAGGGATGGATCCTCAATGATGCTCACGTTCTCCTCCCTTCGCTGGCATGATCCAGACAGGTTCGGCGGGTATGATCTCAGCCTGCACGACGCAGACACCCCGGGGCGAAAGCAACGTTCCAGGAAATGGCGCGGCACGTCAAGCGGAGGCGGCGCGCCGCGCGAAGTCCTGAGCCTGCTCCGCTGATGTCATACGCTCAGATCGGCAGCGCCGTCGTGCGTTTCACCGTTCGCAGCGTCAACGCCGATTGCACGCGCAGGACGCCTGGCAGTTGCGTCAGCACCTTGGTATGGATGCGTTCGAAATCCGCGGCATCCCGATAGACCACCCGCAGGATATAATCGGCGGGGCCGGCGAGGAGATAGCACTCGACGATCTCCGCATAGCGCTGCGAAGCCGTCTCGAACCGATCGAGGGTGGCGCGCCCCTGATCCTTCAAGGTGACCGACACAAAGGCCACGCCCGGCATGTTGGCGCGGCTGGTGTCGAGAAGCATGACGTAGCCCGCGATCAGGCCGCCCTCTTCCAGGGCGCGGACCCTGCGCAGGCAGGCCGACGGCGACAGGTTCACCCGCTCGGCAAGTTCGGCGTTGGTCAGCCGGCCGTCCCGCATCAGTTCGCGAAGAATGGCGCGGTCCAGCTGATCGATTCCATCTTCCTGCATTATTCCGCTGAACTTCGCGTGATATGCACAACAAAATTGTGCAATTGATTGGTATCCCACCAAATTCGACCGAAAATCGCGGCCCTGTCAAGCTAACCTAGGCGCATTCAGCCTTTCAGGAGTCGGCCATGCTGGTGGGTGCGCCCAAGGAAATCAAAGACAACGAGTTTCGCGTCGGCATGACGCCGGCGACGGTCGCCGAACTGACCCATCACGGGCATTCCGCTCTGGTGGAAAAATCCGCGGGGCTGGGCTCGGGATTGACCGACGAGGAATATCGCGCGGCGGGCGCGACCATCGTCGACGGCGCGGCCGAGATCTTCGGGCGCGCCGACATGGTCGTGAAGGTGAAGGAGCCGCAGCCCGCCGAACGCAAGATGTTGCGCAAGGGCCAGACACTCTTCACCTATCTCCACCTCGCACCGGACCTGCCGCAGACCGAAGACCTGATCTCAAGCGGCGCCGTCTGCATCGCCTATGAGACCGTCACCGCCTCGACCGGCGGCCTGCCGCTGCTGGCGCCGATGTCGGAGGTCGCGGGCCGTCTGGCGCCGCAGGTCGGCGCGCATGCGCTGGAGAAGGCCTCAGGTGGCCGCGGGGTGCTGCTCGGCGGCGTGCCCGGGGCGCCTGCCGCCCACGTGGTGATCATCGGCGGTGGTGTTTCCGGCACCCACGCCGCGACGATCGCGCTCGGCATGGGCGCCCAGGTGACGGTCCTGGACCGCTCGCTGGAGACGTTGCGGCGGCTCTCCGTTCAGTTCAACGGCCGGGTGCAGACCATCTTCTCGACCCGCGCGGCGATTGCGGAGTTCGTCAGGACGGCGGACATGGTGATCGGCGCCGTGCTGGTGCCGGGCGCGTCGGCGCCGAAACTGATCACGCGCGAAATGCTCGGCACGATGCAGCAGGGCAGCGTCATCGTGGACATCGCGATCGACCAGGGCGGCTGTACCGAAACCTCAAAGCCCACCACCCATTCCCACCCCACCTATGTGGTCGACGGGGTCGTGCATTATTGCGTCGCCAACATGCCGGGCGCCGTGGCGCGGACCTCCACCTTCGCGCTGAACAACGCGACGCTGCCGTTCACCCTGGCGCTCGCCGACAAGGGCTGGCGCAAGGCCTTGGCCGGGGATCCGCATCTGCGCGCGGGTCTGAACGTCTGCGCCGGACAGGTGACATGCGAGCCCGTCGCCGCCGCGCACGGCCTGCCCTACCGGCCGGCGGAGGTGATGCTGGGCTAGCTGGCGCGAGTTAAAGCGCCGCCAGCACCGCCTTGGCGATATCGGCGGTGCCGTTGCTACCGCCGAACTCCGTCGGCTTGATGCCGCCGGCATAGGCCTTGTCGACGGCGCGTTCGATGGTCTCGCCGGCTTCCGCTGCGCTCTCCAGGCCATGCTTGTCGGCGAGCCAGTCCAGCATCATCGCAGCCGACAGGATCATCCCGGTCGGGTTGGCCTTGCCCTGCCCCATGATGTCGGGCGCGGTGCCGTGGCACGGCTGGAACACCGCGTAGCGGTCGCCGATGTCGGCCGAGGGCGCCATGCCCATGCCCCCGATCAGGCCGGCGGTCATGTCGGAGAGGATGTCACCGAACATGTTCTCCATCACCATGACGTCGAAATCCCAGGGCCGCTTCACCAGCATGGCCGAGCAGGCATCGACATAAAGGCGGTCGGTCTTCACATCCGGATGCCGCGCCGCGGCCTCATCGAACATCTCGCGAAAGAACGCGAACGCCTTGAAGACATTGGCCTTATCGACGCAAGTCAAGCCGCCATCGAGGCGACCGCGCGCCTTGCGGCGCTCGGCGAGCCTGAAGGAAAACGCGAACAGCCGCTCCGAGGTCTTGCGCGTGATGACCAGCGTTTCGCGCGCCTCCTCATGGGTGACGACGCCCTTCCCCATCGATGCGAACAGCCCTTCGGTGGATTCGCGGATCACGACCAGGTCGATACCGTGGCGATCGGCGCCGACGATCGGGCTCGGCACGCCCGGGATCAATCGCGCCGGCCGCACGCCGGCATAGAGGTCGAAGTGAAAACGCAACTCGACCTGCGGCATGATCTCGGTGTTGTCGGGGTAGCGCACCGACGGCAATCCGCAGGCGCCGAGCAGGATCGCGTCCGCCTCCTCGCACAGCCGAATAGTCGAGTCCGGCATCGACCTGCCGGTCTCGCGATAATGGTTGGCGCCGGCTGGCGCCTCGGTGAAGCGGAATTTGAGGTCGGATTTCGCCTCGATCTTGCGCAGAATTTCGAGCGCCGGCGCCATCACCTCGGGGCCGATGCCGTCGCCGGCCAGGACTGCGATGTGAAGCGCGTTGTTCGCGGACATGGAATTTTCCTTATGGGAGACAGACAATAATTTAGCCGTCATTGCGAGCAAAGCGAAGCAATCCAGACTAGCGCCGCGGTGGCATTCTGGATTGCTTCGTCGCGGAGCCTGTCATCGGGCGCGCATTCGCGCGACCCGTTGGCTTCTCGCAATGACGGCGGCGGAAACCTACGGCGTCAGCACCGCGCGGCCGACCAAACGGCCCTTCTGCAGATCGACCAGCGCGTCGTTGGCTTTGGCTAGCGGCATGGGCGTCACCGGAATCGGCGGGATCTTCCTGGCGCGAACGAGGTCGAGCAGTTCCTGCGTTTCCCGCAAATTGCCGACATAGCTGCCCTGGATCGTGATGGCCTTGATCGGGATCAGCGGCAACGCCCAGGGCGCGCCGCCGCCGAACAGCCCGACGATCACGAGCTTGCCGCCCTTGGTCAGGCAGTCGAAGCCAAGCTGCGCGGTCGCGGCATTGCCGACCAGATCGATCGCCGCGCGGATCGGCTCACCGGCCTTTTTCGTCAATTGCTCCAGCGCATCGGGCGCCTTGCCGTCGACGGTTGCGAGCGCGCCGGCCTGCTCGGCGGCTTCGCGCTTCCTCGCATCGATATCGACCACGATGGCGCCCTTGCCGCCCATCGCCTTCAATAGCGACAACGCCATCAGGCCGAGGCCGCCAGCGCCGAAAATGACGATCGGCGAGCCAAAATCCTTCTCGACCTTTTTCAGCGCGCTATAGGTGGTGACCCCCGAACAGGCGTAGGGCGCAGCGGTGACGGGATCGAGCCCCTTCAGGTTCAGAAGATACTTCGGATGGGGCACCGTCATATGATCGGCGTAGCCGCCGTCGCAGTAGACGCCGAGCGAGGCCGGCTTCAGGCACATGTTCTCGTCACCGGCGAGACAGGTCGCGCATTTGCCGCAGCCGAGCCAGGGATAGGCCAGCGCGACGTCGCCGATCTTGAGATCGCCCTTGTCGCTCTCCTTCACGTCCGGCCCGAAGGCTGCGACTTCGCCCGCCGTCTCATGCCCCATCGTGCGCGGCAGCGACACGCCGCGGTCCTTCAACGAGAGCGGCTTGCGGCCATGGCCGAGATCATAGCCGCCTTCCCAGATGTGCAGGTCGCTATGGCAAACGCCGGCGGCCTTGACCTTGACCAGCACCTGCGTGCCCACGGGCTGCGGTGTTGGCTGATCCACCTCCTTCAAGGGGGCATTGAAATCGGCAACCTGGAAACTCTTCATCGCATCTCTCCCGATATTCTTGCTCTTGCGGCGACCTTGCCACGCCGGTCGGGCCCATACAAACACAAGTGCTTGTTGCCGTGTCTTTATTACGCCAGCGGATGGTGGCAAGCGGCGTACTGGCCGGGCGCCACCAAGCTGAGTTCCGGCACCTCGGCGGCACAGCGCTCATCCGCGCGCGGGCAGCGGGTCCGGAAACGGCAGCCGGATGGCGGCGCGATCGGCGACGGCGGCTCGCCGGCCGCGATACTTTCGGCCGGTCTCACATCGGGGTCCGGCACCGGGATCGCCGCGATCAGGAGCGCGGTATAGGGATGCGTCGGGTTGGCGAAGACCTGCTCGGACGGGCCGACCTCGCAGAGCCTGCCCAGATACATCACGGCCACGCGGTCGCTGACCGCTTTGACGACCGCAAGATCATGCGCGATGAACAAAAGCGTCAGGCCGTAGCGCGCCTTCATCTGTTCAAGGAGATTGAGGATTTGCGCTCGGATCGATACGTCCAGCGCGGAGACCGGCTCGTCGCAGATGATGAACTCGGGCTTCAAGACCAGCGCGCGGGCGATGCAGATGCGCTGGCATTGCCCGCCAGAGAATTCGTGCGGCAGCCGTCCGCTCACCACCGCGGGATCGAGACCGACCGCGTTCAGCACCTCCTCGACAAGCGCCTGCCGCTCTCCTGAGTCTTTATATCCGGCGATCACCAGGGGCTCGGCGACGATGTCGCCGATGCGCCGCCGCGGATTGAGCGAGGCGATGGGATCCTGGAAGATCAACTGCACCCGCCGGCGCATCCGCCGCAAGGCGTCGCCGCGCATCGCCGTCAGGTCCTCGCCGTCGAACAGCACCCGGCCCGAAACCGCCGGGCGGAGCTGCAGCACCGCGCGCCCGAGCGTGGACTTGCCGCAACCGGATTCCCCGACCAGGCCCAAGGTTTCGCCGCGGGCGATCTGCAGGCTGACGCCGGACACCGCGTGGATCGTCCGGCTGCCGACGCCATATTCGACGACGAGGTCTTCGACCTTCAGCAGCGGATCGACCGCATGAAATTGCGTGGTGTCCTGCATCAGCTGGCCCCGCCTGCCGCCGGCGCAATCGGATGGAAGCAGGCATATCGATGATCGGGTGATTCCGCGTCCGCCAGCGCCGGCTTTTCCTGCTGGCAGCGGCCGTTCGCATACCGACAACGCGGTGAGAACGCGCATCCTTGCAATGGCCGGGTCGGATCGGGCGGGCGACCGGAGATCGCAGGCAATGGCGTATGCGGCGCGGCGTCGAGCTTCGGAATCGCGGCCAGCAGCGCCTCGGTGTAGGGCATGCGCATTGTCTTGAACAACTGGGCCGTCGGCGCGCGTTCGACCACGCGGCCGGCATACATCACCGCGACCTCGTCGGTTCTCCCTGCGACCACGCCGAGATCGTGGGTGATCAGGATCATCGCCATGTGGCGGCGGCGCTGCTCGCGCGCCAGGAGATCGAGGATCTGGGCCTGAATGGTGACGTCGAGCGCGGTGGTCGGCTCGTCCGCGATCAAGAGCTTCGGCTCGCAGGACAGCGCGATCGCAATCGCCACGCGCTGCCGCATGCCGCCGGACAATTGATGCGGGTATTGTGCGAGGCGCTGCTCCGGCGCGGGGATTCCGACGGCCGCGAGCAATTCCGCGCTGCGTTGGCGCGCAGTGGCGGCATCGAGCTCAAGATGCTCCTGCAGCGTCTCGACGAGCTGCGTGCCGATGGTCAAGACCGGATTGAGCGACGTCATCGGATCCTGAAACACCACCGCGAGCGACCGGGCGCGCAATTTCCTCAACACGCCCGCGCCGCAGCGCGTGAGATCCTGCCCGTCGAACATCACCCGGCCGGACAATTGGGCCTTTTTCGGCAGCAATTGCAGGATCGCGCGCGACAGCATGGTCTTGCCGCAGCCGGATTCGCCGACGATGCCGAGCGTCCGTCCGGCGCCGACCGACAGATCGACATGATCCACGGCACGCAGATTGCCCCGCGGCGTCGGCAGGTCGACGGCGACGTCCTCGACTGAAAGAAGCGCGCGCCCGCTCACAGCGCGCCCTGGCGCGGGTCGGTGAGCGCCCGCAAGCTGTCGCCAACCAGGTTGAAGGACAGCACGGTCAGGAACATCGCGATCGCGGGCAGGAACGCCAATCGCGGCGCGACATCGAGGCTCTCGCGTCCCTCCCCGATCATGCTGCCCCAGCTCGATATCGGCGGCGGGACGCCGAGCCCCAGGAACGACAGCGCGCCTTCGGCGACGATGGTGACGGCGACGCCGAGCAGGAAGAAGGCAAGCAGCGGCAGCATCACGTTGGGCAACAGCTCGCGCAACAGGATGCGCGCATGGGTCGCGCCGAGCGCCTCGGCCGCGATCACGAACTCGCGCCGCGCCAAGCTCAATGTCGCGGCCCGCGCCACCCGCATGAAGGCGGGAATGCCGAGCACGCCGAGAATGAGCGTGAGATTGAGGATCGACTGCCCGAGATAGGCGGTGACGGCTAGCGCCAGGATCAGCGGCGGAAAGGCGAGCAGCACGTCCATGCTGCCGACCACCAGCGCCTCGAAGCGGCCGCGGAAATAGCCGGCGAGCATGCCGAGCGCGCCGCCAATGGTAAGGCCAATGATCGGCGCGCACAGGCCGACGATGAGCGATATCCGCGCGCCGTAAATCAGCCGGGCCAGCTATCCAGACCACCGGCCCGAGCCGGCGCGCCCGCCGCACCGGTGGGACAGCGATGCCTTCATTGATGGCAAGCTCAAGCGTGGCCATGGCGGATCCTGGGATCGAGGACGGCGTAGAGCATGTCGACGATGAAATTGATCAGCACGAACCCCACCGCGACCAGCAGCACCGCGCCCTGCAGGATGATGAGGTCGCGGGTGTAGATCGCGCCGACCAGAAGCCGGCCGATGCCCGGCAGCGCGAAGACCGTCTCGACGATCACGGCACCGCCGATCAGGCGCCCGATATTGATGCCGGTGACGGTGACAAGCGTCAGCGAGGACGGTTTGAGCGCGTGCACGAACAGGATCCGCGAGGGCTTCAGTCCCTTGGCCTTGGCGAGGGCGATATAATCCTCCTGCAGGGTCGCGATCATGTCGGAGCGCAGCACGCGCATGATGCCCGGCCATTCGGCGAGCGCCAGGGTCAGCGCCGGCAGCACGAAGAAACGCAGGTTGCCGGCCGGGTCTTCGGTGAACGGCACGTAGCCCGTCGCCGGCAACAGGCGCAGCTCGACCGCGAACAGATAGATCAGGAGGATCGCGGACAGGAACGTCGGCACCGACAGCATGCCAAACGCCGTCCCGGTCATGAAGCGGTCGAACGCGCCGCCGCTCTTTGCCGCGCAGGCGATGGCGAGCGGAACGCCGATGGCGAGCCCGATCAATTCGGCCAGGATCATCAGCTCGAAGGAGACCGGCAGCCGTTCGGCCACCGCCTGCAGCACAGTCTGCCCGGTGCGGAAACTGCGGCCGAAATCGCCTTGCAGCACATGGCCGAGCCAGCCGAGATAGCGCCACCAGATCGGCTGATCGAGCCCCATGTCGTGGCGCAACGCCTCGACCTTGTCCGGCGTCGCTTGGTCGCCCAGGATCACATAGGCGAGATCGCCGGGCAGAAGCGACGCGATCAGGAACGTCAGGAGCGAGACAGCCAGCAGGACCGGCAGCAGATGCAACAGCCGTCGCGCGACGAATCCGAGCATGGAGACTACTCCATCCAGACGTCGGAGACGTCGATCACTCCATGATAGATTTTCGGCAGGCCTTTCAGCTTAGCACTCGAGATCGCGTAATAGGTGTTCTGGAAAGTCCAGAACCAGATCGCCTCCTTGTTGATCAGCCGGCTGATCGCGCAATAGTCCTCGGTGCGCTTCGCAGCGTCGGCGGTCGTCCGCGCGTGCTCCAGCAGCCTGTCGAGCTCCGGATCGGAATAATTGGCGAGCGCAATTGGGCTGCCGGTGTGGAAATTCGCGTACATCTGCGGATCGGGATCGGCGAGATCGATGATCCGCCACGGTGTCAACTGGAACTGGCGCATGAAGGCACGCGGCGGGATGGTGGCCTGGTCGACCTGCTCGATTTCCATATTGGCGCCGGCCCGTTTCCAGAACTGCTGCAACACCTGGCCGCTAGTGCGGCCACGCGGCGTCGCGGTGACAAGCATCTTGAAGTCGACCGGCTTGCCGTAGTCCTTGATCAGCGCCTTGGCCTTTTCGACGTCCTCAGGCAGTGCGCCGTCGTCCTTGCATTTGACCCAGGAACCGTCGCCGTAGGGATTGCTGGCCGGCCTCGCCAAACCGTTGGTAAGGGCCTGCGACCATTTCTTGCGGTCGATCGCCATCACCAGCGCCTGGCGCACCCGCACGTCGTCGAATGGCGCGACCTTGGTATTGAAGGCGTAGACCGATGCGCCCGAGCCTTCATAGCTGTGCACGGTCAGCTTCGGGTCTTTTTGCGCTTTCTGGATGTTGTCGGCGTCGGCTTCATCGTCCCAGATGATGTCGGCCTCACCCGATTGCAGGCTGGCAAAGCGCGACTGTGCGTCCGGCAGCGGCTTCAGCACGATCCGGTCGAGATAAGGATGACCCTTGTTCCAGTAGCCCGGGTTTTTTTCCAGCACCATGCGGTCGCCCGCGGTCCATGACTTCAGGATGTAGGGACCGGTGCCGACGGCATTGCGGTTGTAGTCATCACCCTTGGTTTTCCAGGCCGTCGGCGACTGGATGGCATTGTTGACGCTTTGGATCGTCAAGAGCGCCGGCTGGTTCACGGTCGGATCGTTCATATTGTAGACCACCGTCAGTTCGTCCGGCGCCTGCACGTCGTGAATATAGGCGATGTAAAAAGCACAACGGCATTTGTTGGCGGGATCCTTCTGGCGGTCGAAATTCTCCTTGACCGCCTGGGCATTGAACGGCGTGCCGTCATGGAATTTGACGCCCGGCCTGAGCTTGAAAGTCCAGGTCTTGAAATCGTCGGAATGGGTCCAGGACAGCGCGAGTTTCGGCTGAACCTCGTGCTTGTCGTCGAGATAGGTGAGCGTGTCGAAGATCGCGGCCGCCGCGATCTCCGTCGAGGTGTCGAACACGCCGACCTTCAGCGGATCGAAGCCGGGAATTTCGAACTCAAGGCCGACGGTGATGCTGCCACCCGGCTTTTGCGCCACGGCGGGAGTCATCAGCGGCACAAGCGCAAATGCCGCGACAAGGAAAATTAGCGCAGGTCCGCGCGCAGCGGATGCCGTCTTCATCGATGCTTCCTCCCGATGCCGTACGTCCGGTGTTCCGGATCGTTGATCACCTCACATCAGATTGGCGGGAATCGCAACAACGGACAAGGCACCCTGCGGCGGAGCGCCTCACACCTCTAGCTCTGCTCCGCGATCACCGGCTTGTCCGACAACGCGGCCATCTCCCGATCCGAAAGACCCGCTTCCTTCAGCAACGCGCGCGTGTGCTCGCCCAGGGTCGCCATCCGCCGTCCCGGCGCGACCTTGGCGCCCGACATCCGGAACGGCAGGTTGAGAACCCTGAAGGTGCCGCCGCCGTCCTCCACCTGCGACATCGCGCCGCGATGCGCGATCTGCGGATCACTCAGTGCTTCGCCGACCGTGCGATAGGCCGAGGACGGCACACCCTCTCTATTCAACGCGGCGAGACAGTTTTCCGTGGTGACGGTGCGCGACCAGGCTTCGACGCCCTCCATCATCTCCGCCCAGTTGCTGCGTCGGTCGGCATAGGCGGCGAAGCGCTGATCGCTGATCCACTCCGGATGTCCGATGACCTTCATCAGGCCCTGAAAGGTTTTTTCGCTGGCGATCGCGACCATGACATAGCCGTCCGCCGTCTCGATCGGCCCGAACATCGGGCGCGAGATCTGTGGCACCTCGAATTGCGACCACTGCAATTCGTTCAAGGTCAGGCTCAGCATCGATTCCAGCATCGAGACGTCGATATGCTGGCCACGCTGGGTGATCGTGCGTTGATACAGCGCTGACGAAATGGCGCCGAAGGCGTAAACCCCGGTCAGCACGTCGGCGAGGTAGATGCCGCAAAAATCCGGCCGGTTCCGGCCGGGCTGATAGGCCAGATGCGCCATGTCGTAGCCCGAGGCCGCGTGGATCACCGGCGCATAGGCCGGTAGTTCCGCCGATGGGCCGGTCTGACCGTAACCGGAAATCGAGCAATAGATCAGTTTCGGATTGAGCGCGCGCAGCGTCTCGTGATCGAGCTTCAACCGGCGCATCACGCCCGGACGAAAATTCTCCAGGACGATATCGGCATTGGCGACGAGCCGGCGAATCGCCTCCGCTCCTTCGGGCGATTTCAGGTCGAGCACCAGGCTCTTCTTGCCGATGTTGAGCTGGCCGAACGCGGTGCTGCAACCATTGCGCACCGGCGGGCGAGTCCGCATGGTCTCTCCATCAGCGGTTTCGACCTTGATCACCTCCGCGCCCATGTCGGCGAGCATGCGCGCACAATGCGGACCGGCGATCGTTGTCGAAAAATCGAGCACACGAAGTCCTGCGAGGGCTCCTGTCAAATGGCTCTCATCGTTCTCGGCTATTGTCATCCCTGAAAGTTCCCTCACATCGTTCGGCTTGTGAACCTAAAGTGCAGCGCTCTCGCAGAAAAGCGTTTCTCCAAATCGAAGCCAACGACTTCACCCTTGAACTGCGGGAAAGTGGACCCATTCTTGCATGAGCGCGTTACCGCATAAGTCATCCGTGCATCAGCCAGCCAGGGCGCACGCCGAGGTCTTTTGTTGAAGGTTCTTTTTGTCACGACTGAAATGGACGACTTCGTCCGCGTCGGCGGACTTGCCGCCGTTTCCGCCGCTCTCCCCAGGGCGCTCCGTCCCTGGTCCGACATCCGGGTCCTGCTACCCGGCTATCGCGATGTCGTCGAGCAATTCACGCATATTCAGATCGTTGGCCACTGCGCCTCGCGGGGCGAGATGCCGGCCTGCATCCTCGGCCGGGCCGCAACCCGGGACGGCTTGCCGGTCTACGTGCTGCTCTGTCCGCAACTCTACGACCGTCCGGGCAACCCTTATGGCGACGAATG
>WNFC01030590.1_pt1 | contig 11361 bp, 20 predicted proteins | sample 5400541 | NCBI WGS metagenome assembly WNFC01 (sample SAMN13153342, study PRJNA577476) | soil metagenome | isolation source: 120 cm saprolite under Douglas fir tree site 2 hole 2 replicate 1 | place: USA:California | collected 2015-04-18
ACTCAGCTATTTTTGATGCATGGGGGTTCTGGTCAGAGGGGTACACCAGATCTTTGTTACAAAGAGCCGCTAGACTCCTGAAATCACGATATTTCTCGGCGAGTTCGAAAGCACGCGTTGCAAACCCATACTTATCTGAATTCCCATTCTCGTTCAACTCCACGCTCATACATGAAAAAAAAACTCACTGAGTGTGTTTAGAACCTCCGGACGGAGCTGCTGGAACCGATCCGTCAGTGCCGCGATTTCGCGGTCCGTTCCAGGGACCTCGCCTGTAATAGCACTGCAAGACAAGGTTAATTTGGGATCCAACCACGCATCATTCATTTCGGACGTGCCTTTGAAGCGAGTTCATCCGTTCGTGGACAGAAGCGAAAAGAGCGGACGCAAGATCGGGAAGCTGGGAGTTGGGTTTGTGAGCTCTGTGTTCATCAGGCGAGTCCCCAAGATCTTGAACGTAAGTCGTGGTAGCGTCAAATAGTTCGAGGATAACGTTGATAACCTCAGGCTTGCTGGTCCAGGGCTTGACAAAGGATGACTCGACTCCATATACGCCAGCATTATAGTCACGGTATTCGAATGCGGAGTTAAGGACGGTCTAGAAGATGGATTCTAGGTCATAACCAGGCATCCCAGGATATATAACGCACCAGAATGATGCCGTTGGCTTCAGTTAGGATATCAGGCTGCTTAGCAGGCACCTCTCCAAGCAGTCTGCTTGTGCCATCCCTAACGTGAGGAAGCAGCCTTCCAATGTCCGCGACACGAAGCCGAAAGAAAGCCCTCATCAAGTCGTCGTGATGCCCTTCGCCAACTTGATTCATATAGCCATAGACGGCCTCGCTTAGAATGTCGTAGGGACGCCCTCGTCTGCAGGCACTATAAGAGACTGAGCTCCGAAATGATACGTTATACCTACAGAATGGTTTCGTTGAGACGAAGCCATAGTTGCTGAGCAGCGTAGAGTTTTTCCGCATCAGATGCGAGGCGTTGGCGGCTGCGCTGGGACATCTATTCGGTGGGTAACTTAAAAAACTGAACCCCGGACACAAAGGTGCAAGCACAGACCTTGCCGAGCACGCCGTTTTCGTTTATAAATTTGATCAAGAAACTGATTTTCTCTTTGCGACTGTTCAGCTGCACTGTCAGGTCATTATTGGGTCGTATGACTGTACTATCTACGATACGTGAGTCCGCATTGAAAAAGACAATAATAGCAGAGGGGGCACTCACCCGACTCCAAAATCGCACTACTCAAAAGTGTCGCACCAGACATGAGACTTTCTTCGTCAATTTCTGGGGGGAAGCTGAAGTGCAGAGGGTTCTAGAAAAGTGTTAGTGTATAATGTTCCCCACGCTAGGCCCCAGAACGAACTTCTGGGTACGAGCCATAAAGAATGGCCTGGGTCATGATGGACTTTATCAGGATACTCCTCCCATGTCTCCAAAGGGACAACGTTAGTTTCTATGTTAGAAGAGACAAAGCGTCGCTCACTCAGAATCAAACTTTTCAATTTGGTCAAAATCAAGCGTAACTTTCATTATTGTTGAAGCGGTGAGTGCAAGGAGGCAGCTTTGAGCATCCACAACGCACACGCCCAGCGTGCGATCTGTAGAAGACTTGAGTTCTATGCGGTCTTTGAAGTCATTATCTATAAAGGATTAGATTGGCACTCAAGTGGAGCACTTTGACTGCGAACCTCGCGAGCAGAAGGCTATAGCATCACCAAATTGAACGACAAGTATTGCACCTCCAAGCATGAGCCGCAGTTGGGGGTGCATTGGGGCCTCGGAAGCCCTAAAAGTCTTTTCGAGGACTTGGTAAGTAACTGAATGGAAATGGTTGCGAGGACTTATGACGAACGCTCTGGTAAGGAACGCCAATGAGCTTATCAACTCGGAGTGAACCGGATGACATCGAAATCTGCGCGACATTATAGATCCTCCGGGGCGTCGAACCATAACTCATGTCTACATGTTCCCCAGTGTCGCCGTGCGACGTTAGGACGAGTAGCTTTCCTGAGCTGAGGGAACCATTTAGTTGTTGGAAACGTCGACGATGTGAAACAAGACACCAACCTGTCCACAGCCAAGTCAAGTAATTCGAGATCCAGATACGCGGATGGTGCGTGGAGCGTATCTTGGATCGCATGACGGAGAACTACACCAATGTCCTCTTGTAACGTTAACTCTTCGAAGCTTTCAGCAGCAACATTCCATTTCTGGACGCGGGAATCGATAAGTGCCCAGATGTCTGTCCCAAGATTCGTTTTGGCGCCAAGAGCGATGGCCGCGATGTTCCCAGCTTCTACTTGTGATGTAGGTGAGGACCAAAGAGAGGGCAGGAAGCGAGAAAGAGACAACGAGGATTGCATGTGCGAGAAAAGGCGAGACGTAAAATGATATCTTCCACCCGAAGTTGTGAGCGTTAGCCGGAACAAGCGCCCAGTTGAGGTTGACGCAACCAAGGTTTGAGGCTGAAGATATTTGAGCAGACATATAGAGAGCATGGGAACAACTCACATCAAGTCTCGTCAACGAGTTGACGTTCTCGTTAGACTGCAGCTCCAGTAGGATCTTGGAGTACTGTTCACCGCCTGCGAGACCAACACCTATGTTGTCCCAAAACCAGATCTCCCCTGACTGGGACGCAAGGATGAGCCCTGGCTCGCGCGAACTGCCATATGGCACAAAAGCATATAACGGCGCAGCTTGAGAAGGATCTGCTGGGCAGGGGAAGATGTAACAAGTAGGGATACCAGCAAGTTCCTGCGTGTGCTGCCAGACGAAACACGCTTGGGGTGTCGCGACGAGGGCGAATCCAGTACCTGCATCGACATCACCAACATACGCATCTCGGAAGAAGTCTATAGCAAAGTATTATGAATCCTCCAGCAGGGCAGGGAGGTGACGGGCGCGCTCACCAGCATTTCTGAGGACATGTTTGACCTCAGCGGGCAAGTGCCCATGGAATGTCACTAGTACCTCCTCGGACTTGGCAAAGACGGTATCTTGCCTCAGACCACGTTCTGTTGGCTGGAGAGTGTCCTCGTCAACGTCCATGCTTCCTACAGTGTCGTCTTCTCTGGTATATGAAGACTGTTCTGCACCACGAGCGGGAGTCGGGAGTCGGGACGCGGGTTTGCTACTTGCGAAGCGCCCCGCACGTCGAGGAGGGGGTTCGAGCGCAGCTTGACGCGAGGGTGGCCTATTTTTCCTCCTGGGAGGGGGCGAACCTGCGAATGCGGCCATGGTGAATGTTGAAGGAAGCGCGACTGGCTTGAGCGCGTGAGCGTGAGTGAGGCACAACCGGGCCGTAGTCTGCCCCACGACGTTGAACAGAACATGCTCGTCGACGCGTACAGAAGCGACAACAGCGACGATAGCGGGGATGAGTATACCCCTCCCCAGCCGAACAAGCCTACTTCTACTTCTCTCTCACTTCCTGCTCCTTCTCACACACCAGGGTCCGGATCATCCAGCCTCGCCCTCCCAGCACCAAAAGTTAAAAAGGCACCCAAGAAGATCGCAATTGATCTCCCTGCTTTACCAAAGGATGATTCTTCAAATCAAGACACTGATGAAGCTCGCCCTGCTAAGAAACCACGCACTGAAACCCGCGGCGCAGGTTCCTCCGCCTTGTTCTCCAGGCTCCCTGCGCCAAAGTTGGCGGCCCCCGTAAAGGCGGCTCCTGAGCGGGTCCTTGGCGGCGGGAATGGCCCTGGACTCGCCTTCAATAATCCTCAATCACAGAAGACTCGGGACACGTTCGGAACACCATCCAATGATGATTCACAATCCAACCTTGATACGACGGAGAATGAACAATCCGTATCTTTACCCTTTACGCCAGTATCAGTAATCAAAGGCAAGGCCAACGTATCTCTTGAGGGGTCTTCCAGTAAGGGAACAGCGAGTACTCTGGATTCATCACCTCGAGCCGTAGTGGACCTCTTTTCGTTGGGTACGTCCCATTACCACCCTATCCATTTGCAGTAGCAAACATATCCACCTAGGCTCTGCAAAACCTTCTGCTTCTATGACTACCCCAAAAGGGGTTGCTAGCTCGCTGAGCATCTCCTCTGCTCCCAAAATTGATGAATACATTCCGCCAGAGCCTACACCCAACGACCCTTATCCTGGGTACTACCAACTTCCTTCCGGTACTTGGGCTGCATATGACTCCACATACTATCAACACTTCTACAGTAAATGGAAGGCTGATTACGACCGCGAAGTGCGGGCACTTGAAACGAAAACGAAGGGCTTCGAGGATGCTGATGCCGATGACACGCAAGAGATCAATGCCCTGCGCGAGATGGAGAAGGCAAAGAAAGAGATCCAGGAGCGCGAGGAGAAGAAAGCGTTGACCCAAGGTGCAGGGGGAGAGCCGGTGGCACCAAGGATGAATGTCAAAGTACGGTCACCCCGTTCGCGTCTATCGTGTTTTGTATGCTAAGTGGGATGTAGGGTTCCAAGGTCAGCAAAGGTGCTCGAAAACGTGGCCAGCTGGCCAGTTTGCTTGTCGAGGCCTACCAGAATCGAGAAGTATTGGAGGAGAAGATCGCAGAAGGACGCAGAAATCGGAAGGAGGCGGGGAATAAATACGGTGCGTTCACATCTTTCGGTCTGGTTGTGCGTTTCATCTCTTACCTTCGGAAAGGGTTTTAAAATAATGGGAATGATCCCCGTCATGCTATACAAGTGATCGTCCGGGGTTTGCGCTCCTGGCTCGCCTTCGTCTTCCACCTGTGGAATCTGCCGTCATCCGCCCTATATGTCTTTGCGGGACCCTCGAACGGGGCTACGAACGGCTGGCTAAAGCCTTGCAGTGACGTCTGTGAGTAGATCCAACTTTGTAGTTCACGTGGATGCAGAGGACATCACGAGCCCGAAGAACCTGAATGCCCGACGCACGTCGTCACGGTGATCTCCAAGAAAGATATTTTACAGAAGCGATCTTAGTTGTAGCGCGACCTTTGTTGTTACAGTATGTCACACTGGTCAACCAATTCGGCTGCCATGGCAAGTTACGAGCTGGTGAAATTTTATTCCATGTGCTCAGAGTGATACCAGCCCTTTCATACCAACTACCCCAGCTTCATCCTGGACCCAAAGTACTATTTCATTCAAGCCACTCTTAGATCCGTAGGAGGTCAACTCGCGATTGACAACGACAGGGTTCAGGGCTCGATACTCGAATCTTTTCATCTGCACCTCGGGGTAGTAGTACGCAAGTGTCTCGAGCAACATGAGGGCTGTGAGTGGCCCGTGTACGAGCCGTTCTGTGATTTCGGGTACGCCTAGTGAGCGAACAAACAGGAACCTCAAATCACAGGGGATTGCCATACCGGGATATCCTTCCGACTCGCGTGCATAATCCCGGTCAAGATGTATGCGGTGACTGTTGAAGGTCAACGCGGAGAACCTGAACAGCGTAGTTGGACTAGGCGTGAACTTGAGCGAAATGTCTGGTGACGGCAGATCGCGCACTGAGAGACGTCATCGTTCATAATTTCTATGCGCTGGTTAACAAACACCATCGGGGCGACTCCGTCGAAGCCCTTCTTGTACACCGAACTGACGTTGGCGCGGGCGCACGCTTTCCCACCTATAATGAGCGGTTTCCTCCACTCGATCTGCCCTCCCGCCCACATCCGCCGCACGAAGGGCTCGGGAGGGCAAAAGTCGGTTTCCGTCCCGTCTGGCCGTAAATGCCTCTCCGGCGTACGAGGGTGGAAGAAAGCTAGGTGATGTCCAAAATCGAGTGCCTCCGAATTCTTTGGCCCTGCGTACGGCCGCGTGGTTCCATCTCGAGTGGGCAGGGTGACATAGAGATCTGCGATGCGGTCGGTGTGCAAGGTTTCAGATAGCGTGATTCCTTTCTTCTGGCTGATCCAGCGGTCAACGGCCGCTTCACCCGCAATCGCGTGTGTGGAGGCTCGCGACGAACGAGAAATTAGAGATGCGAGCATTAATTGTATGAATGATGTCGATGTGTGATACGGTAGTGCAAAGTAAGAAACCGTCAACGTTCTATTAGTCGGTTAAACATCGACTCGGACTTGGGTAAATTACTGTCTGTAGACAGCTTCCGTATTGCCGTCCTCCTTGCAAGCTCACTTCCGTTGGAATACCACAACCAATGTTCTATAGGGATATTCGAAGAGACCCTTGTCTTTATCAATCCATTGTTTACCATCCCCGCGCTGTATGATCTCCGCAATCTCAGCCTTGACCGTTGCTTTGATGTCTTCAGGTTGGACCGCGATATAGCTCTTGCTCATGGCTCTGTCGGTAACGATGTCCATGGAACCCACAAGGGAGTAGCACCATGATCGCTCCTTCTGCGGCCGGAAGAGACTCTGGAAGGATTGGGTCTCGAACAACGCACGCCACAGATCAAGTCGGAATTGGGGTGTGCCTTGCTCGAACTGTTCAATCAAATCACGCACTTGCGCAACCCACGCGGCGTTTTCGCTGTCATATGTGTAATCGTGAGCACTTCGCGGCCCTGACTCGTCTATGAGACGACCTTCCACGGATCACTGACCGGTCTTCCAGGTTCCAAATTAAAACTACAATACCCCCCGGCTTCAGAATCCGAGCAAACTCCGTTGCCGCGGCATCATAGTCTGGGCACCAGTGAAAGGCCTGAAACAGGGTGAACACTTTGCCGTGTTGACATGACGGGAGGGGCGATAGTCCGTCACCTGTGCGACGACCACCAAGTCCGCGAAGTGATTAAGAATCCCAGTATTCTCGAATGACCCATTCTGACACGAGACTCGGTCATCCTGGACAGACTTGGTAAAGATGGTGCGCATCCCTTCACTTGGTTCTACCGCGGTGATCTTTCCTACAGCATTGGCCCAGTCGGGGTGGGCGAGGAGCGCACGTGTAAAGATTCCAGTGCCAGAACCAATTCTAAAGGAACTTGGATCACCACGGGAATATCACCTGGAAGAGGGGCATTATACTCGACTATGTCGAGAGAGCCAGATGTGGCGAACTCTTGACGGATATACTTGAGAGCATCAGAAGGGTACGATGGACGGGCTCTGAGGAGCCAAGGTAAGTAATCCGGTAAACAGACCTACTAGTACTTAGGGCTGACCTGTCGTATAGATCGTTTGTCCCGTTTCCAAAGCCAGATCTTGCAATCTCATGAACACCCTCACGGTGGACCATTGCAAAGCAGGACAGCAGTAAGCGCCCGAAGACCAAACCGGGCGTGACCGCTATAAATTCGGGGACAGCTCGGCTCGAGCCGATGACTGCCATGGCCGAACCAACAGGATATCCACACCAACTTGTCCTTGTCCTCGCTACAGGCAAGAGACAGGAACCGGTTCAGTTCTCATTCAATGACACTTCTTTTGCGTTCAAAGACTCGTCGAGGAGTGCGTGTTTATGTTACTCTTACTTTGTCTCACTTTCTCACCCACTCCCACCCCATAGATTCACCGGACGTCCATGTTCCTTTATCTCATGTGCTCTCGGTCGGCATATCTGATTCGGTCGTCGAGGCGCACGTGCTCGAAAAGAGTCATAGCGGTTTGAAACTAGTAAAGCTCTCGGGATCCCTCCGAGGGGATAACGCAGAAGCGAGTTCCGCTGCAAACGAGTGGGTACAAGGCGCAATGAATGCTGCCTATTCAGGTGCGTGGGGGTTTACGCACATCGCCTATCACAAATAAACCACTTCACTAGGTGTAAAGGTACAGCGGCGCTTGTTAGTCGTCATCAATCCACATTGTGGTCCTGTGAGCCCTATCGGCGTCTGCTATACATTTTTCTCTTACCGTGGTCCCCATCGTAGGGCCGAGCGATATCCCTTTTCAAGAACAAGGTGGAACCGATTCTCAAAGCTGCGCGTTGCACTTACGAGGTCGTGCGTTAGTAAATCTATCTAGCTGTAACTTAATTTCTTGCTCATTCTACTCGATAGACTCCAAGTATCGTGGTCACGCTTTAAAGATCGCGTCAGAAATCCAGCTAGACGCTTACGATGCTGTTGTCGCTGTCTCTGGAGATGGAACGCTACACGAGCTCGTCAACGGTTTCGCACAGCATAAGGAACCTATCAAGGCATTGAGGATGCCCATTGCAGTCATCCCAGCAGGGTCTGGCAATGCCATGTCTCTCAACCTTATGGGTGCTAATGTTCGAGTGCCGAGCTCTTCTTCTCCAGGGGTCACTCACCTGTTCTTTAGGACGGCTTAGACCTCGCTGCTGCTACGCTAAATGCCATCAAGGGACAACCAATGGCAATTGACCTACTTTCAATCCTTCAAGCTGAGAAACGCACTTTCTCTTTCTTGTCGCAAAGTGTTGGGCTCATGGCGGATCTGGACCTGGGTACCGAGCACTTACGTTGGATGGGAAGCACTCGATTTGTGTACGGTTACCTGCGAGGCCGTAAGTGCTGTCCGTCTGCATTCGTGCCTTGACTGACCGAGACAACGTTTCCCAGTCCTAACGCGCAAGGCGTACCGATTCGCAATCTCTGTCAAGACTGGGATGTCAGAAAAGGGTGCAATGGTAGAAGCCTTACGAGAGTATACAAGTTCGGCACCCCATTTTGACGTCCCGCGGGAGGGGGAAGAAGCTACGATGGCCCTCCCTCCGTTGCGATATGTCGACGAACAAGATGGATGGACCACCTTCGAGGGACCCATTCTGTACATGTATGCTGGAAAAGGTCCATTTGTGAGCCGGTAATGCATAGCCCAGCGGGTTTCGTTATTCAGGCCTGATGACACGACACCCTCCTAGCGAACTGATGCAGTTTCCCGTTGCTGTGCCAAATGATGGCATGGTAGATCTTGTCATTCAGGGGAGGGTCAGCTCAGATCTTTTTTTTGCCTCTAACAAATACTGAACACAACCCCTCTTCCTCTTTTCTCTCAGATGTCCCGTTTCGAAATGTTGAAGAGTTTTGATGGCGCAGAAAAAGGCGCGGCATATTGGCAGGACAAAGTTAGAATTTTCCTGGATCTCCCCACAATTGCTGATCACCTTCTGAAGGCGCAATACATCAAAGCTACCGCATACCGTCTGAGACCCATGCAAGAAGATGGCAATTTGTCCATCGATGGGGAGCGTTTTCCATTCCAGGAGTACTATGCTGAAGTGCATCGCGGTTTGGCGACCGTGCTTAGCATGAACGGTCGCTACTCTGTTGATTTCACTTTGAAGCCCCCAGGGTCCGCGTGAGGGACCCATTGCGGGATAGATTTGTGTAAGGCGAACGTACTACCCTGCTCACTGAACAGCTTGCAAGTCGCATGTCGGAACACCTCCGGAGTCATTCCGAAATGTCACACTATCAATGCCACATTCTGTGACCATCTCGGCCAACCAACGGCTCTTTGTTCGCTATGTTTGGAAACCTCCCGTAGACTCTCGCTTTCGCCTCAATACGATATCATTCTCTGCGCATAATACCCTCGGCCCCTTGTTTCGTCTTGACTCGTATCCTCGCTTACTATATAATAAGACCATGTCGCCGTCCATTAAGCGAGCATCGTGCGCTAAGCTTCATTTCTAAGGGTCTGCTTATTACTGATATTCTTTTGTTCTCTGCGCAAAGTACTGTGCACCAAAACCTGCTTAGGTGCCCCTCTGTAACGTAACGTCCATGCATCTATCAAAAACTCTGCGTGCTCTTCCAAGCATACTCCCGATCTTGGATTGGACCCTCGGAGTTAACGTGGTGATTCGGTCTTGGTGCTTGGTGCTTTCGTCTCTGCCTCAGGCTATTGTCCTGACCTAATGGCTCTCGCACCCGGGAATTGCGTTAGATTCCTCGGACACCCCGTCATTTCCCAAATCACATGTAAGTTCCCTCATAGGCCCAGGCCGGAGAGCTGAGCTGTATACTGTAACTCAACTGTAACTCTGGGCCTGGCCAACTCTCTACCCAGTATTTGGACATGAGTTGGGTTGGCTACGTTGGTGGGATAATGGACCCGCCAACCAGCGTTTAGAACATAGGAAGACGTGATAAGTACTGATATGAGGTTATCTACTACGTATCTAACTCCGAGTCTATAAGACCTCCCTGCTGCCGTGTACGCGTATGCTGCGCAAGGAAGAGAGCCCCTAAAATAAAACCAAAAATCGCGAGTTTCGATGAAAAAATAACTGGATTTCCATCGCTACTATATAAGCGTGATTGGACCGCCGCCGCCGCCGCCCCAGGACATCATACCACTGCAAGCTCGCACGTCGACGGTGTCGAGGAAACCCATGGAAAGCTGATGGGGTCCTTGCTATATGTATAAGATGCCTGTTTCCAACGAAGATTTTCCAAATGAGACACTCCTCGCAACAAAAGTGGATGTATTAGACAAGAATGCTAGGCACAAGGTGACGGTAATATGGAGAAAATTCTGCTCGTCGAGTATTTTCACACGGACGACGGCACGACAGCGTCCGACTGGGGCAAACAAGATTAATACTGTTGCTGCAGCGTGGCACAATGCCAAATATAGCGTCGGATAATTGAAGTATGGAGCTGGAGAAATGAGAGGTGGAGCGAGCGAGGCCAGACGGCAGCAGACGCGCGCTAAGTGGTTCGGTTCGTTTATTGTTTCGATGATGGACATTGATGCATTGATGCATTGATGATTCGTACGTGCGAGCGCATATTGGACCGTTTATTGCCTGCCTACCCGCGGGCGGAAAATTTCATCCCCTTCACTGTATTTAAGGACGCCTTTCTTCGTAGTTTAGTTTAGTCCCCCGCTCTTGTGCTTGTCAGCGTGCGCAGAGGTTGAGGTGAGAACCCTTTTATTCCTTGCTTAGGTCTCCGTACTTACTTGGCCCTACAACAGGCGATCTTATCTTACAGGCCATCGCCCGCGCACGCGCTTACATTACTTGCTGCTAATCACTCACGTCTTACATCTAATTGTACCCATATCAGATATAAGCTGTCGACAAGCTCAACTCAAGTAACCCCGACCTGGCTCAACCCTCCAGAAACACTGGCCCGGGACGTCCCCTGAGGTCCGTGCATGACTTATTCTCAGGGCCTCTCTGTATGAAGAAAAAGTGATTTTGATTGATGTAGTGATGCCATGCAAGATGGTAATGTCTGGGAGTCGTTTGTTAATATACCCCAATGATGGACAAGTAAATGTATGGTACGTTATATTGCAAGACATCGAAGCATGACAAGACCACAATAAAACGTGGAAGGTCCGTATATCTAGTACGATGTAGGATGAGGATGAAGAGAACGTGATCAGCAAGAACCAAAATGCAGTTCAATGACGCAGAAACAATCCAAAAGTCCATGCTTCAAGAATAAACCTCTATGCGTGCGAGGCAGATGCAGAAAAGATATCGCCA
>WNFC01013363.1_pt1 | contig 11360 bp, 14 predicted proteins | sample 5400541 | NCBI WGS metagenome assembly WNFC01 (sample SAMN13153342, study PRJNA577476) | soil metagenome | isolation source: 120 cm saprolite under Douglas fir tree site 2 hole 2 replicate 1 | place: USA:California | collected 2015-04-18
CGGGCGGGCCGGACTGCTCTTCTTGATGAGACGTACGCTAAGGAAGCATATCCGGAACCGCTCTCAGATAAAGTGAAATGCAAGCGGATGACAACGGTAGGCCTTCTCGTTATGCTTATGCGTGCACTTGGTCTTCAGTCTCGATCGCTGCCTGGCGGCGCAAGTCTTTTAAAGACTGTTTTTCTCTTGTCAAATTATGATAATTTTACAAAAACCAAAGATAATTTACAACAATCGTAAAGAAATATTCAATTCATGGAAATTATATAAAAAGTCGAGTCACCTGATAGCTGCACGTCTTATTCTGAGAAGAGAAGAAATATATGAAGACGATGAAGATTACACTTACTTTTGGTTGACCATTGCTCGAGATTACCAGAATTTCCTTTTGAATTCGATGCCGTTTCACGGCAAAAAACAGCCGCTCCTGACACGGGACGAGCTTTGGATGGTGCCCAATGCGCTCGATCTGCCCGACTTCAGCTTCCCCCAATGGACCTTGCCCTCAGCTTTGATCGATGTTGTAAAGCGATATAGGGCCCCGATCTCATACTAGTCCCCTACCAAAGGGCACCAGTCACCATGAACTGGTGACGAGTTTTCAGGCGGGGTCGGTCGTCCTATGTTGCCTCAGGCCGTACCTTGTCCTGAGGAATCGCGTTGAAAGTCATCTCCTTCGACCAGCTCGAGCCACAAAAAGGCATTCGGTATTGTCGTGATCACCTGAGGAGAAAGATTCGAGCTGGCGAGTTTCCAAAGCCAGTCGCGCTTAGTGATCGCCGCATCGCCTGGATTGAGGCGGAAATCGACGAGTGGCTCGCCGCGCGTGCTGCCTCGCGGGAGCCACCAGAGCCCCCGCAACCGCGCTGATTCCTTCTACGGGCCGAAGGGGAATCCGATGGTGCCCTTCAGTGCAGATCTGCGCCGCGGCGAGGCGGCCGGGTTCGGTCGCAAGATTAGCCTATCACCACGCCCGCTAAACGGCTTCGCGCTGATGGTGGCCAATGCGGCGCATATCAAGAACGTGCCCGGCCGCAAGACGGATCTGAACGATGCCATGTGGATCGCCGATCTGTTGGCGTGCGGTCTGATCAAGGCCAGCTTTGTGCCGCCGGAAGACCTGCAGGAACTGCGCGCCCTGCTGCGGGCCCGCAAGCAGCTGGTTCGCGAGCAGACGAGCCATGTCCAGCGCCTCCAGAAGACGCTGGAAGAGGCCAACATCAAGCTCGCAGTGATCAGCGACATCATCGGGGCTGGTCTGGGCGTAAGCCCTGGCCGGATTGCCGAATAGGTCTGCCCGCGGGATACATGCATGCTGAGGAAGCGCTGGGCGGATCGAGCCGACTTGAAACGCTGCATCTTGCGCTCTCGTCTCCGTACAGGCTGCCATCGCCCAGCAGCTCGCCCTGGAGTGGGCGGATGCGGATGGCGGCGGCGCCGAGCGAACCTCCTCTTCCACCGCGGTCGCGCTATTGTTCAGAACGGACTCGCGCTAAAGCGGCGCTGGGTTGGCGTTGGCGAAATCCCCGACGGTCATCGATGGGATTCGCCCCCGAAAATCAGGTTCGCACCGGACTCTCCGGAGGAAGCGGGATTCGAACCCTCGGTCCCCCCATGTGATGGACGGTGATTTAGGACGGCAGGTACCAGCGCTGATCGCGGTTTTCGAGCTGGCCGGCACGGCGGTGGCGTTGCAGCGCGGCACCGAGGTGGTTCGGCCTGACCGTCATCCCGAACTCCGATGAGAGATAGTTCAGGATTTCGTTGGCAGTGGCGCCCTCGCCATGCGCCTGCACAGCCTTCAAACAGGCATCGCGGATCGTCAAGCTGGGCGCTTTCTGGGCGGCTCGGGCTCTGCGCTCTCCACCGGCCGCCGGCGCAGTTCGCGCCGGGCGTCCTCTCCTCCGCCCCACGGTCGTGTCGGCTTTTCCGCCGAATCGTATCAGCACGCGCTCGGCGATTTCCAGCTCATTGAACTGATCCCCGAGCTTAATCCGTTCGGCATCGAGCCGCGCAAGCCGTTCGGAAATCCGCTGCTTCTCCTGTCCAATCTCGTCCATCGAAGCCATCTGCTCGATCCCTCTTCATCGCTCGATGCCGAGGATGACGTCATTGGTCCGGTATTCTCAATGGAGAAATACGCTTCCTGTCCCGATGACGACCACTCCGAACCGTTGTCGATGTCGGCGGGAATTGCGGACAAGCCGGCACCGCCGGAAGGCGGGCCTTTTGCCCAGAGATGGATCTGTCCGTCGATGATCAGCATTGGGTGGTGTCCTCTTAGGCTCAAAGAATTGTACCCGACTAAGCGGGAAAGTCGGAAAAGGATCGAATTCACCTGCTTGAACCACGGGAGACGCAGATGATTAAGACGATAGTGATCGGTGCCGGCGTAATGGGCGCCTCGGTGTCGTATCGGCTGGCTCAGGCTGGCGCGGCGGTTACGGTGCTGGAAGCAACGCGCATCGGCGGCGGCACCTCGGGCATTAGCTTCGCCTGGACCAACGCGCGCAAAAAGCCGCCGAAACCCTATCACGATCTGAATGTCGCCGGCATGAAGGCGCATGCCGCGCTGGCGGACGAGTTCGGCGCCACGCCGTGGTGGCATAGCGGCGGCAGTCTGGAATGGGAGGCCGAACCCGATCGCGCAGCGCAGCGCGAAAACATCGAGCAGCTGCGGTCCTGGGGCTATGCCGCTGAGTGGCTCACGCTGCGCCAAGTGCAGGAATTGGAGCCCGACATCGATCCGGCGGTGATCGGCGATGCGCCCGTGGCGTTTTTCCCGGAAGAGGGTTGGCTCGATCCGGTGGTCTACGCGCATGCCATGCTGTCCGCCGCCCGGCTTCGCCATGGCACGAAAGTCATCTGTGGGGCGCGGGTCGTAGACCTGATCATGGCCGGCGATCGTGTGACCGGTGTCCGCGTCGCCGACGGCACGCAATACGAGGCCGACACCGTGGTGAACTGTGCCGGTCGCTGGACCAATGAGGCAACCCGGGATGCAGGTCTACACTTACCGCTCGCACCGACGGTGGGGTTCCTGGTGTTCACGCCCCCCGTCGCCGCGAGCTTGAGCCGTGTGGTCCGCACCACCGTAATTGACGCACGCCCTGATGGCGCAGGGCGCATGATGCTGCATTGGAACCCGACCGACGCGACATTGAGCTTCGACACGAAGCTCAACCCGTCGATGCCGGAAGCGCGCGATCTGGTGCGGCGTGCCCGACAGCTGCTTCCCTCGATCGGCGAGGTCGAACCGGAGGCGGTGCGCATCGCCATCCGGCCGATCCCCGGCGACCATCTGTCCGCTATCGGACCGATGCCGCGGACGTCCGGCTACTACATCGCTATCACCCATAGCGGTGTGACGATGTCGCCGTTCCTCGGTGCGGTGGTGGCTGACGAGATCGTACGTGGACGGCAGAGGGCTGAACTCGCCCATTTCCGGCCTGCGCGGTTCTTCAACTGACCCGGAGACGCCCGAGAAGATTTGACCGAACGAAGCGTTCGATGTCACAGATTACCCTGGTCGATCGAGGCAACCAGCTTGGCGGTTTGGATAGCGTCGCGCTGCCGCACGAGCAGCACGCCGGTGCCGAGCTTGATGGTCTTGGTGACCTGGCTGGCCGCCGCCAGCACCACGAACGGGTCCATTGCATCGTAATACTGTTTGGGCAGATCGCCTCCTCCCGGGAAACCGCGCTCCTCGAGCGCGGGCGAGATCTGGCGCCGACATCGAATAATCCGTGAAAACATTGCGCCGCCGAAATGCATGCCGCTCTCCTTGCTATCGCCTGGTCTGGCGGGTGAGGTTACCTATTGGCGTCGGCTGACGCTATCGATTACCTATCCGACGACACGCGGTTGACGCGAACCACATCCTCGCCTGGCCAACGATCGGGAGAGGGCCCACATGCGGACGGAAGAGCGCGCGGGAGCATCCTCGGCCGAGGCGGGCGGGTCGCGCAAAATCATCCATATCGACATGGATGCGTTCTACGCATCTGTCGAACAGCGTGACAATCCGGAGCTGCGCGGGAAGCCGGTCGCGGTCGGCGGTTCGCGCGAACGCGGCGTCGTCGCGGCCGCGAGCTACGAAGCGCGCAAGTTCGGCGTGCATTCCGCGATGCCGTCGATCACGGCCAAGCGAAAATGCCCCGATCTGGTATTCGTTAAGCCGAGGTTCGACGCCTACAAGGCCATCTCTCTTCAGATCCGGGACATCTTTGCCGAATACACGCCGATCATCGAGCCGCTGTCGCTCGACGAGGCGTATCTCGATGTCACCGAAAACCTCAAGGTCATCATCTCGGCGACACAGATCGCGGAAGATATCCGGGCAAGGATTCGCGCCGAGACCGAACTCACGGCTTCGGCCGGCGTCTCCTACAACAAATTTCTCGCCAAACTCGCCTCCGATCACCGCAAGCCCGACGGGCTCTTCGTCATCACGCCCAAGATGGGGCCAGTATTCGTCGAGACCCTGCCGGTGAGGAAGTTTCATGGCGTCGGGCCTGCGACAGCCAAGAAGATGGCGCGGCTAGGCATCGAAACCGGGCTCGACCTGAGGGCGCAAACCCAGGCCTTCCTGCAGCAACATTTCGGGAAAGCCGGCTCCTACTACTACTGGGCTGCGCGCGGCATCGATGAGCGGCCTGTCCGCGCCGATCGGATACGCAAATCCGTCGGCGCCGAGAATACGTTTGCCGCCGATCTCTTCACCTACGAAGCCGCGCGTGATGCGCTTCAAGAAATCGTCGACAAAGTTTGGAGGTATTGCGAGGGCTCGGGTATTCGCGCCCGCACCGTCACACTCAAGGTCAAATTCGCTAACTTCCAGCAGATCACGCGAAGCCGCACCGGTCAGATGCAGATCGGGACGCGAAGCGAACTCGAACAGCTCAGCAACGCACTGCTCGAACCTCTCTTTCCTGTCGCGAGAGGCGTTCGGCTTCTGGGCGTCTCCTTGTCTTCACTCGCGGAAGAGTCTGAACGCGAGCTCGAATTCAGCCTGCCCGTTTAGGCCCTGTTTTGTTGCCTACGCGCTCAACACTGGCGTGCTCTGTGGCGTGGTAGTCGCGCCTGACATCGATGTTCCACAACACAGGAACTCGCCGATTGCATCGTCGACCTGTTCGAAAAGCGCTGCGGCCTCACCTCGTTGGTGCGCGTCGGCAAAGGCCTAAAATACTTCTTGTTACAAGGTCGACCACCCGTTCAGCAAAATTCAGACGCGTGAACTCTATCTGCTTGATGGCAGGATGGTGAAGGTTGAGGTCTTGGCGCAAGGCCAGAAGTTCGTCGCTGATGGCATTCACCCGCAGACTGGCCAAACGGAGCGAGCGCACTTCGCTGACCGCCGACCCGCGGCCGCCCCGGCTCGGTCTCGACGCGCTCGAAATCGGGCGCCGTCAAGTTTTCTCGAAGTCCGGATCGACAGCGAGCCGCATGGTCAGGGGCTGTAGACGACATTGGCGCCGCTGATCGCTAACGAGATCGGCGTTGCGCCCGAAGCGATCCGGGTCGGCGGTCATTCGAAGGGCATAACGGGGCATAGGCTGATAATGCTGATTATCGGCGGGTCCGCCGCGCTATCCGTCAGGGCCTTGAGACCGTGTTCCTTGTAGCGCTCGAAGATCTTGTAGCCGGGGTCTTGCGCGAAATGCCGAACGCGCGACACCTCGCTCATCGCTTCGCCGTCCAGCAGCCGAGCGACGAACCGCATGCGACCGTCCATCACCGAACACTCCTTCCACGGCATCCACGCCTTCCGCCGGAATGGGGAAAGGTGTTACCCATGTGTCCACTACGATCTGTCACCTATGTCTCGGGCCGCTCACCGGCGCCATGCGTGGTGGCGAAACCCAGCCAAGCAATTGTGAGCTCGTCGGGGTGGAGGCAACGGGTCATTTGGTACTCAGCGCGCCATCCCTTGTGCAACCGCCGGCACGTCGTAAAACGCGAGCGTCATCGAAACGCTGGTGTAGTGTCCCATCAGGCAGATGACATCGGTGATGCCGACATGGCCGAGCGCCTCGACCGCACGGTCGTAAAGCCCCTTTGCGGCCCACCGCGAATTGGCAAGGCAGGTCGCCATCTCGTAGACGACCTGCTCGCGCTTATCCGAGAACGAGGTCGGCAGGCCGGACAGGATCGCCTCGACCTTGTCGTCCGGCAACCCGGCCGCCTTGCCGGCGCGCTCGTGCGCGTTGGTCGGGAAGATCGAATGCCACTTGCTGTTGATGACGCAGACGGCGATCTCGCGCTCGCGCTCGCTCAGCGAGTAGCCGGTGCGAAAATGTGCGCCGAACGGCCCTGCGACCTTCGCCAGCTTGGGGTTGTGCACCCAAATCTTGTTTGGCCCGCCGAGTGCGCCGCGAGTCTCGATCAGCGAACGATAACCCTCCTGCTGCTCCGGCGTCATCTGGTCGTAGGGAATTTCGGCATAGCGGCCAAAAGTTGGCGTATCGGGCATTTTCAGGTCCCTCCCGGTGGATTACCGACGCATCGTGCAACGGCAGCGCCTGCCGCGTCGACTCGGAGTGCGCGCAGCCGTGCGGCCGGAGATCCCTGGATCTCCGTGGCGTTTAACACGCTCCTGAAAACCACTTCAATTCCAACGCACGGCGATCGAGACGAGGCCGCGAACCCGACTCGCTCTGCGAGCAAGGCCGCCGTCCAGTTTCAGCCGAACGACGGGCAGGTTAATCGGTTACTCTCTCTTCTATGGCTAGTTTCCGATCGCGACCACCGGCCTCACTCTACGTCGCCGGGCCTTTCGCCCAAGGCTACACAGAGTTCTATAACTTCCTGATCCCACTTTATGGCTTATCGCTGGGCATGAGTGCGGGCGCCATCGGCATGCTTGTCGGCGGACGCTCGTTGCTGGCAGTGTTCCTAGCGATTCATGTCGGCGTGCTGATGGACCGGTTCGGCACCCGCCGGGTGACCTTATTCTTCGTCTGGACGGCGATGGCCTTGGCGCCAGTCTTCCCGCTGCTCCCTTGGTTCTGGCCATTGCTGCTGCTGCAGATCGTCAATGGCGCCGCGCTACAGTTTGCCTGGTCGGGTTCGCAGACCTTGATCGCCCAGTTGGCCGAAGGAGAGGCCGAATATCTCGGCCGGTTTAGCTTCTTTGCGCGCATTGGGACGACCGTCGCACCGATGATTGCCGGTGTGGCCTGGGATTTCGGCGGCGCCTGGCCCGCGTATGCACTTGGCCTTGCCTGGGGCGTCGCGCTAACGCTTGCATTGCTACGCGCTCCCGAGGCGCAGGTCGCCGCGGGCGACGGTCGTGATCTGCGCCGGCGAGCGCGGTTCCGCTTTGGCGACGTGCTCCCCCGATTGCCGGATTATGTGCGCTGCTTTGCGCTGATGGCGATCCCGGCGGTGGCGACCACGATGGCTATCATCTTTTTGCGCACCTCCACCAATGGCGTACAGAGTTCGCTTTACGTCGTATATTTGAAAGGGGTCGGGCTGACCGGCACGTCGATCGGCATCCTCTTCGCTGCCCTCGAAATAACAAGCGGTCTTGGCTCGCTGTTCGCCGGGCGGGCGATGCGGCTTGGTGATCCGCAGCGCACGATGCTGAGCGGCACCGTATTATCGATCTTACTGATCTGCGCGACGCCTTTTACCGGTGGCATTTTCGCCCTGCTCTTCGTCGCGCAGACGTTACGCGGCTGGCTGCAAGGGGTCGTCCAGCCGATGATGTTCTCGGTACAGGCTAAAGCTGTCGGTCGTTACCGCCAGGGTTCGGTGGTCGGGCTGCGGCAGACCATGAATCGGCTGGCAGCGATCGTAATCCCGCCGGCAATGGGCGCCATAGCCGACCAGTGGGGTGCAGGTCAGAGCTTTGTCATTCTCGGCACCGTTTTGATTGTGCTGTGCGCGCCGGTCGTCTTGATCACGCGACGAGCGGCGCGGACCGCAACAAATCAGGTGGAGCCGACGTCGGGTGACTGACTCGCATGATCTATTCGGGCGCGACAATTACCGGGCTGGGCCGCGCGTTTGATAAACAGCGAATTGAGATGGCCCCCACAAGCTGCGCTTTGCTCGCCGGAGCGTATTCGTCTGGATTCAGACGCATGCCGCGATGCCGCCGCCGGCGCGGCAGTTATCGAAGCATGGGCATCCGGAGCCAGCGCCACGAAGCCGAAGAGCGACGGATGGCGGGTCAGAAAAGTAAGCGCCACTTGGCGAAGAGTTGCACAACGATAACCCACCAAACCGCTCCCGGTGATTTCGCCGACAAGAGGACCTCTGGCCTCAGGCCGCCAGGAGGTCTCTGCGCCAAGATTGGCAGTTGCCCGCGCTCACATCGCTTCGGGAAAGCGCACAAGGAACCCATCTCGGTTCGGCATTCTCACCTTCGGCAATGTCTGCGCGTTTATCGTGTCGTTTTCACCAATCAGCTTGTTCAGAGCCAGAATATAGGCGGTCAAACCATACACCTCGTCGTTGGTGAGCGTCATCGGCTGCTGCCATGGCATCGCCCGCCGGATGTAGTCGAACAGTGTCGTAGAGTAGGGCCAGAAATTGGCGATCCTCTTCGTGGCAGCCGAGATGTCGGTGATCGGGTCGCCGCCAACCAAGGGTGGCAATGGCGCAGCAGTCACAGCCGCGACGCCGCCTTTGCCTTCCGGGCCATGACAAAGGGCGCATTTTTCCGCGTAGATGCGGGCGCCTTGGGCGGGCGTTCCCGCGCCCGGTGGCAAACCGATGCCGTTGGGCTCGATGCTGATGTCCCAAGCGGCGATGCTGGCTTCGTCCAACGGCTTGCCGAGATGAGGCAATTCGGCGGCAGTCGCGCCAGCAGCAAGACTGAGCGCCAGCCAAACGGCGGTGGTCGTACCGCTACGCGTAAGCATGCTTGATCTCCCCGGAGCTGTCGATCGCCCAGCTGGTGACAGCGTTGCAGTGCTGGTTCAGCACCGCCGCGACCGGCGGGACCGTCTTCAGCTCGCCGCGACTGGCAACAAATTCGGCGCGGGTCGGCTGAATGTTGCCGGCCTCGTCCCATGCACGGCTTTGCAATGTCGCGACGTTACCGTCCCAGCGCCAGGGCATGCGAAAGCGGGTGAAAGCCTTGCTCAGTACCGGCTCTTGCAACGCCGCCTCAGCCCAGCTTCGCCCGCCATCGGCCGAAACCATCACCTTGGAGATGGCGAGGGCTGCGTGATGAACGATTTGACTTCCTGCAGCAGATAGAACTGGTACGCCTTGCCGCCCGGCAGAATCGGCGCATAGATCTTAGCCTCCCAAAAGCTCATGGTCGGTTCCTCCACGAGCTTAATCCGCCGCAGATATTTGACGTTCATGTTGCCTTCGTAGCCCGGCAGCAGCAGGCGCATTGGATAGCCGTTGGCCGGCATCAGGCGCTCGCCGTTCTGATAGAGGGCAATCATGGCGTCATCCAGGGCCTTTTTCAGCGGCACGCTGCGGGCCAAGTGGGGCGCATCGGCGCCTTCGGCGATAAACCACTTGGCTTTCGGGTCGATGCCGGTCTCCTCGAGCAGGGTGGAGAGCTTGACACCGGTCCACTCGGCGCAGGAAGCCAAGCCGTGCAACGCCTGTAGGTTTGCTTGCAGCGGCTGAGGCGAAAACAGCGGCGCGCTGTTGCCGCCGCATTCAAGGAACGTCACCCGCGTTACCATCGGATACCGGGAGAGCGCCTCGAGCGTAAAAATCAGCGGCCGCTTCACCAAGCCATGGATCGCAAGCCGGTGGTTGTCCGGATCGATATCCGGCGCGCCGCCCCAGGATACGACGAAGTGCAGACCGTTTGGGGTGATTGTGCCGTTGATGAGGTGATGAGGTGCGCGCGCCCCCTGCGCCCCCGGCTGGCCATTTGGGTTGCTCAAGGTGCGCACGACGCTGTTCTCGAACCGGGACGGCCGCTCATAGGGCCCGATGGCCGCACCGGGTTCGAGGCTCCACGGCGCGTCGGTCAAGGGTTCCGCTGCGGCGGCGAACGAGCCGAGCGCGCCTGTGCTCATGGCGCCGGCATAGACAACCCCGCTTCCGAGCAGGGCGCGACGATTCAACAAGCCGTTGCCGGCAACAGCTTCAATAGATGCGGATTTGGTCCGACGGCGACGATGTGCAGTGCTCATGTTTCCTCCCTGCCCCACCCATTCGGGTTCCTTCCCGGGCGGCCACGACGAATATGTGCCCCATCAAGGTTTGCGGCAATGGCTCTGAATCGCAGCTGCCGCCCGGTGCGGGAATAACCCATCCGGTACTGTCAGTTGCTTTGCCAGAAAGACACTGGTGGCAATGGCCTGCGGTGCCATCGTGGCGTAGGCGCGGAATGCTGCACGGAATTGAAACCAGCATGGCTCGGACGAGGCGTGGGCGGCAGCGGGGAGAGAAAACGCTTGTGGAGATAGGCCGCGGCTACAACGTGAGCGGCTGGACGATTTCGAGGCCGACAACCCAACACGGAAGCCGACGATGACGCGACAACAAGCGATCCGGATAGCCTATGCGATCTGGGAGAAAGAAGGCCATCCAGACCGCAAAGACCTGGATCATTGGTTTCGCGCTGAAGCTGTGCTTAGGGGCATGCCTGCGTACGATGGAATTGCCGACTTGTTCGAGGCGGCCTCGGCCAGCCGGCGCAAGGCGATTACATGACTTTGAGGAGTCAGTCGCTTAGACTCCCCGCTGGAGCAAGCGGGATTCGAACCCTCGGTCCCTCCGCAAGAGAAAGTTCTCTTTGAGGTCACCCCTCCGGTTTTCCTTCCGCAAGAGAGAACGAGTTTCGCCTACGTGGGGGCGCTGCGTCTCGACGTGCGCGGAACTACCTCACGGTAGTGGGCCGCTCCTCGCGAGGCCCGCCAGCCGCACGAGTTCGTCTCTGCCGGCGAGCATGTCGTTTAGCGAGCCAAAGGCGTTCGTGTAGTGGCCTTTGAAGCCCTTGCCCTCGATCCGCCGGAACATGTCGGCAAAATCGATATCGCCCGCACCCGGCTTTAAGTGGACCTCGTGGCCATTGCGAAAACAATCGGCCAGCCGCACCTCCCCGACCCGGCCCATGTCGATGGCGTCGATAAAGCCGGCAATCCCTTCGGGAACGAGATGCGCGTGATTGACCGTAAACGACAGCTTGAATGCCGGCGATTGGATGGCATTGAAATAATAGCGCCACTCCTCGATCGTATGCGCGAGGTAGTGTATTTCCGCCTCATCCGGCTCTTTGTTCAGGTTTTCAAGCAGGACCAGCGCGCTATGTCGCTCGGCATGACCGACGATCCGCTTCAATCGATCGAGACCGGCGGCCATCCGCCGCTCTTTGTCGGAGGTGAAATGGAAGCCCGCATGCATGACGATCCATTCGGCGCCCAGCCGTG
>WNFC01022287.1_pt1 | contig 11360 bp, 7 predicted proteins | sample 5400541 | NCBI WGS metagenome assembly WNFC01 (sample SAMN13153342, study PRJNA577476) | soil metagenome | isolation source: 120 cm saprolite under Douglas fir tree site 2 hole 2 replicate 1 | place: USA:California | collected 2015-04-18
GCGGCTGCCAGTTGCCCCACCAGCGGAGCAGCACGACGAGTCCGAACCCGAAGCCGGCGAGCAGGCACGTCATCCACGCGGCCCGGATCCAGCCGGCGCGGTAGAGCAGCCCCCAGCCGCCGCCACGGCGCGGAGTCGTTTCGTGATCGAACGTCGTGGCTGTCACGGCTCCGGGCTCATCCCCTCTTGCTCGAGCTGATCAGATACTGAACGAGAGCGTCGAGCTGCTGCTTCGAGAGGGACGTGCCGAACGTCTGCGGCATGACGTTCTTCGGGAAGCCCGGCTGGATATACGCGTTCGGGTCGACGATCGACTGGCGCGCGAAGTCGGGGAGCGGCTTGCCCGCCTGCTGCGCGTAGGCGGGCAGCTTGTCGAGGTCGGGACCGACCTTCGCGGCGGTTCCGGCGGCGGTGAGGGTGTGGCACGCACCGCACTGGTTGTTCTTGAAGACGGCCGCTCCGGCGACGCCGCTGTTCGGCGAGGTGATCGCCTTCGTCTGTCCGGCGACCCACTTGTTGAAGGCGGCCGGCGTCATCACGATCGCCACGGTGCGCATTACCGAGTGGCCGAGCCCGCACAGCTCCGTACAGATGACGGGGAAGGTCCCGAGTCTGCTCGGCGTGATGTGGACCTTCGTCGTCAGGCCCGGAACCGTGTCCTGTTTCTGCGAGAACTCCGACACCCAGAAGGAGTGAATCACGTCCTTCGAATGGAGGATGAGCTCGACCGAGCGGCCCCTCGGCAGGCGTAGCGTTCCGCTCGTCAGCCCCTTCGAGTCGGGGTAGCTGAAGCTCCAGGCGAACTGCTGGGCGGTGACGTTGACGCGCAGGTAATTCTTGCCAAGCGCGTCGTCGCGGGAGAGCACGATCGCGCTCACGATGCCGATCGAGGTGACGAGGATGGTCGGGATCAGCGTCCACCAGATCTCGAGCCCCGTGTGGCCGTGGATCGAGGGCCCGTCGGAGTCGTCGTCGGGGTCGGCCCGAAAGTGGATGATCGAGTAGGCCATCACGGCGCCGACGAGCGCGAAGATCGCGATGCAGATCACGACCACGAACCAGAAGAGGAACTGGATGCGGTTGGCCTCGTTCGAGGCCGGTTTTGGGAGCCACGGCAGGGCGAGCGCAACCGCCGCGGCGATCCCGCCGACGACGATCCCCAGCCCGAGCAGCGACGCCATGGAACCCCTGCGCATCCGGGCGTGAGCCTAGACGAAACGGCTCGAGCGGGACACCGCCACCCGCACCCGAAACCGGGGCTTCTCCGTTGCTCCGACGAACCTTCCGACCATCAACAAACGAAGGAGAAACCATGGGTCTCGGAGTCGGGATCTTGCTCGCTGCCGTCGGCGCGGTCCTCGCCTTCGCCGTGTCGTACACCGTCAACGGCGTGAACATCCACGCGATCGGCTGGATCCTCCTGATCGTCGGCATCATCGGCGTCGCTCTGTCGATGATCTTCTGGTCCTCCTGGATGGGCCCCGGCTACTGGGCGCGGCGCGGCGAGACGCGCGACGCACCGCCCTCCGGCGGGCCTCGCTACTAAGGGTCGAAGCGGGGCGGCGGCGAACGCCGCCCCGCTTCCCCATTCGAACAGCCCCCTACGCTGCCACGGGTAGGTCGACGAAGAACGTCGAGCCGCGGCGGCCGTCGGAGACGACCCAGATGCGGCCGTGCATGCGGTCCACGAGCTCGCGGCAGATGTAGAGGCCGAGGCCCGTGCCCCCGACGCCGAGCGTCAGGTTCGGGTCGAGCCGGAAGAACTTCTCGAAGATCCGGTCTTGTTCGGCCGGCGGCACGCCGAGGCCCTGGTCCTCGATGCGGAAGCGGATGCAGTTGCCGGTGTGCGACAGGTCGACGAGGACGCGCCCGCCGTCCGGCGAGTACTTGACGCCGTTGTCGATGAGGTTTGTCAGGACCTGGCGGAGCTTGTCCGGGTCGGCGGCGACGGGCGGGAGGTCGTCGGGCGCCTCGACCGCGAGCGTCACGTGGTCGGGCGCGTGCGAGCGCAGCGGCTCGACGACCTGGCGTGCGAGCTTCGCCGCATTGCAGCTCTCGATTGCGACGCCCATCTGGCCGGAGTCGAGCCGGCTGGCCCAGAGGATGTCGTTCACGATGCGTGCGAGGCGGTCGGATTCGCTCGCGACGATGCCGAGGAGGCCGTCGCGCTGCGACTCTTCGAGGCGGATGTCGTCGCGTTGCAGCGTGAGCGCCGCCCCGTAGATCGCGGCGAGGGGCGTACGCAGCTCGTGCGACACCGTCGCGACGAAGTCGGTCTTCAGCTGCTCGACCGCGCGCTCCTCCGTCAGGTCGCGGAATGCGTACACCGTGCCGCCCGGGAAGCTGACGGCCGAGATCGAGAGCCAGCGCTCCTCGCCCTTGACGTCGACCGGCACGGTCTGCGGGCGGCGCGCGTTTCCGGTCGGACGGGTCGCGACCGGGATTCGTCCCTGCAGCATCTCCCAACCATGGATCAGCTCACCGATCGGCCGGCCGAGCGCCTTCGCCGACTTCACGCGGAACGCCTGCGCGGCTGCCGGGTTCCAAAGCCGGACGAGGCCGTCGCCGTCGAGGAGGAAGACGCCGTCGTCGACGAACTCGAGCGCCTCGGCCGCATGAGCGCGCGCCTGAGCCGCGCGGTAGAGCCTCGCGTTGTCGAGCGCGAGTGAGGCGCGGCGAGCGAGCTCGATCGCGAGCTCGACGTCGGCGTCGTTGAAGCGTGGCTGCGGGTCGATCGTGCCCAGCTGGATCGTTCCCAGGGTGCGACCGCGAGCGATCAGCGGCACGACGATCCCCGACGTGTTGGCCAGCGTGCGGATCTCGGCCGCATGCGCCGCGTCGTGCGCCATCTCGTCGGCGTGCGCCTGCACGTCCGCCAGGAAGACGTGCTCGCCGGTTCGGATTGCACGCTGCACCGGATGATCCGCCGCAGTGGGCGGATAGCGGCGGCGCAGGTCGCGGAGGTAGTCGCTCTTCTCAGGATCGAAATGAGCGGCGCCTACGCAGCGGATCGAGCCGTCGTCGTCGAGCAGGTCGATGACGACCTGACCCGCGAGCATCGGCACGGCCATCTCGGCGATCCTTGCCAGGGTCTGCTCGTAGTCGAGCGTCTCGTTCAGCAGCTCGCTCGCGCGGGCGAGGAAGCGGAGTCGCTGCTCGGCCGCCTTGGTCGCGGTGATGTCGCGGATCACGCTGACCGACAGCACGGGGGAGCCGCTCGCGTCGTACACCGGATTCGCCCGCACGACCGACCAACGCTCCTCACCGGTCGCGCGGATCCGGTAGCAAACGATCTGCTCCGAGGCCTCGCCGCGAAGTGCACGCCTCCCGGGCAGATCCTCTGGCGGCAACGGCTGGTGTTGCTCGTCGAGGATCTCGAACTGCGCGAGGACATCCGGCCGCGACGCGGCGAGGAACGCCGCGGTCGTCGAGAAGCCGACGAAACGAGCCGCCGCGTCGTTCGAGTAGACGAGGCCTCCCGTCTGCGACTGCACGACGATCCCCTCATCGACCGTGCGCATGATCGTCGCGAGCTGGTGGCTCGACGCGCTCAGCGCCTCCTGTGCCCGCGTCCGGATTGTCGCGGACGCCAGAAGGTTCGCAATCGTGTGCGAGAGGAGCACGTCGCCCTCGCTCCACTCGTGCGGCCGGTCGTGATAGAGCATGAACTTGCCCAGCAGCCGGCCGCCGTGCACGAGCGGGACGAAGGCGAGCGCCTCGATCCTCTCGGCGCGCACCAGCCGCTCGAGGTCTGCGTCGAAGCCCGCCTCAGCCAACCTGGAGACGAGCACCGGCTCTGGATCGGCAGCGTCGGGCGCCCAGGGCGAGTGTCCTTCGGCGCCGGCACGGTACGCGTCCGAGAGCCCGCGCCACGCGCGGAAGCGCATGACGCCGTCTTCGTCGACCAGAAGCACCGCGGCTCGGTCGGCGCCGGTTGCCGTGAGCAGAGCGTCGATCGCCTCCGTGAGCAGCTCGTCGAGCGTGGTGGCGCGCGCGATCGTGTCCGCGATCCGGTAGATGGCGTCGACCTCGGCGACGCGCCGGCGCAGCTCCTCGTGCGCGCTGACGGACGCGGAGTGCGTGGAGAGATCGTCCGTCTCGCTGCTCATCGCCAACCCCCCGACCCCGGCGCTGCGTTCCCCTGCGCGTCGCAGTGTGCATGACCGTCGGCGGGTTGGAAAGAGGCGAAGCTACAATGGCCGCCGGTTCGGGCCGTTAGCTCAGCTGGTAGAGCAGGGGACTCTTAATCCCAAGGTCGGAGGTTCGATCCCTCCACGGCCCATTCCCCGTTACGCCGATTTAGTTTGAGCGCTGGAGCCGAGAAGCGCGTCGGCGCGCTCGATGTAGAACGTCGCGCCGACCGAGCGGTAGAAGGCGACCGCTTGCTCGAGCTGCGCCTCGCCCTCTTCGCGCCGGCCGGTGGCGATCAGCTCCTCCGCTGCGCGGAACCGAAGTCGCGCCTCCCATGTGGGCGAGCCGCCTTGGACGCATAGATCGGCGGCGCGGACGAACTCACGGTCGAGGCACGCGAATGCGATCTCCTTCCACGGCCACGTGGGGGCGCTCTCGAGGGCTGCGGCAAGCTCGGCCCTGAGCTCCAAAGCGATGTGCGAAAGAAGGAATCCGAAAGGGAGCGCCCAGACGGCATCGTCCGGGTGGCGCCGGCCGACCTCGACCACTTCCTCCGCGAGGGCGCGCGCCTCGGTCAGGAATCCGTGTCTCTCGAGCACGTCGACGGCACTTCCGAGCTGGGGCAGGACCTCCTGCGGGTCGCCGCTCTCGCGCGCGAGATCAACCGCGCGACGCGAGTCCGCAAGGGCGCCCTCGACATCGCCGCGGGCCTCTCGAATCTGTGCGCGGTTCGCGCGTGCCGCCGCTTCGAGATAGTGCGGCGAGCCGGCCTCGCATTCGGCGATGAACGCCCCCTCCCGTTCGAGCGCCTCGTCCCAGCGGCCCTGGACGAAATCCCATGCGGCGCATTGGTGGCGCAGCCAGCGCACGTTGGACGCGTCTCCGAAGCGTACGGCGATTTGCAAGCCCTCGGCGAAACGCTCACCGGCGCGGCGCAGGTCGAACTTGAAGATCGCATCGACCGCCATGTTGTTGGCGATCGTGCCGGCCTGAGGCGAGTTGATCGCGAGGGCGATCTCGAGCGCCTTCTCCCCGTCCTCGACGCCCGAGGGGTCGTCGAGGTACATCTTGGCGAGGCTGATGGTGGCCAGGGCGTGCGCCCGGAGCTCGTCGAGGTGGAGCAACTCGGCCATCTCCAGCGCCTCCCCGGCTAGACGCAGTCCGCTCTCCCGGTCGCCGGCGATCGACCGCGTGCGCGCGATGTTCGCGAGCACTCGCGCGCGAGCGGGGGAGCGCTCGGACCCGGCCAGGTCTTCCGCGCGGGACGCGTGCGCGGTCGACTCGTCCCGCTGTCCGCGATGCCACCAGATCCGCGAGATCGAGAGCTCGGCCTCGGCAGCCGTCTGGTGATCTCCCACGGCGAGCAGGGCGTCGCGAGCCTCTTCCAGAGCAGTCAACGCGCGATGGTCGGTCGCGATGTAGAGGGCATCTGCACACTGGTAGAGGAGCCGCGGACGCTCCTCGTCGTCGGGCCAGAAGGCGAGCGCCTCGTCGTAGTACCCCGCCGCGGCCGGGTACGCGTTGACCGAGAACGCCCGATCGCCCGCCGCACGAAGAGCCAGGCGTGTCGGCGTCTCGAGTTCGGTGGTGTTCTGCTGCGAGGCACGGGCGAGCTCACGCGCGGATCGCCAGTGGAAGGCAAGGAGCTCGGCGTGGTCCTCGGAGCGACCCAGGCTCTCGATCCATTCCGCCGCCTCGCGGTGCTTGTGCGCACGCTCTGCACGAGGGATCTGGCCGTAGGCGACGTCTCGCAGCAGCATGTGGGCGAACGCCCATTCGCCCTCGCTCCCGACCGAGGAGCGGCGCTGCCGGGTCAGGAAGCCCTTGCGCTCGAGGGAGTGCAGCAGTGGGTCGGCCGCGCGCTCGTCTCGGCGTAGCGCGGCCGTCCAGAAGACCTTGCCGACGACGGATGCGTCCTGGAGGAGCGCCTTCTCCTCGGCCGGGAGGCCGTCGAGCCGCGCGGCGACGATCCCCTGGAGCGTCTCGGGGAGCGGCATGTCGTCCGCGGAGCCGCGCTCGAGGTAGAGCTGTGCGAACTGCTCGGCGTACAACGGGTTGCCCTCCGAGCGCTCGAGCAATGCCTGCTGGATCCCGGCCGGCAGAACGCTGCGCTCGAGGACCTGCGAGATCAGGACGGCGGTCTGCTCCGAGGAGAGCGGAGCGAGCCCGATCATCGCGGCGTTCAGCGTTCCGCCGCCCCAGCCCGGGCGGCGCTCGAGCAACTCCGGCCGTGCGCTGCAGACGACGAGGAGCGGCACGCCGCTCAGCCAATCGACAAGCTCGTCGACGAAGTCGAGCAAGCCCTCGTCGGCCCAGTGCAGGTCCTCGAGCACGAGCACGAGCGGCCGCTGGTCGGCGAGCGCCTCGAAGAAGCGCCGCCAGGCGGCGAAGGCCTCACCGCGGCGGTCGCCGCCCAAGCCGGTCCCGGTCTCGAGGCCGACGAGCGGACGAAGGTGCGACTCGACCCAGCGGGCGTCCTTCTCGTCGGCGACGGCTCCCGCGACGGCGGTCTGGAGCTTCTTCGCTACCTCCTCCTCGCTGTCTTCCTCGTGAATGCCTGCCTGCGCCTTGACCACCTCGGCGAGTGCCCAGAAGGCGACGCCGTCCCCGTAGGCGAGGCAGCGCCCCTGACGCCACGTGATCAGCTCCGGGTCGGCGTCGACGATCCGCGACAGCTCGTACACGAGGCGACTCTTGCCCATTCCCGGCACGGCGACGAGGGTGACGAGTTGCGGAATTCGCTCGTGGCGGGCGCGCTCGAACGCGTCGCGGAGAACGGCGAGCTCGCGCTCGCGGCCGACGAGCTCGACGCGCGCGTGGTGAGTGACGTCGACGCCGAAGCGCGAGCGGGCTGCAACCACCTCCCAGACCGGGACCGGCTCGGACTTGCCCTTGGCGATGACCGCGGGTGCGTCGCGATACTCGATCGCCCGGCGCGTCGAGCGATAGGTCGTCTCGTCGGTGAGGATCCCGTTGACCGGGGCGCGCTCGGGATCGTCCTCGTGAGCGGCGGGTGCTCCGAAGAGCGCCATCACTGCGTCGCCGATGAACTTCTCGACCGTGCCCCCGTGGCGCGCGAGCTCGGTGCGCAGGCGAGCGTGGTACGGGCCGAGGACGGCACGGACGTCCTCGGGATCGAGCTGCTCCGCCCGCGCCGTGAACCCGACGAGATCGCAGAAGAACACGGTGACTACCTTGCGCTCCTCGCGCGTGGGAGGGTGTGCCACGGCGAGCGGTGATCGACAGAAGCCGCAGAAGTCGAACCCGTCGGGGTTCTCCTTCGCGCACGCCGGACACAAGACCACGAAGCGAGTCTGAACGCCGGACGCTACGCGGGCAACCTACCCAAGGTCGGAGGCTTGATCCCTCCACGGCCCATTCCCGCCTCTAGGGTGCCCGACGTGAGAGTTCTCTCCGTTGTCGGGAATCGCCCCCAGTTCATCAAGTCCGGCCCGGTGTCCGTCGCGCTGCGCGAGGCGGGCATCGACGAGGTGGTGGTCCACACCGGCCAGCACTGGGACCGGGAGCTGTCGGAGGTCTTCTTCGAGGAGCTCGACCTCCCTGCGCCCGCCTACCGGCTCGACCTGCACACCGCGGATCCCGCAGCGATGCGCCCGGGGATCGAGGCCGCGCTCGAGCGGGAGCGGCCGGACTGGGCGCTCGTCTACGGCGACACGAACTCGACTCTCGCGGGCGCCGAGGCGGCCGTCGCCACGGGTGCGCCGGTGGCCCACGTCGAGGCGGGGCTGCGCAGCGGCGACCTGCTGATGCCGGAGGAGCGGAACCGGATCGCCGTCGATCGAATCGGTGCGCTCCTGCTCTGTCCCGACGAGCGCTCGCGGGAGACGCTCCGCGCTGAGGGCATGCCGGGTCGCGTCGAGGTCGTGGGTGACGTGATGGCAGACGCATGCTTTCGGCTCGCGCCGATCGCGCGCGAGCGCTCGCGCGTGCTCGAGCGGCTGGGCCTCGATCCGGCCCGGTACGTCGTCGCGACGATCCACCGCGAGGCGAACGTCGAGCCGGCGCGTCTGGCGCGCATCGTCGACGGGCTCGGCCGCAGCGGGGAGCCGGTGCTCTTCCCCGCGCACCCGCGCACCCGCGGCCGCCTGGACGAGCTTCCGCCGAATGTCCTGGTGCTCGACCCGCTCGGCTACCTCGACATGGCCGCGCTCGCCTCGCAGGCGCGCGTGATCGTCACCGACTCGGGCGGGTTGCAGAAGGAGGCGTACTGGTACGGCGTCCCGTGCGTGACCGCGCGCCCGTCCACCGAGTGGGTCGACACCGTCGAGGTCGGAGCGAATGTGCTCGTCGACGACGACCCGGAGCGGCTCGCGGCGGCGGTGGCGACGGCTCGGATGCCGGACGACCGGCCGCCGCTCTACGGCGACGGCAACGCCTCGCCGAAGGTCGCGGCGGCGCTCCACGCTAGCCTTGCCCGGTCGTGAAACCCGAGATCGCCATCATCGGCGCCGGTTACGTCGGCGTCCCGCTCGCCCAGGTCTTCGCCGACGCAGGCCGGCGCGTCGTGCTCGTCGACGTCGTGCAGGAGCGCGTCGACCAGCTCAACCGCGGCGAGAGCTACATCGAGGACGTTCCTTCGGAGCTGCTCGCAAAGCTCGTTGCGAACGGGCTGTCGGCGACGACCGACTACGACATCCTCCGCGAGGTTGACGCGATCCTGATCGCTCTGCCGACGCCGCTCTCGCGGCAGCGCGAGCCGGACCTCTCGATCGTGCTCAACGCTGCGCGCGAGATCGCCACGCGCCTGCGCAAGGGGCACCTCGTCGTGCTCGAGTCGACCACGTACCCCGGGACGACGCGCGAGGAGATCCTGCCGCTGCTCGAGTCGTCCGGCCTCAAGGTCGGCGAGGACTTCTACCTTGCGTTCTCGCCCGAGCGCGTCGACCCGGGCCGCACGGACTGGACGACGAAGAACGTGCCGAAGGTCGCCGGCGGCATCACGCCCGCGTGCACCGAGCGCGCGGCCGAGCTGTACGGCAGCGCGATCGACACGGTCCATCGCGTGTCGTCGCCCGAGGCGGCGGAGCTGACGAAGCTCCTCGAGAACATCTTCCGGTCGGTGAACATCGCGCTCGTCAACGAGCTCGCGATTCTCTGCGACCGTATGGGCATCGATATCTGGGAGGTCGTCGATGCGGCCTCGACGAAGCCGTTCGGCTTCATGAGCTTCAGCCCGGGGCCGGGCCTTGGCGGCCACTGCATCCCGATCGACCCCTTCTACCTCACATGGAAGGCACGCGAGTTCGGTTTCTACACGGAGTTCATCGAGCTCGCGGGCAAGGTCAACGAGGAGATGCCGTACTTCTGCCGCTCGCTCGTCTCGCAGGCGCTGAACCACGCGAAGGAGATGTCGCTTAAGGGCTCCAAGGTGCTCGTGCTCGGCGTCGCGTACAAGCCGGACATCGGCGACATGCGCGAATCGCCCGCGCTGAAGCTCATCTCGCTGCTGCGGAACGCCGGCGCGGAGGTCTCCTACCACGACCCGCATGTCGTGAAGTTTGCCGAGCACGGACTCGAGATGGAGAGCGTGCCGTTCGATCCGGGCGCGTACGACTGCGTCGTCATCGTCACCGATCACTCGGAGATCGATTACGTGCAGCTCGTCGATGACGCGAGCCTCGTCGTCGATCTGCGAAACGCGACCGGTGCCAAGGGCACGGCTAGCGACAAGGTCTTCAAGCTGTGAGGGTCGGCCTCGTCGGCTTGGGTTACTGGGGCCCGAACCTCGCGCGCAACTTCGACGAGCTCGGCACGCTCGTCGCGCTCTGCGATCTCGACGCCGAGCTACGGGCGCGCTTCGCCGCCCGCTACCCAAACGCCGGGGTTTATGCCGACTACGGCGACATGCTCGCGTCCGGCGAGCTCGACGCCGTCGTCATCGCAACGCCGGTGCCGACGCACTTCACGCTCTCGAAGCAGGCGCTCGAAGCCGGGAAGCACGTGTTCGTCGAGAAGCCGCCGGCGATGCGAGCCGCCGAGATGGAGGAGCTCGTCGCGCTGGCGGCGGAGCGCAACCTCGTGCTGCTACCCGGGCATCTGCTGCTCTACCACCCCGGCGTCCAGAAGGTGAAGCAGCTGATCGACGCGGGCGATCTCGGCGAGATCCTCTGCATCTACGGCAATCGCCAGAACCTCGGTGTGATCCGTAAGGACGAGAACGCTCTCTGGTCGCTCGGCGTCCACGACCTGTCGGTGATCCTCCATCTGCTCGACGAGGAGCCCGAGGAGGTCTGGGCACATGGCAACGCGTTCCTCAACCCTGGCGTCGAGGACGTCGTCTTCTGCTACCTGCGCTTCCCGTCGGGTCGCATCGCGCACATGCATCTCTCGTGGCTCGACCCGCACAAGATGCGGCGGATCACCGTCGTCGGCAAGGACAAGATGGTCGTGTTCGACGACATGGCGCTGGAGCGCAAGGTGACCGTGTACGAGAAGGGGCCGTGGCAGCCCGCGGAGACCTACGGCGAGTGGAGTACGCGCACCGGCGACATCTTCAGTCCGCGCATTCCGAACGACGAGCCGCTACGCCTCGAGTGCTCGCATTTCCTGAGGCTCGTCGCCGACGGGCCCGGCGATCATAAGGAGGCGCGCGACGGCCTCGCCGTCGTCCGCGCACTCGAGGCGCTGCAGGCGACGCTTTCCGGCGCCCGCGTATGAGCGCTGAGATCCACCCGAGCGCCACCGTGTATCCAGGCACGGTTCTCGGCGAGGGCGTCAAGGTGCTCGAGAACGCCGTCGTCGGGAAGCAGCCGTCCCTTTCGCCCCGCTCGACGGCGAAGCGGGAGCCGCTGCCGCCGACCGAGATCGGCGACGGAACGATCGTCTCCACCGGCGCGGTCGTGTTCGCGGGCAGTCGGATCGGCGCGCGCGTCGTCCTCGGCGACCAGTCCTGCGTGCGCGAGCGTGTGCAGGTCGGCGACGACGTCGTGCTCGGTCGCGGATCGCTGATCGAGAACGACACGACGGTCGGCGCGCGCACGAAGATCCAGGCCGAGGCGTACATCACGGCGTACTCGCTGCTCGAGGACGACGTCTTCATCGCGCCGTGCGTCGTCACGACGAACGACAACTTCATGGGGCGCACCGAGCGTCGCCACGACCAGATCAAGGGGCCGACGATCCGCCACGGCGCGCGTATCGGTGGCGGCGCAATCATCTGCCCGGCGGTAGAGATCGGGGAAGAAGCGTTCGTCGGCGCGGGCGCCGTC
>WNFC01008440.1_pt1 | contig 11359 bp, 10 predicted proteins | sample 5400541 | NCBI WGS metagenome assembly WNFC01 (sample SAMN13153342, study PRJNA577476) | soil metagenome | isolation source: 120 cm saprolite under Douglas fir tree site 2 hole 2 replicate 1 | place: USA:California | collected 2015-04-18
TGGATCTCGGCTCGGGCTCCGGAGCGGATGCGTTCTGCGCCGCCCTTCAAGTCGGCCGTTCGGGGCGAGTCGTCGGCGTCGACTTCACCGACGAGCAGATCGGTAAAGCCACGCGGTTGAGAGATAGCGATGGGTTCACGCAGGTCGAGTTCGTCGGTGCGAGCATCGACGCTCTCCCGTTCGAGGACGCTGAATTCGACGTGGTCATCTCGAACGGCGTGATCAACCTCTCCCCGGTCAAGCATCGGGTCTTCGCGGAAGCGGCCCGCGTCCTCCGACCGGGCGGAAGAGTCGCGATCGCCGACATCGTCAGCGGCCGCGCTCTGAAGGAGCGCACCCGGCGCAACGTCGAGCTGTGGGCCGCCTGCATCGCCGGGGCGATCCCCCGCCGCAGCTACCTGGAGGCGCTCGAAGCCGCAGGCTTCCGAGTCGGCGAGGTGCGCACCAACGACTACAACTTCGTCTCCGAACGCGCGCTCGACGCCTGCAGCACCTACGGCGTCGAGAGCATCTCCTTCGCGGCGGTCAAAGAGACCTAGGGTCACTCGGCGGCGGGTAGCGGACTCCCCACGAGCTGGCCGCCGGGGCAGCTCTCGGCTTTGACGGTGCGCCTCGGGTTGCGGATGCCGAAGGCGCCCGCGAGACCTCCGGTCGCGATCAGCGCCGCGCAGATGGCGATCGCTTCGTGGAACGCTCGCACCGACGCGGCGTTCGTGGTGAACGTGTCGCCGACGAGCTTGCTCGCGATCACGACGCCGATCACGGAGATGCCGACGAGGCCGGCGACGCGGGCGACGGCGTTGTTGATCGCCGACGCGATTCCTGCGTCGCCTTCGCTCGCATCGGCCATGACCGTCGCGGTGAGCGGGGCGACGGTCATCGACAACCCGAGCGAGAACACGAGCAGGCCCGGCAGAAGATCGCGGACGTACGAAGGGTGCATCCCGGTTCGGAGAAAGAGCAGGATGCCGGCCGCCGCGATCAGAGGCCCGGCACCCATGAAGAACCTCGGGCCGTAGCGGTCGGCGAGCGCGCCGAAGCGGCGCGAGAGCGCGAACATGATCAACGTCGCCGGGATCGTCGTCAGCCCGCTCCTAAGAGCGCTGTAACCGGCGACCTGCTGGAGGAAGATGACGAGGAAGAAGAAGAGGATCGAGAGCCCCGCGTACATCGTCAGGGTCTCCAGATTCGCGATGGCGAAATTGCGGCGCGCGAACAGCTCGAGCTTCAGCATCGGCTCGGCGGTCCGGCGCTCGTAGACGAGGAAGGAGGAGAACGCGACGATGCCGCCGATCAGAGGCACGTCGATGACCGCGCTGCTCCAGCCGTAGCGCGGCTGCTCGATCAGCGCGAACACGATCCCGCCCAGCCCGAGCACGCAGAGGGCTGCGCCGAGGACGTCGACCCGGCGCCCGGCCACGCGCGCGGTCCGGGGCACTGCTGCAAAGATCAGCGCCAGGGTCACGAACACGAGCGGGACGTTGAGCGCGAAGATCCAGCGCCAGGAGACCTGGTCGACGATCCAGCCGCCTGCGAGCGGGCCGACGACCACCGCGATCCCGCCCCAGGCCGTCCAGGAGCCGATCGCCGCGCCGCGCTCCTGCGGCGAGAAGGCGGCGACGATGATGGCGAGCGAGCTCGGCGTCAGAAGCGCGCCGGCTGCGCCCTGCAGCGCGCGCGCCGCGATCAGGGCGTCGATCGTCGGCGCGAGGGCGCAGGCGAGCGAGAGCAGGCCGAATCCCGCGACGCCGATCGCGAAGACCCGGCGCTCGCCGTAGATGTCCCCCAGCGAGCCACCGATCAGGATCAGCGAGCCCAGGACCAGCAGATAGACATTCGACACCCACTGCTGCGCGGGCAACCCGCCTCCCAGGTCGCGCTCGATCGCCGGCAATGCGACGTTGACGATCGAGCCGTCGATCATCGCCACCCCGGAGCCGAGGATCGCGGCGACCAGCGTCAGCCGCTGGCGACGGCTCATGCGCGCTCGAGCCCCGCCAGGCCGCGCAGGTCGACGCATGTCGTCCCCCGCACGGTGACGAGCACCATTAGCACGCTGCGGCAGCTTCGACAACGGACGACGGTTCCCGGCGCCCGGAGGTAGACCTCCGTCTCGGCGACCGGCCCGCGGGCGCCGCAGCTCGCGCATTCGCCGGTCGCGGTCGTCAGCTCGGCGCCGAAGGCTTCGAAGAGCAGGCCGGCGATCGCGTTTCCGTCCAGTCCGTCCCGGCTCTCGTATACGGCCCTAGGCACCGGTCGGCCCGAACCGCTCGGTCCTGATCCGCCCCGCGTCGTGCCCGAGCTCGACGAGCGTGCTCGCGGCGACCTCGACGAAGGCGGTCGGGCCGCAGATGTAGACGAGGGGCTGCTCGTGCTGCGGCCAGGCGACCTCCTCGAGGATCTCCCGGTCGATCCGGCGCCGGTAGCCGCGCCACCCTTCCGGCCACTCGCGGGTGAGCGTGAACCGAACGTCGACGCCGTCGTAGTCGGCGAGGCGCGCGAGCTCGTCTCGGTAGATCACGTCGTCCAGCGTGCGCGCTGAATAGAGCAGCCGCACCGGCACGCTGCTGTCGGTGGCGACACGGTGGCGCACCATCGAGCGCAACGGCGCGATGCCGGAGCCGCCGGCAAGCAGGAGCAACGGACCCCCGAGCGCTTCTTCCCAGACGAAGTAGCCGCCGATCGGGCCGCGCAGCTCGAGCTCGTCGCCCGGCCGGAGCTCGTCGACGAGGTAGGGCGAGACCTCGCCGTCCTCGAGCCGCTCGACGGTGAGGACGAGGTGACCGTCTTCCGGCGCCGACGCGATCGAGTAGCTGCGCTGGGCTTGGTAGCCATCCTCGGCGGTCAGGCGCACGTCCACATGCTGTCCGGCGCGGTGACCGGGCCAGTCGTCGAGGTCGAGCACGATGCTCCTGGCCCACGCCGTCTCGTCGACCAGCTCGACGACTTCCGCTGCCTGCCAGCTCAGTCGCCTTGGTAGCGCTGCTCTTGCCATGGATCTCCGTAGTTGTGGTAGCCGTAGCCCTCCCAGAAGCCCGGCTCGTCCTCGTCGCGGAGCTCGAGCCCACGCACCCATTTGGCGCTCTTCCAGAAGTAGAGATGCGGAACGAGCAGGCGTGCCGGCCCGCCGTGCTCGGGGTCGAGCGGCTCGTCGTCGTAGGCATAGGCGATCCACGCCTTGCCGCCGGTCACGTCTTCGAGCGGCAGGTTGGTCGTGTAGCCCCCGTCGCTGAAGGCCACGACGTACTCGGCGCTCGTCTCGACGTTCTCGAGAAGCACGTCGAGCGAGACGCCGGTCCAGACCGTGTCGAGCTTCGACCACTTGGTCACGCAGTGGATGTCGACGGTGACGGTCTCGCTCGGCAACGCCCGCAGCTCCTCCCACGACCAGGACACCGGGTCGTCGACCGCCCCCCGGATCGTGAAGCTCCACGACTCCAGAGGGCGATGCGGCGTCGGTCCGGCCGAGAGCACCGGGAAGTCGTCCGTCACGTACTGCCCGGGCGGCACGCGCGCCGGATCGACCGACGCGCGTCGCCGCCCGGTGAAGCCACGCGAGATGCGAGCCATCGCCGGCGCCGATTCAGGCGAAGCGCTTGACGAAGGCGAGCGCGGTGTCGGCGACGTCGCGCCAGCCGTTGTCGATCACGAGCGCGTGCCCGCGCCCCGGGATCTCGACAAACTCTGTGACGCCCTCGTTGCCCTTCTGGCGCTTGAACGCCGCCTTGGCGATCGCGGGCGGCACCGTATGGTCCTTCTCGCCGACGACGATCAACAGCGGGCCTCGCTCCGGATTCTTCGTGTCGACCTTCGCCTCGGTCCAGGGGTTCAGGTTCGCCGACGCGGCCTGGAAGATCGGCACGCCGGAGCCCGGCACCGAGTACGTCTCGTAGAGCTCCTTCGCCTCGTCCTCGCCGACCGCGTTCGCGAAGCCGTAGCGGAACTGCTCGTACGTGAGCGGGACGGCACGGTTGCGGTTCGCAGGATTGCTCAGCACCGGCGAGGCCGACCGCAAGGCCGAGACCGGAAGCGGCAAGACGCCCCGGAACGGCGCGGGGTCGATCGCCACCGTCACGGACGCGAGGCCGCGACCGGCGATGATCTGCGCCAGGAGGCCTCCGAACGAGTGGCCGATCACGACCGGCTTCTTGTCCAGCCGGCGAATGATCCCGTCGACGTAGTCGGCGATCTGGCCGACGCTCTTGTGCGCGAAGACCTCTGGATGCGCCTTCGCCTCCTCGACCGTCTCCGGGTCGTCCGGCCAGCCGGGACTAACAGCGACGAAGCCGGCCTCCTCGAACATCGCCGCCCACCGCTCCCAGCTCGATGGAAGCAGCCAGAGCCCGTGGACGAACGCGACGGGTGTGACGCCCGAGGCGTTCGCTCGTTCGACCTGCGCCGCTTCGTGCTCGTTGATCGTGCCCGCGTCCGCAAGCGTGCTCGCCATGACGGTCCTCCTCTTGGGTCGATAGTGATCCCTCGCGCGGCTCGTTTACCGTTTTACCGGATCTCCCCCACGCTCTGCAGTACCCGAGAGCCGCTCTGGTCGCTGTCGCCGTCGATGGCGAGCCCGTCCTCGGGCTCGAAGAAATGCAGCCGTTTGGTGTTGACGACCAGGCGCAGCCTGTCGCCTTCGCGCGCGGTCGACTGCGGGTGGACACGAGCAACGAACGTCGAGCTCGCATCTACGACGGGCGCGCCTGCACCCGCGGTCGGCGCAATCGGGAAGTGGAGGAGCACTTCGGACCCGAGCGCCTCTCTCAGGGTGCAGACGGTGTCGAGCGTGCGCTCCGGTGGCGCCTCCGAGGCGAAGGCTGCGTCCTCGAAGTCCTCGGGGCGGATGCCGAGAACGACATCTCGGCCTTCGTAGGCGCGAAGCAGCGGGCGCCCGGCGATCAACTCCTCGTCGATCGTGAGGCGATGCTCACCGAAGCTGACGATCAGATCTTCGTCCGAGCGACTCAACCGGCCGGTGACCATGTTCATCGCCGGCGAGCCGATGAAGCCCGCCACGAACTGGTTGGCGGGGTATTGATAGACGCGCTCGGGCGTGTCGACCTGCTGCAGCGTTCCGCTGCGCATCACGGCGATGCGGTGGCCCATCGTCATCGCCTCGGTCTGATCGTGCGTGACGTAGATGGTGGTGACGCCGAGCGTTCGTTGGAGACTCTGGATCTCGGCCCGCACCTGCACCCGCAGCTTCGCGTCGAGATTCGAGAGCGGCTCGTCCATCAGAAACGCGCGTGGCTCGCGGACGATCGCGCGGCCCATCGCGACGCGCTGCCGCTGGCCGCCGGACAACGCGGCCGGCTTGCGTTTGAGATAGTCGCCGAGGCCGAGCGTGACGGCGGCTGCCTGGACGCGCCGCTCGATCTCGCTCTTGCGGAGCTTGCGCAGCTTGAGCCCGAACGCGAGGTTCTCCTCGACGGTCATGTGCGGGTAGAGCGCGTAGTTCTGGAAGACCATGGCGAGGTCACGGTCCTTCGACGTGACGTCGTTGACGACGCGCCCTTCGATCCGGATCGTCCCCTCGCTGATCTCCTCGAGGCCCGCGACCATGCGCAGCGCCGTCGTTTTGCCGCAGCCCGACGGGCCGACGAAGACCATGAACTCGCCCTCGTCGATCGTCAGATCGAACGAGTCGACTGCACGCGTTCCGTCCGGGTAGATCTTCGAGACTCCTTGGAACTCAATCGCGGCCACTGCCGGTTCCTTTCGGTGAGCGTTCGTCGATCACATCAGCCCTTGAGCGCGCCGCCCAGTCCCGTGCCGCGAAGGAACGAGCGCTGGAAGACGAAGAATCCGGCGATCGGCACCAGCGACGCAATGAACAGCGCGGCGAGGAAGACGCCGAGCTCGGTCTGGGACTGGATCGTCGGCAGGCGCACGGACAGCGGCTGTCGGTTCGGATCGGTGAGCACGAGCAACGGCCAGAGGAAGTCCTTCCACGACGCAAGCACGGCGAAGACCGAGACGACGCCGAGGATCGGCTTCGACATCGGCAGCACGACCGAGACGAAGAGGCGAACCGGGCCGGCGCCGTCCATCCGCGCAGCCTCGAAGATCTCCCGCGGCAGGTTGTCGAAGAACCTCTTCACCAGGACGACGTTGAACGCGCTCGCGCCGGCGGGCAGCCAGATCGCCCAGTAGCTGTCGATGAACGTGTGGTGGATGAGCGGCGGGTGCACGATCTCGATGTAGAGCGGCACGAGGAGCACGACGGCGGGAATGAACAAGGTCGTGAGCAGCAGTGCGTTGATGACTCTCGCGTACTTCGGCCGCAGAACCGACAACGCGAACCCGGCCGTTGTCGCGACCACGATCTGCGAGAGCCACGAGCCGATCGCGAGCACGACGGTGTTCCAGAAGTACCGCCCCACGTTCACTCGCGTCCAGGCGTCGCGCAAGTTGCTCCACGCCGCTCCGTGTGGGAACAACGAGATCGGATGCGTGATCGTGTCCACGGTCGGTGTGATCGCCGACTTCGCGAGCCAGAGCAGCGGGCCGAGCCCGATGACCACGAGCGCGACGAACAGCACGGCCTGCGCGCCGCCGACGCCCCAGCGAATGCTCGGCCGGCGCCAGTCGGTGGCCGAGATCAGCGCGTGCCCCGTGACGTCGTGACGCCGCGCGCGACGACGCATCACCGTGCACTCCAGGAGCGTGTCGCGCGCAGGTACGTGAGGGAGAACACGGCCAGGAACGCGGCGAGCATCAGGCTGAGCGCGGTCGCGTTCCCGTAGTCGCCGCCGAGCGAGTTGCCGAACGCGTAGTTGTAGATGAGCAACAGGACGGTGAGCGTCGCGTTGGCCGGCCCGCCCGAGGTGAAGAGGTACGGCTCGAGGAAGACCTGTGCGGTCCCGATGATCTGCAGGATCATCGTCAGCAACAGGACACCGCGCAGCTGCGGCAGCGTGATGTGCCAGACCTTGCGCCAGATCGACGCTCCGTCGACCGAGGCGGCTTCGTACAGCTCGGCGTTCACGCCCGTCAGCGCGGCGAGATAGATGATCACCGTGCCGCCCGCGTTGGCCCACGTCGACTCGAGGACGAGCGACGGCAGCGCCGTGCTCTGCGACTGCAGCCACGGATACGGCCCCAGGTGGACCCAGCCGAGGATGGTGTTGAACACGCCCGTCGGGTTCGCGTTGTAGAACGTCTTCCAGAGCAGGACCGCGACCACCGGCGGGATCACGACGGGGAGATACGCGAGCACGCTGTAGAGGCCGCGGCGCCGGCGTACCTCGCTCATCAGCACCGCGGCGACGAGCGGGATCGGATAACCGAAGATCAACGCGAGTCCCGCGAACTCGGCCGTGTTCTTCACCGCGATCGGCAGCAGCGGGTCGTGCAGCACCGCGCGGAAGTTGTCCAGCCCGACCCAGGTCGCCGGCTGGACGAGGTTCGTGTGCTGCAGCGACATGATCGCGGTGCGCACGATCGGGTACCACGAGAACGCCCCGAAGACGAACAGCATCGGCAGGAGGAAGAGCAGCGAGGCGAGGCCGCCGCCCTTCACCCAGGTCACCGGGGTGCGCCGGGTGCGATACCGAACCCGCGTCGGCTCGAGTCTGCTCATGAGCGCAGCCTCGCGGTCCTCCGAGCGGGCGTCAATTTGGTCGATCGCAACCATGCGGGACTCCATCGGCTCGCGGGCGACTGGGCGCCGATCGGCCGGCGCCCAGTCGCCCGTCGAGGGATCAGGCCGTTACTTCCCCGCGCTGATCGCGGCCTGAGCGGTGCTGTTCGCGGCTTGCAGCAACTGCGCGACGTCCGCGTTCTTGTCGGTCAGAACGGACTCCACCGCCGCGTCGAGCGAGTGATAGACGCTCTGGGTCGACGCAGACGGCTCGGGGATCAGCGTCTGCTTGAAGATGCCGCTCGTGAACGGCTTCATCTGAGCCAGCGGCACGTTGATGAACGGCTTGATCCACGTGTTCGCGAGGTCGTACTGCGCCTTGTTGAAGAGGGGCAGCGCGGGGACGCCGACGGGCTGCTTGCCCGCGACGAGCGTCTGCGCGTTGCGGATCGCCTGCGCCTTGTTGATCAGCGGCTGCTCGTAGAAGAAGTCGATCCATTTCACGGCAGCAGCGCGCTGCGCAGCATTCGCGTCGGGCCGCACGCCGGCGAGCGTGCCGCCGCCCAGAACGCCTGCCCTCTTCGCCTTCGCCGCGAGCGGGATCGGCGCGAGGCCGTAGATGCTCGGGTCGATGTTGCTCGCCGAGACGAGGTTGGTGTAGACGTCCGAGCCGCTGATGTACATGCCGACCGTGCCGGCGGCGAACGCCTGGTTGATGTCGCTCCAGCCGTAGTCGAAGTTGGAGCCCATCGAGTTGTCGACCCAGCGCATCTGCTTCAGCATGTTGAGCGCCAAGATCGCCTGCGGGTTGTTGAGCGTCGCCCTCGCCTTCGTCCCGGCGCCGACCTCCATCCGGCCGCCGAGCGCGTAGACGAGCGTCGTCAGGATCCAGCCGGCGGTGTTGTCGTCCTTCGCCATCTGGGCGTAGCCCGTCTGGCCGGTCTTGGCAGCGATCTGCCTCGCGTCCGCCCGCACCTGCGCCCAGGTCGTGGGCGGCGTGTTCGGGTCGAGGCCCGCCTGTGCGAAGAGCTTGCGGTTGTAGTGGAGCGCCTGCGCGTACGCGCCCTTCGGCAGCGCGACGATCTTCCCCTTCGCGGTGGTGCCCTCGGCGAGGACCGCCGGGTTGTACTTGCTGTAGTACGGCAGCTTCTTGACCTCGGCCGTCAGGTCGGCGAGCTGGCCGTTGTCGCCGAGCGTCCGGGCGTCGGTGAAGGGCACCTCGAACACCGTCGGCAGCGTGCCGGCGGCGAGCTTGGCCGCGAAGGTCGGCCCGGTCCACTGATACTCGACCGAGTTCACGTGGATCGTCGGGTGTGCCTTCTCGAACTCCTTCACCTGCGCGGCGAACTGCGCCTGCGCTTCGGGCGTGCTTCCCGGGATCAGCGACGCGACGCTGATCGTCACCACCTTCGCCGAGCCCGTGGCGGCGCTCGAGACCGAGCTCGCGACCACGGCCAGAGCTGCCACCAGGATCACGGCGGCGGCGGTCTTGGCCATACGAGTGGACTTCATCGTCCCTACCTTTCCTCTGCACCTGTAGGTTCGTTCCCCGGTGCGGGTCCGTGTTGACCTATCCGTTGCTGAGCCCCGGTCGGGATGACCCGTCCCAGGATGAAGACTGACCGTTCGCCTGGCGGAGCCAGACCGTCGTGTCATACGGAAGCGCACCTCCTTCGAGCTCGTTGCTGGCGATGAGCACCTCTGCGCCTTCAGGCAGCTCGACCGGCTCGCGGCCGAAGTTGACGACGCAGACGAAACGTTCGCCCCGCGCGAACGCGAGCACCGCGTCCTCCGAGGGGATCCACCGGAGGCCACCGTCGCCGAGCTCCGGCGTGTCCTGCCGCAGGCGCAGGCCGGCGCGGTAGAGAGAGAGCATCGAGGTCGGAACGCCGGACTGCGCCTCCATGGTGAGCGGCGCCCAGTCGCCGGGCGGGTCGAGCCAGGGCCGTTCAGCGCCCTCGCCGCTGAACCCGTACGGCGCGCGGTCGCCCGACCACGGGATCGGGATGCGGCAACCGTCGCGGCCGGGGTCGAGGCCGCCGGAGCGGAGCCACATCGGATCCTGCCGGCGCTCGGACGGAATGTCCTCGACCTCCGGCAAGCCGAGCTCCTCGCCCTGGTAGACGTAGAGCGAGCCGGGCAGCGCCATCGCGAGCAGCGCCGCGGCGCGCGCACGGCGCGTGCCGAGCTCCAGGTCGGTCGGCGTGCCCTCCCGCTTCGACTCGAACGCGAACGACGTGTCGGCGCGGCCGTAGCGCGTGACCGGGCGCGTGACGTCGTGGTTCGAGAGCACCCAGGTCGCCGGTGCGTCGACGAGCGCGTGCGCGGCAAGCGCCGACTCGATCGACGTGCGCAGCGGGCCGGGCTCCCACGGGCACGCGAGGAAGTCGAAGTTGAAGGCGATGTGCAGCTCGTCCGGGCGGAGATAGCGCGCGAGCCGGCCCGGATCCGGCAGCCAGATCTCCCCGACGAGCACGCGCGGCTCGGGGTAGCCGTCGGCGATCGCGCGCCAGCGGCTGTAGATCTCGTGCAGGTCGTCGCGGTCCGTGAACGGATGCTCGCCGGGCCCGCTCTCGGGGCGCTCCTCCGCCAGCGCCGGATCCTTCACGAGCAGGGCGGCCGAGTCGATGCGCACGCCCGCCACGCCGCGGTCGAACCAGAACCGGAGGATGTCCTCGTGCTCGGCCCACACGTCGGGATGCGTCCAGTTGAGGTCGGGCTGCTCCGGGGCGAACAGGTGGAGGTACCAGTCGCCGGGCACGCCCGCCTCGTCATGCGTGCGCGTCCACGCGGGCCCACCGAAGATCGACTGCCAGCCGTTCGGCGCCTCGTCCCCATTGGATCCCGTGCCGGGCCGAAACCAGAAGCGCTCCCGCTCGGGCGACCCGGCAGGTGAGGCGAGAGCCTCGCAAAACCACGGGTGTTGGTCAGAGACGTGGTTCGGAACGATGTCGACGATCGTGCGGATCCCGAGCGCGCGCGCCTCCGCGATCAGCTGCTCCGCCTCTTCCAGCGTTCCGAAGGCGGGATCGATCGACCGGTAGTCCGCGATGTCGTAGCCGGTGTCGGCGAGCGGCGACGGGTACCACGGGTTGAACCAGAGGGCGTCGACTCCGAGATCGCGCAGGTACGGCAGCCGCGCGCGGACCCCCGCCAGGTCGCCGATGCCGTCGCCGTTCGCGTCGGCAAAGCTCCGCACGTACACCTGGTAGACGACGGCCTCGCGCCACCACTCGGCGACCCGCTCTCTCCCGATCGAGACGGCGTCGACCGGATCCTGCGAGGCCGGAATCGTCGGTGTGCCGGGTGGGGTCGTCGACGTCACGCGCCGAAGATGTCACATCCGGCAAATGAATGCAAGTATTCGATGTAAATATGCAAATTACTGCCTATACGCCGCAGTATTGCCATTCTGCGCACGCCGAGACCGGCCTGGACGCGGTCCGCAGGTGCGGCTCTAGGCGAGGACGCGCTGCTTGACGGGCGCAGCGGCCGTCGAGCCGCGGGCGACGATCTCGGGCTCGAAGAAGAGCTCCTCGGCCGAGACCGCGGCGCCTTCGATCTGCCCCGTCAGCATCGCGACCGCGGCGCGGCCGATCGCCTCGATCGGCTGGCGGACCGTGGTCAGCGGGGGGTCGGTGCAGCTCATGAACGCGGAGTCGTCGTAGCCGACGACGGAGACATCGGTCGGAACCGACAACCCCTCGCGCCGCGCCGCACGGATGGCGCCGAGCGCCAGCGGGTCACTGGCACAGACGATCCCGGTGACTCCCTCGCGGA
>WNFC01008442.1_pt1 | contig 11359 bp, 10 predicted proteins | sample 5400541 | NCBI WGS metagenome assembly WNFC01 (sample SAMN13153342, study PRJNA577476) | soil metagenome | isolation source: 120 cm saprolite under Douglas fir tree site 2 hole 2 replicate 1 | place: USA:California | collected 2015-04-18
TGGCGGCCGGCCTTGACGACCTCGGTGAGCGCGGCGTTCGTCGCCTGCTCGAAGCGCACCGAGCGCTCGATGACGAAGCGCAGGCCCTCGGCGAAGGCCTCGCTTCCGTAGCGGAACGCGGCCCACCGGTCGGCGAGCACCTCTTGCAGACGCGAAGCGCCTTGCGAGATGCGCAAGAAGACGCTGTAGAAGTTCTTCACGAACAGCCAGGCGGGGTTGTACCAGGTCGCCGCGCCGCCCCGGGCGAGCCGCTGCGCCATGGTGATCAGCGAACGCCGGACCGCCAGCGCCAGCGAACCACCCGCGGTGTCGGCGTTCGAAAAATGCCCGTACTCGTGGGCGAGCACCGAGCGGAAGGAACGCAGGCGCATCCCCTCGAGCAGCCCCAGGCCCAGGATGAGGCAACGCTCGCGGCGCCCGGCGAGGCGAGACCAACCGCCACCGCGCTCGTAGACCGCCATATCGGTTCCCGGCGTGAGGAAGGCTTTATCCACGGGCGCGGTCCCGACCACTTCGGCGACCTCGTTCAGAACCTTCGCCAGCTCGGGATTCTCATTGAAGTCCAGCTGTTGGCCGGGATCCGATTCGCGGGCGACCACGACGAGGCTGCGAAGCATCGACCAGACCGTCACGACGACGAGGAATCCGATGAGGAACACGAGCTTGATCGGAACGCGACCCAGCGCGAAGAACCCATAGATGAGCCCTCCGCCGACGCCGACCACGGTCAGCAACACCAGGGGCAGCGAAACGTAGTAGAAGCCACAGGCGATGGCGATCACAGCCCGGTACAGCGAGCGCGTGGAAGCGCCGAGCCCCACCGCGCGACCGCTCGCCTCCTGGGGACGTTCCGCCACTGCCTCGAGAGTGCGCCGGCTGAGCACCAGGCCCGCCACCACGAGCAAAGCGAGCAGCGCGGCCCAGATGGCCACCACCACTGCGGCGGGCTTCCAATAGCGCTGGTACCAAGGAGTGTTGGCGGTAATGAACCTCTCGACGCTGGCTACGGCTTCCGGAGCGAGCCCGGCGGCTTTCGCACCTTCCAACTCGGCGCGGGCCTCGCCGATCGAACCGTCAGCGCCCTGAGCGTTGGGCGCGGCAGCCCAAACGACGAGCGCAAGCCAAACCCCGATGATCATGACCCCTCCCGGCCTGTCGTTCCCAAGTGGCGAGGAAGAGTAGCACAAGGACCCAGCGTAAAGCCCTCGAGCCCTTCCGGGATGGCCAGCATGACGACGCCGCGCTCCTCTGCCATGACACTCGACTACCCATCGCTACCGTTACCTCAGCGCAATTCCATTGCCTCGAGCGGTGGCGGCGCAATCCCATCCGTCGACACGAGACGCAGGAGAGACCTGAGGTCGACGGGAAATGTCCTCTGCAGCCGTGGCGATGTTGTAATCACCGCCGTGGGCAGCGCACTGCGGGCTACGCCACGGGCCTGCGCCGCTTCGCGTCGTGGTCAGCAATGAACGCAGTGACCGCGTCGATGATCTTTGGATTGCGCAACATCCGGCGGTGACCCATTTCGTTCAGCCGCTCGAGCCGTGCTCCGGGCCATGCCTGGGCGATGCTCTTGCCATGCTCGAAGGGGACTTCGGCATCGTGCGGATCGTGCATCACCAGAACGGGGACGTTCATCTTCGGCACCATTCGGAGGGTGCTCGCGTCTTCGAACCGCATCCCCAGTCGATTCTCGATACGCTTCAGCATTCCGTCCGCCCGGGTTTTCGAGAACCCGATCATCCTCGCCAGCACCTTCGCAAAGTGCCTCGGCTCGGCCGCCGGCGCGAGTAGAACGACCCGCTCGACCTTCAGACCCTCGCTCAGGGCGAGGATGGAAGCGGCGCCGCCCAACGAGTGCGCGACCACGGCTCGCGTCGGCGAGAAGACCTCGGCCACAGCTCGAATCGCTCGCGACATGTCGAAGACTGAAAGCTGTCGGCCGGTGGAGCCTCCATGCGCCGGCATGTCGAATGTCACCACCCGAAAACCGGCATCGACCAGGGGAAGCACGAAATGGGTGAGCTGCGCCGCATATCCCTCCCACCCGTGAATCAAAATCACCGTCGGTCCGCTGCCCCAGCACCAACACGCCATCTCCTGCCCGCCGATTGAAAAATGAAGAGAGGTGGCGTCGAGCTTCGAGATCGCGGGCGGCCGCCAGTGAGGAGCTCGCCGAGGAGTAAAGAACATCTGGGCGCCGCGCTCTTCAGCGGCGGCCGGAGCGACGGCGGCGAGAGCCCTGAAGCCCAGGCGGAGCATCGCCAGGCGCGCCGAGCCAGCCGAAACAGTCTGCTTCCTGGGCGCCTTCTCACCCCTGCTCGCTTCACCCGTGCTCCGCTCACCCCCGCTGGGCTCACCGGTGCTCGGCCGCGGATTGGCAGCACCGCCGGCATACGTCCAGCGCGTTTCCGGGCGGAACAGCTCGTCGTTGAGCCCGCATTGTCCGCACAGCTGCCCACCGGTTCGCCAGGCCGTCACCAGGGGGCCTCCGCAGTTTTGGCAAATCGGCGTGCCACTTTCGCCCACCGGATGCGGAGGAACAGCGCCTGAGTCGAGCTTCCCTGCGGCCTTCAAATCGGGAATTTGCATCGCGCCTTCCTTTCGGCAGTGGTGCGGCTATAATAGAACGATCGTTCTATTAATTTCAAGCATGAGCACCGACCGCCACCTTGGCCACTCCAGAAATCCAGAATCGAACTGTTGGCGTCATCGAACGCTCGTGCTAGTTGTCTTGAAAGGTCGGAAATGGTGCAGAAAGATCAGATCGTCGATGGCCGGGTCGAGCGCGGAGAAAGAACGCGACGGCACATCCTCGACCTCGCCGTCAATCTCGCCTCGGTGGAGGGACTCGAGGGCCTCTCCATCGGCGGATTGGCCGACAAGTTGGGCATGAGCAAGAGCGGCCTGTTCGCTTCCTTCGGATCCAAGGAGGAGCTCCAGCTCGCCGCCATCGAGCACGCGTCGCAGATTTTCATCGATGCGGTGGTGCGAAAGGCAATGATTGCCCCTCGTGGGCTGCCGCGGCTTTGGGCGCTTTGTGATTCCTGGCTGGACTACGCGGGCCGCAAAGTGTTTCGAGGTGGGTGTTTCTTCGCCGCGACCACAGCGGAGTTCGACAGTCATCCCGGGCCGATTCGCGATCGGCTTGCCGCACTGATGAAAGAGTGGCTCTCCACCCTGGAGGTCGCGGTGCGAAAGGCACAAGAAGCGGGACATCTCAGAGCGGATGCCGACCCGGCCCAGCTCGCCTTCGAGATTCATTCGCTCTTTCTGGGCGCGAACTGGGCTTTCCAGCTTCACGCGGATTCCGCCGCCTTCGACCGCGCCCGCGGCGCGATCCGGCAGCGGCTCACGGCTCTAACTCCGTCCCGAAAAAGGCCCGCACCGAATCCTGCTCGCCATGCCGACGCCCGAGCGAAGAAGAGGTTGACTTCGACGCGCTGAATTGGTCTTTCCCTCCCCGGTCAAGTTGAAAGCAGCCTTGAGCGGTTGAATGGAGAGGACCATGAAAAACTTTCTCGTCTTGTACGCGTCTTCTGTTTCGGCGTCGGAGCAGATGTCCAAGGCATCACCCGAGCAGATGAAGGCCGGCATGGATGCTTGGATGACCTGGGCGAAAAAAGCCGGGAACGCAATCGTCGAGCTCGGAACGCCACTCGGAAATCCGATCAAGATGGTCGACGGATCCCGGGCCCAAAGCGACAGCAAGGTGTCTGGGTTCTCGATCCTCCAGGCTGAGTCGGCAAAGGCGATTGAAGGGCTTCTCAAGACTCACCCGCACTTCAGGGCGCCGGGCGCCTCCATCGAGGTGCTCGAATTCTTGCCGATGCCCGGGATGGCGAAGCCTTAGCTCGGGGCCGTAGGATTCGGTGGCAACGAATACAAGACTTCGACCATTTCTGTATGCACTGACGGCGGTGAGCGGCATCGTCGATGCGGTGAGCTATCTCGGCCTCGGCCGGGTGTTCACCGCGAACATGACGGGGAACGTCGTTCTCCTCGGGTTTGCGATCGCCGGCGCGCCGGGGCTTTCGATCCCGCGATCGCTCACCGCGCTTCTGGCGTTTCTCGCCGGCGCGGTTTTGGGAGGGCGGATCGCCTCCCGGATGAGCAGCGGCCCCCAGCATCTCTGGGTAGGCGTCGCCTTCGGCGCCGAAGCGGTGCTCCTATTCTGCGCGGCAGCGGCGTCGATCGGACCTGGCAGCGCCCCCTCGATCGATCCGACCCGCGTCTATGCAGTAATCGTCCTTACCGCTGTGGCGATGGGGATGAGAAACGCCGTCGTCCGCAAGATCGGTCTCCCGGACATGACCACCACCGTCCTCACGCTGACGCTCACCGCATTGGCTTCGGAGTCCTCGCTCGCGGGCGGCAATAATTCAGGCTGGCAGCACCGCGTGGCGGCTGTTGCACTGATGTTCGTGGGCGCGGCGGGCGGCGTCCTGCTGCTGCGGCATTCAATCGCCCTGCCGCTCGCGGTGTCGGGTGCAATCGCCGGCGTTTGCGCGCTCGCCGTGGTCTTCGGGGCCGGATCCGTCCCGGTCAATCGACCGGCAGGAGACCAAGGAAGCTGAGAACCGGCTATTCGCGCGTGTATCCCAAACCCAATCACACCCCGGCCACGTTCACCATTCTCAACTTTCCCACGAGGGCGGCGTCGCCCTCGTTTTTTTTGCGCCCGATGTCGATTCCAGGGGTCGTCGTTTGACGTGACCATGAAGCCCGACACCAACCCACGGGCAAAAGGAGAAAGCCCATGCGTTTCATGATGCTATACACCCCCGCCACCAAGGCTCCCCCGACCCCCGAGAAGATGGCCGAGCTCGGGAAATTCGGCGAAGAGATGGCGAAGACCGGCGCGCTCGTCTCGACGGGCGGGCTGCTTCCCAACGGTGGGACTGTCAAGCTCTCGAACGGCAAGTTCACCGATGGCCCGTTCACCGAGGCGAAAGAGGTCGTCATCGGCTGGGCGGTGATCGACGTGAAGTCGAAGGAAGAAGCGCTGGAATTGGCGAAGCGCTTCATGCGAGTGGCCGGCGATGGCGAAGGCGAGATTCGCCAGGTGATGAGCCCGGACATCAAGTGACGTGGAGTGGCGCCAGGCGATGCAAGAAGAGGATTTGGACCCGCAGGCGAACCGTTGACGTATGAAAACCCATTTGCTCTGTTCGGAGGTCGTGACCGACTCCGAGGTGCATCGCACCATCAATGCGATCTGGAGAATCGAGGCGCCGCGCCTCATCGCGGGCCTCACCCGGATCGTGCGCGACGTCGGGCTCGCCGAAGAACTGGCCCAGGATGCGCTCGTCGCCGCGCTCGAGCAGTGGCCCGAGTCGGGCGTCCCGGACAACCCGGGCGCCTGGCTGATGGCCACCGCGAAGCATCACACGATCAACCTGCTCAGCCGAAACAAGCTCGCCGAGCGCAAGCACGCCGAGCTCGGCCACGAGACGGATGCGATGGTCACGCCGGATCTCGACGCAGCGCTCGACGATGATATCGGCGACGATCTCCTCCGCCTCGTCTTCACTGCCTGCCATCCGGTTCTCTCGACCGAAGCGCGGGTCGCGCTAACACTCCGTTTGCTCGGAGGTCTGACGACGCAAGAAATCGCGCGCGCGTATCTCGCGCCAGAGTCGACCATCGCGCAGCGCATCGTCCGCGCGAAGAGGACGCTCGCCGAGGAGCGCGTGCCATTCGAGGTTCCTCGTGGCGCCGAGCTCGGCCGGCGTCTCGCCTCGGTGCTCGAGGTGATTTACCTCGTGTTCAACGAAGGCTACGCCGCAACGGCCGGCGATGACTTGATGCGGCCCGCGCTCTGCGACGATGCGCTCCGTCTCGGCCGAATCCTCGCCGAGCTCGCGCCGAACGAGCCGGAAGTGCACGGCCTGGTTGCGCTGATGGAAATCCAGGTGTCCCGCACCGCGGCGCGCACGAGTCTCTCGGGAGAGCCGATTCCGCTGCTCGAGCAAAATCGCGCCCGCTGGGATCGACTCCTCATCCAGCGCGGTCTCGCGGCGCTCGAACGCGCTGAAGCCCTCGACGGCGCGCACGGCCCGTACGCGCTGCAGGCGGCAATCGCCGCATGTCATGCGCGAGCGCACGCGCCGGAGGAAACGGATTGGGCGCGGATCGCATCCCTCTATGAGGTGATGGCCAAGGTCACGCTGTCACCCATCGTGGAGCTCAATCGCGCGGTCGCCGTCGGGATGGCGTTCGGTCCGGCCGCGGGCCTCCAGATCGTGGATGCGCTCGCCGGGGAGCGGTCGCTGGCGAGCTATCACCCGCTTCCCGCCGTCCGCGGGGATTTGCTCGAGAAGCTCGGCCGCCTGGACGAAGCGCGCCAGGAGCTCGTACGCGCGGCGTCACTCACGCGAAACGCCCGCGAGCGCGATGTCCTGCTCGAGCGGGCCAGCGCGTGCGGGCGCAAGTAAATGCGCGGTACCTCCCCATTTGCTCGGCCGCGGTTTACACCCTCCGCAAAAGAACTTCTCGCGTACCGGGCGAGGTTGCGTGGCCATACCATGCGCTGCTTAGAAACCGAACCTGTGGATCTTCGTAGACGCTACGCAGGAGGTGCGGCAGTATCTCGAGAGGAATTTTCAGCCTCTCAGCCAGATCCTTAACCGCAGGATCAGCCCTCCAATCCCTCGCAACTCCATTCTCCAAGTCCCAACAGTGTGCCAGATAGAATTCGCGCACGTCCAGAGCACAGGGCATTCCCAGTAAGTCGAACTTGGACTTGTGCGGTGCGGCGTACACGGCCAACAGGGCCTGGTCAACCCAGGCCAGCACTAACTGGATTGGAACTCCCGTTTTGACCATGAGCCGAATGGGATCGGTGTATGCCAGATCGAGGAAAGTCTCGATGTTCAATTCCTGCAGACGAACTATGGTGTCGTTGCCTATGCCATTAACTACCTCGCCGAGGTATCCTTTCGAAACGTGGGTCGAGCTGCTCTGCGGGCTCTCGCTCAGTTTCTGCAGGGCCTGCTTGCGGATCAGCTGACGAATGTCACGAAGAGGAAACGCCGACGCGGCGAATGCCACGAGCGATGCGAAGGTTTGAGAAACGAGGAGCGAGAACGCATACCCGATGGGGATCGCTACCACGAAGCGTAATACGACATCGAAGACTTCGACCGGTGTAAGGTCACCGGACTTCCGGTGGCTCCAGATCTCATAAAGCGACCAGACGAAAGCACCCCAAAGGGCCATGACGAAGGGAGCCGCGATGCTACCCAGGAGCGTCGACTCGTTTCTCAACCTGGCTCCGATCCAGAGTCCTGAGAAACACAGCATCAATCCAGACACCGCGGCCACCAGAATCAGGGGCACGGCATAGCGGTTCCAGGCGTGAAAGTGCCAGAACTGGTCCTCGAGCACTCGCTCAGGGTCCTTATCTTCGGCATCCGGATGGAGCAGTCTGGCATAGTGCCAGGCAGTTGACTGGGCTCGCTCACTCTGCACGGCGAGCGCCCCAACTTGAGGCTTTCTCAGGAAGCGATCCTTGATCTCCTGATACCTCCGGTGAACGACGACGATGCGATACTGGACGATGATGATCGGGATCAGCATCCACGCGAGGAACAGACCTGCCCACAAAACACCCAGCTTCGCCTCGTTCATGCGCCACCCTCGATCCGAGACGACAGATTGGATGCGGGTATCAGACCGAAGGCAGGAAGAGGTACACGATTCCTCGACGATCGATACACAATTTGCAGGAAGTCCAGTGGGCCTCGCGAATTCTCCATGACGACTCCGCGTTCTCGCAGCCTTTCGTGGAGATCACAGAGGCGATAGTACGGCACGAAGGGATACATGTGGTGAACCGCATGATAGGTCTCGTGGCCTTTCAGTAGCACGCTATAGAAGAGGCCTTCCTGATTGCGACTCTCATCGCTAGCGTCCAGGTGATCGCTGAGCTCGGCCCAGATATCCAGGACAGGATACAGCCATACGAGTGGCACGACCCAGTAGACGAAGAATGGCCAAAGCCACCCGCACAACCAGGCAGCACTGAAAAGCACCGCCCAGTAGACGACGAGTTTGAATGCATGCTTGAGATTCTCGCGGAAGCTCCTCATGACATCAGCGAGGAATAGGCATCCGGCATGTCCGATGAGAGGGCGGATGAACACCACCCACGTTCGATCCCATTTTCCTCGGCGAGATAACTGAAGGGTGTCAAGGAGGTAGTCGAAGCGGTCAGGGGTCTTGAGTCTGAAGTCTCGATGATGCTCAAGGTGCTGTCCGCGATAGAACTGAACAGACTCGAGAATTGGATAGGCGAACAAAAACTCCAGATTCTCGTTTCGTTGCCGCGCAGAGAAGAGGGAGAAGTGACACGCCGAATGCAACAACCCCTGTAGAGCGCTCTGTCTTCCAGCAATTAGCACCAGTGCAAGGAGAGTCACTGGCAGCCGATGAATCCATGACGCCATTCCGGCAATTGCAAATACGACTGCGTAGTCGAAGGCGATGGTCGCCAGAGCGCGCCGATCGTCCATGCGGTGAAAATCCTGGAAACTGGCGATTTCTCTCGGGGCGGGGTCACGGGGTCGTACATGCAGGTCTTGGCGCATGAGTTCCTCGGCAATCGGTCGGACACCTGGACTGGAGGAGTTTGAGTTATTCGCTCAGAGTATACCCTCATTCATTGAGGGTAAAGAGCCCTGTTAGTGCGCTTTTCCGCCTCAATGGAAACTGAGGTCAGTCACCTCAAGCCACCCGCTCGCATCATGGTCACAGCGGTGACGCACGGCCGACGAGGTCCCGGTTGGTGGAGGCGACGGGTTGTAACAGTCCGTGGTCAGCCGCACCTGTTGTTCACCATCCGCGCGCGGCGCGGCCAGACAGCCGCGACAGTTGTAGTCGATGCTTGGCCCGCGGCCCGTTGGCCCCGAGCGCAATGGTGGTGATGGGTGTCGCGCCACGTGGTCGGCCCGAAGGCTGCAGAGACTTCCAGCGCCAACTACCTGGGGGTCCTTCCATTCGCATCGCTCTCGCCGTTGCCTTGCTCGTCTTGTCCTCATGCGCTGCCGCCGTCAAAGCTCCGCATCTAGTCACGCCACCAGATCCAAGGGTCGAAGATCTGTCGGCGTTTTTCGGAGGGTTCGAGGCGACTTTCGTGCTCCTGGATCTCCAGCGCCAAGAGCTCACGCGCTTCAACCCGGAGCGCGCTGCCCGTCGGCAGCCGCCGTGCTCTACGTTCAAGGTCCCCAACGCGCTGATCGGCCTGGAGACCGGGGTGCTGTCAGGCCCGGAGCACGCCATGAAGTGGGACGGCACCCACTACGAAATCGAGACCTGGAACCAGGACCAGACGCTCCGCACCGCGATCAGATGGTCCGTGGTCTGGTACTTCCAGCGCGTGGCCGCCAGTATTGGCGAGCAGCGGATGCGCCAGTACCTGCACGCCATCCCCTATGGCAACGAGGACATCTCCGGTGGCCTGACGCGCTTTTGGTTGGACACCAGCTTGCTGATCAGCGCTGACGAACAGGTGGACTTCATGCGTAGGCTCGCGGTCGGGGGCTTGCCGTTCTCGGTGAGCAGCATCGAGACGGTCCGCGAGCTTCTCCGGCTTCGGGAGACCGAGCGCGGGCTACTGCGCGGCAAGACTGGTACTGCCGGTGGTAGCGCTTCGCACGCGGCCCTTGGCTGGTTCGTCGGCTACGTGCAGCACGCGGGAAACAGCTTTGCCTTTGCCACCAACATCGAGGGGCCGGGCGCAAACGGCATTCGAGCTCGCGAGATCGCCGAAGAGATCCTGAAGCACAAGGGCTTGCTCTGAAGCCACGGTAGCTCTTGCGTGAGATGAGGTTACCTGAATGTCGGTGTTTTCAGTCCTGCTGGCGATAGTATTGACCGCAACCAAAGCACCATCTGCCACAGAACAGACTGGACGTGTTTCACCTGGCTGCAGTGCGACTGCCAGTGGTCTTTATTTCGCCCGGTCCTCTTTGAACTCCCTCTCGAGAGAGTCCCATTCTTGCGGGGAACAAGCTATAGTGGCGACCGGCGCAGGTTGTCGCTGCTGACGTTCGTCGCGGCCTCCGCGGTAGTTCCGGTGCCCAAGCTGCGTGCATAGTCATCCGGTGTCTGACCGACGAACCGCTTAAAGCAGGTGATGAAGTGTGCTTGGTCGAAGTAGCCGAGATCGACGGCAAGCTTCGCCCAATCCATCGTCTCACCCTGCTTTATGCTCTCAACGGCCTCGAGCAGCCGGTACCGCTGAATGACCCATTTCGGGCTCACCCCGACGTAGCGCGCAAAGAGCCTCTGAAGCGCCCGCTTGGAGATCAGGGCAACCGCCGCCAGGTCGTCAACCTTGTTGATGTTCCTGTCGGCCGCGACTTGTTCAACGATTCCCTTCACCAAAGGGACGTTCTCGTCGCGCGGAGCACGGAGCAAGCAGAGAAATTCTTGAGCGAGGGCGACGTTCCGGTCGGCATCGGGGTCGGCGATCACGGCGTCGGCGAAACGGGTGCCCGCCCGTCCGAACACCTTCGATACGGGCACAGCCCGATTGGTGAACTGCGACACCGGCACCCGGACAAAGGGATGGAACGCGCCGGGGCAGAACTTGATGCCGAAGACCCGCCCCCTGCCCTGGAGCACGCGAACGAACTTGCCCCTCGTGATGCCCACCACTTCAGCCCGTCCGCGTTCCACCGCGATGTGGACCGACGGGTGCGGGAGCGACTGCTGCTGAAAGGTCCTATTCTCAGGGAGCTCCCATTCTACGATCCAGAAGTGCTCGACGAAAAAGCTCAGCTCGTCCGACGCGTGGTACCTCGAAAGTCGGAAGTGCCTTCTCCCCGAGGCGAGGTCGAGGAGGCCTCTCGGGCCGTCCGACGTGCGCCTGGCCCGCATCGGTTGAGCAGGAGAGTTCGCCTCGTCGCCCTGCTTCGGCATGTCGCGATTTTACAATACCGCGAGCAGGTGGGCGCGCGAGAAGCACCGATCTGGAGCCAGCAAGCACCACAAAGGAGACCGGGATGAGCAAGCGCGCCAAAGCGACATTCGAGATCAAGGGTTGGGACGAGAAGCCATACGACGAGATGGAAGGTTGTCCAAAGCTCGCCCGTGCTCGGGTGAACAAGGTATTCCATGGCGATCTAGAGGGGAATTCGGCGCTGGAGTACCTCCTGGTCTACCGCCAGGACGGGACGGCGAACTTCATCGGACTCGAGCGCGTCATTGGCAGCCTGCAGGGGCGTCCTGGAACGTTCGTGCTGAAGCACGAGGGCACGTTCGAAAAGGGAACCGCGACCGCCACCTGCTCGGTGGTCCCGGGCTCTGCGACGGGCGAGTTGAAGGGGCTGCGAGGCCAAGGCAGCTTTGC
>WNFC01013239.1_pt1 | contig 11359 bp, 10 predicted proteins | sample 5400541 | NCBI WGS metagenome assembly WNFC01 (sample SAMN13153342, study PRJNA577476) | soil metagenome | isolation source: 120 cm saprolite under Douglas fir tree site 2 hole 2 replicate 1 | place: USA:California | collected 2015-04-18
CGATGTCACAGGGCGAAGGAGCTGACGCTAAATGGAGTGGAGGAGCCAGCGGCCGTGTCATCCTGAGCCTGCGAAGGATCCTATGTGGTAGGCCGAATAGTCTGGATCCTTCGTCGTACCTCCTCAGGACGACATTTGCTCAAACGATGCGCTGGTCGGTGCGCGCGTCGAATAGATGCGCGTGAGACAAGTCGGGTTTGACCCAGACGTGGCCGCCGATGGCGGGCGCGTAGTCGGCATCGGCGCGGGCGACGAGCTCCTGGCCGCCGACTTGCAGGCGGACCAACGTTTCGTTGCCAAGCGCTTCGGAGACGTACACATCGGCGGGGAGCGCGGAACCATCTGGCTGGTCGAGGATGGCGACGTTTTCGGGGCGGACGCCGAAGTACACGTCTTCATAGGCCGCGGACGCGTTCGTAAGCGTCGAAAACCATTCGGGCGGAAGTGCCAGCGAATGGCCGTTGCCTGTCCAGGCCAAGCCAGAGCCATCAACGGAAAGGCGGCCACGGAGAAAGTTCATCCCTGGGCTGCCCAGAAACCCACCTACGAACGTGTTCGCCGGGCGATCGTAGATCTCGCGGGGTGGGCCGACCTGCTGCAGCAGTCCATCGCGCATGATCGCCACACGGTCGGCCAGCGTCATCGCCTCAGCCTGATCGTGCGTCACATAAATGGTGGTGACGCCTAGCTCGCTCTGCAGGCGTTTCAGCTCACCACGCGTGCGCACGCGTAGCTGGGCGTCCAGGTTGGACAACGGCTCGTCCATCAAGAAGACTGCTGGATGACGCACGATGGCACGGCCAAGCGCGACGCGCTGGCGCTGGCCGCCTGACAACTGCTTCGGTCGACGGTCGAGGAGATTGTCGATCTGCAGCAAACTGGCAACTTCATGCACCCGCGGCGCAATAGAAGCCTTGGGCGTGCCGCGAATGCGCAGCGGATAGGCGAGATTGTCGAATACCGACAGATGCGGGTAGAGCGCGTAGCTCTGGAAAACCATCGCCACGTTGCGCGCCCGTGGCGGTAGCTCGTTCACCACCGTGTCGCCGATGCGGATGGTGCCGCGACTGATGCGTTCGAGGCCGGCCAGCATGCGCAGACTGGTGGTCTTGCCGCAGCCGGAGGGTCCGAGCAGCACCAGGAACTCGCCTTGCGCGACCTGTAAATTCAACTGGTTGACGGCCAGCACCTGGCCGAAGCTCTTGGTGACGTCCTGGAAGGCCACCGCGGCGTTGGTCGCCTGGACTCCATCTCTCATCCGGTCACTCCGCCCAGTGCAAGCCCGCGAATGATGTAGCGCTGGACCAGTAGCGCAAACACGACCACCGGTATGGCCGCGAAGACTCCGCCGGCCATCAGGTTGCCGTACAGGATGTCGAACTGGGTAATCTGGCCGGCCACGGCAATCGGCAGCGTTTGCGAGCGCTGGGTCAAAATCAGCGCAAACAAGAACTCGTTCCAGGACGAGATCGCCACCAGGATGGCGGTAGCGGCGAGTCCAGGCGCCGCCAGGGGCAGGATCTGACGGCGGAAGGCGCCCAGCCAACTGTCGCCGTCGACCAGGGCGGCTTCCTCGATATCGCGCGGAATCTCGCGGAAAAAGCCGAGCATGATCCACACCACCAGTGGCACGTCGACGAACGCGTGGACGAGTCCAAGTCCGACCTGGGTGTCGTACAGCCTGAATCCGAGAATCTGCTGATTGAACAAGATGTAGATCGGAATGACCGTCACGCTCGGCGGGAACATGCGTACCGTCAACACGGTGAACAGCAATTGATAGTTCAGGTTCTTCGGCAGCGTAAAGCGCGACAGACCGTACGCGCACAGTGACCCGGCGATCGTCGCGATGACCGTGGCGATGACTGCCACCTGGACGCTGTTCCACGCGTACTGAAAGAAATTTTGGGTGACCAGCACGTTGTAGAAATTCTGGAGCGTAAAGTTCTGGACGATCATCGTCGGTGGTCGCGCGGACAATTCGCGCGTGCTCTTCACCGACATGCTGACCAGCCAGTACACCGGGAACATGACGACCAGCAGAATGAGCGCCAGGATCAGGTGCTTGATGAAAAACGCAATGCGGCTGCCGCCAACCACGCTGGCTCAATCCTCCTTCAGCACGCGGCGTACGTAGAACGTACCGAGGATCACCAGAACGATCTGGAACAGGAACGACAGTCCGGCGGCGTAGCCGAAGTCGAACTGGATGAACGCCGTTTTATAGATGCCCATGGTCAGCGTCTCGGTCGCCGTGCCGGGTCCGCCACCATTGGTCATGACGAAGATCTTGTCGAAGATGCGCGCCGCGTCGATAGTCCGTAACAGCAAGACAACCAGCAGGGTTGGTCGGAGCAGCGGCAACGTGATGGTGCGGAAGACCTGCCATGGCGATGCGCCGTCGATAGCCGCGGCCTCGAATGGATCGGTTGGCATCGCCTGGAGTCCAGCGAGCAGCAGTAGGAAGACGAAGGGCGTAGCCTGCCAGATGTCGGTGGCCATGACGCTGAACAGGGCGATGTTGCGATCCGACAGCCAACGCACCGGGCCCAGATGGAGGAAGCTGAGCAGGTAGTTGTAGACGCCGAACTGCTCCTGATAACTGAAGCGCCAGGCGAGCGAGACCGCAATCGGTGGGAGGACGATGGGGATCATCAGCACCGAGATGACCAGTCCGCGCACGCGGATCCCGGAGGTGATGAGCAAGGCCAGGCCGAGGCCGAGCAGCATCTCCATCAGCGTCACCACCACGACCCATTCGAGTGTTTGACGCGCGGCGGTGGCGATGAGCGGATCGCGAAACGCGCGGGTGTAATTGTCTAATCCGGTGAAGCGCATCGACAGCCCTTCGCCGGTGATGGTGACGTGGTTGAGGCTGAACTGAATCGCCGTAATCGTCGGATACACGACGAAGAGCAGGAGCAAGAGCACCGTGGGGAGCGGCAACAGGTATTGGATGTTGCGCTCCCACCACGGCGCCCTTGCCGTGCGAACGCTTACGATCAGCCGATTGCTCCGTTGCGAATCAGGAAATCGCGGACCTCGGTGTTGGCTTGCATCAAGCCTTCGTCGGGCTGGACCTGACCGGCGATCGCCTGCGACAGATAACGCCCGATGATGTCCTCGACACCCGAGTAGAACTGCGTGCGCGGCCGTGGGACGGCCTTCTGGGCAGCTTGCAGCAGCCCAGGCAGGAAGCCGAACTTGGCCACTGCCTCGGGATCGGTGAACAACGGGGTCAGTACCGGTGGGTTGTTGAACTGCAGCAACAGCTTCTTCTGCTGCTCGAAGGCGGTGAACCACAACATGTAATCGAAGGCGCGGTCCTTTTGTTTGCTACCTTCGGGAATGCCTAGCAGCCAGGTGCCGGTCATGTTGGCTGGCTCGACACCCGCTTGCGATGGCTCGGGTCCAATGTCGATCAGGCCGACAACGCTCGACACGCTCGGATCGAACATGTTCAGCAACTGATCTGGCCAGATGTCGCCGCTCATGGCGGTCACGCCCGTATACATGAAGCGGCCGACGTCGGCGTGCTGCACGTTCTCGGCGCCCGGCGGTGCCGTGTCGCGCAGCTTCAACGCTGTTTGCAGCGCTTGCAACGCCTCAGGGGAATCGAGCTGCGGCTGGAAGTTAGGCGCCAGCACGTCTTTGCCGTAGCCGCGGGTGATCGGCAGGAAACTGGTCGTGGCCGGATTGCCTGCCGCGCCACGGATGGCGTAACCGAACACGCCCGAAGATCCGTTTGAAATCCCCTGCGCGGTGGTAATCACCTCGTCCCAGGTATTGGGCCGGTTCGCCACGAGGTCGTTGCGCCAGGCAAAGACCTGCACGTTGCCCAACCACGGCAAGGCCCGTAGCCCCGAGCCTTTGGGCCAATCGCCCAGACCGAACAGCTGCGGTTGAAAGTCCGGGTTTGGCTGTGTCCCGGTCTTGGCAAACATGTCATCCAGGTTGACCAGGAACTTGTTGCCGGCGAACTGCGGAATCCACGGATCGTCGAGCGACGCCAGGTCATACGCGTCGGTCTTCTGCGACAACGCGATCTGCAACTTCTGGAACGATTGATCGTACGGCAGCTCCAGCACCTCGATCGTCGTGCCCGTCCGGCCCGTGTACGCGGCCGAGATGTTGCGGATACGGTCGGCGTCGCCAGAGTTGACCAGGAATGTGATGGTGCTGGCCTGTAGCCGCGGCGCGGCGAAGACGGTATCCCCAGCAGCACTAGCCGCCGAGGCGCCCAGCAGGTTCGCGGCGCCGACGCCAAGTGCGCCAGCCGCGGACAGCTTGAGCAGGTGCCGGCGGGTCACGCTGCGAGACGGCCGGACCTGGTTGGCAGTTACATCGTTCGATTCTCGATGTTCGTCCATATGCCCCTCTCCTCGTTGTGCTCCGACTCGAGCAAAGCCGAGATTCCGCGATGGTAGACCGGATCGGCATGATCGAGCGGTAAAGCAACGTTTTCCTTACGCGCGGCCGACGCATACGCGCCGACGACGGCTTCGAGCGTGGCGCAGCCCTGCTCGCCCGGCGCGATCGGCTCGTGATCGTGGGCCACGCTGTCGACGAAATCGCGCCAGATGGCGCGCATCCCCAGCGATGGCTGCAGGTCGAGCTCAACCGGGAGCCGCTGCCCGCCGCGGAAGACGTGTAGCTGCTCGGGCGGCTCGAATGGACCGGTGCCGAACGAGCGATAGAACAACAGGAGGCGCCCCTCCGAACCCATGACCTCGATCCCACCTGGCCCCTGGCCCCAGGCCATGTTGATCATGCCGAAACCCTTGTCGAACTGGAACCGACACAGCGCCACGTCTTCCACGGGCCCGCGGCCGCCAAGACGCCGATCGACGGCCGCACTGATCGATCGGAACGCCTGCCCGCCCATCAGCCAGCTCAAGATGTACACGGCGTGGAGCATGTCCATCAGGACACCGCCGCCGCTCATGCGCGGGTCGTGGCGCCAGACGGGTTGATACTCCGCCGCGCCGGGGTGATCTTCGACGCCCAGGAAATTCAGGGTGACCACATACGGCTCGCCGATGACGCCACTGTCGAGGATGCGTCTGACGGCGACGAAGTCCGGCATGCCGTAGTAGTTGTGGACCATCGCCAAACGCAGGCCGGCCGAGCGCGCCGCGTTGGCCATCTCCCAGCCCTCGGCCGGGGTCAGGGCGATGGGCTTTTCGCTGAGCACGTGCTTGCCGGCCGCGAGCGCCGCGAGCACGATCGACGGTCGATAGCGGGGCGGCGTGGCGACCAGCACCGCATCAACCTCTGGCCGAGCAATGACCTCGGCGGCATCGGTGAAGCATGCCGAGTCATCCAACCCGGCGGCAGCGCCGAACATGGCCAGTCGGGCCGGCGTGGCGTCGGCCGCCGCGACCACCTCCACTCCAGGCTCGGCCTGGGCGGCGGGCAGATGGTGTTTGAGGCTGATGTTGCCGCAGCCGATGAAACCCAGACGCATCCCCAACTACGCCAGACGGGCGAGCTTGCGGACTGCCTTACGCCAGTCGGCCGGGTCGGCACCCGCGGCCTGGCGCACTTCACCGACGTACAGGTTGCCCTGGCCGTCCACGGCGATGCCGTGCGGCGAGACAAAGCTGATCCCATCTGCAGGATCCTCGCCCCAGCGCGTCTGGACGTTGCCCTGAAGGTCCAGCACCGAGATGCGCGCGGGTCGATCCTTGCCCCACGGCGGCGGCATGAACGGAAACAGGGCGGCGCGTTCACCGAGCTCGGCCACGTAGACATTGCCGGCATCGTCGACGCACACGTCGTCAGGACGGGCAAGATCGCCCCACTCGTCGAGATATTTGCCGTCGATGTCGAAGATCTGAATCCGATTGTTCTCCCGATCGCACACCAGGACGCGCTCGTCAGCCAGCACGAGCACGGAGTGGGGGATGTTGAAGTGGCCCGGCTCGCTGCCAGGCTCGCCCCACGAGGTGCGCAGCTCGCCCTTCGGCGTGAAGTGGTGCACGCGCGCGTTGCCGTAGCCATCCGAGGCGAAGAGGTCGCCGTTGGCGGCCGAGACCATCTTGGTCGGCGCGTTGAACGGCCCGGCGCCGCGGACAATGGTGCGGAAGTCGGTCGTGTACCCCGTATCCGACGGACTTACAGGTCCTTCAATCGTGCGCACCAGATCGCCCTCGGTGGTGAAGACACGCACCAGGTGACCGCCGACGTCGACGCAATACAGCAGGCCGTCGACGCCCACGGCGATCGCGTGCGCGAACTTGATCGAACCGTCGCCGAAGGAGCGGACGAACCTGCCGTCGGGCTCCAGGACGATGACCGGGTGGTCCTCGCTCCGCGGGCAGTTGCCGCGCGAGAGCAAATAGACACGATCGTCAGCGCCGACGGCGACGCCAGGTACGTCGCAGAAGGTCCACCCGTCGGGCAATTGCGCCCAGTTCTCGACTTCGCCGAATACCCGCCCACCTGGTCCGCGGAGTTGTTCGCTCACCGGGCGATACTATCTCAGCGTGGCGAGCGTCGTCCTCACTGACCACGCCTGGCCCGACGTGGAGGTCGAACGCCGCATCATCGAATCGGCCGGCCATCACCTGGTGGCGAAGCTGGCGACGGCGTCAGCAGAACAGGTCGACGAGGTGGTCGCCGGCGCGCAGCCCGCGGCGATCCTGACGTGCTGGGCACCTGTGTCGGATCAGGCGATCGCGTCGGCGGAGCCACTGCGCGTGGTGGCCCGCATGGGCGTCGGCCTGGACAACATCGGCGTCGCCGAAGCGACCCGGCGCGGCATCTGGGTGACCAACGTGCCCGATTACTGTGTGGAAGAAGTGTCCGACCACGCGATCGCCCTGGCGCTGTCGTGGCTGCGTGGCGTGACACCGCTGGACCGCGAGGTGCGCGCGGGGACCTGGAATCCAGGCGGCGCGCGGCTGGCCCGGCTGTCATCGTTGACAGCCGGGATCATCGGCTACGGGCGGATCGGCCACCGCACGGCCGAAAAGCTGACTGGACTGGGCATGCGCGTGCTGGCGCTGCCACCGCGAACGTCGAAGCCGTTGCCTGGACCGGCGCAACTGGCATCGCTGGAAGAACTCTTGGTCCAATCTGATGTGGTGATCCTGCACGTGCCGCTGACGCCCGAGACGCACCACCTCGTCGATGCGCAATTTCTAAATAGGATGAAGACGGGATCGGTGCTGGTCAATGTGAGCCGCGGGCCCGTGGTGGATACAACGGCGCTGTTGGTGGCTCTAGAACACGGGCCGCTCGGCGCCGCGGCGCTCGATGTGATCGAGGGTGAGCCCCATCCGCCGCGTGAGCTCGTCTCTCGCGAGAACGTCATTGTCACACCGCATGTCGCATTCTCTTCGACGGTGTCGATCTTGGAACTGCGCGAGCGCGCCTGTGAAGAGGTGGTCCGCGTCCTGGCCGGCGAGGCGCCGCGGCATCCCTGCAATCAGCCGCTTGGGGGTCAATGAGCATCCCACCGCAGTTCGCCGGGGTCTCGGGCGACGTGTCGTTCGTCGACGGGCCGGATGGACCGATTGTGGTCAAACGGGCGTTGTCCAAGCTCAAGGTGGCGGCGGACTGGTTCGCCAGCCCGGAACGGTCGGCGGTCGAGGCGGCCTGCTTACAGGTTTTGGCTGAAGTCCTCGGTCAGGATGCCGTGCCGCGGGTACTGTGGGTCGACCACGAGGCGCACTCGTTCGCGATGGAGCGGCTGCCCGAGCGATTCATTCCCTGGAAAGCTCGCCTGCTGGCCTGCGATGTCAACCTTGAGACGGCCGAGAAGGCGGGGCGACTGCTTGGCCAATTGCACGCGCGAACCGAGGGGCGCTCTGATCTGGCGATGCAATTCGAGGATTTGACGCACTTGCGGACCTTGCGCATCCGGCCGTACCACGAGCGCGTCGCGCAGCGCCGGCCTGATCTGGCCGAGGCGATCAACTCCGTCATTGCGAACATGGTGAGCGATCGCCGATGTCTGGTCCACGGCGACTACAGTCCCAAGAACCTGCTCACCGACGGCGCGGACGTTGTCATCCTCGATTGTGAGGTTGCGCATTGGGGCGATCCGCGGTTCGATATCGCCTTCTGCCTGTGCCACCTGTTGCTGAAGATCGTCCACTCGCGCGGGTGCGTTGACGAGATTGCACAGTCGGCCGCTGCTTACCTGGCCGGGTACAAAGCGGAAGGCCTGGAGGTGCTCGACGCGGAGCTGTCGCGCGCAACTGGGTCCCTCGTTCTGGCGCGCGTGATCGGCGACTCGCCGGTGGATTACCTGGACTCCGCCGAGCTGAAAGCCGCGGCACTTCGCCTGGGCGAGAGCCTGCTCCAGGAGCCAGTGGCGGCGGACGGATTCATACGGCGCGCACTGGAGCTGCGTCCGTAATGGCGGCCAGCAGCATTCGCGGACTTCGCGCCCGACAAATCTTCGACTCACGCGGCCGGCCAACGGTCGAAGCGGATGTGGAGCTTGAGGATGGTCGCATAGGTCGCGCGGCGGTGCCCTCTGGAGCATCCACCGGCAAGCACGAGGCGCACGAGCTGCGGGACGGCGACCCGCAGGTCTATGGCGGTCTGGGCGTGCTCCGGGCGGTGCGCAACCTACAAGTCGTCATCGCGCCGGCGGTTATCGGCTGCGACGTGCGCGATCAGGCAGCGCTGGATTCGATCCTGCGCGAGCTCGACGGCACTCCGCGCCTGGAGCGACTGGGGGCCAATGCCATCCTGGCGGTGTCGATGGCGGCCTGTCGGGCGGCGGCGGCTTTTGACGGCGTCCCGCTGTATGTGCACATCACGCAGCTGGCGGGAGTGGCGCAACCGACATTGCCCATGCCGATGATCAACATCCTGAGCGGTGGCGCGCACGCGCGGCGCGGCATGGATGTCCAGGATTTTCTCGTGATTCCAACCGGCGCATCGACTTTGGACGAGGCATTAAAAACAGTCGCGGCGGTGCGCGCAGCGGCCGGCCGACTTCTCGCGGACGAAGGAAAGTCCGTGCTGCTGGCAGATGAAGGCGGCTTTTCACCTGGCTTCGAGACCGCCCAGGAGGCGCTCGAGTTTGTGGTCCGGGCCATCGTCGCGGCGGGACTTCGGCCCGGCGAGGACGTGTCGATCGCCATGGACGTCGCGGCGACGCAGCTGGTCAATGCGCAGGGTGACTACGTTCTGCGGCGTGAAGGCCGCACGCTGGCTACCGCCGAGATGATCGCGCACGTGGTGGGCTGGGTCGTTTGCACCAACACGGCGCGCATCCGCCAGGGTATTGAGACAGTGGTGGCCAATGCCGTGCTGATCAAGCTGAATCAGATCGGCACGGTCAGCGACACGCTCGCCGCGCTTGCTCTCGCGCGGAGCGCCGCGTACGGCGCGGTGGTCTCCGCCAGATCAGGTGAGACGGAAGACCCGTTTATTGCCGATCTCGCGGTTGGCTCCGCGGCTGGCCAGATCAAAGTCGGCTCGCTCAGCAGCTCCGAACGGATGGCCAAATACAACCAGCTCGTGCGGATTCAGGAGACGCTCGGGGAGGCGCGGTTCAGCCGTGGGCTCTAGCATGGCCAGCATGCAGTCAATGACCGGCGGCGACGCGCTGGCGCAGCAGCTCGCACGCGAGGGCGTGCGCCATGTGTTCGGCGTGCCGGGTGTTCAGCTCGACTACGCGGTCGACGGCCTGGCCAAAGTTTCGGACCAGATTACGTACTGGAACACCCGCCACGAGCAGGCGACGGCATACATGGCCGACGGCTACGCGCGTACGACCGGTACTCCCGGCGTGTGTATGGTCGTGCCGGGGCCGGGCTTGCTCAACGCGCTGGCCGGTGTCGCCACCGCGTACGCCTGCTCGTCGCGGGTGTTGTGCATCGCGGGTCAGATCCCGTCGTCGGCCATCGGGCGTGGATTCGGGATGCTGCACGAGATCCCGGACCAATCGCGCATCCTCGGCGCGCTGACGAAGTGGTCGCGCTGCGCGACGACTCCAGCGGAGGTACCGGGGCTGGTCCATGAAGCGATTCGCCAGCTGCGTAGCGGGCGGCCACAGCCGGTTGGTCTCGAAATTCCACCGGATGTGCTCCAGGCGCAAGCTGACATAACGCTACTGGACCCCGTTACGCGCGATGAACCGCTTATGCCGGATCCAGACCTCGTTCGTCGAGCAGCGGAGCTTTTGGCTGGCGCTTCGCGGCCCGTGTTTTATGTCGGCGGTGGTGTGATCGCGGGTGGGGCGAGCGATGCGTTGCGGAGTGTGGCGGAGCGGCTCGAAGCACCGGTGGTCATGAGTCCGAACGGCCGCGGCGCGCTCGACGACCGCCACCCGCTCGCGCTGACCTCGCTCGCCGGGCGAGACATCCTGGCCGAGGCCGACGCGGTGCTGGCAGTTGGGACACGATTCTTGAACGCGCAAGAACAGATCACGTTGGCACCGGTGGCGCGGCTGGTGCTGATCAATGTGGAGGCGCGTGACCTGGGCGACCCGCGCAAAGCTGAAGTTGCGATCCACGGCGATGCGGCGGTGAGCCTGACCGGCCTGCTCGACGAGTTGGACGGATTTTCGCCGCGACCTTCGCGGCGGGCGGAGTTGGATCGCGCCCGCGCCTGGAGCGTGGAGATGCTCTCCGGAATTGAGCCGCAATACGGCTGGGTACGCGCGCTGCGCGCGTCGGTGCCAGAGGACGGCATCCTGGTCAATGAATTCACCCAGGTCGGGTACATGGCCCAGGTGGCCTATCCGGTCTATGCGCCGCGGACGTATGTGAGCCCGGGCTACCAGGGGTCGCTCGGCTACGGGTTTCCCACCGCGCTCGGCGTTAAAGTTGCCCACCCTGGGCGGTCAGTGCTGTCGATCACTGGCGACGGCGGCTTCGGCTGGGGCCTGGCCGAGCTGTCGACGGCGCGCAAGTTCGGCATCGGCTTGGTCACGGTGGTCTTCAACGATGGGGCGTATGGCAACGTGCGCCGCGCGCAGGTCGAACAGTTCGATGGGCGCGTCCTGGGCAGCGAGCTGCTCAACCCTGATTTCGTGCAGCTAGCTGAGAGCTTTGGGGTGCGCGGAATGCGGGCCACGACTCCAGCCGAGCTTGAAGGCGTCCTGCGCGAGACCCTGGGCAGCGCCAATGAGCCGGTGCTGATCGACGTGCCGGTCGGCCGGATGCAGAACCCGTGGCGCGTCATGCGCGCCACTCGTTTGGCGCGCTGATTGCACTGAGCGTGCACCGTGGCAGGCAACACGCCGGTGACTGGCGGGCTGACGCAGTACGAGGAGATGCGGGACTTCACCCGCACGCCCGAGCCGCCACCTGGTCAGACCAGCCGCAGCGGTCCACTGACGTTCACCATCCAGAAACATGCCGCGCGGCGGCTGCACTACGACTTGCGGCTC
>WNFC01014266.1_pt1 | contig 11359 bp, 7 predicted proteins | sample 5400541 | NCBI WGS metagenome assembly WNFC01 (sample SAMN13153342, study PRJNA577476) | soil metagenome | isolation source: 120 cm saprolite under Douglas fir tree site 2 hole 2 replicate 1 | place: USA:California | collected 2015-04-18
CTATTCAAAGGTGGCCCAAAATCGAAATTTTAGGTGCAAATTATTGATCCTAAATAAGATGACTCCCTTGTCCCGATTTGCGGAACCATTTCAAAACCTTTCAATTCATTTCAAAATCGGGCCGTGGGCGAGCTCTATCGTACGAGCGGCGCGCCGCATGTTTTCGCACGTCACTCACGCAGGTTGGGCGTTATACGACCAAGTGGACACAGAGGGGGCCTGATCTTCACTTGAACATCGACACATCGCAGGGAGGCGAGCGTCCGAGTGTGCGACTCTCAAGGCCAACCACTGCGCGGATGGAAGATCGATGAACCCGCGCCGATTCGTGACGACCAATTGCAGGCGCGCGTACAATGGAATAACAGCGATTCGGCCAACGTGTGGGTAAAGCGACCACACTCCGGATACGCTTAGGAAACGGACTTTATGAAAACGCAAATTCTTTGCTGTTGTATTGCTATCATGCTGTGGACAGCTCCCGTGGTATCTGCTCAGAGCAAGTGGAAGGTCCCGGACAACATGAAGCAACTGACCGGCTATATCAAGGTCCCGGTCTTTGCCGATGTGAAGGACGCGCCCGGTCTGGCCAGGGTGCTGATCATCGGTGATTCCATTTCTATGTATTACACCCCCGAGGTTTGGCGGCTGCTCGCGGGCAAAGTCAATGTGTACAGAGTGCCGGACAACGGCAAGTCGACGATGTACGGACTGAAAAACATCGAAGACTGGTTGGGCGACGGCAACTGGGCCGTGATCCATTTCAATTTTGGCCTACACGACATTGTCGTTATGCCAACTGGCCAGCATCAGGTTCCCATTGAGGACTACGGGAAGAACCTCCGGCAGTTGATCAAGCGATTCCGTGCGACCAACGCGAAGCTCATCTGGGCGGCAACCACTCCAGTGCCCGAAGGGAGCTCCAACCGCCATGAGGAGGACGTTCTCGCCTATAACGCAGCCGCTAGGAAAATCATGGCCGAAAACGGTATACCGATTGACGATCTGCATGCGTTTGCGGAGGCCAGTAAGGACAGAGCGACCATGAATTGGCCGAAAAACGTGCATTTTCGAGCCGAAGGGTCAGCGGCGTTGGCCGAGGAAGTGACCAGGCACATCCTCGTTGTGTTGGGCAAATAACGGCAGCGTAAAGGAACTACGACGCTGCGGATTCCGGCGAAGCCGAACGCTTCTTGCGAAGTGAAGCCGGAGGGGTATTCCGGGATGGACCCGAACACCCTCGGAGCAGCGGTGCGCGTTGCGAACCAGCCGGTCGAGGATACTATCAGCTAGCGGGTTGACGCGCACCTGGTATCGATTCTCACACGCGATCGCGTGGATTCTCTACCCAACGCCCCCTCAATCACTCAGAACAGCAACTTCAGGCCAAGCTGAATCGTCCGTGCCTGGTACCGGCCATCCACACCCAGAATTCTGCCGAACGTCGACGGACTATTAATGTTTACGCTCGGATCTGCCCACTTAGTGCGGTTGAACAGGTTGTAGAATTCGCTCCGAAACTCCAGACGTGTGGATTCTTTGATGGTGAAGTTCTTCTGAACATTCATGTCCTCACCGAGCCATCCGCACCCTCTCTCCGGCAACAGCGGGGGAGCATTACCAAGTTGCAACGCACTGTTGCTTGCAAAGGCGTTGATGTTTAACAGCGGGCCAACTCCTATACCGGCGTTTCCGCAACCCGAAAGCCGGACTGGAACGCCGGAAAGGCGATTCGGGCGGAAGCTGACGTTGAAAATGGGGTTTGGAACACCTCCGGAGATGAACAGGTTCTGCCCGTTCTTATAAGTCTGGATCGCCCCTAGTTGCCAACCGCCAATCACTTGGTTCAACGCACCATGGGCGCCGCTCGCGAATCGCTTTCCGCGGCCTACCGGCAAGTCGTATAGCCACAGCAATACCATCGTTCGAGAGCTCTCAAACCGCACCGGTGCTTTTTCCAGCGCCAAGTGATACGTGTCGACATTCGTCCCGCCGCTGTTACTGAACTGGCCCGCCCGGGTGTTGCTAAGGTTCTTCATCTGCGTGAAGTTCACCTGCAACTGGAGATCGCCCATCTGTTTTTTACCCTGCACCTGCAGCGCGTTGTACCAGCTCATGCCTGACGGGTCTCGAGTCCAGAATTAGGATCCCAATTGAACGGCGAGGCACCGTTGAGATAGGAGGGATCGTAGTGCGGCAAGCTGAACGGCGCCGCCGGCAAGCCACCCTGCAAAGTCATTGCCGGAGTAACGCCATTGTCGCTAGACCGGCTGTTAAATGAATATTGCGCGATTCCCGGCAGCCAGCCAGCGGTACCCGCATCAAACCCCAATGCCGTTGCATTTCCATAAGTGAACATCAGCGCATAACCAAACCGGATTGCCGTTTTGGAGTCCAGCGCATAGGCTATCCCGAGCCTTGGGGAGAATTCAAGCCGGCTCGCGTGAACACCCGGGAAAGTAGAGGTTCCGGTTCGTCCCGTGCCATCCCCTAAGTAAACCAGGGCGCCAGGTATTCCTCCGGCGGCAGGATTTGGCGCTTGAGCATTGAATCCGCCAAACCTGTCATGCTTTTCTCTAGTCACCGACGGGATTTCGTACCGAAGGCCATAGTTGATTGTTAATTTGGGTGTCACTCTCCACGCATCCTGCGCGAAGAGAACTGCCCGGTGATTACTCCAAATTTCATTTCGTGTTTTCCGTATATGAATGTCAAATTGTCCCCGGCCTGGATCGAATACGTTCGGGTTGCTGCAGTCTTGCCTGAGCCTGAGATGAATTCTACACACCCGCCACCTACACCGGCGCCGCTTCGGAAATATTGAAGCCCACCGGCTCCGGTGACGTTCTGACCGTTGCTCCCGACGAAACCGACGCCGCCCGCACCACCTGGATTGTAGGCTTCCAGATTAGGGATCTTCCCGGGATTGTTTCCAGTTATCGCACGGGAGTCACAAGAGCCTGCGTTTCCCTGGTATGAATAGCCGGCAAACGCATCATTTAGCAGATTCGGACGAATCGTAAGGAAGTCATGCAAGCGGTATCCGCCTGAGATTGCCGTGCCTTGACCGAACGCCAATAGATTATATGCATCCGGCCCATGCGAAATGGAGGTGTTGTTTTCCTGCCAATAGCTGCCTGCGATCTTGTGTAGTTCGTTGAATGAGTGATCCACTTTCACGCTCCAAGTCCAATCACTCAGTTTGGAGTTGTTGGTATCCAGATAGTTAGAGAAGATCCCTCCGTTCGTCCCCGGAAGGTTTGGAGTTGCAATCAGGCCAAGGAAATATTGCGACTGTGAGGTAATACGATTGGTGGGAATGATATTGTTCGAAAAGGGCTGGCGGACATATTTCCCCGCTGCAGGATCAAACGCCGTAGTGGCGGGATCATAGAGCGGTAATGCACCGTTTTGAGACTGAAGCAAGGGGGAAAAATCACCCGTACGCTCCGCCATGGTCGGTATGGTGTAGACAGGTTGCGTAGGAGGCTGCCCACTCTTTCGAAAGTCCCCCGCGGTCACAAAAAAGAAAGTGCGATTATGCCCGTCATAGACTCTTGGAATCACCAACGGACCACCAAAAGTGCCTCCGAGCTCATGCATGATGAGCAGAGCCTTCTTGGGTACGTAAAATTGGCCTATGGCGTTCAGCGCGTCACTACGCATGAACTCATACAAATCCCCGTGATATTTGTTGGTGCCAGACCGCATCGTATAACTTTCCACTGCTAGTGAGCTGCCATACTCAGCGTTTGGATTCGAGGTCTGGACTTTAAACTCCTCCATGGCCTCGAAAGGTAAACCGAAGAACTCAGTTTGACCGGCGTCCTGGGAGGTAGGTGTGGCAACCCCATCGATCAACGACATCCCCTGGTAGTACTGATTCCCATTGAACATCTTCCCAACCGTGTCGTTCTCGACTCCGCTGTTGGCTCCATTCACGGTGAGGATGAATTGGGAAGGCTGGCGTCGCCCAGAACCGTAGGTGGGGCTGCTATTCAGGCTCAGCGGCAGATTCAAATACATTTGGTTCGTCATGACGGTGCTTACTTGAGCGTCCGTCGTGTTCAGCAGAGGCGCCGAACCAGTGACTGATACCTGGTCGGCAAGTTGACCGACCTCGATCGTTATATTGACGGTGGTGGTAGAGCCCGTATGCACCGTCACCGGCTGCTGAACGAACTTTTTGAAGCCTTGCTTTTCCGCCTCTACACGGTAGTCGCCAACGGTGAGCGCGGGGACCGCAAACACTCCTGCGTCATTGGACTTGGTGGAGGACTTCACTCCACGCTGAAGATCGGTAACGGTCACCGACACACCGGGCGCCACTGCCCCTGTGCTATCGACCACAGTTCCGGTGATTACACCGCTATTCGATTGCGCCCAGCCCAAGGTGGAGAAGCAGAGCAGTAATACCCCTGCGTAGACAGCAGATAAACGCTGTGCAGCCATATATGCTCCTTTTGCGAAGTCGTCAACACGTAAACCCCATACGCGAGTCATGCTGTGTGGCTCAACGGCTGTCGCCGCGTCTCCGCCTCGCATGTCCTCGATCGTTCAGCAGACTTACCCTTAATAGTGCCGCTAACGTATCATACGCCCCAGAGGGTGTCAAATAGCATATTTAGATCCCTACCATATGTTTGAAAGATAGATGTCCGCAGTTTCAACCCATTGGCGCCGCGCCGCCTACGTACACCGCGTAGAGTTTGGCATCCTCCGGCCTTATCCCGCCGAAGTTCACACGGACGCGGATGGGGTGAGAGAACACCTCCAGATTCTGTCTGGTCCGCCACCTCGCTGCCTGGCGCAGCCCGGAAGTTCGAATCGGGATGCAATCCGCGCTGGAGTAGCCCGGGATTTTCTGGAACTGGTGATCCAAGAGCTCGACAGTCAATTCTGAGTTGTTCGACAGACCGTCCGCATTGACAAAAATGCCCGCTCCCGCGCGGTCCAACTTCATGGGGCAGGAGATGAAGTGCGCCGGCAGGCTCCTTCCATAAGGATCACGCGGCAAGAACTCCTTGTCGAACCCGCGAAAGAAACCGAATCGATCCCCCTCCCAGGTGGCCATGCGTATGCCCCCAGCCGGTTGTCCCCATGCCTCATACCAGTAATGAGTCTTGTCTCCGAGATTCACCATTCCCTGTCCTTGCGCCAGTGCTGCCCTGCCTGGCGCCACTTCCTGCTCCTCCCGGGCGGGAACAAACCGAAAGTCGGGAACGGGTTCGCGGAAATGCAAGGCGTCATTGCTCACGATGAGCCCGAGGTCGATGGTGACGCGGGAACGGTCACCGGCGGGATCGCCGTGCCACATCCCGTAGATCCCCATGATCACGTTACCCCGGCTCATTAAGGATGCCCCGAGGTGCACCTCCTCCCAGGTGTTCCAGCGGTCGAGTCGCAGATCGCTCGTTGAGCCGCGGCGAAAGCTCATGGCGCAGGCGTCGGTCCAATGTTCGAAGTCGCAGGAGGCCACCGTCGTCATTGTGCGGAGACGGCCACCCCCGTACAAGCCGCCCCCCTGCCCATTGACGTAATAGCACCCATTGTATTTGACCAGCCCAGATTCCTCCAGCCAGGGGCCGACGGGGTTTCGGGGCGATGCGGTCCAGCGCAGTCCGTCGGGACTGCATGCTACCGCAAGCCGATTGTTGTATTTGCCGCTTTCGAAGACCATCTTGAACCGGCGTGCCTTTGTGTCGTCTGGATCGTATATAACGACACTCTCGCCCAAACTGTATTTATCTTCCAGTAATTGAACCACGTTATTTTGCTTGTTTCCGTTATATTCAACCAGACCGAGTCGCGGTTTCTCCCAATGGACGCCGTCTTTGCTCACAGCATAAAGAGGAAGCAATCCACCCTTGCGCTTGTCGCCTCTGCCGAGATACCACATCCGGAGTTCATTGCCGACTTGAATCACAGTGCCGTAATAGCGCACGCTCTCCGAGTCCGGGGTGCCCGGCGGGCCGGGCCGCAAGACCACCGGGTTTATCGCGCCCGGATTCTTCCCCATAATCAGATCCAGCTTTAATCCCCATATCATCGGGATGCTGTGATCGTCGAAGGGAAACAAGACTGCCTCTTTGACTCGAACCGGCGAGGCGCCATTTGCCACTTCGATTGGCAGCGAAGCGTCCCGTGCTGCCTGAGAGGAACCCGATTCAGCCCTCATTCTCTTCGCCGAGCCGGCCAGCAACCCGGCTGAAAGCGGAACACCAGCGGTCCCCAGGAATTCGCGGCGAGACCGCATCTTCACGGACATGCAATTACCTCCTCAGAATATACACGCGGGGTTAAAGAGCAGCACTTTAAGCGGAGACATCTCCCCGAAACCAGGAGATCTCTAGCCATTCTTGGCGAGCGAATGAAGCGCTGCAACCACTTTTTCCACGTCTCTCATGCTGTTGTAGATGTGAGGACAAAGCCGGATACTTCCGTTGGGCCCACCGCCGCCGGCTCCAGCTACGCCATACTTCTCATACAACTGGGTATATACCTTCGCAAGATCGACCCCACTCCCGAAGTCGAACTGGACGACTCCCAGGCTGAGTTCGGGCTTCATGGGAGTGTAGAGCCGGGCTCCCGGAATTTCAGCGATCCCCCGCTTGAGAGCTGTGGCCAATTCTCTAATCCGGGCTTCTATGCGGGCTTCGCCAATGAGCATGTGGAAGTCGGCAGCCTTGCCCACGGCCGCCAGCGTTGCGTCATTGCGCTGGCCCATGCACTCGAATTTCCGGGCGCCCGGATTCTCGCACGTTACGCCAGCGCCCCAGCCCGATCCCACGATCAAAGCCCAGTAATCCTTGACGCGGTCCGCCTTGACGTAGAAGATGCCGGCCTCCTTGGGACCCATGAACCACTTGTGCGCGCTGCCCGAGTAGGAGTCACAACCGAGGTCATGAAGGTTGACGTTGGCAGCCCCGAACGTCTGTGCGCCGTCAATGTGCGCGATCGCGCCTCGCTCGTGGGCCAAAGCGCAAAGTTCCTTGGCCGGGAGCGCCGTTCCGGTGGAATTCGAGACATGCGAGAACGCAAGCACCTTCGTGCGGGGCGTGAACCCTTTCTTGAAAGTCTCGATAATCTGGCCGACACTGCCCGGTGGCGAATCCAGACTGACATACTTCACCGCAAATCCGTGCCGGGTAGCCCGCACCTTCCACGCCACATTGTTGGTGGGGTGGTTCTGGTCCCAGAGAAGCACCTCGTCTCCTGCCCCCAGATTCATCGAGCTCACCGCGGTGTTATTCGCCTCGCTGGTATTGCGCACAAGCGCAATTTCGTCGGGGGAAGCTCCCATTAGCTGCGCCAGCTTCTTGCGCGACGATTCTTTAAGCTCAGTGTGCTTTCCCCGATTCTGGAGGGATGCATCGCGGTCCTCGTCCCGTATGTACTCGAAGACGGTCTCCATCACCGGAACAGGCGAGGGACACAGGTTTGCGGCGTTCATCAGGATAAGCCCTTCGCGAAGGATGAACTGCCCTTTCACGAGGTCCCAGAGGCTTTCATTCGCCGGGAGCGAACTCTTCGCGGCAGCCGGATTTGCAGGCGAAGCTCCGAGCCCCCGCGCGACCAGTGAAACGGCAAGCGGCACAGAAGCCGCGGCGCTCAATCGCTTGAAAAACTCGCGGCGCGGTACCTGCCAGACTGATTCATCAACTGAAAGCATGTCGTTCATATCTGCACTCCTTTCCTATGACTGTGCATGACACGAGACTTCGCGTCAACCGGTCCAGTACGAATAAAGATCCGCATTCCTCATTTTGATACGAAGCGTCGTCGCTTTGCCTACTCGCTGGCCGAAATCGCTGCCCGCCCAGCGCACAACGGTATCCAGTTGATTTCCCCGAATGGGTTCGGAAGGCTCGTTAATCTTCCAGCCCTTCAGCGGCTGGCCCTGAAAGTCGCAGACCCGCACGGTTGCATCTCCATCGGAGGCATCAATGTTCAAGTGTAGATCCGGGGCGGTCGGGATGAATGCGCGCGTGAGAAGTTCGCCTCCCTCGCGCCCCGCGCCCAGAGAAACGAATCCATCTCTTCGCCAGGTGACCATGCCCACTCCCATGCCCGTCTTGTTGCCCGAGCAATAATACATCCGGATCTCCCCGTCATGAACAAAGAATCCCGTGGCAGGGCGGCCTCCATACACATCCCACGCGTCGGAGGGCGGTTCGTCGTTTGAGTACTGATACGTTTGGTCAAGCAAGGTGATCGGGGCGCGATTGGCGACTCGAGTCCAACGCTGCCCATCGCGGCTGACCGCGAGTTGTAGAGGTCTGCCGGGCCTCGGAAAGGGCCGGACGTCCACCTCCATAATCCCGACATACAGGCCCTCATAAAAATCGACAGGCATGCTGTTGATCTGAAATGATTCGGGGTCTTTGCTATCGCCCGCCAATACCAGCTCGGGCTCACTCCAGTGAATGAAGTCGGCGCTTTCAACGCGCGTTACATTACGCCCAACATAGTAGGCGGGACTCTCTTTTTGCTGGTTGAACCGTCCGAATGCGACATACTTGCCGAGACGTGAATCATACAATACCGACTGGCCCGTATCGGAATAACAGGGAATGACCCAACCCGGATGCTTTTTCCAGTGAATTCCATCCGCGCTAAATGCCACCCTGATGCCGCGGTCGTTGTATAGCTGCTCGTAAACGATCTTGCCCGATTCGTCCTTAAGGAGTTGCGAGACAATGAGACCGCGCGGAAACTCCTTGGAGGGCTTCGCTCGGCGGAAGTCTAACTTCCCTGGCTTGGGCAGGTCAAAATGCTGGTCCCAGATGAATGCTTTGTACCGGCGGCGCGGGTCGGGATCGTGAGGGTCCCACATCACTCCAGCCTCAAAACTCTGCCCCTCGTGAAGATCGAGGAGATTGGTCTCGGCGATGTCCTCATACGGCACATCTCTGCGTAGAGGCCGTTCCCAATGGATGCCATCCGTGCTTTCCGCGTAAGCGGGCAACGTCGCCCACCCGACCTTCCTGGCGCCGCCGACGCGCAAATTCGGCCAATGGGAAGAACTCGGCTGCGCCAGGTAGTACATCTGGTAAAGCTTGCGATCCGTGTTATAAACAATGCAATGCCCATAGAGCTGGAGTCGAACTTTTTCCCAGGGATATTTCCCTTGAAGCAAAGGGTTTCCAGCGTACGGTTTTCCAGGGTGTGGCCGAAGCTCCAAAGCCTCGGCGCGATCGATGTGGGCGTCGTCCAGGAACAGGCAGCGATGCGTCGGTGAGCGGCGGTCACCGGAAGGGGCGCCCTGTTCTGCGGAGAAGCTCAGGGGAGCACTTTGCTGTGCTGCCAGGGCTGCACATCCTACGATGAAGCCTCTCCGGTCTACTCTCATCTATACCTCCTCTGTACGGACTTTCGAGCCATCACCTATCTGGAGAGTGTACACCATCTTTTCCGGGATCGCTCGCGGAAGGAGTGGAGAAAAGCCATGATTACACAACGCCACTGGATCTCGATCACCGCCGCCCGTGGTTTGAGCATGAACTTCAGCCAGACCATGTCGCTCATATCAGATCAAGATTGACTTTAGCGAATCATTCTATTTGACAGTTGGCTACGCGAGGCCGCCGACGGTCGGCGAAGTGCTGATTCAGATTCTTCAGCGGACTGCGCCCGCTTCCGGCCATTCATCCGTGCGGAATGGGGATGCTGGAAGGCCCGACCGGTTGTAAAGATTACATCGTGCAAGCCATGAGAAACCGTACCGCACCGCCACGGGACTGGGTACTTTGCGGCTGCTGACAACCACCGTTTCCCCTTCGATCTTCGCTTCAGCGAATTCGAATTTGTGGTCAGCGCCGGCAACCTCGAACCACAACGGCACGTTGTCGCCGCTGCCTTTCGTTTTCAATCCTCCCTCGGCATGTTGGAAGCGCACGCGGATCCGATCTCCCTCGATACTCATCGACTGGTAAATCGGCCCGGAGTACGGTATGTCACGGTCGTAGGCGATGGCTTGGGCTGCCAGCGCCAGGCGATAAGCAATTTCGCGCCTGTTGCTGGGATGCATTTCCGGCACGTCGCTGAGATCGAATGTGACGGCCACTGCTGTTTTGGGTACGGACAATGTCTTCAACTGGGCCTCTTGTAGCAGCGACCAATTGAAATCATGCTGCGGGACGCCCGTGATGTAGTAGGAAAGTTGGGCAAAAAGGAAAGGGAACTCGCCTTGACCCCACGCACGGCGCCAGTCGCGGATGAGGGCGGGGAAAAGCTTCCGGTATTGCATCGGCCGGCCGACATCGCCCTCACCTGTGGGCCAATAGACATTGGCTTCACCCTGATACCAGATCACGCCGGCGATACTGTAAGTCGTCAATGGCGTCACCATTCCGTTGAAAAGGCCAGATGCGCGGCGCCAGGCATCGCCTCGTGGCTCCCGCGGAAACCCCGGAGGTTTTGGCAACGGCCTTCCTTCGTTGTTGGCTAGCGCGGCTGCCCGCTTCCACTCATCCAATTGTTCTTGATAATCTGCCAGCACCTTCGGTGTCGTAGCAAGCCAGGCTTTCTCCCGCTCGAGAATTGATTGGAATGCCGGATCTGGCTCCAGAGTCTCACGACTTGTCCACGACTCTGCCGGGGTTCCACCCCAGGCGATGTTGATCAGGCCGATAGGCACGTTCAGCGCTTTCTGCAACGAACGGCCGAAGAAATATCCAAGAGCGGAGAAGTCCGCTACAGTCTGCGGACGCACGGCCGCCCATTGACCCCTGGTCTCATGCTGCGGTTTCCCGGCCACGGCTTTCTCGGGAGTAAACAGGCGTATGTTGGGATAGTCGGCTTGAGCGATTTCCTGTGCGGAGTCGGAATCTGATTTGACGGCAATCTCCATGTTGGATTGCCCCGCGCAAATCCAGACTTCGCCGACTAACACGTCCCGCACCTTGAGCACATTCGTCCCAGTAACCGTCAGCGTGTATGGGCCGCCGCGATCGAAGGGTCCCAGCGTCACCTTCCAACGCCCATCACTCCGCGCAACGGCCCCTCCACTCTTGCCCTGGAATGAGACGGTAACGCTCTCGCCGGGATCGGCCGTTCCCCAAATATTTACCTGCTTCCCGCTTTGAAGAACCATGCCGTCGGAAATCAGGCTGGGAAGTCTCACGTGCGCCCAGGACGTGACTCCTGTCAGCAGCCATCCCAGATAAAGAAAAAGAGTGCCTCGTTGTACGATCATTCTTGCCTCGTTCAGTTCTATTGGAAAACTGTCTTGGTTCCCTCCGCAACTGAGGCGAGATGCAGCAAAGGCAAGATGCAGCGAGGCGAGACGAGGCGAGATGCAACTGAGCATCGGAGATTTCCGTCGGTGGATATGATGCAGGAGTTCAAGTCCGAAACC
>WNFC01019986.1_pt1 | contig 11359 bp, 6 predicted proteins | sample 5400541 | NCBI WGS metagenome assembly WNFC01 (sample SAMN13153342, study PRJNA577476) | soil metagenome | isolation source: 120 cm saprolite under Douglas fir tree site 2 hole 2 replicate 1 | place: USA:California | collected 2015-04-18
CCGATCTCACGGAGTGCCTTGTGAAAGCGGTCAAAGGCGTTTCTGAGGGCCAGCGTTTCCTCACCCCGAAAGTATCTGAGATCGTGCTGGAAGGTCTTCTCAAGAAAGAAAACCAGCATCAACCAGGGGAGCGGATAGATGCGCGAGCAACTCCTCGCGAGACAGAGATCATCAGCCTCCTGGCCGAGGGGAAAACGAATAAGGAGATCGCCGCGCTCCTGGGGATCACGGTCAGGACTGTCGAGACCCACCGATCCAAGATCATGCATAAGCTCGGCCTCCATTCCTTGGTGGAGCTGATTCACTATGCGATGCGCCACGGCATAGCCACAGCCCAAGGACGCTAGACCTTACCGGCGCATCAGGAGTGGATAACCGGGGCTGGTTTGGTCCTGTTTCCGTGATGTTCGAGAATGAACTATCGGAACCAACGTATGGCCAGTGGGACAGGTATTTTGTAGGCGTGGCCGCCCAAACTGGGTGTGGTTTTACGAACTACTGGGCCGCGATAATTAGTTCATGAGCCACGCATCGCACGACGTAAAGCGCAGATATCCGCGGATCACAATGCCGAAAGGCATGTTGGTGGCCTGGCAGTGTATCGATGGCAAGGGAATATCGCGTATTGTTACGCTTGGGCTTGGCGGACTGTTTGCTTCCACTCCGGATCCGGCGCCCGTCGGCACGCTCCTGAAACTGCTCTTTGATGTTCCGGGTGGGGAAGTGCGCGCCCGGGCGATAGTGAAAAACATCAAGCCGGGTGAAGGCATGGCGGTCGCGTTCATCGACATGGGTTACGAAGAGCGCGCGCGGCTGCACCAGTTGGTCAAGCGATTGGCGGACTAAGCCGAGTCACGCACGCATCGCTTCGGCGGTTTGGCGGGCGATCAACAAGAACCCTTTCGCGGTGGCATCTTTTCCGAGTGCGGTGAGGTGCTCGCGAGCCGCGGTAGAATCGCCCGAGCGCATTTCCATCTGGCCCAGGGCAAGGCGCGCTTGCAGTTGGAATCCGGCATAGCCCGCCGTGGTGGCTTTTGCCAGCGCGCCTTGCAGGGTCGTCTTTGCCTGCGCGAAGCGTCCGAGAGCGCTGCGCACGCGTCCGCCGGTAATCTCCAGACTTAAGCGGGTGGAAAAGTTCTGGCTCTTCTTGGCGATGGCCTCGGCGGCCTCGATTTCCTTGCGGGCGTCCTGAAATTTTCCCTGCGCGAGAAGAATATCGGCAAAAACGGAGTGCGCGAAAATTGCTCCGTCCACCGATTTTTCTTTTTCGAACTCTTCCAACGCTTGGCGAATCTCCGCGGTGTTGACCTGCCCGAACTGGCCATCATCCACGGAGAGATCGTCCAAGGAGAGACGCGTATAGGTCGCAGGACCTTTTTCGCCGATGTCCGTTTGCAGGCGGAGGGCTTCCTCGTAGCTCTTCCGCGCTTCGGCAAGCTGGCCTTGATCCGTTCGAATGTCGCCGATATTGTCCAGCGCCCAGGCGGAAATACGCTTGTCTCCGATCGACCTTGCGAGCGACAGGGCCTCCTGCTGGACATTCATGGCCTCCGCCAAGTCTCCCTGACCCCGGCGGACATTCGCCAGTTCCGACATGTTGACCGCGGCGTTGTTCTTGTCGCCGAGTTGCTGAAAGCCGGCAATAGCCTGTTCCAAATCTTTTCTGGCGTCGGCAAGGTCGCCCTGCTTGGAAAGCGTCTGACCCAGGTTGGCCAGCGTAATGAGTTGTCCCCATTTGTTCCCGGTATCGATGGCAATCTGGTAGGCCTGCCGATACATTTGCGCGGCGCGAGCCAGATCGCCGCGGTCCAGGAGAACGAGCGCCAGGTTATTCAGCGCGCTGGCGATCCCGTTCTGATCGCCGGATTCCCGAGCGATGGCGGAAGATTTCTGGAACAAGGCTTCCGCACCATCGAAGTCGCCGTGGTCCCAACGCAACAGCGCAAGGCGATTGAGCTCGGTGGCTACGCCGTTGCGATCGCCGGCAGTGTCGTAGATTTGTTTGGCGCGCTCGTATAGAGGAGCGGCTGCATCCGGTTGGCCGAGGCGCCACAGGGCAAACGCGCGCAGGTCCATGGCCCGGGCCACCAGCAATTGCGCGCCAAGCGCTTCACCCTTGGCGACGGCCGCGGTGCCGGCGGCGTCCTCGCGCTTGAAGTCCGCCAAGGTTCGCGCTGCCTCTCCTTCGGCGATGTCAATTGCGGGATCATCGCCGCTGGGCGCGGGAAGTTTACGAAGCGATTCGATGGTTGCCACGGAATCTTTGGGGCTGCCGCCGCGGTTCTCGGACCTTGCCAAACGCAGGCCGTAATCGAGATTATCCGGGAAAAATGTGAAGAGCGACTTGTAGATTTCGACGGCTTTGTCCCAGGCACCAATCGTTTCGCGATAGCGGCCCTCGATGAGAAGACGCTGCTCGCGCGGCAGGCCCGCCGACAGATCGAAAGCCTTCTTGGCTTCTTCCTTGGCTCGTGCGTCATAGCCGAGCGCGGACCAGGCAGAAGAAAGGGCGGAGTGGGCCAGGGCAGAATTGGGGTCGGCGGCCACTGCTCCCTGCAGGAGATCGCGGGCAGCGCGCGCGTCAAAGCGGCGCAGTTTGGCGATGCCTTCGGCGTACAAGCGGCCTGCTTCGGGTTCGGTGAGCAGCGCGGCGCGCACGCTGCTGATGTCCGCAGGGGAAATGGCTTCGACACTGAGTTTCTCGCGAAGCTGCGCTCCGGCGTTAGATACCAGGTCGAAGAGTTGGCTCTCGGTTCCGGTTACAGAAACAACTCCGGTGGTCTCTCCGGTGAGCGCATCTTGCAGCCGTAGGTCCAGGCGAATTTGCCCCCCGGCGTCTTTTCCCAAGTCGACGTAAGAGCCGAGAACCACAAAATCAGCGCCCAGATTTTTGCGTACTCGGGCCAGCGTGTCCTTCGCCAAACTGTCAGGATCGGAAAGCGAAAGGTCCAGCTTGGTGCGCGCGACGTTTTCTTCGGCAATAGTTCGAAGTTTCTCGCCAGTCCCGAGCTCCGTGGTAAGCATTTCGGAAAGTCCCGTGGAGAGCCACGCGGCATCGGGCCGGCCGGAGACATTCTTGAAACCAAGCACCGCGACGGAACGGCGCGCTTTGACAGGGGAAGAAATCATGCCTGCGGCCGCCGGTGTTCCGCGATGCAGCAAGCGGTTGCCTAACGCGCTGTAATTAAGACCAAGCCCAAGTCCCGCCACGAGAAGAACGGCTCCGGACAGCCCAGCCGTTACGAGAAGAGGCGTGCGACGCCGCGGCGGATGTGGGTGAGCGCCTTTGCTGACGGCTTCCAAAGCGATGCGGAACTCGCGAGCAGATTGGTAACGTTGCGCCGGATCTTTCTCCAGCGCCTTCATGATGACGCTTTCCAGCGACGGCGAGATGCGGCCATTGCGCGAACTCGGAGGATCCGGAGTTTCGTGAAGGATGGCGCCGATCAGCTCCGCGCTTTGCGACTGCGGAAAGGGCCGCAGGCCCGTGGCCATTTCGTAGAGCACCGTTCCGGCGGCATAGATGTCGCTGCGCGCGTCCACCGGCAAGCCGCGCAATTGCTCGGGAGACATGTACGGCACGGTGCCGGAGATGTTCGTGGAGGTGGTGGTAATACTCTGCGTGAGGTCGCTTTCTTGTGCCGGGACGAGCAGGAGCGCGAGACCAAAATCCAGAATCTTCAGGCGGCCGTCCGGCGTGACCATCAGGTTGCTGGGTTTGAGGTCGCGGTGGATGACGCCGTTCTCGTGGGCGACTGCCAGAGCTTCGGCCAACTGCGCGCCAAGGCCAACGACTTCCAGCTCCGCCAGCGCGCCGCTTTTCAGCCTCTGGCTGAGCGGGCTGCCGGGAACAAGCTCCATGGCCAGAAAGTCCACGCCGGACTGCGAGTTGAATTCGTGGACGGTTTCGATGTTCGGGTGATTGAGCTTGGCGAGAGTCAAGGCTTCTTTGCGGAACTGGCGGCGCGCGCTTTCGTGTGTAAGCGTGCCGGACGGCAAGACCTTCAGCGCGACGTCGCGATCGAGCTGCTCGTCATGGGCGCGATAGACTTCCCCCATGCCGCCCGCGCCGATTCGCTCGACGATGCGGTAATGGCCGATCGTCTGGCCAATCATTGGCAGGGCACCGCCTTTGCGGCGGAATCTTAGGCCGCGGCCGCAAGCAAGTCAAGGCGCGAGCGGTTTTTGATGAATTGAAGATATTGCAGGCGCAGGTCTTTGCGGATGTGCAGCTCGGGGCGGAACAGCACGGCCCGATATTCCCGGAGGATGGGGTCTGAAACATAGAGCTGAGCGGGCCTAGAGGTTGCCAGCAGGAAGACCGTGCGCTGCAGTCCTTCGGGTTTGAGCGCCGCAGAAACGACAATGTTGGTGTCGATGACTAGACGAAGCGAAAGCATCAGCGCTTGTTTTTTCGATTTCGTGCTTTGGCGATGATGCGATCAATTTGTGCGGAGGTGAGAGCGTCCGTGCGCCTGCGCTTCGATGCCTCACCTATCGCGCGGAGGATTTCCGGCTCTGGAGCGGCCAGCCGAACATACTGGCGAATGCTCAGCAAAACGGCTCGAGGCGTGCCTCGTTTTTGAATTACCAGGGAACGGGATTCCGTTTCAATCTGGCGCAACAGAGCCCCAAGGTTGGCGCGGGCGCGCAGCGCAGAGATAACGATGGGGGCTCTTCTCGCGGCTCTCGGCATAGTGTGCTGCTCAGTTCGATTACCTGAATTGTACAGTTCGCCACGAACGTTGTCTAGCTCGCAGGCGCCGATGATGGCGCCTTCGTATCTAGTATGGACGATCTCGATGCGGCTGCCTTGCAGCGGGCTCATCTTAACCATTTTAAGATCAAGACCAGTTCTTGAGGCTTGGCCACAGCTGCTGCAGGGAAATCTTCGGCTGGCGGCAGTAGTAGATGGTGAAGTGCTCGTTGGGCATCGCGTAGGGGTGGCCAACTTCGCCCGCAGGTTCGACGGAGTTGAAATAGCTTTCAAGTTCCTGCCGGCGAACACCCAGGACGATGACGCTCTCGCCCGTGTACTCCCGGGGTCCCCAGAAAAAGTAGCTTTGGTGAGGGCTGATGGATTGTGGAAGGCCGAGCTTCGGCCCAAATAGATCAATCGCTGCGGCCTGGCCGTAGGTGCCGGCAAGGATCGCCGTCTTGGGACGGCGATCGGATGGAAGGGAATTGTAGATACGGGCGACTTCGACGGTCATCTCTTCCCATCCGAACATGTCGGCATAGAACTGCGGGAGCGGCCCGAGTTTGTCGGTCTCGATGGGCGGGGGAGCGAAATGCAGGAGTTGCGAGTAGCGAATGTAAGCTTCGGGGGAGAGCACTGGTATCGCCATCGGCGCTCCAATCGCGCCGGTAATCAGCAGCAGGCATACGTACGCGGGCTTGAGCCATTGCAGGCCGCGGCGGGAGAACCACGCTTCCATCGCGACTGCTCCAGCGGCAAACAGCATGGGATACGCGGGAGCGACGTAATAGGGCCGGCCATTTGGCGAAAACATGATGACCGCAAGGAGAACGAGCGAGGCCCAGCCCAGCACGCGGAACTGCTTGCCTTGCGGATGCGCAAAATAGAACCACAGCCCGGCCAGCACTAGCGGGACGGAGGTAGGGAGCATGTACAGCGCCTGCTGGCCGAGAAATTGTAAATGCGTGAGCGGCACGTTGCGCCCGTTGCGGCGGATGTTGGCGAGCAACTCGAAAAATGGGAATTGATGTTGGATGTTCCAGATGAAATTGGGAAGGAAGATCAGGAAGGCGATCAGGCCTCCGAGCCAGATCCACGGCTTGAGGAACATGGAGCGCTGTTCCGTAAGCAGCAGGCCCGCGACCACGCCGGTTGCGAAGAAGACGATGCCATATTTGTTCTCGAGGGCTAGACCCGCGATGAGACCGAACCACAGCCACAATTTCTGGTTGCCGGTCTTGATGATCCGGATCAGCATCAGCGCGCAGCCCGCCCAGGCCAGCGGCTCGAAGGCGTTCATCGAGATGTAGTGGTTCATCGAGAGGCAAACCCCTGCGACGAGTACGGCCAATGCGGCGAGTGCCTGGGCAGATCTCTTTCCGCCGAGCGCGCGCGCGATCCATCCGGCGAGAAGCACCGTGCACGCACCCGCGAGTGCGGCAAACAAACGGATGGACTGCAGGGAGTCGCCGAAGAGCATCCGCTCAATTCTTACGATCACGGCGATGAACGGAGGCTGGTCGACGTAGCCCCAGGCCAAGTGCCGGCTGCACGCCATGAAGTACAATTCGTCCCCGAAATATCCGTAGAAGCGCGCGGCATAGAGATGGATCGCCAGCTTGGCGAGCGCGATGTAGGACACGATGGCAGGACCCGAGGTGAGGCGATCCCGGAGCGGAACGGCGGCCGCCATTGTCTCGCTTGTCGTCGTTTCCACGACGACTTGGGGCACAGCATCTCCTTTAGCGTGATCGCGACGCATACCTGAGCAGTAATTAAGCGGAGGCGGCGCGCTCGGCGTTTAGCGCGGCGCCGATGATGCCGACCTCGTCGCTGGTGGGCACGACCTCGAAGCGGCTGCCTTGCAGCGGACTCATCTTGACCATCTCGTGGACGAAGCGGTCGAGCAGCGCGATATCCACGAACTTGGCGTTAGGTCCGGTGATGTAGAACTGGCCGGGGCCATCCATGTGAATGCTCGTGGCGGTCGCCGCGGCCAGCGCCCGGTGGCACAGGGTCACGAATTCCGAGCAACGCGCGTCGCCCGTGCGGGCGTTGGCGAAAACTTCTTCGGGCTCGAGATCGAGAAAGCGCAAACGCATGGAGCGATGGCCGAGGATGCCTTCGAGGTGGCCGCGCCCACCGCATCCGCACAGATTCTCCTTGGGGTCGAGCGTGACCACGGAGTGCCCGCCTTCCCAAATGCCTTCGCTCCAGGGATAGCGGCCGAAGCCGACGCCGTTGCCGAGCGTCCAGACGCGAATGAGCTTTTGCAGCTTGCCACGCGTGGCGGCGATTCCCGCGGCCATGGCGTCGGCATCATTGAAGACGCGCACCGGAGCCGAAAGGCCGCGCGCGGTCAGAGCTGCTTGCAGGTTGAAGCCCTTCACCTGGTGAAGATTGGGAGAGTCCTCAATGACGCCTCCGCGAATCACGCCGGGGAACCCGAGGCCCACGGCCTGCACTTTTTGGCCTTTGGAGACGGACTCGATTTGTTCCCGGATGCAGTCGCCGATATTTTCCGCGGGCATGGCCTGCAACGCGTCGAGCGACTCGCCCTTCTCGGGATATAGGTTGAGCGGGCCGGCGAGTTTGTTGTTCTCGACGAGGCCGACCGCGATGTGCTCCATTACCAGTACGCCGACAGTTCTTCCCATCAGATGTCCTCAAAAAAACTTCGCACTACGTCTAAAGGCTCACCTCAGTTTGTTCAGGCCGTTGAAGGCAGCTGCCTTATAGCATTCCGCTAACGTCGGGTAATTGAAGACGGCGTCGGCGAAATAGTCCACGGTGCCCTTGAACGCAAAAACGGCCTGGCCGATGTGCAACAACTCGGACGCGCCTTCTCCCACGATGTGTACCCCGAGCAGTTCTTTCGTGTCGGGCTGAAAAATCAACTTGAGGCGGCCGGTGGTGTCGCCGCGAATTTGGCCGCGCGCGATTTCGCGGAAAAACGCGATGCCCACTTCGTAGGCAACACCTTCTTCCGTGAGCTGTTCTTCGGTTTTGCCGATGAAGGAAATTTCCGGGATGGTGTAAATGCCGTAGGGATAATTCGCGCGATTGGAATGGATAGGAATGCCAAAGGCATTGGCGGCGGCGATGCGGCCTTGCTCCATGGAGACGGAGCCCAGGCTCGGGAAGCCGATGACGTCGCCGACCGCGAAAATGTGCGGCTGCTTGGTGCGGTAATCGGCATCCACGACAATGCGCCCGCGCGAATCCGCGTCCAGCCCGGCATTCGCGAGATTCAATTCATCCACGTTGCCTTGGCGTCCTACGGCATAGAGGAGAGCGTCGCCGGAAACTTTTTTCTTGCTCTTAAGCACCGCCGCAACCCCGTTGTCGGGGGTTTCCTCGACGCTTTCCACTTCTTCGTTGAGGCGCAGCGTGACACGGCGGTCGCGCAAGTGATAGCAAAGCGCCTCGACCATCTCCGAATCCGCAAACTCCAGCAGGCGCGGCCGTTTTTCGATCAAGGTGACGCGCACGCCCAGCGTCGCAAACATGCAAGTGTACTCGACGCCGATGACGCCGCCGCCCACCACGATCAACGTTTTGGGGACTTCCGGCATCTGCAGAATCTGGTCGCTGTTGATGATGTTGCGGTTGTTGAAGGGAACCAGCGGCGATTCCGCGGGCTTGGTGCCGGTGGCGATGATGATCTTGGCGGCTTCGTAGTCGCACTGGCCGCGCACGCTGACCACGTGGATGTGCGTGGGGTCGGTAAAGCTGGCCATGCCGGTGACGACCTCGATGCCGTTGCGCGAGAGCTGCGCGCGAATGACGTCGACTTCGGTCTTGATGACGTGCTGCGCGCGGAAAGAGAGATCGGCCATGGTGATCTGTTCTTTCACGCGATAGTTCACTCCGTAGATGTTTTGGTAGTAGAAGCCGGAGAGGTGCAGCACCGCTTCGCGAATGGTTTTGCTGGGAATGGTTCCGGTGTTGATGGCGGTGCCGCCGACGACTTCGAGCTTCTCGATGAGGGCGACGCGCTTGCCGAATTTCGAGGCTTGGATCGCCGCACGCTGGCCCGCGGGCCCGGAACCAATGACGATGAGGTCGTACTTTTCCATGGCGAGGCGCCAGTCGAGGCGGGAAGTATACCACCCTTAAATTGCCGCAGTGACAGGGGCGCGGTTGCGGTGCAGAGGTGTCCGATTCCGCGACGCACATCCCGAAATCGGGCACCGCGCGGTGAGACTATTCGCGATGTCCCTGCGTAAGATGTTCATAACAGGGTGGCTATGCAGACTCCGGGTCGGGCACCGGTTTGCATTTGTATCGGAGCATAGAGGCCGGGGTCTGTTTCGAGCGAGGTTATCCCATGCAGAGTTTTTGGCAAGACTTGCGCTACGCGGCGAGAACGCTCCGCAATTCTCCCAGTTTCACTATCATTGCGATTGTGACGTTGGGATTGGGGATGGCGGTGAATACCACCGTGTTCAGCGTCATCAATGGCTTGCTGCTGCGCCCGCTGCCGGTGCCCCATGCGGAACAGATCGCCGTGCTCGCGATGCAACAAACAGGAACAGCGGGCTTCCAGAGATTTTCGTATCCTGACTACCAGGATATCCGCCAACAGACGGACGGCTTCAGCGACATTTTCGGTTATCGCGCCACGCTGACGGGACTTACCGTGGACGGCAAGGGCGATCACTGCGTGCTTAGCCGCGTCACCAGCAACTATTTTTCGGCTTTAGGGATCCAGTCGGCACTGGGGCGCCTAATCTTGCCGACGGAAGGACAGGCGCCGGGTGCGGACCCCATTTTGATTCTTGGTTATTCTTTTTGGCAGAAGCGCTTTGGGGGTGACCGCGGGGTGATCGGGAAGCAAGTGGCCCTCAACGGACACTCGGTAACCATTGTGGGCGTGACACCCAAAGGATTTCACGGGCTATACGCCGTCGTGGATATGGACGGCTATGTTCCATTCAGCGCCGCAATCGGTTCCAAGGGCGTTGGCGAGAATGCGGTTCAAGATTCCTGGACTCATCGAGGAGAACGCACGATTTCGTTGCTGGGAAGGCTGAAGCCGGGCGTTAGCGTGAAACAAGCCCAGGCGCCGCTAAACGTTGTAGCGCAGCGACTTGCGGAGCAACACCCCGAGACGGACAAAGGAATTACCATTCAGGTGTTTCCGGAAAAGCTGGCGCGCCCGGAACCCGATGCGGACAACACCTTGCCTGCCGTTGCCGCGGCCTTTACGGTTCTTGCGGCTCTGGTGCTGCTGGTGGCGTGTTTCAATATCGCGAATGTTTTGCTGGTGAGAGCCGCGGTGCGGCAGAGGGAAATGGGAATTCGCGCTGCTCTGGGGGCGGGGCGCGTACGCTTGCTGCGGCAGCAGTTGACGGAAAGCTTGTTGCTCGCGGTTCTGGGGGGCGGCGCCGGGCTCGTGCTGGCCACCTGGGCCGCGGGATTCTTGAGTTCGCTCCCCCTCGGCACGGACCTGCCGATTAGTTTCGATTTTCAGCCTGACCCTCGCGTGTATTCGTTTGCGCTTTTGGCAGTACTGATTACCGGCGCGATTGTCGGCATCATCCCGGCGTTGCGCGTGGCGCGAAATGATATCAATGCCGTGCTGCGCGAAGGCGGCCGCGGCGCTTCGGACGGCCCGCGGCGTCACTTGGTGCGAAGCGCGCTGGTGGTAGCGCAATTGGCGGGTTCGCTGCTGTTGCTGGTGGTCGCGGGGCTCTTTGTCCGTAGCCTGGACAAGGCGCAGCAAATGTATCTGGGCTATAACCCGGATCATATTCTCGATTTGACCCTCGACCCGGAGCAGATCGGCTTCAACGAGACGCAGGGCCGCCAATTTTACCGCCAGCTCAACGAGCGAATTAGCGCGCTGCCGGGAGTGGTGTCCGTGGCGCAGGCTTTCATCGTGCCGATGGGCGTGATCAGCGCCAATGATCCCATAATCGCCGAGGGCCATCCGCTCGAGCCGGGTAAGCAACCCCCAGACGTGATGTTTAACCCCGTGACGCCGGACTATTTCGATACGCTGCGCATTCCACTGCAGAGCGGGCGCAAGTTCACGGACGCTGACCACGAGAAAGCGCCCGACGTGGCGATGATCAATCAAGCGATGGCCGCGAAGTTCTGGCCCAATGAGAATCCGCTGGGCAAGCGCTTCAGCACCAAGGGCCCGAAGGGTCCTTTCAAAGAAGTAATTGGAGTGGTGCAAACCGGAAAATACAAGAACGTCGTTGAGGATCCGCCGGAGCCGTTTTTCTACGTGCCAATAGACCAGAATTATGTGGCCTACCGCACCATTCATGTGCGCACCTCGGTGCCCCCGGAATCGTTGCAGCGTCAGATCGAAGCCCAAGTGCGAGAGCTGGCTCCGGGTATTCCGATCTCGCAGGTGCAGACCATGACGCAGGCGCTGCAAGGCGTGAACGGTTTTTTCTTTTTCCGTTTCGGCGCGCAACTGACTGCAACAATGGGGCTACTTGGCTTGGTGCTGGCGGTCGTGGGAGTCTATAGCGTGGTGTCTTACGCCGCGGCGCAGCGCACCCACGAGATTGGCATTCGCATGGCGCTGGGAGCGGAGCCTCGCGACATCTTAAGAATGGTGTTGCGCCAAAGCGTTGGCATCGTGGCGGTCGGCCTTGCCATTGGACTGGCCGCGGCCCTTGCCGGGACGCGCGCCATCGC
>WNFC01010931.1_pt1 | contig 11357 bp, 9 predicted proteins | sample 5400541 | NCBI WGS metagenome assembly WNFC01 (sample SAMN13153342, study PRJNA577476) | soil metagenome | isolation source: 120 cm saprolite under Douglas fir tree site 2 hole 2 replicate 1 | place: USA:California | collected 2015-04-18
GACCGGCGCGGCAAGATGCTCCGATCGTGGCGCGGCTGCGCGCCGCCGGCGCTGTCATCGTCGGCAAGACCAATATGACCGAGTTCGCCTATTCGGCGGTCGGCATCAATCCGCATTTCGGTACCCCCGGCAACCCGCACGACCGTGCCTGTATCCCCGGCGGCTCGTCCTCGGGTGCGGCGGTCTCGGTCGCCGACGGCATGGCGGCGGCGGCGATCGGCTCCGATACCGGCGGCTCCGTCCGCATTCCGGCGGCGCTCTGCGGCCTCACCGGTTTCAAGCCGACCCAAGCGCGCATCACCCGCGCCGGCGCCGTGCCTCTGTCGACGAGCCTCGATTCGATCGGTCCGCTGGCGCGCTGCGTCGCCGATTGTGCCGTGCTCGACGCGGTGCTAGCCGGTCAGGAGCCGGTCGTGCCCGCCGCGGTGCCGCCCGAGCGGATTTGCCTTGCCGTGCCGCAGACCCAAATGCTCGACGGGCTCGATGGTGCGGTAACGGCCGCCTTCGCCCGTGCCTGCTCGGCGCTGAGCCGGGCCGGGGTCCGCTTGGTCGATCTGCCCCTGCGCGAACTCGGCGAGTTGCCGGCGCTCAACGCGATGGGCGGCTTTAGTGCCGCCGAGGCCTATCTCTGGCATGCGGAGCTGCTTGCGCGGCGCGGTGCCGAATACGACCCGCGGGTGCGCGGCCGCATCGAACGCGGCCGCGAGATGACCGCCGTGCATTATCTCGAGATCAGCGAGCGCCGGGCCGAGCTCATCGCCGCGGTCGAGCGCGCGATCGCGATCACCGCGCCGCCGATCGCCGCCTTCGCGGAGGATTCGGAATACACCAGGCTCAATGTCCTGCTCCTGCGCAATACGACGGCGATCAATCAGTTCGATGGCTGCGCCATTACTCTCCCGATCGAGAAACCCGGCGAGGCGCCGGTTGGTCTCATGGTGTCGGGAAACCGCGGCAGGGATGAGACAATCCTGGCGATCGCCCAAAGGATCGAATCCATTCTGCGCGATTGAGGTTGGGGCGCCGTCCGTGCGGAATTGAGAATCCGACAGCTGCGTTATAGCGTCGATGACCGCACGGTGGGACTTGATGGCGGAGCTTATCCGGCACTATGGCCGTGCGATCGGGCTGCTGGTCGTCCTGGTCGTCTTGGCAGATTGTGCAACCGGTCCCCCGGCGCCGCTGATGTCGCCGATCCAAGTGGCGGGAGCCTATGGCTATTCCGAGGTTCCGATCGGCGGCAACCGTTACGCGGTCAGCTATACCGGCCCAAGCCAACGAACCCTGCGCACACCCAATGCGCGGCAGGAAACCGCAGCGGCGGAGCATACCCAGGCCTATGATTTTGCTCTGTGGCGCGCCGCCCAGATCGCGCTCCCGTATTACGGGCCGGGATTATTTACCCATCGCCATCTCGGGGGACCGGGATCTTATTGGGGACCCTATGGCGGATCAAGCCCCTACGCTTTTCAGCAGACCTCGGTCACGATCGATGTGACGCTGCTGCAGTCGCTTGCCGCCGGCGATTACGATGCGCACGAGACGATTGACCAGTTTCGCAAGGTCTATCCCGGGGCGGAAGGGACGGCGTTGCCTCAGCCAGTGCCAAGCTGAAGCGAGCTCGGCAAAATCACTGGTCTAGAATGCGCCGCCGACCAGCGAGGGCTTGCGCCTGAAGGCATCGAGCACTTCGCTCAGCGTCTTGCCTGCGCTCAACTTCTGCCTCCCCTTATAGAGGAGAAAATCGCCGTGGCGATTGTTCGCGCCGGCGCATTTCATCACGCTGAACGCCGGGCTCTCATGCGAATGGCGAAAGACGGAAAAGAGCGCAAACCCGTCCCGGTGGTCGATCGCATAGTCGCGCCACTCCCCACGGATGACGTGATGGCTGTAGACGGCGAGCAGCTGATTCAGTTCGAAGCGATTGAAATAAATGGTCTTCCGCCTCTGCCGGTAATCGGCGAGCCGGAACAGCTCGGTGGACTGCCGGTTCATGCGTTCCGGTGGCCTTTTTTGCCTGTCATCGAATCGCCATCCCGGTAGTTTTCCCGATTTCGGTCCGCCAGTCCAGCATCCCAATGCAGACAGACGCCGCTTGCCGTGCGGGGTGCGAACGCGGTATCTGAAGGCCCCGAACGTTTCCCCGCCCCCGATCGCCGTGGAACGGCCGCGGCGGCGGGGACATTGGAGGAACGACGTCATTGTCCCAAGTGGAGGCCTGGAGATCGCCCGGCCAGGCATGCAGCCGACGCCAGCGGGTGTCCGCATAGCGCCATGAGCGATATCTTCCGCGAGATCGACGAGGAACTCCGGCGCGATAACGTTGCCAAGCTGTGGGAGCGATACGGCAAGTATATCGTCGGCCTCGCCGCCGTCATCGTCCTCGCTACCGGCGCGGCCGTCGGTTGGCGAGAATATCAGCTGCGGGTCCAGCGCGCGGAGAGCGTGCGCTACGCAGCGGCGCTGGAGCTTGCGCAAAAGAACGAGCTGGCGCGCGCCGCCGACGATTTCGCCCTGCTCGCCCGGGAGGCCGGCGGCGGGCAGGCGACCCTGGCCCGATTGCAGGAAGCAGCATTGCGGGCCCGGACCGGCGACGAGCAGGCTGCGATCAGCGCATACAAGGCGCTTGCCCAAGACAGTTCCGTCGATTCTCTCTACCGCGATCTCGCAACGCTGCTCGCCGCCCTTCATGAGCTGAAATCGGGCGATCCCAAGACGATCATCGCCGAGGTTTCGGCGCTGACGAGCCCGGGCAACCCATGGCATCACACCGCTCTCGAGATCACGGCGCTGGCCCATCTGCATGCCGGTGAACGCACCGAGGCGCGCGATATCTACAAGACCTTGGCCGACGACCTTACGGCGCCGCCGGGTTTGCGGGCGCGGGCCGCGGAGATGAGCGGCGCCCTGTCTTCTTGAGGTTTGCATGAACGCTAGTCTGCGCGCCCTGCTCGTGATTCTCCCGGCTCTCGCATTGTTCGCTTGCGAGACCACGAAGCCGCCCTTGCCGGGCGAAAGGCTCTCGGTGCTGACCCTCGACAAGCAGCTCGAGCCAGATCCCGAGATAGCCCTGCTCGAGGTCAGGCTACCGCGTCCCTTCGTCAACAACGATTGGCCGGAAGCCGGAGGGTACCCGAACCATGTAATGCAGCACGTCGCGCTCGGCGATGATATCTCGACCGCGTGGCGCAGCAGCATCGGCGACGGCTCCTCGCGCACCGGCCGCATTCTCGCGCCGCCCATCGCTGTCGGCGATTTCGTCTACGCCATGGATGCCGATTCGACGGTCAGCGCCTATGACCGCAAATCCGGCAGGCAGGTCTGGGAAGCCAACGTCAAGCCCGAGGATGCCGGCCATGCCTTTGGCGGCGGCCTCGCCTTCGCCGACGACCGCATCTTCGTGACCACCGGCTATGCGCAAATCGTCGCGCTCGACGCCAAGAACGGCAAGGCGATCTGGCGCCAGGGGGTCATCGCGCCGTTGCGCAGCGCACCGACGGTGTCCGACGGGCGCGTCTTCGCGGTCACGGTCGACAACCAGCTCGAGGTGCGTGCCGCCAGCGACGGCCGCGCGCTGTGGTCGCATAGCGGCACGCCGGAGAGCGCCGGACTGCTTGGCGGAGCCAGCCCGGCGGTGGAGGGCGACGTCGTCGTGGCGGCATATTCCTCCGGCGAGCTCGTCGCCCTGCGCGTCGAGAATGGCCGCCAGCTATGGACCGACAGCCTTGCCTCCGCGCGACGCACCGACGCTTTGTCGGCGCTTGCCGATATCCGCGGCCGCCCGGTTATCGACCGTGGCCGCGTCTTTGCCATCAGCCACAGCGGGCGCATGGTGGCGATCGATTTGCGCACCGGCGAGCGGCTCTGGGAGCAGGATATCGGCGGTACGGAGGCGCCATGGGTCGCCGGTGACTTCATCTATGTCATCAGCAACGACAGCGAGCTCGTCTGCCTGACGCGACGCGATGGCCGCGTGCGTTGGGTCCAGGAATTGCCGCGCTACACGGATCTAAAGGCTAAGAAGGGCGCGCTGATATGGTCCGGTCCCATTCTCGGCGGTGACCGGCTGATCGTCGTCGCCTCGAACGGCGAGGCGCTCTCCTTGTCGCCTTACACCGGCGCGCCGCTCGGCCGGGTGAAGCTTCCTGACGGCACCTATCTTACGCCGATCATCGCGAACGAGACGCTCTTCGTCCTGACCGACGCCGCCGACCTCATTGCGATGAGGTAGCCGTCAGCCGTCAGCTGTCGGCCATCAGCGAAGAAAGTCGTTTAGCTGATAGCCGATAGCTGATAGCTGAGAGCTCATGAGCTTCACCGCCGCGATCATCGGCCGGCCAAACGTCGGAAAATCCACCCTGTTCAACCGGTTGGTTGGACAACGGCTCGCGCTCGTCGACGATACGCCGGGGGTGACCCGCGACCGGCGGGAAGGGAATGCGCGGCTTGCCGATCTCGAGTTTCACGTCATCGACACCGCCGGTCTCGAGGAGCTCCATGACGACAGCCTGTCGGCGCGGATGCGCCGGCAAACCGACCGCGCCGTCGGCGACGCCGATGTCGTGCTCTTCGTCATCGATGCGCGCACCGGGATAACGCCGCTCGACAAGCATTTCGCCGATTGGCTGCGCCGAAGCAAGACGCCGGTCGTGCTCCTCGCCAACAAGGCCGAGGGCCGCGTCGGGACCGGCGGCTCCTATGAGGCGTTCGAGCTTGGACTGGGTACGCCGATCGCGATCTCCGCCGAGCATGGCGAAGGGCTCGCCGATCTCTACGCGGCGCTAGCCCCCTTGGCGCCGGCGGCGGAGGATACTGAGCACCGCATTCAGCTCGCCATCGTCGGACGTCCCAATGTCGGGAAGTCGACGCTGGTCAACCGGCTGATCGGCGAGGATCGCATGTTGACAGGCCCCGAGGCGGGCATCACGCGCGACGCCATCGCCATCGACTGGAAGTGGCGCGAGCGCTGGTTCCGCATCATCGACACGGCTGGCATGCGGCGCCGGCCGCGCATCGAGGGCAAGCTCGAAAAACTGTCCGTCGGTGACACGCTCCGCGCCATCCGCTTCGCCGAGGTGGTCGTCCTCGTTCTCGATGCCGAGCAACCCTTCGAGAAGCAGGACCTCACGATCGCCCGCATGGTCGAGGAGGAGGGACGGGCACTCGTCCTCGCCGCCAGCAAATGGGACGCCGTCGCGAACAAGAAGGCGACGCTGCAATTGCTTGCCGACCGCACCACAAGATCGCTGCCGCAATTGCAGGGCATCGCCTGCGTGCCGGTCTCGGGCAAGACCGGCGCGGGTCTCGATCGGCTGATGGAAACCGTACTGAAGACGCATGCGATCTGGCGCAAGCACATCGCGACGCCGCTTCTCAATCGCTGGCTCGCCGATGTCCAGGAACGCCATCCGCCGCCGCTCGTCGCCGGACGCCGCTTGCGCCTGCGTTTCATGAGCCAAGCGAATATCAGGCCGCCGACCTTCGCTCTCTTCGCCTCCAAGCCCGGCGAGCTGCCCGATTCCTACCGCCGCTACCTGATCAATCTGCTGCGCGCCGATTTCGATCTGCCGAGCGTGCCGATCCGCATGATGCTGCGCAAGGGCAAGAACCCCTACGCGGAGAAGTAGCGCCGGCCTCCGGAAGGCTGGCCTCTCGCCGGACCGGAGGTCCGGAGGCCGGCGCTACGGCAATCGCACGGTCTCGCCATGCCGCGCGCAGCTGGCCGCGGCGAGCTCGACAAAGGGATCGGTGACGTCGTCGGGCGCCCGAAGCTTCGCCGGATCCTCGAGCGGGAAGGCGGCGCCGCGCAGCTTCGTTCGCACGATTCCGGGGTCGAGCAGATTGACGCGGAGCGGGGTTTTCGACACCTCGCCGGCATAGGTGCGCGCCAGCGTCTCGAGCCCCGCCTTGCTCGCGGCATAGGCGCCCCAATAGGGATGGACCGCCGATGTCACGGCGCAGGTGACGAAGATGGCGCGGCCTGCCTCGGCATTGCGCAGCAGCGGGTCGAGGGTGCGCACGAGCCGCCAATTGGCACCGAGATTGACGGCGATCGTGCGGTCCCAGTCCTTCGCGTCGATGTGGCCCATCGGCGACAGCGGACCGAGCGTGGCCGCGCTCCCCACGAAGATGTCGAGCCGACCGAAGCGTTGATGAATCGATGGCCCGATCTGGTCGATCCGCGTGCCGTCGATGAGATCGAGCGGCAGCAGCGTGGCGCTGCCGCCAACCGCTTTTACCGCATCGTCGACCTCTTCGAGGCCGCCGACGGTGCGCGCGATCAGGATGACATGCGCGCCCTCCGCGGCGTAGCGGCGGGCAACGGCGGCGCCGATGCCGCGCGAGGCGCCGGTGACCAGCGCGACCCGATCCGCGAGTTGTTTGCGCATCGAAGAGACGATCAGGCGGTCTCGGCGAGCAGCGAGAGCTGGGTCGAGACCCGGCCGGCGTCGTGATCGATCAGCGGGATCGGATAATCGCCGGTGAAGCAGGCATCGCAGAAGCGCGGCGCCGCCGGATCGCGCCCCGGCGTTCCCATGGCGCGGTAGAGCCCGTCGATCGAGACGAAGGAGAGGGTATCGACGCCGATGAACTGCGCCATGGCGGCGACGTCGAAGCGAGCGGCAAGCAGCTTGTCACGCTCCGGTGTGGCGATGCCGTAGAAGCAGGGATTGCTGGTCGGCGGGCTCGAGATCCGCATATGGACCTCGGTGGCGCCGGCGCTCCGCACCATCTCGACGATTTTGGTCGAGGTGGTGCCGCGGACGATCGAGTCGTCGACCAGGATCACGCGCTTGCCCGTCAGATTCGCGCGATTGGCGTTGTGCTTCAGCTTGACGCCGAGATGGCGGATCTGGTCGGTTGGCTCGATGAAGGTGCGGCCGACATAGTGGTTGCGGATGATGCCGAGGTCGAAGGGAACGCCCGATTCGGCGGCATAGCCGATCGCCGCGGGAACTCCGGAATCCGGCACCGGGACGACGATGTCGGCAGGCACATGGCTCTCGCGCGCCAACTCGGCGCCGATGCGCTTGCGCGCGTCGTAGACGCTCATGCCTTCCATGATGCTGTCGGGGCGGGCGAAATAGATCCACTCGAAAATGCACGGGCGCTGCTTGACCTTGGCGAAGGGCTTGACGCTGCGCAGCCCGCGCTCGTCGATCATGACGATCTCGCCGGGCTCGACCTCGCGGACGAAATCGGCGCCGATGATGTCGAGGGCGCAGGTCTCCGAGGAAAGGATCCAGGCGTCGCCGAGCCGGCCGAGCACGAGGGGCCGCACGCCGAGCGGATCGCGCAGCCCGATCAGCCCGTTCTGCGACAGCGCGCCCAGCGAATAGGCGCCTTCGATCTGGCGCAGCGCATCGATGAAGCGCTCCTCGACGGTCGATTTGAGGCTGGTCGCGATGAGGTGGATGATGACCTCGGTATCGCTGGTCGACTGGAACAGGCTGCCGCGGCGCACGAGCTGCCGGCGTAAATGGTAGGAGTTGGTGAGGTTGCCGTTGTGGCAGATGGCGAGCCCGCCGAACTCGAAATCGGCGAACAGCGGCTGCACGTTGCGCAGCGCCACCTCGCCGGTCGTGGCATAGCGCACATGGCCGAGGGCGGAATGACCGAGGAGCCGGCCGATGACTTCCTTCGAGCCGAAATTCTCGCTGACATGACCCATGCCGCGATGGGCATGGAACTGCTCGCCGTCATAGGCCACGATCCCGGTGGCTTCCTGGCCGCGATGCTGGAGCGCGTGCAGGCCGAGCGCGACCAGCGCGGCGGCGTCGGAATGGCCGTAAATCCCGAAGACGCCGCATTCCTCGCGCAGATGGTCGTCATCGTGGGGATTGGTTGTGAGCATCGTTGCGGTCATCGCGCCATGGTTGGAAGGATGCTCCCGTGTCGAGCCACAAATGGGGATCGCGACGCGCCCTGTCGAGGCCGTATTGTCAGCCTTCTACACGCATGCCGCCGGATTTGCCATCGTTCACGCATTTATTGCGGCAGGCTCTGGATCAGTCGGTCCATGTCGCGGCGCTCGCCCGGCTTGTAAGTCGGAGGGGGCACGGAGGTGGGGGTCTTGCCAGCGGCCGGTGCGGCGGGGCTGGCCAGCGCGCGCATCATCTGCTCGGCCTCCTTGGCCTGTTCGTAGTTATGCTGGGCCTCGGCAGCCGCGGCGGCGCCGCGCTCGCGCGTCTCCGACGGGACGAGCGATTTCAGCACCTCGGCTCCGCTCGCCAGAAAGGACCTCGTGCGCGCCGCCTTCACCCATCCCGGCCAATCGGCCTCTTTTGGTATTGCCCAACTCAGCGCTATAAAACCAAGACACGCGAGTACGACGCCTCGGAAGGCGCCGAACAACAGGCCGAGCGCCCGGTCAATGGCCGAGAGCGAACTCCCCTTGACATGACCGGCGATCGTCGAGGTGAGAAGCGAAAGGAAGATCAAGCTGACGATGAAGAGCGCGGAACCGGCCGCGGCGTCGGCGGCCAACGGCGTGCCGATATACTGGCGCACGAAAGGGCGGACGAGCGGGAGGCCATAGAGGGTGACAAGCCCGGCGCCGAGCCAGGCGCCGATCGACAGAGCCTCCTTCACGAAGCCTCGCGCGAAGGCGAATAGCGCGGATAACGCGATGACGGCGATGACGATGATGTCGAGTGCGTTCACGCTACGGCGGACTCGTTGTGTTGGCGACCCGCCTATCGGCGACCTAGGCCGGGCATCGAGCACGCGCGACGGTGCCCCGAACGCCATTCTAAAGCAAGTGAGCGTTCCAAGTAACGATTTCTAAACCAAAAGAACATACGGCGGTTGGATGGATCCCGAGAGGCAGGAGTGCGAATCGGCAGTCAATTGTCTTTCTTGGCGGGCAATGCTCAACTGGCAGCGGGCGGCGCGCGATGATCCGGGTACCGGACAGTGTGGCTCGGGGGAGGCCGGATGTCGCGACAGGCGCATTTTACCGTCATCGGCGCCGGCATTGTCGGCATTGCCTGCGCGAGCTATTTGCAGCGTGCCGGAAACCAGGTGACTGTCGTCGATTCGCGGCCGCCTGGCGAAGGCTGCTCCTTCGGCAATGCCGGACTGATCAGTCCCGGCGCCTGCGTTCCCTTCAGCATGCCGGACCTGCTCTGGCGAGTGCCGAGTTTCCTCGCCGATCCGCTCGGACCGCTTGCCGTGCGCTGGGCCTATCTGCCCCAGGCGCTGCCGTGGCTGCTGCGTTTTCTCGCGGCGGGACGGCCGCGTCGCGTGCGTGAGGTCTCGCGGGCGATGGCGGCCCTGCATACGCCGTGTTTCGATGCTTATGCACCTCTCCTCAAGGCGGCCGGGGCGGAGGATCTCAACCGCCGCACCGGCACGCTCTATGTCTCCAAGAAGGAGAATGGCGCGCTCGGCAACTCGTTGACGATGGCGCTGCGCGAGGAGGCGGGGGTCAAGTCGCAGGCAATCGGCGCAGCCGAGCTGCGCCAGCTCGAGCCTGCACTATCACCGGACTACCGGAGTGGCCTGTTCTTCCCTGATAACGGGCATTCGGTGAATTCGTTCCGCCTCGTCCAGGTGCTTGCCGCGCGGGTGGCGCGCGACGGCGGCGCGATCCTGCGCCGCACGGTGAGCGGTTTCCGCTTCGATAGCGACAAGCCGATCGCGCTGCTCACCGATGAAGGCGAGATGCCGCTCGATCGTCTGGTGATCGCCGCCGGCGCCTGGTCGCATCGCCTGACCGAGCAGCTCGGAACGACGGTGCCGCTCGAGGCCGAGCGCGGCTATCACGTGATGCTGCCCAATCCCGGCGTGCGGCCGCGCCTGCCGATCAGCAACAAGGACCACAGCTTCGCGGCGACGCCAATGGAGAACGGGCTGCGCTTCGCCGGCACCGTCGAGATCGGCGGCGTCGATGCACCGCCCGATTATCGCCGCGCCAGGATCCTGCTGCAGCACGGCAAGGCGATGTATCCCGGGCTCCACACCGAGGGCATGACGGAGTGGATGGGCTGCCGCCCGTCACTGCCCGACGGGCTGCCGGTGATCGACGTCTCGCCGAAATTTCCCTCCGTCTTCTTCGCCTTCGGCCATTCGCATTACGGGCTGATGGGCGCCGCGATTACCGGCAAGCTGATCGCCGAGCTGGCCTCCGGCGCGCCGCCCTCAATCGACCTCGCGCCTTATCGGGTCAATCGGTTCTGAACTCCCTCCTCCGGGAGAGGGCCCCTCGAACAACCCTCTCCCTCCGGGAGAGGGCAGGGTGAGGGTAGCGGGTCACGTTCTCTGAGCTGCCGCCGAGGACGCCGTTGCGTCAGCCCTCACCCCGACCCTCTCCCGGAGGGAGAGGGGGAAGGAGGAGAGGAGGCAAATCTCGCGATATCGAAGGCTTCGATCGGGGTCGACGTCGTGCCGTCGAGGATAAGCTCGGCGAGCACGGCGCCGACCGCCGGGCCGAGCTGGAAGCCGTGGCCGGAAAAGCCGAAGGCGTGAAGTAGATCGGGCGTCGTGCGGCTTGGGCCAATCACCGGGATATCGTCGGGCATGACCCCCTCGATGCCGGTCCAGGTGCGGATGACCTGCGCGTGGCGCAGGCGCGGCACCAGCGCGATGGTGTGGCGCATCGCATCGAGGCTGGTCTCCGCGACGGGATAGGCGCGCAGACGCTCGCGGTCGGCGATGCCGCGTCCGCCGCCGAAAATGACGTTGCCGCGCGGGGTCTGCCTGACATAGACGCCGCCGCCGCAGACGCCGAAATTCGGCACCATAAAATAGGGCAGCGGCTCGCTGACGCACATATTGGGCGCGATGACGTCCTCGGGCACGCTCTCGCCGAAGCGCGCGGCGATCTCGTGTCCCCAGGCGCCGGCGACATTGACCAAGGTTGCCGCGCCGACATCGAGAGCGCTGGCGGTGCGCAGGCGAAAGCGCGCGCCGACATGCTCGATCGCGGTGACCGGCGCATGCTCGCGAATATCGGCGCCGGCCGCGCGCGCCGCCTGCGCGAAGGCGGGGGCCACCAGCCGCGGGTTGGCCGCACCGTCCTCGGCGCAGAGCGAGCCGCCGATCGCAGCGTCGCCGAGCCAGGCATAGCGCGCACGGATCGCATTGCGGCCGAGGAGCTCGAGATCGAGCCCGTAAGGCCGTACCGCTTCCCGGTAGGATTCAAGCTCCGCCATGTCCGCATCGGAGCGCGCGAGCTTGATATGGCCGGTGGCCACGAACTCGCAATCGGTACCGACGAGGTCCCCAAGCCGCGCCCACATCTCGCGCGAGCGCCGCGCCAGCGGCAGCTCGGCGAGATCGCGACCCTGCTGGCGCACGCCGCCATAGTTGACGCCGCTCGCCTGGCCGCCGCAGAGACCGCGCTCGAGGAGCAC